>Ga0213875_10000215_pt1 | contig 58571 bp, 53 predicted proteins | sample BarmaccomBMRX_R8_FD_160105 | JGI IMG/M metagenome (GOLD analysis project Ga0213875, IMG submission 160105) | Root-associated microbial communities from Barbacenia macrantha in rupestrian grasslands, the National Park of Serra do Cipo, Brazil - RX_R8 | ecosystem: Host-associated > Plants > Roots...
GCACCACGCCATCACTCCCGCCTACGATTAAACGTTCACCCCATGAATACGCCTTGAACATGGGTTCACTGCGTAATAGGACCGAAGCATTGCCATGCACACCCGGCAAAGGTTGGGCGAAGGTCTTCCAAATCTTCTTGCCAGTTTTTAGATCCAGGCAGACCACAGCCCCATTATCATCTACACAAAAGACACGAGTCGCTGGCTGCTCCCCGACCCCATCCACTGCCGGAGCGGGTAATTGGGCGGCGAACGATTTACTTTCTTCCGGGAAACGCCACACCGGAGCACCGGTTTGCGCCGCCAGGCACCACAACCCGCCGCGCGCCGCGACACCCCCCAACAGGGGCACTAAAACTAATGGCTGTCCGGCTGCATTACGGGTCGCCGTCAGCCCATTGCCCACTGGCCCAGTCGCGGTGCGATGCCATAAGACACGGCCATTATTAGCATTGAGTGCCGTTACCATGCCTTCATCATTCCCGGCAATCACAATCGGAATGGGTTTGGCCGGGGCAGGTGTGCTGGCGGGCACAGGAGTTGATGAAGCACTATTCATGCCTAAACCAGTCGTTACTGGCAAGCTTGCCGGTATCACATGCACGACCGGTGCCGAGTTCGCCTGTGGTGTGGCTCCAGGCACTACGGTCGGAGTTGTGACGTTAGGCAGCAAAACATGGGTGTAAGCTGGACGCGTTGACATCGCAGCAGTGGTGGCATGACTCCATAATACCTGCCCGGTGCGCCAATCTACTGCATAGAGCGCCCCATCCTGACAGGGCACCCAGGCGATATTACCTAATACCAGTGGCTGGGCACGCAGCGGAAAAGCGGTAGCAAAACCCGACTGCACTGTGCCTCGCAGCGCATCCACCGCTAATAAATTGCCGCTTTCCGTTGGCACTAAGAGCACTCCACCCGCTTTGCCGCTGACGGCAACGGGCATAGCCAGCAGTTTCGTCATCAGATGCGTCTGCCAATCGCTGCTGATCGTCTTGGTGTGTGGCATCCGTTTGTACATCACGAGAGCAAAAACGAAGGCTACAAAGGCAAAACCAATAACGAGGTTCTGGGTCATGCGGCGGCGACGCGCAGCACGCACTCGGTAGGCCGTGCGCGTCCCGTAAATACCATGCGGGTCGAGCATAGGATTGTGGGGACGTGGGGCTGAGGATGGGGGAGACGCACCGGAAACCCGCGCCGACGCACCGTTGGAAGCACTACTTGTTTCGGTTGAAGTTGGCCGCTGCGATTTAGAGCGACGAGAGCCTACCGCCATAGGGATATAATTAAGCTAAGAGCCAGTAACAAAATAAAGTTGTGAGGGAGAAGAGGAGCTTGTCATGCTGAGCGGAGCGAAGCATCTGGTATGAGTGTCCGTAGAGCGATGGTTAAACCCACCACTCTATAACTCCCCGGAGTAGATGCTTCGCTTCGCTATCGCTCTGCTCAGCATGACAAACTATCCTACTTACCTTCTTATGCATTTCGTTAAAGTCTCTAAATGTTGTTAGAGTGACCCGCCCATAAACCAGCGGGGCTGCCTTGGTTACAACTGCAATGGAAGTGTATAAGAGACATCATCCTGTCTATTCTTCTTGACTTCTTCGCCTATATCCGGGGCTACACTTTCCATCACCTGGCGGCGATTCGCCTCGCGCAAGGGCTGAATATCCACCATCTGATGATTGGCTAAGGAGTCAGCGGCGGCTTCCAAGATTTGTAAAGCACGCGCCGCGCCCACCGGCATAGCAGCGGCATTGAATTCAACTGATGGCTCTCGCTTGACGCCATCTGCCGCTATATCTTCCACGCAAGCAGCCAGAAAAGTTTTGAGGTCTTCGGCGACCCCAATTAAGTTGGCCGTAGAGACATGGGTTGCCAGACCGGGAGGCTCCATAAAACGCGTCGCCTCTTGCGGCTTATGCAGCCATAGCCGTCGTCCGGCTTCGCAGATAATGGAGCGTCCTTCAGTGCCGCAAATTTCCAGACGCGGCAAGGGCGAATTCCAACTCTCGGCCCCGGCAAAAAGTGCGGTGGCGGCTAAGCCACTGGCGAAATGCACCTGCAAAGTTGTCGCTCGGTTCATTTCGTGGGCGAGGACGCGCACCGGCACGGCAGAGCCATTCTGATGGGAGCCAAGTCCCAGTAATAAATCGAAAGCGGCATAGGCTGAGGATAAGTGCAGCGCATCATCAGGGGCCAAGGCTCCTTCCGACTCCGCCTTATCTGGCACATAAAGCGAGGTGCCCCAGCGCAACGTTAAGGCTGAAACCGCGCCGATTTCCTCGCGTTCAAGCAACTGGCGAGCCGCCCGGTGCGCGGCGGCATAACGCAACGGACGCGCACACCAGATATGCAGGGCACGCCCTTCGAGCCGCTGGGTCAAACGCAGTGTCCCTGTGACCGAGGCAGACGGTGGCCCATAGACCCACAGCCAGTTCACTGCCGAATTCGCAGCAATCGCCACCTCTCCTGCGATTTCCGGTGTGGCGGCACAGATTAAAGCGTCTATTTGCACTTCACGCAACATGCGCCGCCAATCGCCATAGGCAGCCCGCACGCGAGCCGCTTGCGCCACCCGTTCGGCCCGTTCCGGCTCGACATCGGCAATCGCCACCACTTCGGGGAGCGACGGAGCCTGATAGCGAATCACGCTATGCGAACTGGGGCGGCGCGACCACCACGCTCCCGTATCCGGGGGTGACACTGCATCCGGGCCAGAAAGAGCCGGTAAAATTGCCCATTCCGTCACCGCCCCGGCCCCGATAATCCCTAGCCGCACCCGTCGCATCGTATTAATAATGTACCACATCTGCATTGCGGATTTCGGATTGGCGATTGCGGATTGAACCAGCGTAACTCATAATGTGTACATCGTGATAAGGTGTATATCATGGGCTATGGAATTAGGTAACTAATAGGGTAGAAGTTCAGGTTGGTGGGCCAGACACTCTTGTCTGGCGGTTGAATCCGGCCTCCCCCGGCCAGACACTCTTGTCTGGCCTACTGACCCATTACCGTCAATCAATAGGCTCTACTGCATCAATCCGCAATCGCTAATCCGAAATCCGCAATCAAAAGGGTACACTGAGCATCATGCAATCGCTACAGCATAAGCCATCAGCCAAATTCTGGCATCTAACTCTACTCGCCACTTTAATCCTGATTGGCTTCAAACCGTTCCCGCCTGCCGTGGCGCAGGAGCCGATTCGAGTCCTACTCAATGGCACGCCGCTTAATTTTGGCGATGTGCCACCCCTAGAAGTCAATGGTCGTGTCTTAGTGCCCTTGCGCGGCGTTTTCGAGGCATTGGGGGCAACGGTCAATTATGACCCGGTCGCTCACACCATAGCGGCCAATCAGGGTGACACGCTGATTCGGCTGCAACTTGATTCGACGGAGGCTACGGTGAACGGGCAGTCGCGCCCCCTCGACGTGCCCGCCCAAGCCCGTTTTGGTCGCACCTTAGTGCCGTTGCGCTTTGTCTCGGAAGCCCTTGGCGCACAGGTCAGTTGGAACGCTGAGCAGCGCACGGTGTCCCTGGCTTCCGACATAGCGGTGCAGGGCACCACCCCCACCAGGCCGAATCCCAATGCCCAGCCACCCTATGTCCCGCCTAATCAGGTCACACCTGTCAATGTCGCCAACACGGTTATTGGCATTGTGCGCAAAGTAGACGCGACGCCCCCGGCAACCATCACCGTGCGCGTCAATAATCGGGATCAAACTTATAATCTGGCGGATGGTGCGGTTATCTTACGGCAGACAACCGGACTCGTTACTCTTGGCACACAACCGACTTTTAGCAATGCCACGCCAGTAGCTCTTACTAATTTAGTGCCCGGCGAAGAAGTCAGCCTGGGCTTGAATGCGCAAAATGAAGTTGTCCGTCTGAGCACCAGAACATCCATTATTACCGCACGGGTACGCTCGGCGCAGGGCAATCAAATAATCCTCGAAGACCGCTGGGGCACGGTGATAAACTTTGGCCCTGCTTTACGGTACCTCGATGCACAAGGTCGTCCCGCCACTACCACAACTTTGCGTCCAGGAGATATGGTAGCCCTTTTCATTGCGCCTTCCACGAGGGCTATTTATCAGGTATCGGCCAACAATGCTGACATTACCGGAGCCACGACACCGCCTTACACCGCACCCGCCACAACGAACACCGGACAACCTCAACCTCCAACGCTCCCGCCACCAGTGACCCTCCCTACGAATCCGGTACCACCCGGCACACCACAAATTCTATTAGTGACCCACAACGTCACGCGACCTTTCCGGCGCGGGGGAGCCATTCGTGTCACGGTGCGCGGCACCCCAGGGCTACGCGGCACCTTTGATGTCTCGCCCCGTTCTCAAGGTTTAGCTTTAATTGAAGAACCGACCCGTCCCGGCGTCTATACAGGCACTTATGCGGTAGAAGTTGGCGATGATATTCTTAACGGCCACATCACCGCCCACCTCGTGGGAGCCAATGGGCAAGAGGCTGTCCAACAATCGCGGGAGCCTTTAACGCTCGATACCATCCCGCCGCGCATTATTAGCACCTCCCCCGCAGACCGTGCCACAGTGAATAACGCCCAGCCGAATATTACGGTACAAGCCGACGATATTGGCGGGAGCGGCTTAGCCAAAGCAACACTTACCATCACCAATAATGGGCAGACTTTTGATGCGCCCGCGACCGTAGCCCCACCGGGCACTGTCACTGCGATTCCACCGCGTCCCCTGTCGGGGCAAGCCACCCTGCGCGTCAATATCGCTGATGCCGCTAATAATTCATCCAGTGTCACCTTCACAATTTTTGTCAATGGCACAGCGGGCGCGATTACTTCGCTCACGCACAACGCCGCTCGCGCCCTGCAACCGGGAGAGGATGTGGTGGTAGACATGATGGCCCCAGCCCAGGGCAAAGCGACTTTCGATGTTTTGGCGGATAACAACATCGCCCTGGCGCAAAACATCCCCATGCGCGAAATCGCCGCCGGTCGCTATCGGGGCAGTTATCGCATTCAGGATAACCCCAACGCCGCCCGCTTGCGTATCGTGGGACACTACGGCGATGCCAACAACCAGATTAGCACCACCGAGGCCACCACTCCCGTCACCGTTTTAGACAACACCCCGGCAACACTGACGATTACCCAACCCACAGAAAATGATCGTGCCCTTTCACCGCTGGTGGTGCGTGGTCGCGCCGCGCCCAACGCGATGGTAGACGTGGCCGTGCATGTTGCCGGGGTGCGCCTTCTGATCTTTGAATACAGCCAGGATTTACCAACGCAACAAGTGCAAGCCGACGCCAATGGCAACTGGCAAGCCCAACCCATTGAACTGCCCAAAGTGCGCAACGTGTCCAACCTGGAATACACCGTAACCGCCACTCAAACCGACGCCGCCAACCGCCGCTCTGATCCCGTCACGGTGACGTTAAAGCCTTAGTCCCGTTTTCAACACAAAGGACACAAAGATGGCACAAAGAACACCAAGTTAAAATGAGGGTCGAGGATCGAAGATAGCCAGGGACACGTTTCTGTTACGATCCTCTATCCTCCATCTCAATACCTTTTGTGCTCTTTGTGCCATCTTTGTGTCCTTTGTGTTGAAACGAGAAACGTGTCCTTTGTGTTGAAACGAGAAACCGCTAAACTACTGAAACCAATGACTACATCTGATTCTGCAACCGTTAAGAATTCTATTCGCGTGCGCATGGCACCTTCGCCAACTGGCTCTTTTCATGTTGGTTCGGCGCGCACGGCACTTTTTAACTATCTTTTCGCTCGTCACGTCAGCGGCCAGTTTATTCTGCGTGTCGAGGATACCGATATGCAGCGCAATGACGCGGCCTATGAGCAAGTTATTTATGAGGCGATGGAATGGTTGGGGCTGCATAGCGATGAGAACCCATTAAGCGGCGGGCCTTATGGCCCTTACCGGCAAAGCGAGCGTTTCGACCTGTACCGCGAGTATGCCCAGCAACTCGTGGCTTCCGGCGCGGCTTATCCCGCTTATGAAACGGCGGACGAGTTAGCCGCCATGAAAGCAGAGCAGGCCGCTAACAAGTTACCACCGCGCTACAACGGCGCACATCGTGATCTAACTGCCGAGCAACGAGCGGCTTTTGAAGCCGCAGGCCGTAAGGCTGTGCTGCGCTTCCGCGTGCCCGAAGGGGAAATCGCCTGGGACGATGTGGTGCGGGGCCGCGTGGCCTGGCAGAGCAAAGAAATTGATGACTTTGTGATTCAGAAAAGCGATACCACCCCCACTTATAATTTCGCGTGCGTGGTGGATGACCACCTGATGCAGGTGAGCGACGTCATTCGCGGCGAAGATGGCCTCAGCAACACTCCTCGCCAAATTATGCTGTACCAGGCGTTGGGCTTTGAGGTGCCTAAGTTCGCCCACCTGCCCTTCTTGTTGGGGCGCGACCGCAGCAAATTAAGCAAGCGCCACGGCCCGGTGAGTCTGTTGGATTTTCGAGATCAGGGAATTCTGCCGGAAGCGATGTTCAACTACCTATCACTTTTAGGCTGGAATCCCGGCGAGGGCGAGACGCAGGAGATATTCACGCGGGAAGAGTTGATTCAACGCTTCACGTTGGAGAACGTCAATAAAGCGGGAGCTATTTTCGATGTTGAGAAATTGCACTGGATGAATACGCAATATCTCAAGCAGATGCCCATTGCCCGTTTCATCGAATTAGCCCGTCCTTATCTATTGGAAGCCGTGCCAGATTTACAGGCCGAGGATGCTTACACCCAACAGGCGATCAATATGGCGCGGGAACGGATTCACGGCATTGCCGATATTAAGGACGCAGCCACTTATTTCTTCAGTGATAACTACACCGTTGATGAGACTGGTGCCGCCAAACACCTGACAAACGTTTCCAAACCGCGCCTGGAACAACTGCGCCAACGTTTTGAGGCTCTCTCCGAATGGAACCATGACTCCATCGAAAACGCCATCCGCACCTTAGCTACGGACTTGAACATCAAGCCCGCAGAACTCATCCACCCCGTCCGCATGGCCGTTTCGGGCCGCACCGTGGGGCCTTCAGTGTTTGAACTGTTAGCAGTTTTAGGTCGGGAGCGCGTGCTGCGGCGGTTGTCGGGGGTCGGGGGTCGGTAGGTGGTGTTACGCGGACTTATCTACTGAGGGATCAAACTTTTTGCGGATGCACTGTGATAATGTTTTGGTAACGGGTAAAATCGCTATCATTAAGCGTCAGAATTTGCGTGATACCATGCACATTCATGGCCGCCACTAATCTGGCATCATGGACTTGCACCCCGGAAACTGAGTGCGCTACAACTAACCGCCTCCATTCAGTGTGAATAGCAGGGCTATCGGGAAGTAAAACAAAAAGACGCTCAATGAGTCGGGCGGCAGCGTCTGTCTCCCTTAAAGAAAGTCCTACGCCACCACGCGCCGTAGTAGGTCGAGTACAGACATTCCAGAATTCCACTAAATTCTGAGACGTATAGTAGCCAATCTCACCTCGTTGTTTGAGTTGGTACAGTGCCGCCCTTACCATTAAATGGTGTGGGTCTGCGCGGTAGACGAGCCTAATGAGAATATTAGTGTCTAAAAGATAGGCCATAACGAAATAGGGCTATCAATCGTGATCCGCATAAATCATCTCGCGCGAATAGGTCACGGCAGAATCAGCAGGAGACAAATAACTTCCTAATGCTGCTAACTCATCTAAAGTGGATTCAAACTCATCAAGAGTACTCTGCTGATGAGGAATAGTTCCCCCATTGGTTATAAGACGTAATTTTTCTTCAACCAACACCTGGACGAAAGTCGTCGCTCCCATTCCCTGGCGGGCGGCAGCTTCATTCAATAGATTTTCAGCCTCTGGAGAAAGTTCAATTGTAATTGTCATAAAACATCTCCTGCCTATTACATCATTATAACAATAGAGCCTGATGATTCTTCCTATCCAGGTTAGAATCCATATCACTTAACCTTGCTTCTCCGCAATAGCCATAATCGTTTCAAAGTGGGGGGCTTCTTTCTCGCGGTCAAGGATGGAGCTTTCTATCTTCTGGAACTGGGCTTTGCGGAGCAATTCAATCAGTTCGACCTGAGAAAACCCTGACCACACATCGCCGTAGAGTTCGCGGGCGGCTTCAAAGTCGTGCTTCAGCAAATCTAAAATGACAATGCGCCCGCCGGGACGTAGCACGCGCCACGCTTCTTCGATGGCTTGTTGGGGGTGCAGGGCATGATGCAAAGTTTGGTGCATCAATACTAAATCTACAGCATCCTCTGCGATGGGCAATTCTTCCAGGTCGCCTAAGCGGTATTCCAGGTTCTGCACCCCGTTGCGCTGGGCCACCCCCGTGCCGTATTCGACCATCTTCTGCGAATTGTCCACCGCAATAACTCGCTCGGCACGCTGAGCCAGAAGAAGGGCAAGAGTGCCCTCTCCGGCCCCTAAGTCGGCAATCACTAAAGGTGGCAACAGGCGCAGGAGCATTTCGGAGAGGGCCTTCCAACTGCGCCCTGGCACGTAGTCGCGCCCAAAGCGGCCTGCTAATTCATCAAAGTAGCTGCGCAGATGGTCTTTGCGGCGGCTCAGGATAAGCCGCAGTCCCTCGTCATCATGGGCCGCTTCTTTAATCTCTCCCCCACTGCGTTCCAATACTTCGGCCAGAATCGCCTGCGCTCCCGCTGGTGCCGCCGCGCGATAAATGCTTTTCTGCCCCGACCGTCGCACTTCGACAAAGCCCGCCTGCTTCAATTGCGAAAGCTGCATGGAGATGCGGCTCTGGCCCATGCCCAGAATCTCCTGCAACTCGGCTACACTGAGGTCTTCTTTGTCCAGGAGCCTCAAAATGCGTATCCGGCCTCTATCACCCAGAATGCGTAACGCTTTTAATAATTCCATTTGTTTAATTAACCCTTGACGTGCTGATTATATCAAGTTATCATGATTTATTGATAAATACGTTCTCAGTATAATATATCGCAAGCGGAGGAGATTTTAATGAGTACTGTTGCAACTAAGTCCAAGGGGACAGATCACAATGGGACTGAACCCAGAGTGGCTAATATTGATGTGAATTTGCAGGATTACAAGGTCGCTGATATTACGCTCGCCGAGTGGGGCCGCAAAGAGATTTCTATTGCCGAGCATGAGATGCCTGGCCTGATGTCCATTCGCCGCAAGTATGCGAAAGAGAAACCGCTAGAGGGTGTGCGCGTCACTGGCTCGTTGCACATGACCATTCAAACGGCAGTGCTGATTGAGACCCTGGTTGACTTAGGTGCCAGCGTGCGCTGGGCCAGTTGCAACATCTTCTCGACCCAGGATCACGCGGCAGCGGCCATTGCTGAAGCGGGCGTCCCCGTCTTCGCTTGGAAGGGTGAGTCGTTGGAGGAATACTGGTGGTGTACCTACCAGGCCATTAGCTTCCCCGATGGCAAAGGGCCAGAACTTGTGGTGGATGATGGCGGCGACGTGACCTTATTACTGCACAAGGGGCACGAACTGGAAAAGGGCAGCGATTGGGTCAACACGCCTACTGGTAGCACCGAAGAGCAGGTCATTAAGAATTTGCTCAAGCGCGTCCATGCTGAGAATCCAAATCGCTGGCACGACATTGTGGCCGACTGGCGCGGCGTTTCCGAAGAGACCACGACTGGCGTTCATCGCTTGTACAAGATGCAGCAGGAAGGCACCCTCTTAGTGCCCGCTATCAACGTCAACGATTCCGTCACCAAGTCGAAGTTCGATAACCTTTATGGCTGCCGCGAATCCCTGGCCGACGGCATCAAGCGTGCCACCGATGTTATGCTGGCAGGCAAAGTCGCTGTGGTGTGCGGTTATGGCGATGTAGGCAAGGGTTCGGCACAGTCGTTGCGCGGCATGGGCGCTCGCGTGATTATTACCGAAATTGACCCCATTAATGCATTACAGGCTGCGATGGAAGGTTATCAGGTCACCACCGTTGAGGACACGCTCGGCCTGGGTGACATTTATGTGACTACCACCGGTAACGTAGACATTCTCACCTTCGAGCACATGGAGAAGATGAAGGATCAGGCCATCGTTTGCAACATTGGCCATTTCGATAACGAAATCCAGGTGGATCGCCTCAACGAAGCTCCCGGCGTGAAGCGTCTCAACATCAAGCCGCAGGTGGATCAATATACGTTTCCCGCTGGCAATAGCATCTTTATGCTGGCCGAGGGCCGCCTGGTCAACCTGGGTTGCGCCACCGGCCACCCCAGCTTTGTGATGTCCAATAGCTTCGCCAACCAGACCTTAGCCCAGATTGACTTGTGGAAGAAGCGCGATGAGTATGAAGTCGGCGTCTACACCCTGCCCAAGCATCTCGACGAAGAAGTCGCTCGCCTGCACTTAGAAAAGATTGGTGCCAAGCTCACCACCTTAACGACCAAGCAGGCCGAGTACATCGGCGTGCCCCTCGAAGGCCCTTACAAAGCTGATACCTATCGCTACTAAACCGTTTTAAGCATTCCTGCATAGGAAAACAAAGCCCCTCGCGTTTGCAAACGCGAGGGGCTTTGTTATTTACTGGCTACAGAACGTCACTTGATAGAGCCGGTCTACTATTTCTGTAAGAGGACGTGCGTTATGACCTCGCCAAAATATTGCCCTAAACTGCGGTTCTTGCAGAAGCACACAATCTGGCGTTTTAGCTCGGCTGTGTTTTGCAGTTGGCTTTGGCTTGTCTTGGTAAACCACGCAGCCGTTAGCCGACCTCGCAATCTTTTCATTATTCTCTTACTGACAAGCGTTCTCTTCAATATAAATCCGCACTCATTAGCCAGTGGAAGGGCTGCACCACTAAGCAAAAATCAGCAGACTGCCTTGATGCAAAAGGCGCAGATTCTAATAGGTCAAGTCAGCCATTTCTCTCAAGACTTCGACGTAAAGGATCGCACTACTTTTGTTGTGACTGGCAAATCCGATTTGAAGATCAAGTCAATCAGTCACGTCTATGCCGAGGGGGAGAATGATTTATATACAGTAGTTATTTTACTAACGGGTAAGTTTCAATTGGAGAAGGCAATAATTCCACTGCTAAAGATTGGCAGCAAGATTTTCGCCCCATATAGCTGGAGTGGCGACGATTACGTCATGGCAATACACCATGTTGATCGCAGGTCGGCAGAATTACTTTGTGGCAGACGGTTTGCTATGGCACCCAAGGGTAGATTGAGTGTAAAACTGGTGCCGCAGCAACCAAGTTATGCTCTGAACGAACCAGTAAAAGTGACGATATTTATCAAGAATATTGGCACCCTACCATTGAGTGTTCAGCCCAATACCTTTCTATCCGCCACGTCAGCTTTGAATGGGGTTATAGTTCAAAATAGTGTCGAGTGGTCTTTTAACAATAACTCATACGGCCCTCATCTTTTTAAGCCAGATTCAACGCTACAGCGATTCGAGAATTTAAACCAGAAGTTAAAATTAGATAAACCCGGCAGGTATCTAATCTCCGCTACCTATGGCTTACTCATCCTTAATCCACAAGCAGGTGGTTGGCCCAGTGGCTGGTATATGAAATATCAGGATCAGTTCACCGTTCAAATCAGAGAGTGATGAATCACCATTATGCATTTTTTGGAATGAAGCAGCAGGGCAAACGGAAGCTTTTCTGGATGGCATTACCTGCGGTGTTAGGCTGGCTATTAACCTGGCAACAACTCCCGCGCGCCGCGGCCTATCACGAGATTTTGCAGCTTTACGATTCGCCTCTTTACTTGACGGGGGCAGAAGGCCCTTGCGAGTGCTTGCCCTACCCCGGCAATTTACACGTCCAGTACAACGACATTAAGCGCAGCCATACTATTCATAGTTTTCGGTTTATGGGACACACTGCCATTGTCGTAATCGAATATCGAGAGAGGTTGGGTACCATCCAACCACGCACTGGGAAACCATTGACATTGGAAGCAAACGATCTCGAAGAAGATACCTGGGTCAAAGACGCTCAGGGTCATTGGGTGCGTCAAGCCTGTAAGCCGCGTCGCGGGCACCACTGGATTAATGGTCAGGAACCACTCAATATGGCGTAGGTGTTGGCCCTTTGTCTAGGGACGGCTGCGCTCTCACTCTACAACACCTGCTGTCTGCTCGAACAATCGGATGTAGCATTGAGCAGCGATGTAAGATAAAACAGAATGCCATAAGGCTAAAGAACCACGAGAATTATAAACTCGTGGTTCTTTATTTCTCAATGGGAGGAATCTCATCATGACTATGAGAAATAAGAGACTACCTACATTGATAGCTGTCCTATGGGTTGCCGCCATTTTCATGCTGCCTAACACTGCTCCCCCAGTTGCGGCGGCTCAAACGCCTCGGGCAAATATTCCGTCTCTCCGTTGGGAGTCACGCTCCGACTGGATCAATGTTAAGACAGATGTTACTCCGGCGGCTGTCGGTGATGGCAGAGCCGATGATACGGCTGCCATTCAGGGCGCGTTAGACCGCTTGGCCATTGCCACACATGAAGGTGGCCCGACTCCCAAAGGCGATGCTGCGGTTTACCTGCCAACCGGAACTTACCGCATTACCCAAACGCTCACGCTGACGGGGCCAATTCTTGGCGCGTTAATTGTTGGAAACGGGCGAGATACTCGACTGGTTTGGGACGGTGAAACTGGTGGTAAGATGCTGCACCTCAATGGCGTGGCCTATTCCAGTTTTATAGGAATGGCTTTGGATGGTCGCGGTAAAGCTGCCGTCGGTTTCTATTACAATTCCGACAAACGTTTTCAAACGGAAGTCACGCACCGGCACCTATCATTCAGGGGCTTTACTGATGCGGGTATTTTAAATGATCCCGTTCGGGTTTATGCTCTGGCAGAGACCACGTTCGAGAACTGTTTGTTTGAAGCGTGTCATCGTGGCGTGGCCTTTCCCCAATTTAACGACTATGACTACACCTTTGATGGCTGCGAATTTCGCCATTGTGATACTGGAATTGAATGCGTGCATGGTAATTTCTATGTCCGCAACTGCCACTTCGCGTCGAGCCGCACGGTAGATATTCAAGATGGCTCTGAGCACGGGAGTTCCGTCCGTCGCTGCACATCCACTGGCTCAAATACTTTCCTGACGCGAACAACATCAGTGGCCCCTATGACTATCCAGGATTGCCATGTGGATGGTTGGAAGAACCCGTCCGGGGCTATCCTGTTGTCGCGTCCTCCCGTGTTGCTATTCGATTGCGTCTTCACCAATCCACCGCGCAACGCGCAGGGGGTTGCGGTTCCTCCGCTTAATGCTCCCAGTGAGGGTCAACGCCTGATTGTGTCTGGTAATCAGGGACAAGGCACGCTGACTCTTTTCCAACCTCAATCTCATCCTAAAATCTATACAACTCCGGCGGGACAGTTTAAGGGTGCGATTCGTGCTGCCAGTCAGAGCTTTCTCCAGCCGATTGTACGTATTCCCCGCCGTGTCTTCGATGTGAAACATAATTTTGGAGCCAAAGGCGATGGCGTCACGGATGACACGACAGCCATCCAAAGGGCTATTGATGCCGCCGCCGCTGCATCCAACGCTGCTATTGCTTACCTGCCAATCGGGAACTACGTTGTAACGCGGACGCTACACATTACGGGACGCAATTACTTTGTTGGCGGCAGCGGCCTGATGACTCATCTTATCTGGAAGGGGCCTGCTGGCGGCACCATGATAGAAGTGCATGAGCCACAGCATGTGACACTGGAGAATATCGCCGTGGGCAACGCTGGCGGTGCGATGAATAATAGCATGGACATTCATCAAACAGGTTCCACCAGACCATCCTTCATGAGTTACGATGGCGTGTATGTTTATGGCATGTATCAGAAACAACCATTGCGCCAGGGCTTGTACTTCACCGGTTTAGGTGCCGGGGATGTGGTCGTGATGCCGCATGTGCAGGGCAATTTACACTTTGTGAACTGTGGGCGAGCCACCATCCTGGCCAACTGCACTTATGAAGGCTCGGTTGTTGTTGAAGGCAAAGACAAAGCACGGGATGGACTGTTAGGCTTTCAAACTCGATTAGCCACCATTGTCCCTTATGGTCTTTACCTACGCGACAATAACAATATCGTGATGAGCGACTTCTATATGGAGCAATCAGATAATGGCTACCGATTCGAGGGGACGCCGGATGATCCGCCGGGACGCGCTACGATTCAAGGGGCAAAAATACAATTTACAGCACCCAAGGATGACCCGACGAAAAACATCACCTTCGATATTCATAATTACAGGGGTCAAATTTTCTTTGGCCCTGACCAGTTCTATACCGAACCCAAGCTGAAGCGTCTCCAGCAAGAAGGCACAGGGCCGCTAGAATTATTCTTACTGGGATGTGCCTGGTATGACAGCAAGCCGGAGGTGCAATTAGGCCCTGCGGCCAAACTCTTCACCATTGGCAACGAAGCTTACGGGATGCAAACTGTGCAATATGGAGCCGAGGATGTAATGACCAATCAAACACTTGCTGCCGTAAGCCATTCCTTAGATGATCTGCGTCGTTTAGGTGCAGCCGATATACGTTTCAGTCACCAGTGAGTCAGCTTAGTCGTTTGCATAAATTCTTTCAGTTCCCGCAGTTGTTGTGTGCTTGCCCCATTAACTAAAACCTTGCACTGGCATTGACCTTGCAGTTGGGAAAGACAAAACCAATGGAGGTTTCACCTAATGCCACTCGACAGTTTAGAGAGTACTCTGGTGCATGAGATGTCGGATTTACTTTCGGCAGAAACACAGTTCGCCAGAGCGTTACAGCAAGTCGCCAAAGCCGCAGACAGTGAGCCAGTCAAGCAGATGGCACAAGAGCATCACGCCGAGACATTGCAGCAAATTGAAACTCTCAAGCAAGCTTTTAGTGTGGTGGGGCAAAAGCCGGAACGGGTTACCTGTAAAGCCGCTCAAGGTCTTGTCGAAGAGAATAGCAGCACCCTTAAAGAAGAGAAGCCCAAAGGCGCGTTCAAGGACATCGCTTTAGTGGGTGGTTGCCTACGTGTCGAGCATTATGAGATCGCGGGCTATACCGCGGCCATCGCTGTGGCGAGAGCTTTAGGGCAACGCGAAGTCGTGCAACTGTTAACGCAGATTTTAAAACAGGAGCAAGCTACGGCAAAGAAATTGGAAGCCGCGGCGCCACCACTGCTTCAAGCCGCCAAAGGTAACGAGTCAATCAGCGCACAGCCCGCCTCGAAATCCGGCGGGGCCAAGAAATCTGGCGCAGCCGCAAAAACGGGCGGTGCAAAGAGTGCAGCAAAGGGTGGAGCAAAGAAAGCTACTAAATAACTTCAGAAAATAGAAACTGCTACACTAATAAAACAGGCCATTAGTAGGACACGGCCTGTTTTATTTTGGCTGTTTTCCGGCTCGTCTTTTAACGCTTATTACCGCACCTCATGCCGACCTGTCATACCACCAAAGAAATTAGCATTACTTACTCAACTCCCGTTAGAGATTGCATCCGGTATCTTCGCATTTTCCCTCCAACACAACGTGGGTCACAGCGCATTCTTGCCAAGCAGTGGCGCTGCACTCCTGAACCATCAGCAGTTAAAGAATATGCGGACGAGTTCGGCAATCACATTTTAGAATTGCATCATGCTCAAGTAGACCGCACCTTCCACCTGAGCCTGGACTTGATGACGACACGAGAATGCTGCACCGCAAAACGAGAGGAAGGATTACCGGAAACGGGTTTGGGTGCTTTTTTACTGCCCTCATCGCTGTGTGATCTCAGTGACGCAATCTGCCATCAAGCGCGACAGCTTTGTAAAACCGGGGCTAAACGCCCGGAGGACATCGAGACTAACTTAGCTGAGATTTGTGCCTGGACGCACCAGGCTCTGGTTTATACACCTGGCGTCACGGGCACCGATACCACCGCCAGCCAAGTGTTAAGACGCGGGGTGGGAGTCTGCCAGGATTATGCCCATCTGATGATTGCTCTCTGCCGCGCCGTGAGTATTCCAGCCCGTTACGTTTCAGGCTATAATCCTGCCGAGGGATTGATGCACGCCTGGGTCGAGGTTTTATACGAGGACATCTGGCACGCCTGGGATCCCACTCACAATCGCCCCACCAGCGCCCGCTGCGTCTTTGTCGCCTGTGGCCGCGATTTTCGAGATGTGGAGCCGCTCTCAGGCAGCTATCGTGGCTGTAGCACGGCTCAACTCAGTGTTCATTGTCATACGCAGGTGTTGAATAAAGCGGGTACCGCAAATGGGCCTACCACTTTTAACAGGGGCCTTGCTACGTGACTTGACGTCTGGAAGGTTGTACAATAAAAGCCATATTCCATAACAAAAACAGGATGGCAAATAATCACAGCTTAAAAGGCCCGTTTATCTTCCTATTACGTAGTTCATAATACGGGCACTTCTTAGAGACACATGCTCACTTTTGCCATTTTTTGCATAGCTGTCATATTGGTCTTGCTCAAGGCACGGCTAGGGCTTTCTGCCCTCCGCCGCTCCGGTCGGCCCTATCCTGAAGGTATTGCATTTGTGGGAGCCGTTTTAGTTGCGGCAACGATTGGATTGTTAGTGCGCGACCTGACTTCAGCCACCAATCATAGTATCTATGCCTTCGCCGACGGCGCACCCTTACTCCTTATTACCGCCCTACTCTATGCCCTTTCTGCTCTACGCAGCGCACGCAGCCTACCCGTCTGGATTTCAGATGTATTAGTTATTGTCGCCGCAGCCCTGGCTATTTTCGCGTTGCACCAGCCCTTTATGAATACAGTGCGCCTGCCCCTCATGAACCAGTATGTGCGCTTAGGCCCGTGGGCCGCGCCTTTGACTATCGCCTGGGTGTGGCTGATTTCGCGCATGACAGCGACTTTAAATCGCACACCCCAGGTAACCGGCGGCTACTTGGGGATGGTCGCTTTAACGCTTTTACTGTCCTGGCATTTTAAGCCCCTGGATACCCGCAGTATTTCTTTCTTTCCCGCTGCTGCGAGTGCGGCTCTGGCCGGGGCAGGTCTGATCTCCGTGCCCTTTGCCCTGCGCCAGCGGGATTTTAACCTTGGCTGGTCGGCCACTTTAGCAATGGGCTTTTTGCTGTCGCAAATTGCCGTTGTGGGTCTTTTCAAAGATGTCGCTCTCGCTATTTTAATTCTACTCCTGTTAGCTTTTGGGTTGCCGCTGCTCAATGTCTCGTTCTTCGTCCTGCGCGCCCAACGGCGTGGCGAAAAAGTGTCATGGCAGCAAAGTCATGTGCATCTCCATGACGCGCTCCTGCAACGAGGCATCTCACCTGCCAAAATCGCCGCGCTTTATTTAGCGGTTGCCACCTACCTCTGTGGCTTAGGGGTGTTGCTCGTAGCCACCCGTAACTGGCACCTGCTGTTACGCGCTAGCCTGGTGGGAGCTTTGCTCTGCTCCGGCTTTGTCGTGTTTTTCTCCCTCACCCGCATCTTAATGCGTCGCACCGAGAATGAGCAAATTCCTGAAATGGTGGAAGCCTTCGGCGTGCGTATCTCGGCGGTCACGATGAGTGAGGCCCTGGATAAAATTGATGGCTTCATCCAAGACCGCCAGCCGCATCATGTTGTCACCAGCGACGCCAATGCGATCCTGCGAGCACAGGAAGATGCTGAATATGCCGGGATTCTGCAACGCGCCGCGCTGATCACACCCGATGGTTACGGCGTTATCTGGGGCGCACGGTTGCTGAATCTACCCATCTATGAGCGTGTTACAGGCGTGGACATGGTGACGGGTATTTGCCAACGGGCCGCACAGCATGGCTATTCGATTTATATCCTTGGCTCAGCACCCGGTATCGCTTCCACCGCGGCCCAGAAATTAGCCGAACGCTATCCGGGCCTGCGCGTGGCCGGCACCCAGCATGGTTACTTTGAAAAAGAAGGTATCAGTGAAGAGGAAGTCGTGCAGCGTATTCGTGCCGCGCGGCCAGACGTGCTTTTTGTGGCTTTTGGCATCCCCAAGCAAGAGAAGTTTATTGCCAGTCACTTACAGGCGATGGATGTTCCCGTCAGCTTAGGCGTTGGCGGTTCATTCGATGTCTATAGTGAGAAGCTCAAGCGTGCCCCTGAATATGTGCAACGCATGGGCATGGAGTGGCTGTATCGCGTCTGGCAAGAACCCTGGCGTTGGAAGCGTATGTCTTATGTGCCACGTTTTATGGCCCTGGCCCTGCGCGAGTGGATGGTTAGCCCGGTGCGAGGACGCCGCACCCCTACACCCAGTCCCATTAATTCCATCAAGCCGCCGCTTAACTGACTTTGTCAACTAAGCTAAAAACGAATAAACTGCCAGCATCTCATTAAACCGAGGAGAGCATGTTCAAGCGTTCATTTTTGGGGCGGCGTAAAACCGATTGGATCATTCCCCTCATTCTTTTGTTTCTGGTGGGTCTGGCGGCGATTTGGGCTATAGATAACCGCATTAAAAAGCATGATGCCGAGGCCATCAATAAAAGCTTGAACACCCAGGTCAAATTGCAGGAACGGGAATTAAAGCATCTGGAAAAGAAGCCTTAAATTAGTATTGTTGTATCAGCATAAGATAGCACCCCTCTCCAGAAAAACAAAGGAGGAGCGAGAAAATCTCGCTCCTCCTTTGTTTAAGCTCCATCAACAGACTGCCCTGGCGGTAAACGTCGCTCAAATTTGAGTAAGGTATTTTCCAGCGCAATAGCAGATTTTCTCGCTCATGTTCTGCGTTTTCACGATCACGCTGATGCTCAAAACGAACTTGTTGTAAAGCCTCAGCTAACGCTCTTATCTCTTGGCGCATCTCCTAGATTTCCTCGCGCAATTCTTTAAGGTCTGATTCGTGTTGCTGTGTCTTGCGCGTTAAAGCAACAATTTGCTTCCCGAACTCAAGCAATTGCTTCCACATAAGCTATACCTTGGCTCCCATACTGGCAAGCAAGGCACGAGTCTCATGTTTCAAAGTGTGAGTTTCGACTTTAAGCCTTTCAATCTCAGTCCGGTCTTGCTGCATTTGTTCATTTAGCTGCCTTATTTCTCTCAAACACTGTTCAATAGCGGCCTCATCATCAGCACCAGCCTGGGGCGGAGTTTGTAATGACACGGTATCCTCCATACAGCTCACCTCTGTCATAATTTTAACACAGCATAATAAGCAAAAGACGCTGTCCTCTTTGTCATTGCAAAACAGAGGGGTGCGACTCAATATTGAGTCGCACCCCTCTGTTTTGTTGCTACAAGTGTCAGAACTACTTGATGTCAACAGAAGCGCCAGCGGCTTCGAGCTTCTCTTTCATCTTCTGGGCATCTTCCTTGGTCACACCATCTTTGACAGTGGCGGGAGCGCCGTCAACCAAATCCTTGGCTTCCTTTAAGCCTAAGTTGGGCACGACTTCGCGCACGGCTTTGATGACCTGAATCTTCTGAGCACCGGCTTCCTTCAACACGACGGTGAACTCGGTCTGCTCTTCAGCCGGGGCAGCGCCATCGGTGCCACCGGGAGCAATCACGCCACTGGCCACAGGCGCGGCCACGGCAGCGGTAACGCCCCACTCGTCCTGCAAAGTCTTGACGAGTTCGTTGAGTTCCAGGACGGTCATACCGCCCACCATGTCTAATACCTGCGTAACTTTTTCACTAGCCATTCTGATATTCTCCTTTACGATAAAAGCAGATCAATTGCGGATTGCGGATTATTAAAGCAGCGGTTGAGTTACTTATTTAATCCGAAATCGCCAATCCGCAATCAGGCCGCTCCGCCTTCTTTTTCTATTTTTGCCTGTAAGGTGCCTGCGAATTGGGTTAGCACACCTTGCAGCGTAAACACTAAACCAGCCAACGGCCCCTGTAAGGCGCCGACGGCTTTGGCCTGCAATTCCTGCTTGCCGGGTAGTTTGGCAATAGCTGCAATCTGCTCGCCGTTCACAGCCATGCGCTCAATCAGGCCATTCTTTAAGTTGAATGCCTCCAGGTCAGTCGCGCCCTTGGAGAGAGCCTTGGCCGCATCCGTCGGTTCGCCAAAGGCCATCGCCAGAGCCGTTGGCCCAGCCAAATCGCCTAAGATGTCAGCCACGGGCGTGCCATCAGCAGCGCGACGCAAAAGCGTGTTCTTAACGACCTTGATCTCAATCTGCGCGTCACGGAAACCGGAACGCAGCTTCACCAGGTCGCCTGCCTTGAGGCCGCGATACTCGGTAATCACAACTGCCGAGGCGCGGGTCAATTGGTCGTGCAATTCGGACACGAGGGCTGGCTTATCTTTATACTTCTTTTCAACCATTAAATCCCACCTGCCTTAATTGTGGCGGGATCAACTTTAACTCCTGGCCCCATTGTGGAAGAGAGCGTGATGCCGCGCAGATAAGTGCCCCGTGATGCCGATGGCTTGGCACGTCGTAACGCATCCACCAGGGCTGCGCAGTTTTCCTGAAGCGCCGTTGGCTCGAAACTGGCCTTGCCAATTACCGAATGCACCACTGCCGCCTTCGGCTCGTTGCGATACTCAATCTGGCCGCGCTTGCGATCCGCTACAATGCGTCCTAAGTCTGGGCCAACCGTGCCGCTCTTGGCATTGGGCATACGCGGGCCTAACTTCTTACCCAAGCGCGACAATAAACGCATCATGTCGGGCGTGGCCACCACTACGTCAAATTGAATCGAGTCACTCTCGATCTGTGCAATTAAATCTTCTGCGCCCACCGCATCGGCACCAGCTTGCTCGGCTGCGGTCGCCGCTTCGCCTTTCGCTACTGCGATGACGCGCGGCGTCTTGCCCGTGCCATGCGGCAAAGTGATGGTGCCACGTACTTGCTGATCACCTTTTTTGGGATCAATGCCCAGAATCACAGTGACATCAACCGTCTCGTCGAACTTGGCGCTCGCTGTACTTTTGACGATCTCCACTGCTTCAGGCAAACCATAAAAGCGTTGGCTATCCAACTTTTCCGCTAAGGCGCGATACCGCTTGCCATGTTTATTCGCCATAATCACCCCGTTACATTGCGGATTGTAGATTTCGGATTGCGGACTAAATAACTAACTCAATAGCGACAACAGGCTGCGCTACTTTATCAATCCGCAATCGTCAATCCGAAATCCGCAATTACTTAATTTGAATGCCCATTGAGCGGGCCGTGCCAGCGAGAATTTTCATCGCGGCTTCATCATCATTGGCGTTCAGGTCGGGCCGCTTGAGCTGCGCTAACTCGCGCAACTGCGCTTCCGTGATGGTGCCAACCTTATCCTTGAGCGGATTGCCACTGCCCTTGTCCAGTCCGGCAGCCTTCTTCAAGAGGGCCGCAGCGGGCGGCGTCTTGGTGATGAAGGTGAAGGAGCGATCCTGATAGACAGTAATTTCCACCGGGATAATGGTTCCGGTTTGAGCCGCTGTCTGCTCGTTATACGCCTTCACAAACTGCATGATGTTGACACCATGCTGACCAAGCGCCGGGCCAACTGGCGGAGCCGGAGTCGCCGCCCCTGCCGGTAACTGCAACTTAATAAAACCCGTTACTTTTTTTGCCATAACTTATCCTTACAATTCACCACAGAGACACAGAGGCACCGAGATGTTTGAGAATAATACAGAGGCAAGTTATTTACTCTATCAACGTGTTAATCTTGCTCTGTGTCTCTGTGCCTCTGTGGTTCAATGTTGGCTTAACTAATTCTCTCGACGTGTGAGAAATCTAAATCCACCCGCGTTTCGCGGCCAAAGATAGGAATCATCACCGTCAGTTTTTCACTCTTGACATTAATATCTTCGATGCGGCCTTCGCTGCCAGCAAAGGGGCCACCGATAACATTGACCCGCTCGCCCTTATGGAAGAGGGCTGTGCGACGTTGCGGCGCTTGCTCGCCCATCGCTTGCAGCAGGTTATCTACTTCGCTCGGCTGCAAGGGCGGCGGCTTGGTCGTGGTGCCAGTCACCTGTCCCACAAAGCCCGTGACGCCGACTGTTTGACGAATGAAGTGCCACGTCTCATCATCCATCTCCATCTCCACGAGGACATAGCCGGGGAAGACTTTCTTCTTGACAGTCACCTTTTTGCCAGCGCGCACCTTGGACTCTTCCTCGGTTGGCACTAGGACACGCGAAATACGGCCATCCAGACCAATCGCTTTGACGCGACGCTCGATGTTCTGCTTAATCTTCTCTTCCTGGCCGGCATAGGTATGCACGGCATACCAGTTCTTAGACATAATTACCTCGTCCTGCTGTTAAACGCACCGCAAAAAGCGTCCATCAAACAATACTCGCCGCACACGAGGGCAAGACCCTGCCCCTAAGCACAACTTATAAGCCATGCTCGACACAGCAAACTTCTGCACCAGGCTCTACTAAAAAGAGCCTGGCAAGTAGTAGCCTTCAGCACACGCACCTTGTTCGATTGAACAGAAGACAAGGCCGCGCTGCCGCAGGCGACAAAGCCAAATTTTACATACCAGTCGGTGTAGTTGGGGGATAGAGGCCCAGAGCGTGGAACAGCTTGTCCGCAATAACATCTAACCCAAAGATATACAGCGCAAAAAAGATCAGCAGCCCAATCGTGACAATCGTGCCAGACTGCACTTCGACCTTGGTGGGCCACACGACACGGCGCAACTCCGCCATTGTGTCATTAAGGAAGGTCGAAGGGCTACCCGTTGCCTTAACCGGCACTTGAGCGCGGTTAGCAACCATAGGACGACCTCCCGCCGGACGAGCCGGGACCTTGGCTGACTGCTGAACCACCGATTTTGTCTTGTCAATCGGTGCGGTGGCGCTGCCATTGGCGGCAGTGCCGTTTCCATTGGGGCCAGGCCCCGTGGAATTAGTTTCTTTGGGTGTGGTGCGAACGATGGCCATTAAAAACTCACCTGTAATTGCCTCTCCCACAAACAACAACGCAGCAAACTTGAGTACAAGGGCATTCCAAAATCTAAATACCTCTTGCTTCGCTGGGACGATACTCAAGACTACTTACTTTGTCTTGCGTTCCAGGCGAGACAGGACTCGAACCTGCAACCCCCGGTTTTGGAGACCGGTGCACTGCCAATTGTGCTACTCGCCTACTGACATCAATTTTGAGTTCTCAGTTTTGAATTTTGAATGGGGGCAACCCTGACTCAAAATTCAACATTCAAAACTCATAATTATCTTGTTTCCGCGTGCTCGGTATGTTTGCGGCAGTCCGGGCAAAACTTCTTCAACCGCAAACGGTCTTTGACGTTCTTTTTATTCTTCGATGTCTGATAATTGCGCTCTTTGCAATCGGCGCAAGCTAAAGTCACTAAGCTTTGATTTTTCGATGCCATTGTAATCTTCCTACCTTCTACTTAAGTCTGCTACTGCAAGCCAATTTATTGCTTTGAGATTCAAAGCCTCTGGCGGGAATCGGACCCGCGACCTCATCCTTACCAAGGAGGCGCTCTACCACTGAGCTACAGAGGCATTTTGTAATTATGAGTTCTCAGTTTTGAATTTTGAGTTAGGTTTCCCTCATTCAAAATTCAACATTCAAAACTCATAACTTATAAATGCACGGGGACGGATTCGAACCGCCGTACTCGTTAGAGATCAGATTTACAGTCTGACGCCATTAACCACTCGGCCACCCGTGCCCAAACCTGCTTCTCAAAGAACCCTTTTCAGGGAAGCCGACGGAGGGATTTGAACCCCCGACAAACTGATTACAAATCAGTTGCTCTACCCCTGAGCTACGCCGGCAATTTTACTAAACCTTCGTGCAATTCTCGATGACATTAGCACAAAGCACACAACACTTATCAATTTCTTTTTGTAGCTTACGAAATGACGCCTTATGATGCAGCATCTTATTGATAGTGGCTTCTTTAGTCTCACTCTCAAGATGGTGAAATTCTAAAGCTCGTATACATCTTCTATAACCACAGATTTTACACTCTTGTGCGGCTTTATACTCTAGAAACTTCTCTCGCTCCCGCTCCTGATAAGCGATGATCTGTTTCACACGTTGAGACTTGTTTTGCGCATACCAATTACGGTGATACGCCTTGCGGTCTTCAACGTCTTTATAAGCCATAGCTTTGTAAATTATACTCCATTTACAAAACCTTAGCCTTTATTATGCTTTATGTCGTTATATCAAAGTTCAGACAACAAAAAAGCGCGGAGTTCGCACGCGCGAATAGGTATTTTAATCGAAGTGACTGAGCCTGTCAACACCCGCCACTCCCATTCTTACAATCACCTATTACATTTCCATTTTCCAACGGGTGCCCTCTGGAGTGTCTTCCAACAAGACGCCTATTTTTTCCAACTCGTTCCGAATGTTATCCGAGCTTTTGAAGTCGCGCCGTTCCCGCGCTTCCCGCCGCACCTCGACTAACATTTCAATCAAACGCGGGGCCAACTCGCCCAATTCATCACTGGGTTGTTGCACTTCAAAGGTGAAACCCAGCATTTCCAGGGCACCACGCACCACACGCGCTAAGTCATCATCATGGATGCGATGCCACTCGCTCACCGCGTCAAAAATTGCCGCAAACGCAATGGGCGTATTGAGATCATCGGCCAGGGCCGCATCAAAACGCTCCCGGAAATGGCGCACAGCAGCGTTATCCGGCGCAGAACCGTTGGGAGTACCATTGGCAGTAGCGGCTGCGAACAGGCGATAAGGTTCTGCTTCATGCGTAGACAAAGCACTATATAAGCGGCCCCAGGCGCTTTTGGCCTGCATCAGTCGCTCTTCGTTGTAGTCCAGGGGCGAACGCGGGTGCGTCATCAGGTAAAACAGTCGCCAGACCTGGGGGGAGGCAATTTGTAGGCCCTGGCGTACCGTCAAAAAGTTGCCGAGCGACTTGCTCATCTTCTTGCCATCTACCTGCACCACGCCGCAATGCCACCACAAGCGCGCAAAAGCATTGCCGTCTAAATACATCTCACTCTGGGCAACTTCATTCTCGTGGTGGGGGAAGATTAATTCCCGTGCGCCACCATGTATATCAAAGCCCGCCCCTAATAGTTCCAGCGCCATCGCGGAGCATTCGATGTGCCAACCTGGTCGCCCCTCGCCCCACGGCGCGGCCCAGGAAGGCTCGCCCGGCTTAACACCTTTCCAGAGCGCGAAGTCCATTGGGTCATCTTTATGCTCACCTGGCTCGATGCGCGCTCCCGCTTCCAGTTCATCCAACTTCTGGCCGCTCAGCTTGCCATATTGAGGGTCTTTACTGACATCAAAATAGACATCCCCAGCGCGAGCGTAAGCATAGCCCTTGTGTTCCAACACCTGCACCATATCTACAATAGGCTTGATGTAATCGGTGACACGAGGGTACAGATGAGCTGGCAACATGCCCAGCGCCCGTGTATCGTCGGCAGCTTCAGCAGCAAAGCGTTCGGCTAACTCTTTGGCACTGACTCCTACTTCAGCAGCCCGGTTGATAATTTTATCATCCACATCCGTCACATTCTGGATGTGTGTAACTTCCAGACCTCGTGCCGTGAGAACACGCCGGAGCACATCATAAACGGTAAACGCCCGCGCATGTCCAATATGCAGGGCATCATAAGGCGTCACGCCGCAAACATAAAGGGACACTTTGCCCGGTTCACGGAGGGTTAATTCCTCTTTTTGACGAGTGAGGGTATTATAAAGAAAAATTCTGGTTGGTTCTTTCGGTTGCACAATTGGCAGTTTATCCGATTTAGAACCCAATTTCTTGTATTGGGGGAGCTTACGAGAGCTTGAATGGGAAGAATAAGGGAAGAGTCCAACAGAGTGGTTCAACTCTTAACCGACTAGGGGCTTAAGAGCGTGCAGTAGTCAATAACGATCTATTTTAAGCTTGTGCGCATCGCTAAGAAATCCATCAACTCATCGGCCATTGGGGTGTCAGGAGACCAGATAAAAAGGCGTGCTCTCTGAAGTGAATGCGCGGCTGGGTTGGGGCTTCGTTTCCCCCTTTGTTTCGCTTGACTGGGAGCAGACTCTGGCTGACCATTCACCCGGCTACTTGATGCTGAGCCAGATGACATGAAACATAATCCTGGTAGCGAATGGTGCGGGGCACGCACAATAATGTCAGCAGCTTGACAGCAACGCCGCGCCATACCTTGAGCCGCTGCTACAGCATCCTTGACCCCGGTAGTATCAAAGCGCATCATGGTGTTAGCACCGTATTGGGCTTGATACCATAATAAATATACAGTGTGCGCCGAATGCACAGCGCGCTTGACTTCCTCCTGCAACCAGTTTTCCAGCGGGGGAAACTCAGCTACCTGGTTGCGATAGGGCGATGGCACTGCAATTTTCTGCCCGGCTCGTCGCCGTTCAACAGTGACACCTACTCCCCTATCCTGGCTACTTCTTGAACCGTTCGCAGGCGATCCTTCGATGATCTGGCGCAGATGCTTCAGGCCACGCTTTATCAAGTAAGCAGCATAGTTGATGGAGATATTAAGGCGCCGCGCAATCTCAGTTTTGGTCAACTCCTCATAATAAAAGAGACGCACGGCTCGTTGCTCTAAATCAGGTAACTGCGGCAACGCTTCAGCTAATAGAAGTTGGTTATCAACGAGTGCTTCAACTGAATCCATCGCCGGATTAAATTCGCTCCTTAAACCACTGGTACTCCACAGGCTGCTATTATCTTCACTCCCGTCTCCCTCAGTTCCGCCATCTATGGATTCAACCGTTAAAGCCTGTTGTTTTTTTAGCACTTCCTGCACCGTTTCAGCTTGCAGATTGAGAGCTTCAGCAATTTCTTCCGCAAACGGAGTGCGACTTAATTTTTGGGTCAAACGTTCGCTGGCACGGCTAACGCGCTGGCGCAATTCTGAGTGCCAGCCGGGTTCATGGATCAGCCTGCCTAAATCGCGTAAATAATGGCGCATCTCGCCGGAAATAAGATGGTAGGCATAAGTCGAGAAGCGCACCCCTTTATTGGGGTCAAAGCGATCTATCGCTTTGATGAGGCCGCAATACCCTTCCTGCACTAAATCTTCGACTGGCTCACCGGCTCCCGTCAAGCCACGAGCACAGTGCTCGACTAAGGGTGCGTGCATAATGACGAGATAATCACGTAGTGCGGCTCGATCACCTTCACGAATTTGATCTTTAGGCCCACGCAACCGCTGAAACAGGCGTTGCACCGTAGCTTCATCACGTTGAGGTAAATTAGCCAGGAAACTCCATAAAGTTGGCGAGACATGGCTACGCATTTCAAGGAGGGGAGATAGGCTCAGCCCATCCATTATTTCAGGGCTACTATCTTTGGCGTGGTAATTTTTAGTTTGAGTAATGGAAGGGGAAGGCTTATCCAATATTAATACTTCTGAACCAGAATCGGGTAGGCGGAGTAATACGGTTGTCTGCAACGCCATGTTCGTCGAAGTACGGTTGATCTCCCTATGCAGGTGCCCTTCAACGGCACTTTCGGTCTCGCACAACAGCGTGGCAGAGGCAATAAGCTGCTCCTGTGAAACCCCTGGTTGTAATTGGGCTGTCTCACGCACAGTTGTTGCTCTCCGCTGAATTGAAAGGCATAAGCTGATTACGCCGCTTACCATTTATCATACAAGATTTATACAAATAAAGAACGCACGATATGTTGATACCAATATATGCTGATACCAATTAATACCAATTAGCATGTATCAATCAATTTCATTTATAAGAGCAGTGGACAGCCAGATTCCCTTATTGTCTGCTAAACCGGCATACCTTACTATAGCTTATTTTGAAGCGATGAAAGACCAATAAAAATAATTAAATTAACTTATAACAGTGACATACTATTTTGATTTTAGCCAACTAACTCTTCTACCAAAGCTGCTTATCCAACCCTACTGCAATTGAGTTAGCGGCCCCAAACCGACGATAGTGGCCTGATTAAAGGGATCAGCCGCCAGTAACTCGTTGACTTCTTGCAGGCTCACATCCAACAGTAATTGCAGAGAATCATCCGCTGATTTCTGTTCCTGGCGATAAACCCAGTCCATCCCCACTGGCCGCAAACGCCCCATTGGGGTTTCGGCACTTAAAACCATGTGCGAGGCCATGCGCCGCTTCGCCCTCTCTACTTCTTCGGCTTTAAGCCCAGTCGCGCAAGCCTCAGCGACCACAGCGCGCAACGTGTTTAAGGACTCTTGAGCGCGAGCCGGATCAGCCAGAATATAGCCATAATAAACGCCGACTCCATCACTGGCATCGTGGCCGATTTGTGCCGCCTCCGCAATTCCGGGGTGGACTAAGGCCCAGTACAACCGCGAGCCTTCAGCGGCACCAATGGCTTCAGAGGCGACGGCTGCTGCATAGCGCCGTTTATCCTGGGCCGACAAACCGGGAGCCATTAGATAAATGTGCGCCCGGTTAAACTTATCCGTTTCTTGAATCTTAGTCGTGGGAGATGGGGTAAAGCCAGTTACTTCGCGTGGTGCATTCTCTGTGTTCCACCCTCCACATAACCTTTCGATTTGACTTTTAGCAGTCTCCCAATCATAGTTGCCCGTTAGCACAAAAGTCAGATTGTTAGCCGCATAACGACGCGAGAAATACTCCTGCATTTGCTCGCGCTGCAAATCACGAATGCTCTCGGCTGTCCCTAAGACCGATGCGCCCATTGGATGACTTTGAAAGAAAGTCGCCCGCGTCAAATCGAACACAAGATACTGCGGACGATCCTGGTACATGGCAATCTCTTCCAGGATCACATTCTTTTCCACATTAAAATCTTCATCGCGCAAAGCAGGGCGCATCATGTCCGCCAGTAAGTCCGTCAACCGTTCCTGAAAGCGCGGCAAGACATTGCCATAGTAGACGGTGTTCTCATCGGAGGTAAACGCATTATAGCGCGCACCCATTTCATCAAACTCACGATTCACATCTTCAGGTGAGCGCCGCGCCGTCCCCTTAAACATCATGTGTTCCAAAAAATGCGAGACACCACTGATCTCAGGGGTTTCGTCGCGCGCCCCGGTGCGAACAAAGAAACCGGCAGCCAGAGTGCGTGCCGTTGATTCATGCTCACCGATAAGCGTTAGGCCATTCGATAACTGATGATGATGTCGCTGCATTTGACTCCTGAAAAACGTGCTAACGCCCAAGTATGCCATTATGTGGCACGCGATAATTGTAGTTTACCTGCCCCGACTGCCAGGCAGAGCCTAATATTGTAAAGATTGCTTAAGTTGGTATAAAGTTTTTGTTAATGCCTACAATGAATGCGCAAGCAGTTCACGCGCTCGCGTAAACACAGCATCAAACATTGGCTCAATCAGCTTGCCCGTAAAGGTGTTTTGCTGGCTGGGATGATAGGTGCCCAGCAAAGTAAGATTGTCGTTTAATGCCACTTCAGCGCCATGTCCAAACTTGGGGCGTGATTTGAGGGCAGTTAGTCCTATCGCCCGCGTCGCATCGAAGGCGGCATCAAAGCCTATTTTGCCTAACCCTAATAAAATTCTAAGCTGCGGCATCGCCCTTGGCTCGCGCAACATGTATTCTCGGCAGTTAGCAATTTCAGAGGGCAGCAACTTATTCTGTGGTGGCGCACAGTGGCAGGTCGCACTAATGTAAGCATCGCGCAATTCTAATCCGTCACCAATATGGAGCGAATGGGGCTGATTGGCAAAACCCCCTTTATACAGGGCACGAAACAACCAATCGCCCGATCTATCTCCCGTAAAGACCCGCCCCGTGCGATTACCTCCATGCGCTGCGGGGGCCAGACCAATGATGAACAAACGCGCCTGCACATCGCCAAGGCTGGGCACAGGACGTGCCCAATAAGTTTCACCACGAAAGCGCAGTGGTGGATTCTGAGCCACGCCTTCGCGCCATTCCACTAAACGCGGGCAGCGTCGGCACTCTATCACTTCTTGTTGAATTACTGTTAACTCATCCTCGTCGCGCAATGGGTCAACAGGCACGCGTTGGGGATGAATTGCATTGCATTTGGAACTACTCATGCTTCGACTTATGGTGCGCGAGGAACTGCTCGGCGGCGACTAAATCTTGAGGCGTATCAATAGCGATATTGACCACATCATGCACTGTTAACACTTTAATAGCAACGCCATTTTCGAGGGCGCGCAACTGTTCCAATCGTTCAGTTTCTTCTAAAGGCGTGGGCGGCAATGTTGCCATGCGTAGTAACCACTCGGCAGAGTAGGCATAAACTCCTAAATGGCGCAGATGCGGTTGGCGAGCATCAGCCAGCGTTGCAGCATCCTCTCGCTCATAGGGAATAGAACAGCGCGAAAAATAGAGGGCATAACCCTGCTGGTCTACCACGACTTTGACAACATTGGGATCATCTAAGTGTGCGGCATCGTGGATTGGTGTGGCCAGTGTCGCCATTGTTAAATTGGCATCAGCCCGCATGACATCGGCCAAAGCATCAATATGTTGGGGGTTAATGAATGGTTCATCGCCCTGCACATTAATAATGACTAAGCGACCATTACTCAATTCATTTTTGAAGCGGGTCTGAATCGCCTCAGCAATGCGGTCGGTACCTGTATGACAATCGGGACTCGTCATTATCACTTCAACTTGCTGTGGCACCTGAAAATTGTTCTTTATGGCACTGGCAATGTGGGCATCATCAGTAGCCACACAAATAGGCCGATTGACGCCAGATTTCAATCCCGCCTGCACTACATGCTCAATGACCGTCTGCTCACCTAAATGCGCCAGAGGTTTGCCAGGGAAGCGCGTAGAACCAAAACGTGCCGGGATGATTATGAGGCAACGAGTATCCGCCGTTGTTTCCTTCGCTTCTTGCGTTGAGGGCGGAAGGCTATCAGCATTTGCAGGCTGCTGTAATTTTTCTAAAGCACTTGTCGTCGAAAATCCGGCACGCAGTGGCACAATTTTGATGGCACCGCCTGCCTCGCGCACTGTTGCGGCTTCTGGCAAATCATCAGGGCGATAATCGCCGCCTTTCACATGCACCGCAGGCCGCACTTCCTTAATCAATTCAACCGGTGTGTCTTCTTCAAATACGCAAACGGCATCTACATCGGACAGGGCCGCTAAAACGAAAGCTCTCGCCGCTTCAGAATGTACAGGACGGCTATCACCTTTTAACCGTTTCACAGAAGCATCGGAATTAATGCCAACGACCAAGCAATTACCCTCACCGCGAGCCTCATGCAGCAGTTGCACATGACCCGCATGAAGAATGTCAAAACAGCCATTGGTGAAAACAACTCGTTTACCTTGTGCGCTCCATGCTGCACAGACTTCGCTGATTCGTGAGCGAGGAATGATTTTATCCGTGAGGTTAGTAAACACAGGGGCAGCGAGTGAGGAGGAATGATCTATCATCTGAGCAAGAGTTGTTTCAGAAATGCAAAAGTAAACAGAGGAGTTTGTCATGCTGAGTGCAGCGAAGCATCTATTTTGCGGAGTTATAGGGTTATAGTTCCACTACTCCTCTAAGAACACTCATACCAGATGCTTCGCTGCGCTCAACATGACATGTATAATGCAATTCCTTTGCACTTAAACGTGTTATTAAATCAGACGACCAAGCAGCATTATTCAGCAGCAACGCGCTGCACTTCATCCGGGGTCACGGCCACCACGCCGCGATGCCGCACACTCGCGGCGGCAGCGAGGTTACCCAGTTGAGCGGCTGCAATGTAATCGGCATCAGCCGCCAGAGCCAAGGAAGCTGCCGCTAAGAAGGTGTCGCCTGCTCCCACGCCATCGAAGACTTCGACGGCATGGGCCGCAATCTGGCGCGGCACGGCCTCGCGTTGCAATAGCATCACACCATGCTCACTGCGGGTAATGGCGATGGCGCTGCATTGAGTTAGTTCTAAGAGGCGCGTTCCCGCTTCACGCACCGCATCTTCGCTATTGAGTTTCATATTCGCGGCATCGCTGGTTTCTTGCTGGTTCAGTGAAAGAAAGTCTACGCCAGAAAAGCGCAGTAGATTATGCGGCTTAGGGCCGCCAGTGACGCGAATGTCCATCTCTTTAGCACATCGAATTGCATCTTCGGCTGCCGGGCAAGATACAAAACCCTTATCATAATCGGAAATACACAACACTGCCGCACCTTCAAGCAATGAAGCCCAACTCGCGGTCATCTGTTGCCGGACTATATCCGAGCAGACCGTATCCGACTCGCGGTCTACGCGCACCATTTGCTGGCGTTGCTGTTGGCTTTGGGCGACAATGCGGGTCTTGAGAGTTGTAGGCCGCGAAGGGTCGCGCACCATGCCGCGAATATCGGCACCAGCTTTTTCTAATTCATGGGCCAGGTCAGCGCCCGCTTCATCATCGCCGATCACACCGCACAACCGCACCTGCGCCCCCAAACGGAGCAGGTTCATCGCTACATTGGCGGCTCCACCAGGGGCTGTATGCCGTTCCACAAAACGCACCACGGGCACTGGCGCTTCGGGAGAGATACGCGAGGCATTGCCAATGATCCACTCATCCAGCATCAAATCGCCAACCACGACAATGGTGCGCCCTCGCGCCCGTTCTAGCAACGCAATCACATCACCCACCACCGCTGGCGAATGATGGAGTAATGAGCCATTAGCAGCTTGAAGTTGCTCTTTGTTTAGGGTCTCTACTTGCCCGTTTTTCAGCTCAATTTCGCTCTCGTGGCGGTTCTTCATTGTATCGCCTCATGCTTCATGCTTGCTGCTACCTTCACTAAGGATAAAACTATTGGGCTTCCTGTAAAGCTTCATTAACCGCAGCCACTAAGAGTGGAATGGTCAACTCATGATGCCCGGTAATGGCAATGCCGCGTCCCCGGCCTTGGGTTAATTCATTGGCCCGCCGCACGGGATTCCAGGTGCTGCGATAATGTTGAATAAAATCGAAATTGACCCCGGTGAAATCCTCAACTTCATAGCCTAAGTTGCGACAGACCGCCAGTGACTTCTCAATAATTGTCGGCAGCACTACGGAGGAGCCAATATTAATCAATACCCCACCAGTTAAGTCTTTGACTACGTGAGCAAAGATTTTAAAATCGGCAAAAGTCGCTGCCCCGGTCGCTGCTCCATCCATCGAAGGCTGAGGGTGTGGAATATCGCTCCCGATAGCCACATGAATCGTGACTGGCACCCCATAACGCATCCCGTTGGCTAATAGGCTTAACTCCAGATTTGGTGCCCCGCCACTGGCTTCTTCTTGCCACAACAGCGTCCCTAAAGTTTCACCAAAGCCGCGCCCTTCGGCTGCCGCCTGTCGCGCCGCATCATTGATGAACTCACCCGTTTCACGGGCCATACCAAAAAGGCCACTTTTAATACCAGCACCAACATCTTCACTGGTGACACCAAACCGCGCGATCTCCGTATCATGCACTGCCCCCGCGCCATTTGTCGCAATGGCAGCAACAATGCCCTGTCGCATCCAGTCTATCAAAAGCGGCGACAGCCCTACCTTAATCACATGCGCACCCATTGTGATAATCACTGGCCGCCCATTACGCTTCGCATGGACAATCGCTTCCACCACATTGCGTAACTCTTGCCCCGCCAGGATATTAGGTAGTGAAGCGAAAAATTGCGCGAAAGAACTGCCAGGCGCTAAAGGTTGGGCAAAATCGCCCGTGGCGACTTTACTCTCGCGTTCCCGCACGGAATAGGTACGCACTTGCGACAAATCAAGTTGTGGATAAGGGTCACTCAAAGCAGGTCTGCCATTCCTTAATAATTTCAAACACCAATCAATTCTTTAGCGGCTATCACTACGGCATCCGGGTCAATGCGTGTTAGGCATTTACGCTCGTCCTCGCCCGTCCATTTGCATTTCGCCAGCAGGCAGGGTGAGCACTCAACGGGATGGCGCACAATGCGATGTGGTACACCACGCGGGCCAGTGCGACACCAATCGGTCGGGCCGTAGATGCCAACGACTGGCACTCGCATGGCTGCCGCGAGGTGCAAGACGCCACTATCAATACCGATAAACAAACGAGCCTGACCGCAAAGGGCAGCTAACGTTGGCAAGTCAGTGCGCCCGCCCAAATCAATGACGCGATTGGTGACATGACTGGTAACGGACGGAGTGGGACGCGTGCCGACTAATACGACTGGCCAACGCGCGGCCAATTTGTCTAAGGCCGCAACCCAGTGTTCCTCCGGCCATTCTTTAATGCCGCGTTTTTCACTGGCCTCACACGCCACCATAATAAACGGGCTTTGTATCCCCTGCTCTTTTAAAAGAGCATCCGCCTGTTGTCTGGCAGTGGGCGTTATAGGCACTAACTCGCCATAATCGTGCTTGCGTGTGGGGCAGCCCAGAGCACGCACGAGATCAAGATGCGCTTCAATGGTCGGCGGATCAACTTTGGAAACCAGATGCGTGAGGAGGGCATCCATCCGGGCATCGGCAAAACCGGCGCGCACCGAGGCACCCGTAGACCATGCCAGCATCGTAGTATTACGCGAGCCGGAAAAGGCAACCGCCACATCAATGTGGCGCGCATGGAGCTTGGCCATCAAAGATGCCTGCGCCGACAGGCCCCCTTTGGGGCGCAACAAAACATCATCTACCAGGGGCGAACCTTGGAGCAACGGCGCGAGAGCAGGGCGCACCACAGCACAGATATTGGCACCAGGAAAAGCTTCCCGCAAAGCGAAAAGGGCGGGCATGGTGAAAAGCAAATCACCCAGCCCATTCATGTGCAGCGTAACGATGCGCTGCACTGGCACCGTTAGAGAAATATTCGCGGCTGCCACACTGGGCGACAACACCGCTGCCGCCGCAGTGCTGGTTGAAATCACCGCACTTGAAGGTGCCGTCTGGCAGGTGGCCTTCAACGACTCACTATTCTGGCTAGGCGCTGTCGCATTTTGTTTGCACATCATGATTTACTTGGCACGTCCGCCCTTGGCGCATCCTTCCTTGGCGCGTCCGCCGCTGCCAGAGAAGCGTTCAATTGAGACTCATGCTCGGCTCGATGCTCCAACTCCCACAGGCGCGCATATTTAGCAAAGACTTGAAACCCGGCTAATGCCGCATAAAGGAACCCCTGCCAACCGTCACGATAGCCGCGCTTGACGATATAGCGTAAGAAAAATGTTACCCCCGGACGGAAGAGCATGGCCCCGGCACGCCATTTCTTACCGTCGCGTTGCATCTGCAACGCACTCAACTGACTATAATGATCGAACTTCTTAAAATAAAGCTCTAACGTAGGATAAGTGTAGTGCAAAAGTGGTTCGCGGAGATAGCCTATAGTGCCAGAGACGGCTAATGTCTCATGGACAAAACGCTCGCCATATTCCCCACTGCCCCGCCGCAACAATCGCAATACATAGTCGGGATAATTGCCGCCCCACTGCAAAAAGCGGCCACAAAACCAACTGCGGCGGGGAATGCGAAACGCTGTGGGAGGGGCGTCAGGGGCACTGTTACCTTGCCCTGCATGAAGTGCTTTTTGCGTTGTGACTACGGCCTCTTGAATCTCCTGGGCTAAGGCGGCGGGCACCACTTCATCCGCATCTAAAATAAAAACCCAATCGCTACTAACTTGGGCTAAGGCAAAGTTGCGTTGCGCGCTAAAGCCAGCCCACGGGCGCACGTAAACTTGCGTGGTAAATTCGCGGCAGATCGCCACCGTGTTATCGGTGCTTTCACTATCCACAACGACAATTTCATGCACCCAACTGGCGATGCTCTTTAACGCATGGCGAATGATACGCTCTTCATTTTTGCAGATAATGACAGCCGCAATGGTTGCTCGCTCCTGCTGGCGCAAAGCATTATCAGCCATCACGGAAGAAGTATCTGAAGCCATAATAATAACGGGGATTAACGCCGCATCCCTTCTAAAGTGCGGAACACGACATCTATATGATTTTCCAGGGAAAGATGCATAATAGATTGCCGAACCTGCTCCGCTGGGGGCAAGTTTCCACAAAAACGCTCGACCTGTTCAACCCTGTTTTTAGAGTTCCATTCCGAGCGAAGTATCATACCATTAATACCTTCCTGCACCTGTTCACTAAACCCATTACGCGGCGTGGTGATGACAGGCAGCCCACAGGCCGCCGCTTCCAGGCAGACATTAGAAAATGGGTCGTAGCGAGTGGGAAACAAAAACACATCCGCCAGTTGATACCATTCTAATACCTGATCCGGCGACTTGGTGCCCTCAAAGAAAACGCTTTGGCCAATGCCTCGTTGTGCCGCCTGGCGACGGTGCGCTTCAATATCACCCTTGCCCACCACAAAAAGTTTCAAAGAGCGTTGCGGCTTAAGCTGCTGCAAATCAGCCACTATATCAATAGCAATATCCAATCCCTTGCGCCAGAAGCCAGACCCGACAAACAGCAGCACAAAATCATCTGCTTCTATCTTGTGGGCGGCCCGCAAATGTTCGCGGTGGGCGGTGCTGGCTGGACAAAAATATTCTAAATCCACACCGTTAGGAATAACTCTAATCTGCTCATGAGGATAAGGATAGTGGCGCGTTACTTCATCGGCCACCATCTGTGAATTACAAATTACCAGGCGGGTGTGACGAGGGTTAAAAATCGCGGCCTCGGTGCTGAGGGTATAGCGATGAAACGGCTGCAAAGCCAGATTGAGGCGCTGCCACAGCCCCGCATTTTGGGCACAGATGCTCAGCCACTCTTTATGCACTCCATTACCAGCGCGGAAGACATCGCTGGGCCAGGTTTCGAGGGTAAAAAGTAAGTCTAAAGGCGTGCGCTTCACCTCGGCACGCACCCAGCGATTGAAAGCCATCTGCCGCCACAAGCGCGGCACGCGGGGACGTCGAAAAGGCAGCCTGAATCGGTGCAACACGGAGCTATCGGGTAAGACTTGTGGCGGGCGCGCGGTAAAAACATGAGTCTCAAAGCCCCGACTGGCTAATTTGTTAATCAGGTTCAAGGTATAGCGTTCGATACCGCCGGGCGCAGCTAAGTCACTACGCACAATACCAATCTTGCTAGGTTGAGGGAACACCGAGTTTTTAGACACTCACACCCGCCAACAATCGCTCATAAAGCTGCTCGACTTTATCCGTCATTGAGACCACCGAATACTGGGACTGAATTAGCGCCTGGCCTTGTGCCGCCAGATTTTGCGCCAGAGCTGAGTCGTCCATAATACGCTGCATAGCAACAGCCAGGGCATCGGGATCATTAGGCGGCACTAACAATCCAGTTTCTTCATGGCGCACGACTTCCGCGACTCCTCCGACATCCGTTGCCACCACAGGTTTACCCATCGCCTGCGCCTGCATGATAGACTGCGGCACACCCTCGGAAGATATGCTTGGTAGCAGCACCGCATCGCAACCAGCCAGAATACGCGCCACATCCTCCCGATAGCCCATCATGCTGAAGCGGTTAAAGATACCCAGTTCTTGCAGTCTGTTCTCAAAGGCAGCACGCACCGGGCTGACGGTTGGTAAATCGCCCACAATCGCAAAGCGTGTCTGAGGGCGTTGCGGCAAGAGTTGACCCGCCGCTTCCGCTAAAACGCTATGCCCCTTCATGCGCCGAATCATGGCCACCATGCCCCACAAGAACTCATCATCACCTATGCCAAGTTCGGCCCGCACCTCGTTACGTTGCCACCGCACCGGGTTGAAAAGTTCTATATCTACGCCAGTCGGAATGGAAACGATACGTTCTCCATTAATACCGTTCTCTTGCATCAAGCGGCACCGCACGGCTTCACCAGTCGTGATGATAAAATCGGTCAGACTTGTATAAAGGTACTGATGCATGAAGCTTGGCTTCACCGGATTAGACAAATGCCGCGTACGAATACAGAGGGGCAGACCTTTCCGACGCCGCAGCCGCACCGCGACAGACCCACTCCAGGCATCACCCGAAGAATGGGTATTAACCACCTCAATGCCCTCGCGGGTAATAAGGCTTGCCACCTCCCGCACCGCACTCCAACGCAACTTGCGGCCAAAACTGACGGGGGCTAACCGCACCGCACCACCTTCCGCCGCTTGCCACAACGGACAGCCCCGCTCACAGGCAATGGTCACCTCATGCCCGCGCTTTTGCATTTCCCGCGCTTCAACCAAGACACGTATATCCTGCCCCCCCCAGCCCGTGGAGGCTTCTGTATGGAGAATCTTCATCGTTAACAGTTAATTAAACTATAGTGTAGATGTTTAGCCCCTACGCTAGCTATGCTCGCATAATTTGATCCAAATCTATTGAGCATCACGATGAACCGCGATATTTACGCACGAACCTTTATATCTTTGTTCCTCTTAGCGGGGGCTATAGTAGTCGCCTACGTTTTCATCCCGGTGCCTGCTTCAAACCTAACTTCCTTGCAGGCTCCTCCTCTACCCCAACCGACTCCCCGACCAACGCCGAAGCCGACGCCAGTGACACAACGAAGAGCAAAGCGGCAAATTAAGCCACCCAAGCGTATAGCTAAAAAGCCAGCGACTAAAACACCCCAGCAGATAGCACAGGAAAAGAAGGATCAGCAACTTTTCGCAGCAATTGAAGATGGGAACATTAGCCGCGTGCGTCAATTGCTCTTAGCCGACGCCAATGTAAATGCTGTCACATCAAACGATATCGGCGGTGGCCAAACTCCGCTTGTAACGGCCATTGAACTGCCACGAGCGGATATTGTGCAACTGCTTTTACAGCATGGAGCGATACCTCGACCTTTCTTTAGCGGAGCTTATCATGGCATGACTTCTTCGCCCCTGCAAGAAGCTTTTGGTTCCTATGAACGCGACCCCGATATGAATACTATCATGGCGTTGCTCCAGGCTGGGGCAGATGTAAATGAACGGTTTGAGGAAGGGAGTCCTCTCGCTTCAGCCGCCATAGCAGGTGGGGCGGGTTGGCACGCGAGACGTAATCACATTCGCCTGATGCAAGCTCTCCTCCGGCACGGTGCGAAGCTTGAAAGCCGTGATGCAAATGGGTGGACACCGCTAATGTATGCGGCTTCTCCACAAGATAATTTATTTGATGACAAGCCAGATTTTTCGGCTTGTGAGGTTCTACTGAGTCACGGCGCCAACATTAATGCTCATGATAACCTCGGACGCACCGCCCTAATGCACGCGATAGCAGCCGAACCCAAGATCCAAAATGCGCATGAATTTGCGTGGGATGAAAATGAAGACCCAAGTCGCCAGGCAGAGTTTAACGTCAGGGTGATGAAGTTTCTGTTGACGCATGGTGCCGACTTGAATGCACATGACAATCGTGGTTGGACACCCTTAAAGCTGGCTTTAGCTCCCATGCACTCTCCCTTTGATACCGGCGGCGGGCACTCCTCACCACCGCCTTGGTCATTGGCTGCCCAGCAGAAGCGGCGTTTGACGGCGATTCAACTTCTATTATCACATGGCGCAAATGTTAATGTGCGAGATGAGCGCGGCTGGACGCCTTTGATGGGTGCGCTTCAAATTTATTACGAAGGGAATGAACCAAATCCAGTCATTGCCCTGGCCCCTATTCGCCTGCTCTTAGCGCACGGCGCTAATGTCAATGCTCGCGCTAAAGATGGCACGACTGCACTCTTGCTGGCCCATAAAGAACATGATGCCGAGCAGGTGCTGCGAGCCGCCGGAGCAAAATAGTTTTTGTGAGGAATTGCACAGTATGATGGAGCAACTGCGCGGGCGACAGTTCATCAATAACACTCTGTTAGCACTGCCAGCCGTGCTGTTTTTGGCTGTCTATTGTCTGCACGCTCGGCAAGTATCCTGGCAGCCCTGGACGTTGCAACAACCCAACGGCGGAGCGCACCTCATTGGCTTTGCCACAGATAGCCAGACAGCCATTGTTAGTAGTTGGCAAGATGATAGAGATAAAAATGTGGATGATAGGAATTGGATCCAGTTAATTACAGCCTACAACCATCTCTGCAATTTACAGATGAGGCAGTCTCTTAAAAGCTGGAAGATACCTTATTTTGAGGCACCAGATGTCCTTTCGCCTGATGGGAAAACTCTGGCGCATCGCTCTTTTCAGGATAACGACAACTACCATAGCCATATTTATTTACGAAATGTCACGAATGCCAGAGTGCAGTGCCATATCATCACACATGGCGAAGCAAAGACGCTGATGTTTGCACCCGATGGGCATACATTTGCCAGCGCCAGTCAGCACGAGATAGAGCTATGGAATCCCCACACCGGAGGGTTAAAATGCACTATACGGGCTAACCCTCAACTCTTATCTTTGGCCATTGCCCCTGACAGCAAGACTATTGCTGCGGGCTGTGGCGGCAAAGTTAATTTGTGGAATGTCTCAACCGGTGCATTGATACGTGCCTTTGCCTGTAATTCGGTTAAGGGTGGCACCGCTGCTGGCAACTTAGTCTTCTCACCAGACAACCAGATACTAGCCGCTGCTATCAGTGGCGTTACCACCGTAGCCCTGTGGAATGTGCAAACCGGAGCCTTGCTAAAGCTGCTCCCCACGACAAAAAGTTGGATAGGTGCTCTCGCCTTTAGCCATGATGAAAAATTGCTGGCTGTCAGCACAGGGGCTTCCAATAGACATATTGTGCAACTGTGGAAGGTGCAGACAGGGCAATGTATCAGGACGCTTAAGTGTCGCCCCGATTCTGCCTTAGCTCTTGTTTTTTCACCAGATGACAGCACTTTAGCCGTGGAAAGTAATGATCAGACAGTTCAGTTCTGGCGGCTAAATGAGAATCTGCGGCAGTCGCTATTAACTCAGGTACTCTCGATACCAGTTCACCGTTTGCCTCAAGCCTGCTTCCAGTGTGTGATGCGGCTGCCATTGTAACTTGGAGGCAGCGTGCGAACTATCAAGATATTGAACAGGAACTTCGTGGTTGGGTTGGCCTAAGATGCGCGGTTGTAAATGATTGCAGCCAGCCACGGCCAAGATTTTCTGCACCATTTCCAATACCGATACTGGCACGCCACTGCCAAAGTTCCAGGCTTGTCCTTTTAAGTTTTGATCCGCAGCCAGAGCTTGGACTAAGGTTAAATAAGCATTTACGGCATCCTCGATATAGAGGTAATCGCGTCTTAAGGTGCCATCACTGCGAATCTCTGGCGCGGTGCCCCCAAGCACGGCGCGCACCGTGCCCGGCACAATGCGGTTCCAGTTCAAGTCGCCGCCGCCATAGAGGTTGCTACATCGCGTCACACCAATGGCCAGGCCATAGGTATTCGCATAGCAGCGAGCGATTAAATCCATACACGACTTACTCACCTCATAAGGTTGGTGCCCCTGCAACGGCATAGCTTCTGTGTATGGTAGATGAGGAGATGCGCCATAGGCTTTATCCGACGAGGAAATAATAATCTGCTCAACACAAGGCGTGCGGCGGGCCGCTTCCAGGAGCGACCAGGTGCCGCCGATATTAATTTCAAATGTCCCTGTCGGGTTGCGATGAGCTTCACCAATAAGCGCCTGGGCCGCCAGGTGAAATACTGTTTTTATTTCATACTCATTGAGCGTGCGTTCTAACAGTGCCCGGTCGCGGACATCACCATAAACTGCCGTAATAGATTGCAGCGGGAACAGTGACGTTGGGGGATTTGATGGTAGAGGATTTAAGGCACTGCCCTTAGAAAGCGCCAACCGAGGATTAGGATCACGCACTAAGCCAACAACTTGTGCGCCCAGTGCTATTAAAGCGTGGGTTAGCCAGGTGCCTAAGAATCCATTGCACCCTGTGACAAAAACTGGACGGTCGCGCCACCATTGCGGGCGCAAGTGTTGTTCACCCACAGCAAAACCTTGCGTGATCTTAATCTCCTCGGATTTTCAGGAAATATGCTACCTAACTTGAGAAGGTCCAGTGGTTGAAACCACGGGCTGCAAAACGAAGTCCGCCTGCGCGGACTCCCTGAGTCGCCACAGGGCCACTTCGTTTTGCAGCCCGTGAATTGATTCACGGCAACAATCAGTAGCAACTTGGGTATATCTTCAGGGAATCGAAATATCAAGCTCTGGAGCGCATCTCTTCAACTTGTTGCATCAGAGCGCGTACTTCATCAAAAACCAACTCCACTTTAAGCGCATCCATAGGTGCGGGCCAATCTTCGACGATCTCACGGGCATCCAGGACGCGGATGGGGGCATTGCCGGGCTTATAGACGGGGCCAGTGTGGGTCGAATCGGTAGGGCCAAAGAGCGCCACCACGGGGGCACCAATCGCAGCAGCGATATGCATGGGGCCAGTATCCGCCGTAACAAAAGCCGAACACCGCTCGGCAATCGAGGCCAGTTGCATCAGGTCTATGCGCCCCACCGCCGCGACGATGCGACCCGGCCACGACATACCGGGCGGGGCTGGCTGGCAGCGGGCCAGTTCTGTTTCAAACTCTTCCAGGAGTGGCATATCAGAAGGCGCACCGAAAATGATGAGCCGAGTATTGCCATCGCTAACTAATAATTCGTTAGCCAGTTGAGCAAAGCGTTCTATCGGCCAGCGTTTAAAGGCATGAGCCGCGCCCAGATTCAGGCCCACCACACGATGGGTTGGCAGGAACCCAGCCTGCGCTAAAAATTCATCGGCGGCACGCCGGTGCGTGGAAGTCACCGGCACCCGAGGATAGAACCGCTCGGCAGCATCTTCCGCAATGCCCACCTGGGCCGCGCGGCGCAGATTGACTAAGCGCGCATGAATAATTTCTGGTTCAGGCACTAACTCATTGCTGCTCCAATGTGCGATGTTACGGGCGCGGGTGCCCGAAACGCGCCGCTTGGCACCACTGGCAATGGAAAACAGACCAGCTTTATCTAATCCCTGCAAATCGAGGACAATATCAAACCGCTCGCGCCAGGTGCGCCACAGGGCGCTCCCCAGGGAGCGCCAGCGATGGTGGTCATTCCATAGCAGAATATCGGCCAAACCGGGTAAGCCACGCACCACAGGCAACGATTTCGACTGCACGGCCCAGGTGAGATGTGCGGCGGGATACCGCTCTTGCAAAGCTTCCACCACCGGGGAAGCCAACACGCAGTCGCCAATACTGGAAAGTCGAACAATGAGAATCTTCATCTCTGGCTGCTTAGTGTCTCAGACGACTCAATGATTGATTCTATTCAGCACGTATTACACCATCTAAAAAGTATTTTAGCTGCTCCGACTTATTTTACCTATTTATTTTTTGTCAATATCAAGCACCTTCGCAGGCGCAAGCAATTTGGCATAATGATAGATAAGTTCATCTCAGCAGTACATCAACCAAGCTCAAACGCTATTGAGTATACACTCTGCTCATAGCTCTCTTGGTATTAAAGAGTTCATTGCAATTATAAACAATTACAAGCAAGATAGAGGATAACTATGGCAACAGCAGAAAATTCTCAGCATGGGGCATCATGGGTCAGCGTGGACGATTACCAATATCCACAAGGCTGGCTTGAACCCGCACAAAGTGACCAACGCACGCGCTGGTGTTGTGAGCAATTGGAAGAGGGCGGCATCCTATACTTCAAAGGCATCCCCTTCGATTTCCCCGATGCCGACCGAGAATTTCTGCTCTCGCAAAAGCAAAGCGAGTCTAACTTGCACAAAAACATCTCGTATCGTCCCAAGCAGGATGTCATACGCGGCTTAAAGTCTGTCAGTCCCGAAGAGATGCAACGACTGCAAGCCATTATGCGCAACTATTCCGCGCAGGTCACGCAGTTTTTAGCCCAGGTTTTGAAACCCTACGCTCCGCATTGGTCGTTAGACTTCGCCAGTTTTCGACCGGAGGAAGAAGAAGGGCGCGATTTATCGGTACATAAGCGTAATGACCTGCTCCATGTAGACGCCTTCCCCACCCGCCCGACACGTGGTGGCCGCATTTTGCGCGTTTTTACCAACATCAACCCCCAGCATCCGCGCGTCTGGCTCACCACCGACCGCTTCGAGGCACTGGCCAAGCAATATGCTGAAGACGCGGGCCTTAAAAAATTCGCCGCCCAGAGCTTCACTCCAGGAAAGACTTCCGGTGGCCCACTGGCCGCTATCAAGCGGGCCGTGGGGATGAAAACGCCAGATCATACGCCTTACGATCATTTCATGCTGCACTTTCACGACTACCTCAAAGAGAATAGCGACTTTCAGCAAAACACGCCTAAAATCCGCACCGACTTTCCACCCCTCAGCACCTGGATGGTCTTCACCGACAGCGTGCCGCACGCCGTGCTTTCGGGTCAATATGCCCTGGAACAGACCTTTATTATTCCGGTGCGCGCCCTCATTCACCCGGAGAAGTCCCCGATTGGCGTCCTGGAAAACCTCACAGGTAAGCCTTTAGGCGAAGGCCCGTTGTCTCAGAAAGCAGCGTGATAGCTGCCCACAACCTAACATTATCTATTGCACATTATGCGTTGGGCAGAAACAGCAGTTAAAGATTTGCAAGCCAGACGCATTACTCAGGAAGGCCGCGTGGTCATCCCATGCGGGGTAAGGTCAATGACAAAGATTTAGTGACCATAGCCCCATGCGAAACAGCAGACTTGGAAATTGGGGATATTGTTTTAGCTAAAATCCAAGGTCGCAGATATCAGCATTGGGTGTTACATCTCATCTGGGCCATTGAAGCAGAACGTTTTCTTATAGGCAGCAACCGTGGACGTATTGATGGCTGGGTGTCAGATGTGGATATTCTCGGCAAAGCCATAGCCATTATGCCTAACTTGCGCAGCAACTAATTCGGCTTTAACAGGCTTTCACAAGTAAGTTTCTTCGCCCATTCTGTGGTTCAAGCACTGAGGCATAGACGTGTTCTAATTGGTTCAAGAAACTTGGCCAACCAAAATGCTCTAACGCTCGCTCGTAACCCACTGCTCCCATACTGGCGGCCTGGGCGGGGTCATCTAACAGTTTAACGATAGCTTCGGCGAGTGCCTGGCTCTGGCGTGGCGGTACTAATAGGCCAGTCAAACCATCCACCACCACATCGGGCGCACCGCCAGCCGCACAGGCAATGGCAGGTTTCTTTAACAGGGCCGCTTCCACATAGACGATGCCAAAAGGCTCTCGATAAGAAGGCAGAGCCATAATGTCTACGGCGTTCATGATGTCCCCTACATCGCGCCGAAATCCTAAAAAGCGCACATTGGAGGCAAAGCCACCGGCTTGCGCGCTGGCTTCCAATTCGGGGCGCAGATTGCCCTCGCCCACGCACCAGAACTGAGCTTGCGGGTGTTTGCGCAAAACTTGAGGGATAGCCTCGATAAATTCGCGCCAGCCCTTTTTTTCGGAAAGATGAGCAAACGACCCGATAACAGGTGTATCTTCGTCGGCACCAAACTCGGCCCGCACAACCGTGGCAGAGCGACGCGGGCGAATATTAATGGGATCAACCGGATTCGGCAAAACCGTGATGCGCTCTGCCCTCACCCCCTGCGCTATCATGTGCTCTTTAACAGCTTGAGAGCAGGCGATCAGGCGTCGTTGCCAGCGGTGCCAGTTGACATTGGTAAAGCCCTGGACATGCCCTACTGAAGGGCAAATGCCCATCTGATCAAGCCAACCACAAAGCCAACTGGCTGTGGAGAGATGACTATGCGTAAAATCGGCCTTTGTGCAGCGAATAGCACGCAGCAAAGCAAGGAAGGCGCGGGGGTTCATCTTGCCGCGAATGGGCAACGCCTGCACCTCTAAATTGACCGCGCCCAGAGCACGGCGAAATTCCTCCACGACATGGCCGCGATCCTTGCACACAATATGGACATCATGCCCTCGTTCACGCAAACGGGGCGCTAACCATTCTAAATGTCGCTCGGCCCCTCCGATATGCGACGGTGTGATAACTTGTAAAATCCGATGTTGACTTGGCTTCATTAATCTCTACAATGTATAACGATGGAACTGGCCTGCAAGTTCAATAGCTTCTCAAGCCACGGGTAAAAGCGAGTGCGTATCGAATTCTAGGGTTTCCAGGGAGAAATGTTGCTGCGCCTCCGGGCGAGCCAGAAAACGATAATACCCAGCCGCCGCAATCATGGCTGCATTATCAGTACAAAGGACTTTGTCAGGCACCACAAAATCAACGCCTGCCGCCTCTGCCGCCTGTTTTAGCTCTTCGCGCAACGCACCATTGGCCGCCACGCCTCCGCACAGGCCAAAGGTAGCCACCGGATAGCGTTCCAGCGCCCGCTCGACATTGCGCCGCAACTGGCGAATCGCTGAACGTTGAAAAGAGGCCGCAATATCGGCTACTCGACTTTCCCCTCCCTGCTCATTTTGCACCTTCACACTTTTCTGCATGGCCTGGGCCGCAGCAGTTTTCAAACCGGAATAAGAGAAATCAAGCGATGGTTCCAGGTTAGCCGGGGTGAATTCAAAAGCGCGCGGATCGCCCTCTCGCGCTGTCTTTTCCAGCCACGGCCCGCCCGGTAAAGGGAGTCCTAAAGCGCGTGCCACCTTGTCGAAGGCTTCCCCCACCGCATCATCGCGGGTTTTACCCAGACGCTCATACACTCCATGATCGCGCATCAAAATAAGATCGCTATGGCCCCCACTGACTACCAAACACAGCATGGGAAACTTCAAGTCAGGCCGGGCCAGAAAGTTAGAGGCGATATGCCCCTCAATATGGTTGACTGGCTGACACGGAATGCGGTAGGCATAGCTCAAGCCTTTTGCCGCCGCGACCCCGACTAAAAGGGCACCGACTAAGCCCGGCCCGTGCGTAACCGCAACTAAGTCAATATCCTGCCATTGAATGGCTGTCTCTTTTTGCAACTGCGCCAATAAAGGATTCAACACTTCCAGATGCTTGCGCGAGGCGATTTCAGGCACCACGCCTCCAAAAAGTTGATGCGCGTCCACCTGGGAAGCAATCAAGTTCACTAAAATATCGGCTTCGTCGCGCAGCAAAGCTACGCTCGTCTCATCGCAACTGGTTTCAATACCAAGAGTGAGCATGTCAATGAGTATAGGAGATTATGGGAATGGTTATAGCAGGATCACACACAAGATTACATAACAGCAAACGACACTCAACTTGCGGAGTTCCATTGCATCACAATGGCATCCTCGCCATCGCGGTAATACTGGCGGCGCAGGCCAACTTTTTGGAAACCCAGCCGCTCATAGAGTCGCCGCGCCCGTTCATTACTGGGGCGCACTTCTAAGAATACTTTCTCTGCCCCACGCTGACGGCATTCACTTATCATTTCTTGCAATAAAGTCGAGCCAACACCTTGTTGACGTGCTTCTGGAGCTACCGCGATATGCGTAACTTCCCCGTCATCGCCCACTGTCCACGCCACTCCATAACCACAAACCATGTTCTCTATGGTCGCTACCAGGACAAAGATACGCTCATTTTCCAGTGAGCTTTCAATGGAAGATGGTGCCCAGGGATCGTGGAAGGAAGCCCGCTCAATCACGATTAGGGCACCCAAATCCGCTCGTGTGGCATGGCGCACGGCTATTGCAGCTAAAGCTCCATCTGGCACACTGAACGGGGGATTGATTGCTATTGGATTGATACTTGTATTCGTCGGATTCCACCTACCACAACAGGGGCTTGCCCCGCCTCTAACGGCAAGCCTACCAAAGATAAAAACTCTATCTACCTTTAGGCGATGAGCCAGCGCCGAGAAGATTTCGTTCGGCAGCGGAAGGTGCAAGATAGAGAGGTTGAAGTTCTAAGGGGTCAGCCGCTTCACCACTCATCAGGGCACTCGCCCCGGCAATGGCAACTTCCACCACGATATGCTCAACCGCTAAAGACACTTCAAAGTGCATCTCATTACGCGCGGCCAATATTTCGCTAATCGCCGCAGCTCCTAGCCCCACTAAAACCAATGGGCTGTCTGTATCCCGCGCCAGCGCCTCGGTTTGTAACGTATCGGCCATCAGTTCGGGCGAGCCAAGCCACTCCGACTGCACGAGAGAAAGATAATCTTCCTGGCACTCATAAATCTTGCCGTAAACTTCCCCTGGCCGAGAAGGAGCCGTTGCTAGCAGTAAGAAATGCTCTGGCAATCCGGTTCCGTCTTGTGTCTCTGCACCATCGGCCTCGATAGCGGTTGCTTCGCTATTGTCTTGCTCTCGCCCGGCCTGGCGCCAGACAGCTTGGGCCATCGCGTCAAAGGTTGGCACGCCAGCCAACTGCCAGCCGCGCACCTGGGCGAGTGTCTTGCAAGTTGTAAGCCCAATGCGCAAGCTCGTCCACGACCCCGGCCCTAAACCCACCGCGAGGGCATCCACCTCGTCTAACGTCCAACCCGCATGTTGGAGCGTGGCTTCCAGGGCCGCAATAATCTGGCGCGACAACTGGCGCGATTCCTCTAACCCCAGCACCGCTAACGGCTCAATGGCCCCATCGGCATCACATCGCAAAGCTGCCACGCCTATCGCTATACCACTGGTTTCTAACGCTAAGATGTTCATGATTTGAAATATTTTAGCCACAGAAGCACACAGAAGGACACGGAACGGGGGAGGAGCAAACTAAGTTAGCAGGTGCAGGTAACGGGGAGCCTAACGAACCCGGAGCGTGAGCGACGGGCTAGAGTATGAGCTACTGGGCACTACGAGTCTAGCCCGTCGCTCACGCTCCGGGTTCGTTAGGCTCCCTCTCTCCTCTTCCCCTCTTCTTCCCATGCCTTCTGTGGCTAATTCTCTTTTTCTATAATTTCAATTCGTCGCTCATTGTCATTATCACCATAATCAATGACAATGGCAAAGCGGGGCGTGGGCAGAAAATCCGCGATGCGTTCTGGCCACTCGATCAGTTTCACAGCATCAGTGCGATCCAGAAAGTCAGTCACCCCAGCATCTCGAATCGCATCGAAGCACTTGTTTTCTAACCGGTAGGCGTCTAAGTGCAGCAATGGAATACGCCCTTCATGTTCGATAATCAGCACGAAGGTTGGCGAGGTAGCATCCGTAGCGACTTCCAGGCCACGCGCCACACCCTGCACAAAGGTTGTCTTACCCGCGCCTAATGGCCCGCTCAGAGTGATTAAATCACCCGGCTGCAACTGGCGGCTCAAGGTTTCGCCCAATGCTCGCGTCTCGTCTTGATTTGTCGTTAAATGTTGTGTCTTCATGCGCTCTGTTATTTACTCCATTCTAGCTACCAGTTTACAGCCTACTTTTCTATAATGGCATATTGGTTGCTGCTAATGGCATTGAGATCGCACATAAATAGCGGTCACGCAGCCTCGATTTAATGAGAGCACATTGACAGGAAGCGACAGAGGCTTTATAATGAGGCCACAATGCGGGTGTATTTAACGCGCATTGTGGTGTGTCGAATTTTAGAGGGCTGTTGACTCTGTAACTAAACCAGATTGCTTTTGTTGCGCTCTTAATTGTCGTATTTCGCTAAGGAGGACGCTCCATGTTTCAGACGCAGAAATTTCGTAACGTCGCACCCATTGGAACTGCTGGAATCAACGTTCACTCCGCTCCCTTGCGCCAGCCAGCCCGTCAACTCCAACTGCTGGGAGCTTTACCGCTGGTGTTGCTGGCGTTGCTGACGCCAGGCACACCCGTCCAGGCTGCCCCCGCCGTAACGGTTATGCCAGGCAGCACGGGAGCCTATACCAAAGGGATGCCGGTGGCCGTGATCGCCGCCACCGACAGTAGCGGCGATGTAGATATGGCGCGGCGTGCTCTGGTAGCGGCCAATAATGCCATCACTCATTGGCCCGGCTACACAGCCATTTCCCCTAATGCGGTCGCCAGCACCTTGAGCCGTCTCAACATTCACGGGGAATTAGTTGGCCCCGATTACATGAACATCGGTAAGAAGCTAAAGGCACAGCGTCTGTTAACCATCACCCTGATGCCTGGCCAACTGGGTGATAACAGCGCCAATTATACCGCTGTGGCCGAAATGTATGATTCTAACAGTGGTGGCATTGTCGGGCGCGGCGAAGCGCCTTTCACCGCTACCCCCGACACCCTGGGCACGGGAGGAGGGCCAACCGGAAGCAACATAGGTGACACACTGCGGCGTAGCGCGGTAGATAACGCCGTCGCTGCCGCGATTCAAGCGATTGATGACCCGGCCCCGCTGCATGGCGTCGTGGTTTCCTTACCCGATGCTTACCAGGCACGCATTTCTCTGGGCGAGCGTAATGGCATCCGCAATGGAGCACGCATTGAGTATCTCATTAACGGCCAACCTATCGCCTATGGCACCGTAGTGGATGTTGGCACAGGCGAAGCCCTGGCGACCATTGCGGCGGAAGCTGCTGCTCCCGCGGTTATGCTGAATACAGAGTTCCGCACTGTCAGCAATCCGTCTCTGGCGCGAGCAGGCTTGACCTCACGCCAGGTTGAAGATAAAGCATGGCGCAAATATGAGCGCGATTTCGTTATCGGGGCCATTCCTGCCTTAGCCTATCAGTATTATCTTTATGGCTTCTAATTGAGATAGTCATCAAAAGAAAAGCGGGGCAGACTCAAAGGTCTGCCCCGCTTTTTGCATAACCTGATGCTAAAAATGTGAGAAGGCACTCCCTGCGGCTGCACGCGTCCCATCAGGATAAATCAAGATTACCGCATCGCTGGTGCGCGGAACGCAACGTCCAATAACCGTAACCTGAGTCCCTGTGGCCTTGGTGATTCTTTCTTGCACATCATGCGCGAGATGGGATGGCACACACAGCAGGAGTTCGTAATCTTCACCGCCACGTAAGGCCCAATCCAACGCCGAGACCCCCATTATCGCCGCCGTCTCCTGGCAAGACGGAGAAATGGGCAACTGGGCCACCTCTATTTCGAGCGAGACCAGGGAGCATTCGGCCATGTGAGCGGCATCACCGGCTAAACCATCGGAAATGTCCAACGCGGCTGTCACATCCGGGGGCACCGATGCTAATTGCCCAGTGACGGGACTCATTTGTAGCGCCGCCTGCATTTCTGCCAAACGTGCTGTGGGATCATGGTGGCGTTGCAGCAAATAGGTGCCTGCTGCTGCAGGGACGGTTAGAGACGGGTTTTGCAATAGAGCCAGGCCAGCGGCAGAGTCGCCTAAAGTGCCAGTTACGAGGAGCAAATCACCCACTTGCGCCCCGCTACGCAAAATGGGCATAGGGGCATCACCGATAACTGTGATGTTAAGCATCAGTTCCGTCGGGGAGCGCACGGTATCGCCGCCTGCGATAGAAAGATTATAGTCGGCAGCGGCCTCTTCAAAGCCCGCATACAGTTCTTCCAAGAACTCTAGATCATCATTGGGGCCAATTGCTATCGTGATGAAGGCAGCAACGGGTCGCCCGCCCATTGCTGCGATGTCGGAGACGTTAACGGAGATAGCTTTACGGCCTAGCGCGCGTGGAGCTGTCCAGTCGCGGCGGAAATGAACCTTTTCAACTAACCCATCGCATGTCACAATAGGTACTTGTAAGCTATCAAGCACCGCTGCATCATCGCCAATACCTAACCGCACTCCAGCCCGTTGGCTTAACTGATTACGCCAGCGCGCAATTAAGCCGAATTCACCCAGATGGTGGAGTTGGTTTGGAGTGATCATAGGTTTTAAGAGTTTTTACCAGATGAATATCTTGCGGCAGTAGTCTCAAAGGCACTCAGGAGTAGAGTTTGACGTAAACTTCTGCACGAGTTCGCGGGTAGCAGCGGTCATAGCGGCTTCATCGCCAGCTTTGGCAACGGCAGAAATGACGCAAGCCATCGGCACTGCGGTCAGGCTAATAGCTGTTATGTTGTCTCGATTAATGCCACCAATCGCCGCGACTGGCAAACTCGTGGCAGCTTTGATTTTGCCGAGCATGGCCACGCCGATAGCGGCACCAGCATCGCTCTTGGTGGAGGTGCCAAAGATAGCGCCTGCCGCGATGTAATCGGCTCCAGCCAGGGTAGCGGCACGGGCTTCATCCGGGGTGGCGCACGAAGCCCCTATCAAGCGGTGCGGGCCAAGAATGCGATGGGCTGCCTTTACGGGCATATCATCCGGGCCGAGATGAACACCATCGGCCTGGGCAGCTAAGGCTAAATCAACGCGGTCATTCACAAAAAAAAGTGCCCCAGCGGCCCGTGTCATGTGGCGCAATTCATGGGCAACAACTAAAAGTTGACGCCACGCTGAAGTCTTGTCTCTGAGCTGGATAATCGCAGCGCCACCATCCAGCGCCGCACGCGCAATCGCCAGATGGCCGCCCCCCATGCGCTCATCGGTAATCACATAAAGACCTTGCAACCGAGGGCGTAGCAGATGGGGAGGAAGACTGTTTTGTGTGCTGGGAAACGCAGTCGGCATACGCGCTACAGTATGCCGTGCGGTTTAGCGGTGTGCTACTGACAACCTACCAACTCACCTTCTTGCCCGTTGCAGGAATGGCGATGAGGGGTTAGGTATAATTAATCAAAACCTAGGCGTAGCATTATGGCTGATGCTGCTGCACATTCGCCTGCGCGCCAATTTGTGATAAAGTTTGAACGATTGTGTGATATTTCCTAAAGTTACACGCTAAAGCTACACGATGGAAACAACTTCTTTAATTCGCATTTTACCGGCTTGTTTAACGTCTCCCCTGCCTACGGGTTGGGACGCGCCGACACCTGGCTTCGTGATTGAAGTCATGCCTACAGTGGATGTGCCCGAAGCGATTAATCTCTCGATTCAGGGCACCGAGCCAGACATTCTGCTCCTGGATGCTGATTACCACGACATGGACGCCTTCGGGGTCGCCGAAAAGGCGCTCACTGTCCGCGAAGGTTTATCAGTCATTATCATAGCCTCCGATAGCGCCCCGGATCGGCTACGGCGTGCCATGATGGTGGGAGCCGAAGATTATCTCATCAAGCCGCTGGATGTCAGCACCTTACGCGAAAGCATCACGGGCATCGCTTCACATCGCACGTTACGCACGGTGGAAGAGGAAGTCGTTCAACCCGGCGAGGAAGCAGCGGGCACTGGTCTCGTAGTAGGCGTCGTCTCCGGCAAAGGGGGTTTAGGCAAAACAACCCTTGCGGTTAACATGGCAGCCCTGGTTGCCAAGATTCCCGGCAGAACCGCCAGTTTAGTGGGCCTTGAATCGGGCGATGGAGCCGTTATGCTCAATGTCAATCCCAAATTAGGGCTGATAGACATGGCCAATTCCGAAAACCCGGAGGGCAACCTGTATACTGCCGAGTGGCTCAAGCAATTCGGCACGGGGCACCGCAGTGGCCTTACGTTCTGGTGCTGGCAAGGGAGCGGAACCCAACCAGCCGCGGGTTTGCCAGAAGATTTCTACAATCTTCTGTTTGACGGTTTTCGCCGTACTTCTTCGGTTACTTTAGTGGATTTCCCGTTATTTGAGTCGGCGGATGTCGCAGCAGCAGTCTTGCCCCTACTCGATATTATCATTGTCGTTTCTTCATCTTCTGATCTCTTAGCCTTGCGCTCCACTAAAACGTTTCTGGATATGGTACCCGAAGAGATTAATCAACGGGTGCGAATTATTATTAATCGTGCTGACCCTTCTGACATGATTAGCCGGGAAGACTTTGAGCAGCAGTTGGAATATAAAGTTGCCGCGTCCATTCCCAATCAGCCCAATATTGCAGCCGAGGCGATTAATATGGGATCACCCTTTGTTTTAACGCAACCGCAAAGCGATTTATCGGTGAGCCTGCGGGCTTTAGCCACGTCGCTCTTTAAGCTACCCCCACCCGATGAACAAAACCGGCCTCGCAAGCGATTTGGCTTTTTCTAAATAATCAGTCAAGATAAGGTAGACCTTTGCCGTTTTTGCTGAGGTTTACCATAAGCCTATTTATTGCAAATGGTAAAGAAGGTGCATAGAGATGTAAAGTGGCAATGGCAGCGATAAATGTGGCAAAATTTGACCATATCGTTTACAATGACACCGCAGTAGCAATTACAGTTGTTCTCAAATAGAAGAAATTCTATCTTCAAGGAGAAACTCGATGAACATGGCGGCCCACTCCTCATTGGACGGTATGCGCCAGCACATGCGACTCACGAGGTATCTTGCGTCCGCGCAGGCCATGCCAAACGAGTCAGCACTCTCTGGCTGCACGCACCAAGTGGACAGTACACGCCAGGCGGGAATCGTCCCCCGCATGTTGGCGCGACGCCACTGGACTCTGTTAGCTATCGCCTTATGCAGTTATGGCGTCACGCTGACAGTTCACCTGGCTCCAGCCTGGTGCGATACCGTCCCGGCAGTTGCGAACTCTCAAGCTCCCAAACTGCCAACAACGCTCACCAATCATTCTCAGCACACCATAAAACCGCCCACGGTTTTATGGAAGCTGCCGCACGCAACTCTGCTCAAAACAGCACTCGCTAAAGTGGTTAGCCTGGGCCATACTTCGGCACCTCACGCCGCCCTGGTAGCACCGACAAGGCTGCCCGCAGCCAAGCCTGCCAAGGCGCACGGAGCTAAACGCAAACCGGAGTTTGTGCTATCAGAAATGGCACGTCCTCATTTCACCGCCATGCCGCTACTGCCCGTGGCTAATGGGCCAGAGTCTGATGGTTCGGTCGCGGGCGCACCAGCCTTAACTAAACTCAGTTTAGTCATGCCCGCCCGCGCCTGGCTGACCTCGACGATGCTTTACAACGTAGAGTCCGAGCATGGCAACCGCTCCAGCGTCCCTCATGTGCTCAAGCGAGAAATGACTAAGACTGCCCTGCGACCATCAGTTAAGCCTACCCTCAAGGTCGCCACCAAGCGGCCAGGGCCATCAACCCATGTCCGCCTAATTGCCGGGGATTCAAAAGAAGTCGCGGTCGCTCAACTGCCACCCGCTAAGGTGCTACCAACAACCACCACGACACCCATTCTGCCGCCCACAGTACCGACCGTGATAGCAGGCACCACACCTGCCACAACGGTAGCCAACGGCAATCCAGGCAATAACAATGGTCAGGTGCCATTGTGGGTCTCGCCCACCAGTAAAATTATCGCGGTAGATGCTCTCAAACTGCCGCCGCTCACGCAACCGTTACCCGCTGCACTCCAGGCGGCCAGCGTATCGGCGGATACCTCTTACATTTCTTCGGTAACGCCTTCCCTACCACCCAATGCGAGTGGCAATCGTCTGGCGCAGAACCCGGACGCGCCGCCCGTGCGCCAACCGGCCCAACCACTGACCAGTTCAGAGCACCTGCCAAACCAGCTTGAAGTCGCTGTGAGTTCATTTGTGGTGCTGTTAACCACTACCGATTTACAAACTGTGGCGGTGGCCGACCCGAACATCGCGGATGTGGCTGTCGTTAATGCCAGGGCGGTGTTAGTGAATGGCAAAATGCCTGGTATTACCAGCCTGGTGGTCGTAGACCGCCAGAAGATTCGACAATTCCAGGTTCGTGTAGTGCAAGCTTCCGGCACTCGGCCTACCGATGTCGCCGCTGCTATTGGCATTCAAGGCGTTAATGTGCGGCAGGTGAAGGATGCTCTTGTTTTAGAAGGCGAAGTTGCCAACGCCGACGAAATGAAGCGTGCCGTGGACATGGCAACCATCTTCTCGCCCAAGGTGGTTAATCAACTGACTGTCCGTCCCAACGATGCCACAACACCAGCGGGACAGGCCGCAGCCACGGCCCAGCAGATTCAAGAAGCTATCAATATTCCCGGTGTCACAGTGCGCGTAGCAGGCGATACGATTCTGCTGCAAGGCACAGTTCCCACCCGCGATCAATTCCAGAATGCGGAAAAGATTGCGACCGCTGTCGGCAAGCCCCGCACGGTGGTCAACCTGCTGCAACTTCCCACCATTACGCTGGAACAGGCAATGCAGTCTATTGGCGGCACACTCGGTACGGGAGTCCCGCAGCCAGTGGCACCAACCGTTGGCAACAACCCATCTATCGGCAGCATGGTGCCAGCCGTTTCTCCACGACAAATCACCGTGCGCCAGGCGGCGGATCAGATCATCCTGGAAGGCACGGCTGCTAATCAGGCCGATATTGACCAGGCCGTAGCCATTGCGACGCGCACCGGTTTGCAGGTGGTTAACCGCCTGTCCATTGCGCCTGCGCTACCGAATGAGGCGGGCTTGCTCAATTCTATTGCAATGGCGATTAACCAACCGGGAGTTACGGTCAGCGGCTCCGTTAAGCGTTTAGTCTTGCGCGGCACCGTGCCCGATACCAATGCGGCGGTCGCTGCCGAGCAGATCGCACGGGCTTTCGGGGCGCAAGTGGACAACATGCTGCAAACCGCTAACCCCGTCTTAGTTGATGTAGATGTCACGATTGCCGAAGTGGATAAGACCAAGTTGCGTAACTTTGGCATCACCTTCCCTTCATTACTGGATACGGGCAGTGGCTTTACCTTCGGTCAGATACCGGACACGACGGGGGGTAATCCCTTCAATCCTGGACTGCGTAGCGGCCCCAGCGGCCCCTTTGCTCTCAATAGCGTAACGCCCTTCCAGGCCACGCTGCGCGCAGTAGTAGAAACTGGCAGCGGTCGCTTGCTTTCTAACCCCCACACCACTGTTTTATCTGGGCGCACGGCCACCTTCCAGGTTGGCGGTCAAGTTCCTATCCCGGAAGCCCAGACCATTGGCGCTGCGGGCCAGACTACAGCTATCGTCTTCAAAGACTTCGGTATTTTAGTGGATGTCGTGCCTTCTGCCAGCACAGACGGAGTCGTCACGATGCGCTTGCGCACAGAAGTTTCGCAACCGGATTTCACCCTCGGCTTCGCAGTGCCCGGTGGTGGTACGATTCCCGGCTTCTCGCGGCGGGCCACCGAAACCGAAGTTACCGTGCGGCCCAGGGGAACTATCGCTCTAGCCGGTCTGATCCAGAACAACGTTAACACGTTAATCCGTAAAGTGCCGGTGTTAGGCAATATCCCGGTCTTAGGCGCTCTCTTCAGCAGCAGGCGTTATCAACGCAACGAGACCGAACTGGTGATCTTCGTTACGCCCACCGTGTTGCCCAATCCGCTGCAACCAGGCACCCTCGCACCGGCTGGTGTGGTAGCGGTCGGCAATACGACCAATGCGGGCACCGTCTTAGGCAACCCCGGTATTAACTCTTTCAATAGTGGCACGTCCTTCGGCATCGGTAGCGGAAGCAGCGGAGGCGGGGGCGGCGGGGCTGGCGGAGGCGGTCAATAGTCCTGAAATTACCCGGCTCATGTATCCAAAGCCTCTGGAAGTTGCTTATCTGTGTGGTGTCAGTTGATATAGCCAGCCAGAGACAGGGCTTCCAGAGGTTACTGGAGAGGAGAACTTAAATGGCAAGAAATAATACACCAGTCATCATCGGAGCAGCACTTTTCGGACTACTGGCCCTTGGTCTCACCGCCTTTATGCTGATGAACCGGGGCGGCGGCACTCCGCCACCACCGGTGGCACCTGTGGTGAATACCACGACGCAATATACGGCACGGCGCGATATTCCACCGCGCACACAAATCGCAATGGACATGCTGGAACCCCAGGATGTGCCCAAGGATAAGGTAGCCCCCGGTGCTGTTACCGATCCCAAGAACATCGTCGGCAAGATGTCCAATGACTTCGTGCCCAAGGGACAAGTCGTTACCAATAATATCGTAGCCGACCAACTGGGTCGCACAATCCCGGCTTTCTTCCCCATTCAACCTGGTATGCGCGCGATGTCTGTTTATGTGGACGCGAATGCATCACTAGGTGGAGTGGTAGATGTCGGCGATCATGTGGATGTCATTGTCTCGCATAAAATAACGATTACCAATACGACAGGGCTGGGATTTACCGGTGACGTCCGCGCCGCTCGCACCATCGCGCAAAACTTGTTGGTGCTGGCCGTAGACCGTTCTTTGAACGCGCCCAAGCCAACGCCTACGCCCGTACCTGCCGCTCCCGGTGCCGCGCCTGCTCCGGCCCCACCGCCACCGCCAGCGGCAACGCCACCACCAGCCAAAACTCGTGTCATTTTGCAAGCGCCACCCGACGTGGCCGAACGGTTGGTAGCGGCCCAGGAATCGGGCATCATCTATCTCAGCATTCGCAATCCAACTTCTCCCGACAACTTTGCGATTCCAGAGATAACTGAATATCCAGTGCCCTTTAGCCGCACCGGGCCGCCAGTGGCGCGCACCGCCAGCACCACAAGTGGGACTACGACAACCTCGACCACCTCAACCCGCAGCTCCAGGCGGAGAGGCGGCGGCAACGGGGGCGGCTCATCGCCAATGGACATGCCTTACCCCGTGCCACCCACCAACCCAGGTTCTTTAGCTCCCAGTATGGGTGCTATGCCACCCAGTGGCGGCACGGCCCCGGCTAATCCCCAAGCTCTGCCATCTGACTCTAAGGAAGTCACAGTCATTCGCGGCACGGAAAAAACCCGTGTGATTGTGCCCACTAATGGCAATGGCAGTGGCGGGTAATATGAAAACGCAAGTCAATTAATAGGAGGGGCTGAACGAATTCGTTCAGCCCTTTTGTTTTGTGCCCTCACCCCGGCCTGCGGCCACCCGCCGCCCAGAGGGCACCCGGCCACTGCGTAGGCGAGGGGAGCATCAGTATTAGCAATGAGTTGAATTAGAACCGCAGAGACGCAGAGGGCACAGAGATTCCTGTTTATTCAGGCTCCGCGTCCTCCGCGTCTCTGCGGTTCATTAATAAATCTATCAATACCTAATGTGCAACACATTAATGGTTTAAGGAATAAGGATTGATCCATTGAGGGCCGTCTCTGTAGAATAGCAAGTTGCCACACCCACTATTCAGGAGGCTGCCTCAATGGATCGAGATGATTTTA
>Ga0213875_10000217_pt1 | contig 58346 bp, 53 predicted proteins | sample BarmaccomBMRX_R8_FD_160105 | JGI IMG/M metagenome (GOLD analysis project Ga0213875, IMG submission 160105) | Root-associated microbial communities from Barbacenia macrantha in rupestrian grasslands, the National Park of Serra do Cipo, Brazil - RX_R8 | ecosystem: Host-associated > Plants > Roots...
GAACGGGAGACGAGAACCCCAGCGGAACGGGAGACGAGAACCCCAGCGGAACGGGAGACGAGAACCCCAGCGGAACGGGAGACGAGAACCCCAGCGGAAACGGGCAAGCCGGTTCTCATGCGGGCGCGCCGCTGGCGTCGCGGCCTGTGGTCACGGCGGCCCATTCCGCGTTCCCGGAGTCCGCGACCGACGCGGCGGCAAGCGCGAGCGTGGCGTGTACCTGCGCGACGGCGGCCCACACGGCGGCGCTTTCCTGGCCGTCTCCATGCCCGAGGTATTCGGAAGCCTTCGCCGCGAGTTCCTCGGCTCTGCGATAGTGACCTGGGCCGTCCATTGGCACTCCAGCTTCTCGTAGTCCGGTAGTGGACAGCTAACCGGGTGCGACCTGGCTATTCAATACACGGGCACCACCGTTCGTTCAGTAAAAATCAAAATTTTTGTACCGAACGAGCGGTGGCCCTTCCCCGGCCGTCACCTGGTGACCCGGATGGTGGCCGAATGCGGGCGGGTCAGGGGATACGGCAGCTCGCCGGCGCGGCGCCCGGCCGGGGTGAGAACTGAGGGCAACACGGGCCCAGAAGGGGTCTTTGTCTGCTTTTTCTCATGGGCGGGCGTACGCTGGCAACTGGGCGTCATGGCGATGTGGGGGCCGGCAACCGGATGCTCCGCCCTGGGGACAAGGTTGCTGACCGGTAGGACCGTGGTGAGGGAGTGCCGGATGTGCAACCAGAACGAGTGGATCGTACGCGAGGCGTTCCTCGCCTACGACCGGGGTGATCTCGCGCGGATGATGGAATTTGTCGACCCCGACCTGGAATGGACCCACCTCGATCCGGGCCTGCCCGATCCGGGGCCGCAGACCCGCCGCGGCCGCGGGGAGCTGGAGAAGGCGCTGCGCCGGCAGGCGGACCGGGGGTTGCGGGCCCAGCTCGAGCAGGTCATCGCCGCTGGCGAGAAGGTGATACTCGTGATGCGGACGCCGGGTGTCGACCAGTACCGGCACCGTCAGGCCGATGACCGGACCTACGACGTCGTCACCGTCCGTGACGGCATGATCGTAGGGCTGCATGCCTGCCACAACCGGGGCGAGGCACAGTCCATCGCCGGGATCCGCTAGGCGGCCGCGGACGCCGGGCCGCGAGCCGGCGCGACGGCGCGCGACACCGGGCGGCGCCAGTGGTCAGCGGCAGCGGACGTCGAGGCCGCATTTCCGCAGGGCCACCTCCGTGCGGTAGATGTCGGCCACCGGTATGCCCTCGGCGCGTGAGGCCGGCGGGCTGATTCCCACCGCTTTGCAGGCGTCGCGCAGCGCGTCGAGGTAGGCACCGCGTACCGCGCGCACGCGCGCGGCCTTGTAGAGGGTGTGGGTCATGTCGTTCTCCGCCGCCTCGACCGCCGCGTGCAGCCGGCACAGGTCGGCTGCCAGCAGCTCGATCGGCTGGCCGGGCACCGGGGCCGACGGCCGGTGCGCTGACCATTCCCGGTACAGGCGGATGCCGCCCAGCACTGACCCGCCTATGGCCGTTGGGAGCAGGAGGACGCCGATCCAGGCGAACGCCACGCCCATACCGTGTCGCCTCCCCCGGCTGGCGGCGGGCAAACCTGTTTCCGGCGGGAAGGTTCACGATCGCGGGAGGTGAGCGCGGGCCGCGCCGACGTCCCGAGGCGCTTTGGGTGCGATCCGCGTTGTCATCACAGCATGAGTTGCACCCAAAGACGGGGCGAGGCGGTGACCGTCCGGTTTACCCTTTGGGCCGGTACCGAAGCCGCCGGCGCGCCGTCTCGCACACGCCGTTGCGCTCGTTGTCCGCCGCGACCCGCCGCGCCTCATCGAGGTCGGCCGCGGTCAGCAGGCCGTTGGCGAGCAGGAAGCCGGCCAGGTCGCGCGCGTGGCCTCGTTCGTTCCAGATCAGGCCCTGCAGCAGCTTCTTGTAGTCGGACACGGCACCCTCGCCGCTCAGGTCCAGGGCGATCACCACGCTCATCATCGGCACCGTCTGCGGGGCGGGCAGGCCGAGGATGAACTCCTGGTAGTAATAGGCCATCGCCAGCCGCGCCGTGGCGTTGCGCTCGAAGTAGCCGCGCACGCGTGCCGCCGCGTCCGGCCGGTGCGTCCCGTCCCGTCGCGTGGTTTCCGCGGCCTGGGTGACCAGCCCCTCCTCATCGTCCGCGGCGGCCGGGCGGTCGCGCGCCGGCCCGTCCAGCCGCAGCCGTACGACCCAGTTGCCGACGCTGACCAGCCAGGAGCCCTCCTGGAGGGTGACCGGAAGCGCCTCGTAGCGCGCCGGGGCGGCCGGCAGGACGTGGCACGCGGCCCGCTGCACGTCCCCGGCGCCGGCGGCGGGCGCGGGGCCGGCGTCCGGCGCCAGATAGATCCTGTGGGTCGTGTCACGGCTGAACAGTTCCCAGCGGTGGTGAACGTGGCGAAGACCCGCGCAGCGCGGCGCGCGGTGCAGGGTGAGGTCCTCGTTGCCACTCAGCGTTCGCCGGTCCAGCCAGGTGATCTCGTCGGGCGGGCAGCTCACCCACTCACGGCTCACGGCAGACCACAGGAAGAGCCGGCCCGTTCCACTCCGGAACGACGGCGCGCCGCCCTCGCGGCCTTCCAGTCTCACCACGTATCGGAGGATAGCCGCCGCGCCCGCGGCCTAGCCGATCTCGACGCGCGACAGCAGCGCGTCGGGTCTCCTCCCCCAGCGGATCTCGTCGCCGTCGCTGAGCGGCTGCTCACCCTCCACGGGTTCGCCGTTGAGGGTGAGGCCGTTCGTCCCCCGGTTCGTGACCCACCACCGGCCGTCGCCGAACGTGAACCTGGCGTGCTCCCTGGACACGGTCGGCACGTCGGGCAGCGCCAGCTCGACGTGCCCGCGCCCGGCGCGGGCACCGGACATCGAGGTCTCCGCCACCGACGAGCCGGTGACCAGCCGAAGCACGGGGACGCGGACGACGGCGCTTTCCATGACCGTCACCCTGCGGTCCGCGACCGTCGGGGCGGGTTCCTGCCACGGCTGGGCGCCGGTTTCGGCTTCGGCAGGCCACCCGCCGGCGTACGCGAACTCCGCCTGCCACGCCTCGGGCTGGGCGGGCTGGTCTTGCTGGGCGGCCTGGTCTTGCTGGGCCCCGGCGCTCACCGGAAGACCCTGCCGCAGGCGGTAGCGCCCCGGCGGAAGGGTGTCGTCGGCGACGACGTAGACGTCGGCCCCGCCGGGCCGGGCGAAGCGGGCGCCGTGCGCGGCCACCTGCTCCTCGTAGACCTCGGTCACGCTCGTGCTGACCACGCCGAGTTCCATCCGCTCGGTCAGCGAATAGAGGTCATCGGGATTCAGCTGCAGTTCGACGACGTTGGGCGCGAGCAGCGACCCGCTCGGCGTGATCACGAACACGTCGGGCAGATGCCGCATGGCGACCCGCAGCACGTCCTGCCCGTCGCGCCACGGCCGCGAGGCCATTCGCTGTATCCACGGGTGGTCCCTGGTGACGCCCATGGCCCGCAGCCCCGCCACGCAGGCAGCGCCGAGCCCGGCTATGGCCACAAGCAGCACGGTGGCCGAGACGGCAGAGCCCGTCACGACCTCCAGAACCACCCAGCACGCCGCGACGCCGCCCGCGGCCGCCCAGCGCTTCCGGCTCCGTTGCCGCACCGGAGTGCGTGGCCTCCGGCGCGCCGTCTCCCTGCCTTCGGTCATCCAGTACCGTCCCTCATCTTTCCGCCGCGCTCCCCCCGTCACAGAGGATGCGGGCAACCGCACACGTCAGTCAACGAATCACGGCCAGCTTCCAGACATCTGGAAGTTGCCCGCCGGGGGCGGGGCCTTAGGCTGGGGCGGGACCAGGCCTTGTTACGGCGGCGTGCTGTGCGAAGGAGGGCGGCGGATGGAGGCTCGCGGGCCGCTGGCCGGGCTCAAGGTCGTGGAGCTTGCTGGGCTCGGGCCCGCGCCGTTCGCCGGGATGCTGCTGGCGGACATGGGCGCCGACGTCATCCGGGTGGACCGGCCGGCGGAGGGGGCCGGCGTGCTTCCCGCGCAGTTCGACGCGCTGCGGCGCGGACGGCGGTCGGTCATCCTCGACCTGCGCTCGCCGGGGGGCGTGCGGGCCGCGCTCGATCTCGCGGAGCGGGCGGACGTGCTGATCGAGGGGTACCGGCCGGGGGTCGCCGAACGGCTCGGGCTCGGCCCGCAGGCCTGCTGGGAACGGAACCCGAGGCTGGTCTACGGGCGGATGACCGGGTGGGGCCAGGACGGGCCGCTGGCGCATGCCGCCGGGCACGACATCGCGTATGTGGCGATCACCGGGGCGCTGGGTGCGATGGGCCGCCGCGGCGGGCCGCCGGCCGTGCCGCTCAACCTGCTCGGGGACTTCGGCGGCGGGTCACTGTACCTGGTGACGGGCGTGCTGGCCGCGCTGTTCGAAGCCGGGCGCAGCGGCCGGGGGCAGGTGGTTGACGCGGCCATCGTCGACGGCGCGGCCTCGCTCACCACGCTGATGCACGCGATGATGGCCGCCGGGCTCTGGCGCGACGAGCGCGGCGTCAACCTGCTCGACACCGGCGTCCCGTGGTACGACGTGTACCAGACCTCCGACGGCCACTGGATGGCCGCGGGACCGCTGGAGGACAAGTTCTACGCCGAGTTCATGTCGCTGCTCGGGCTGCGGGCGGACGAGGCGGAGCGGGCCGACCCGCGAGCCTGGCCGGCGTTGCGGCAGCGGATCGCGGCGGCGTTCGCGGCCCGCACCCGCGCGGAATGGACGAAGGTCTTCGACGGCACCGACGCGTGCGTCGCGCCGGTGCTCAGCCTCACCGAGGCGGCCGACCATCCTCATCTGGCCGCCCGCGGCACGTTCACCGAGGTGGACGGCGTGCCGCAGCCCGGCCCGGCGCCCCGGTTCAGCAGGACGCCCTCGGCGGTCGCCGGGCCGCCGGCGCGGCCCGGCGCGCACACCCGGGAGGCGCTCACCGACTGGGGCGTGCCCGGCGTGGACGCGCTCATCGAATCCGGCGCGGCCATCCAGCGGTTACGGGCGGCCGACGCCGCGGGTTCGTTGCCCTCAGAGGCCGAGCACGCGGTGAAGTCCCCGGTCGACGTCATTCATCAGCGAGGTTGGCAGGTGGCCGACCGGTGCCTCCAGGTCGGCCTTGTCCAAGGTCACCAGGGCGGTGACGTTGACCACGGAGTCTTTGGGCAGCCCCGAGGCTGCGGCGGGCAGGAACACGTTGCCTGGCATCACGGCCAGGGCAGTGTTCGAGCTGATGACGGCGGCGATGGTGGTATTCAGCCGGCTCGCGTTGAACGGATCGGCCTGGATGATCAGGACCGGGCGCCTTTTGGCAGGTTTGCTGCCGCGCGCCTCGCCGAGATCTGCCCAGTAGATGCTGCCGCGGCTGCTCACCAGTCGTCCTGGTCGGCCAGGTAGCGGCGGCCGACGGCCGCGGCGGCCGCATTAGAGTCGTCCCCGGTGGTCAGCAATGCCTCATCGATCTGCCGGGTGATCGAGTGTGCGGCGAGTTGGTCGAGGTAGCTGCGGGCGGCACGGGCGAAGAACTCCGACCGGCTGATGCCGAGTTCGGCCGCTTGCCTGGCGACCTGCTCGTAGGTGTCGTCCGGGAGCGAGATCGCCGTCTTCACAAGGTCAGTATAACCGGGTATTACCGCAGGAAGCCGACCCTGACGGCACTGGGGAGGCGGAGCCGCCGGCGTCGTAAAACGTACGTTCGATGCGGGCGGACCGGGGTAGGGAACTGGTGAGCGAAACGGAGGAAGTGATGAGCGACATGCCGAGTCCGCAGGACAACCCCGCCAAGGACCCCGGGGACTGGGTCACCGGGGATGAGCCCATGACCGGCCCGCAGAAGTCATACCTGCAGACCCTGGCCCGCGAAGCCGGACGGGAGATAGACCTCGACGGGATGTCCAAAGCCGGCGCGTCCCGGATGATCGAAGAACTGCAGGCCGCTTCCGGCCGCGGGACCGCCAGCAGCGGCGGGTGAGCGCCGGCTCGCCGCCCGGCCCCGGCGGCCTGCCCGCGGACGTACGCCATCTTGCCGGGCGCTGAACTTACGTCTCGCCGCGCCTGCCGTCGAGATCCCGGGCGTGTTCGGTGCTGGGGCCCGCGTCCGCGCCGTAGCGGCCGAGGATTCCCCGCGCTATGGCCAGCAGGTGGTCACGGACCGCTGACGGCGAGAGGACCTGGACCTGGGCGCCGAAGCCCGCGAGGCGCTGAGCGGCGGCATGCTCGTGCTCGAACGAGAGCGTCATCTCCCGCCAGCCGTGCTCATCGGGCGGGAGGGCGGCGCCGAGGGCATCGCCGGCCTTGTCGCCGAAGACCTCCGGGAACACGGCGAGCGCGCGCTGCGATGCGCGGAGCCTGACCTCCAGCCGCGGCCGGCTCGCCTCGAACTCCCGGGACCAGTGCTCCCAGAACACGGCGAGATCGAAGCCCGGCGGCCGGTGAACCGGCTCGTTCAGGATCTGGACGGAGGTGATTCGCGCGGCACGGAAGACCGTGACCCGGCCGCCGGCGGCCATCGCGATCAGGTACCAGGTTCCCGCCTTGTTCACCAGGCCCAGCGGCGCCACGACGCGGGGCGCTGGGTCGCCGGGCCCGCGCTGGTAGCGAAGTTTCGCCGCACGGTGCTCGCGCACCGCCCCGGCGAGGTCGCGCAGGTGCGGCACGTGCTCGCGGCCGCGGAACCAGCGGGGCATGTCGAGATGCACCAGCGCCTCGGCGGGGCCGGGGCCGGTGCCGGCCGCGCTGACCCGGATGTGCCGGTGCGCGGCCGTGACGGCGCGGTCCAGGCCGAGTTCGCGCAGCACGCCCGGCACTCCGAGGATGAGCAGCGCCTCGGCCTCGTCCGGGCTCAGCGCCCGCAGCGGGAACCGGTAGCCGTCCAGCAGCTCGCAGCCGCCACCCGGCCCCGACTCCGCGAAGAGCGGCACGCCCGCGGCGCCGAGGCCCTCCAGGTCCCGGTAGACCGTCCGGACGGAGACCCCCAGCTCGCCGGCGAGTTCCCGGGCGGTCATCCGGCCCCGGGCCTGCAGCAGCAGGACCAGGGAAACCAGCCGGTCGGCGCGCACATGCGCAGATTAGCTCACAATCGCTGACATGGGGTGTCAGCGATTGCCGCGTAGTGTCCGGGTCCCCGGGACGGCCCGGCCCTTACCACGCATCTCAGGAGACCCATGCGAATCGGCGAGCAAGCGACGCTGCTGTTCTACACGCGGCCGGCGGCCATGACATCCGCCGGCCGCCACGCGTCCGCGCTGGGCACTCTGCCGCACGACATCCCCGGCCTGGCCGCCGCCGCGCAGGGGCTGCTGATCCACGAGCACATGGCGCACGGCTACGGCGTGACGCTGTCCGAGACCGACCGGGCCAGCGTGCACATCCGGCCCGTCGAGCAGTTGCTGGCGCGGATCGTGGCGCGCGACAGCCGGCCACTGCACGTCCCGCGGGCGCCCGCGGCCCGGCTGCCCGGCAACTGCCGGCACTTCACCGTCCTGATGACCGCCGCGCTGCGCGCCCGCGGCATACCCGCCCGGGCCCGCTGCGGTTTCGGCGGCTACTTCGGCACCGGAATGTTCGAAGACCACTGGGTGTGCGAGTACTGGCACGCCGCGCAGCGGCGCTGGATCCTCGTGGACGCCCAGATCGACGGCCAGCAGCGCGACTGGTTCAACATCGGCTTCGACGTCACCGACGTGCCCCGCGACCGTTTCCTCACCGCCGGGCGGGCGTGGGCGCGGTGCCGGTCCGGCGCGGACGATCCCGCCCGGTTCGGGCTCAGCCTGATCAACGAGGCCGGAGACTGGTGGATCGCCGCCAACCTCATGCGCGACGCGGCGGCACTGTGCAACACCGAACTGCTGCCGTGGGACTGCTGGGGAGCGATGCCAGGTCCCGATCGTCCGGTCAGCGACGACCTGGCCCTGCTGTTCGACCGGCTCGCCGCCCTCACCCAGACGCCGGACGCCGCCTTCACCGAGCTGCGGCAGCTCTGCCAGGACGAGCGCCTGCGCGTCCCGTCAACGGTCCGCAACGCCGCCCGCGGCCGCGACGAAGCTCTCTGAGCCAGCCTCTGGCGTCAGGCCCTTCCGTACACGGGGATGTGGGCTCCGGACACGGCGCCGGACGAGTCCTCGCACAGGAAGCGGATCACCTGGGCGATGGCCTCGGGGGCGACCCACGACGAGTAGTCCGCACCGGGCTGCGCGGCCCGGTTCGCCGGCGTGTCGACGATGCTGGGCATGACGGCGTTCACCCGGACGCCGTCGCCGGTGTACTCCGCCGCGAGCGCATCCGTCAGCGCGAGAACCGCGGCTTTGCCGGTAATGTAGCCCGCCGCACCGGAAAACGGCCGGACGGCGGCGCGGCTGGACACCAGCACCACCGCTCCCCCGCCGCCGGCGACCAGGTGCGGCAGCGCCGCCTGGGCGGTGAGGTAGGCGGGGCGGACGTTGAGCCGCAACTGGCGCTCGAAGTCCTCGACCGGCGTCTCGTGGACCCGTCCCGCCATCGCGAAGCCGCCGACGAGGTTGACGAGGGCGCGCAGCGGGGCATCGGGCGCCCCGGCGGCCGATGACACGGCCGCGGCCGCCGACTCCGGCTCGAACAGGTCCGCGTGCACGGTCTCCAGGTGCTCGCCATCCGGCAGCCGCCCGAGCTCCTTCTCCTCGATCCATGGCACCACGACCCGCCAGCCGGCGCCCAGGAACTCGGCCACCACCGCCGTCCCGAGACCGCCGGACCCGCCGGTGATGAGCGCGGTTGCCTTCATGTGACCCCAACCCCTTCGCAAGCGGAGCACCGGAGCGACCAGCATAGGGCCATGGCCTGCGCCGCCTCGCAGGTACCTGCGCCAAAAGCCGCGGGCCCCGGCCCCGGCGCCCAGCCCCGGGCGGCTCAGTCCGGGACGGCTGGAGCTGGGACGGCCGGCCGCGGGTAGCGGCGGCGGGCGAGTATCAGCGCGGCGGCCTGGAGGGCGAGGGCGACGCACATCACGGCCGGGGTCAGCGTCACGCGGATCGACGACGCCCAGCTGGCGGACACGCTGCTGTCGCTGAGCAGCGCGGGCACCGCGAAGCCGAGCGCGCCCGCGGCGAGCCAGACGGCGAGCCCCGCCCACTTGGATATCCAGTAGCTGTACTCGGGAGAGCCAGCGTGCAGCGGAACGCGCGCGCCAGCCGGCAGGGTCACGGCGGCGTACCCGGTCGCCGCGACCATCGCCAGCAGGAACACCCCGCCGATGCCCAGTGACGTCACCACAATGACAGGCTAGCGTCGCGAGCCGGGGCGGGCCCCGGGTTCGGCCCGTGGCGGCCATGACGAAGTGCTCACGGAGCGGCGGGGCCCCGGGGCCATGCCGACGGGCAGGCACGGCTTCAGCTCACGGTCAGCTTGTAGATAGCTACTGGCCAGTTAATCAGCAGGCTGCCCTGACCACTTCTTCAGCATTTCCCCAGGTTACGACCGCATCCTCGATGGCGGAAACACGGGGAGCACGTACCAGCCGGCCTGCCATGAGCCGCGTTCATGGCGTGCCGGCCCGCTGCCGAGGCAGAGCGCCGCACGTACCCGCCGTGAAAGTGCCGGGCGGCGCGGCCGATCACCAGCGAGGCGTTCAGTGATGACGAACGACCACAGCACAAGCGATGCACAGAGCCTTGGCGATGCGGGTCCGGGCGAGGAAGCGCGCGAGCGCTGGGCACGGGAGATGGCACTGCCCGCGCAGCGGCGGGCAGCCCGGCTCGCACGGCGTGCCACCCGCGCCCAGCTGGCCTTCTGGCGGGTGCCCCAGCTGGAGGAGACGGCGGTCCTGCTCGTCTCCGAACTGGTCACGAACTCGGTGCGGCACGCTCACACCCAGGGCGACGAGCTGCTGCTCAGGCTCGAGATCACCTGGAGCTCGCTGCGGATCGAGGTCTACGACGACGACCCGCGCTGGCCGCGGCCGGGCACTCCGCCGGAGTTCAGCGAGTCGGGATTCGGGTTCGTGCTCGTGGCCGCGCTGGCCAGCAACTGGGGGGTCAGCGACACGGCTACGGGCAAGTCCGTCTGGGCGGAGCTGGACATCCTGCAACGACCGTGAGGCGGGACCGGGGCGCGGCCGGCGGCGATCCGCGTATGGCAGAGCGCGCCCCCGGGTATGTATATCGAAGATATTTCGGCACACCCATACCGGTTGACAGGGCCGCCATCCTGGTTGTGGTCGGCGGCTCCCGGCGAGGAAGGGAACAGCGTGGCGGCCCTGGACTCCCGCGAGGACCCGCCGGCCGTACCGGCCTGGCGTCCGCCGGCCCGGCGGCGCGCCGCCGTTCTCGCGCTCACGCTCGCGGCCCTGGGCGTGGCCGTGGCCGTCGTCGTGACGGGCCCGCCGCGGCCCGTCCTGTACGACGCGCGGCTGCCGTTGCTCGTCTTCGGCTGCGGGGCGGCCCTGAACGCGGCGCAGTGGCGCCGCGCGGTGACGATCACCCGGCATGAGGTGGCGGTGCGCACGCTGCTTCGCACCCGCCGGGTCCCGCTTCCCGTTCTCGGCCGCGTCGTCACCGGCGGCGGCCGAGTGACCGTTCACGCGCTGGACGGCCGGAAGGTCGTCGCCCGCGTGGCCGGCGACCCTTCGGCGGCCGGCGACCTCGCCCGCGCGATCGTGACCGCCGCCGGGCCGGCCGCCTACGGCGCCGCCGGGCCGCCGCCGGCGCCCGTGCCGATGGCGACGCCGTGGCTGATCATGTTGTCCACGGCGGGCATCGCGCTGCTGACCGCCAAGGGCTTCGCGACCCACCCCGTACTGGTCACCGCGCTTCTCGGCACCGGAACGGTCACCTGCTGCACCATGCTGGGCAGCAGCTGGCTGCACGAGCGCCGGGAACGCGTGAGCGAACCACGCGGCTGGAAGGCGGCCGAGCCGGCCAGGTGATCCCTAACCCAGGTGATCCCTAACGCGGTCTCGTCCTCCGGCGTCTCGAGGAACTCCTCGGCCACGCTCAGCATGGACATGTCTCCAGGCTGCAGCCCTTCACCCGAGCCGGGCGGGCTGTTCGGGTTGATCTTCACGAATTCCGGAAGGCCCGGCTCTGACCAGACCACTTTCCGTCTTCGGGTGATCCACCGCCTTATCTTTATCTTCACACTCATGTCTTACCCAGTGCATCGCGATTAACCGCGGCGACGAGTACATGATCGTGTGCGATTTGGGCCGGAATCCGGACCCAAACAACACACAATCATGGGGAAGTGGCGGGGACCGTTACCGCCGCGCCGCGCGGACCACGCGCTCGTGCTCGCGCATGGTTTCCGCGCCGTCGGCACCGGGCTGACGGCCGAAACCGCAGTACATCGCGACGCCATAGTCCGAAAGGTAACGTGACGCGGTCGCCTGCCGCCGCTTCAGCCCCGCGATTCCGTCCAGTGGCAAGACAATGCCCAGGTAAACACGGGCATCGCCGGCGTCGAGCCGGGTGAGCGGGCGGAAGAAGCCGTCGTCCTCGCTGCGCAGGTAGCGCGGCCCGGCGAGGTGCAGCCAGTCCACGGTGCGCCCGGAGTTCGCTACCGCGTAGTTCGCCATCCGCACGAGCAGCCCGATGTCGCGGGCCTCGTACATCGGCCATTCCGGGAACGTGCCGTAGCAGAGGTGGTATCCCACCAGGACTTCTTCGGGAATGAGCCGGGTCAGCCGGCCGACGGGGCCCTTGAAGCGCTCCCACGCGCCGCCGGCGGTCCAGGCCAGCACGCCCTCGATGTCGAGCACCTCGTAACAGACGTCCCACTGGATGGCGAGGTCCGCGGGCGGGATCTCCGCGGTCAGCCGCTGGATCTCGCGGGCCACCAGGTCCTCGAAACCGCGCTCCGCGACCGGGTAGTCGGCGGCGAAGTCCGCCTTGAAACCGTTCAGCGCGCTCGACGGGAACGGCAGGCCGACCTGGAACCGCACGTGCGCGGGGATGACGCCGTCGTCGCGCAGCTTGCGGAACACCCGGTAGGACGCGATCGCGTCGCCGGCCCGCGGCCAGGAATCCCAGTGCAGGCTCGTGACGCCGGGCCGGATACGGAAAACCGGTGTCTCGTACGCGTGCCGCGGAACGCCGGTGGGCGATTCGGTCTCGGCGACGGTCTCCACGCCGGGATTCGGCCGCACCAGCCGCTCCCGTTCGTAGCCCACCCACGCGGCGCGCGGCCCGGTCTCGCCGTCGGGCAGGGCGAAGACCAGGTCGCCGAACAGGGCCCCGGCCGCGCGGAGCGCCTCCTCCGTCGACGACGCCGGCAGGCTGCCAACCAGCAGCAGGTCACTCGAGACTCGCGGAGCCATCGTCGCCTCCTCATGCGCCTGTGGGGTCCACTGTACGGCTCGGCGCCCGTGGCGTGCGTGTGCGAGGTTGTTTACAATCTCGTCAGCACATCGCGAACGAGGAGGCGAGCGCATGCCAGGGAACCAGCCGCGGCCGCCGTTCCGGGCCGATCACGTCGGCAGCCTGCTGCGCCCGCCCGAGCTGCTCAGGGCCCGCGACGATTTCGCGGCCGGGGTGATCGGCGCGGACGAGCTGCGCGGCGTCGAGGACGCCGCGATCCGCGAGATCGTCAGGAGGCAGGAGGAGACCGGCCTGCGCGCCGCGACCGACGGCGAGCAGCGGCGCGAGTCCTGGCACATGGACTTCATCTATTCGCTCGGCGGCATCGAGAAGGTGCAGGACGACACGATCCGGGTGGCGTTCCGCAACGACACGAAGACCTACGAGTGGGCGCCGCCGTCCGCGCATGTCGTCGCGCCGCTGACGCTCCCCCGCACGATCTTCGGTGACGCGTTCTCCTTTCTCGCTTCCACGGTGACGTCCGCGGTGCCGAAGCTCACGATCCCGTCGCCGAGCATGGTGCACTACCGCGGCGGCCGCTCGGCGATCGACGAGTCGGTGTACCCGGACCTCGGCAGGTTCTGGGACGACCTGACGGCCGTCTACGCCGAGGAGGTGCGGCGGCTGTACGGCCTGGGCTGCCGCTACCTCCAGCTCGACGACACGAGCCTGGCGTACGTCAACGACCCCGCCCAGCGCCGGCACATCGCCGAGATCGGCGGCGATCCCGAGCACCAGCACGAGCGGTACATCGCGAACATCAACAAGGCGATCTCGGGCCGGCCGGCGGACATGGCCGTGACCACGCACATGTGCCGCGGCAACAACCAGAGCATGTGGGCGGCCGAGGGCGGTTACGAGTTCGTCGCCGAGGCCCTGTTCAGCCAGCTCGAGGTCGACGGGTTCTTCTGTGAGTGGGATGACGAGCGCTCCGGCGGCTTCGAGCCGCTGCGTTTCGTGCCCAAGGGCAAGCGGGTGGTGCTGGGGCTGGTGACCACCAAGCGCGGCGAACTGGAGAGCAAGGACCACCTGAAGCGGCGGATCGACGAGGCCGCGCGGTTCGTCGACGGCGACCAGCTCTGCCTGTCCCCGCAGTGCGGGTTCTCCTCCACGAAGGAGGGCAACGACCTCACCCAGGACCAGCAGTGGGCGAAGCTCCGGCTGATCGTCCAGACCGCCCAGGAGGTCTGGGACACGCCGTGAGGCGCGGGTCAGCTGGAAGGAGCGCCACGTTCCGTTTGGAAAAAATCATTTTTCAGCCGAACGGGACGTGGTTTTCCCGGCGGGCCAGCGTTCTGCCGGGGCGGGGTTGTCCGCCGGGGCGGGGGGCTACTCGGCTGGGGCCGGGGTTGTCCACCCGGGGGGGGGTTGTCCGCCGGGGCGGGTTACTCGGCTGAGGCGGGGTTGTCCGCCGGGGCGGGGTTGTCCGCCGGGGCGGGGGCTACTCGGCTGAGGCGGGGTTACCCGGTCGGGCCGGTTACCCGGTCGGGGCCGGTTACCCGGCCGGGGCGGGGTTGTCCGGGGCGGGGCCGGTCGAGTTCCTGACGACAAGTTCGGGCTCGAAGAGCAGCTCTTCCTTCTGGAACGCCACACTGTCCATCTGGCTGACGAGCATCGCGACCGCGGCCTTGCCCATCGAGTCGATCGGCTGGCGCACGGTGGTCAGCGGCGGGTCGGTGCAGTTCATGAGCCAGGCGTCGTCGTAGCCGACGACCGAGACGTCGCCGGGCACGGTCAGGCCAGCGCGCCGCGCCGCGCGGATCGCGCCGAGGGCCAGCACGTCGCTGCCGCAGATGATGCCCGTGACGCCGTGGCGCAGCATCCTGGTGGCCGCGGCCTGGCCGCCCTCCAGCGAGAACAGCGCGTGCTCGACGGGAGCGACCTCGAGGCCGCCGCGCTCGGCGTGCCCGGTGAACGCGGCGAGCTTGCGGCGCGAGGGCATGTGGTCCTCGGGGCCGACGAGCAGGCCGATCCGCTGGTGGCCCAGCGAGGCCAGGTGCCGGAAGGACTGCCCGGCGGCGGTCATGTCGTCGGTCGACACGCACGGGAAGTCGAGGTTCTCGATGGCGGCGTTGAACAGCACGACCGGAATCCCGCGGTTGTGCAACAGCCGGTAGTGATCGTGCGGGGCGGCCTGCTCGGCGTAGTGGCCGCCGACGAACACGACGCCCGAGACGTGCTGGTCGAGCAGCATGCTGACGTAGTCGGCCTCGGACAGGCCGCCGGCCGTCCTGGTGCACAGCACCGGGGTGAAGCCGCGCTGCGCCAGCCCGCCGCCGATGACCTCGGCGAGAGCGGGAAAGATCGGGTTCTGCAGCTCCGGCAGCACGAGGCCGATCAGCCGCGCGCGCTCGCCGCGCAGCTGCGTCGGGCGCTCGTAGCCGAGGACGTCGAGCGCGGTGAGGACGGCCTCCCTGGTGGAGTCGGAGACGCCGGCCTTGCCGTTGAGCACGCGGCTCACCGTGGCCTCGCTGACCCCGACCTTCTTGGCCACGTCGGCGAGCCGCCGGCTCGGTACGCGCGTCGTCATGTCGCAAACATACGACAGTCTTTCCCCGCTCGCCTCCGGGCGCTTCGAGCCGCTCCCTTCCCGCCTCGCCCCTCCGTCGCACCTGCGGGGTGGGTCCGAGGGAACAGAGTCCAGACGGCGCCGCGCCCGTTGGCTCGCGGGGCCGCATCTCCCTTGTTTCTTCCCACTTTCGTGATCAAGTTGTGTCCTTGCGGCTTTTCATCGAAATATTGCAGGCTGCTGTCTATGTAGTTAGGTTGAGTTATCGCGATTTTCCAGTGCAGGGAAGGACTGGTCGATGAGCAGACAGCTACACAGACGGGCCGGTTGTCGCGCGATAGCGGGGTCCGCCGCCGCCGCTCTGCTGGCCGCCGCCGTGGCGTGCTCGAGCAGCGGCAACTCCGCCGCGGCGCCGAACTCGGGCGGCCACGTGACGATCAGCGTCGACTGCGCGCCGCCGGCGAGCTCCCCACAGCAGCACAAGGAGTGGAACGAGGACGTCGCGCTGTTCGAGAAGGCGAACCCGAACATCACCGTCGACAGCATCTACACCAGCCCCTGCGAGGTGCCGGCGACGTTCACCGCGATGCTGAGAGCCGGCACCGAGCCCAGCGTCTTCTACACCTACTTCACCGACAGGAACCAGGTCCTCGACGCCGGCCAGGCCGCGGACATCACCCCGTACGTGAACACCAGGACCGTCCCGATGCTGCACGACATCGTGCCGAGCGCGATGGCCGCGGTGACCGCGGGCAGCACGATCTACGGGCTGCCCACCTCCAACTACACACAGGGCCTGATCATCAACCGCAAGCTGTTCCTCCAGGCAGGTCTCAACCCGGACAGCCCGCCAACCACCTGGGCGCGGGTCGAGGCGGACGCCAAGGCGATCACCAGGCTCGGGCACGGCATCTACGGCTACGGCGACTACAGCGCCGGCAACAACGGCGGCTGGCACTTCTCGTCCGAGCTCGACGCGATGGGCGGCCACATGATCAACTCGGCCGGCACGTCGGCGTCCTTCGACACCCCGCAGGCCGCGCAGATCCTGCAGGCCCTGCACACCATGCGGTTCGTGGACCACAGCATGAGCCCCACCCAGCAGCTGCAGTGGGGCGCGCTGCAGAAGCAGATGGCCGCCGGGAAGCTCGGCATGTACATCGCCGCCCCGGACGACATCTACAACGTGATCGTCCCGCAGGACGGCGGCAACATCGGCGACTACGGGATGGGCCCGCTGCCCAGCGCCACGGGCACCCCGGCCGGGTCGCTGTCCGGCGGCAACGACTACATGTTCGCGAAGCGGGACACGCCGGCGCAGATCGAGGCGGGCATCAAGTGGGTCGTCTTCGAGTCCCTGACGCCGGGTCAGGGCGTGTACTTCAACTTCGCCAGGCAGAAGGCCGACGGGTTCCCGGTGGGCTTTCCCGAGCCGCAGCTCTTCGACGGCGCCACCCAGGCCACGTACACCAGGCTCATGGACGCCAGCGCGACCGTCAACCCGTCGTACTACTCGGCGTTCAGCAACGCCCGCGAGACGCCGATGGGTGAGCCGGCCGACGCCCAGGCGGTCTACAAGACGCTCGACCCGGTCATGCTCAGCGTGCTGACCGACCCGAACGCGAACATCAGCCAGCTGCTGTCGGCCGCGTCGAGCCAGGTCAACCAGATCCTGGCCAACAGCGGCGGGTGAGGAGCCCCCGGCCGATGGCGGACGTCGCCACGCTGCGCCCGGCCGGACGGGACCCTGTGCTGGCGCGTCCGCGCGCCGGCAGCGGGGTCGCCCGGAAGGTCCGGCGCAACGCCTCCGCGCACGGGTTCCTGATCGGGGCCGTGCTGTGCTTCGCGTTCTTCTCCTGGTACCCGATGGTCCGCGAGATCATCATGAGCTTCCAGCGGACGTCGCTGGGCGTGACGAGCTGGGCCGGCTGGGCCAACTACCGGCGGATCTTCCACGACCCGACGTTCTGGCAGGCCTGGCGCAACACGCTGGAGTTCACGATCCTCGCGCTGATCATCGGGTACGCGGTGCCGTTCTTCGTGGCGATCCTGCTCAACGAGCTGCGGCACGCGCGAGGGTACCTGCGCGTCCTCGTCTACCTGCCGGTCATGCTGCCGCCGGCCTCCGCGCTGCTGCTGTTCGCCTACTTCTACGACCCGGCCTACGGGCTGTTCAACAGCGTCCTGCACACGCTGCACCTGCCGGTCTCGCAGTGGGTCCAGTCGCCCGGCACGAGGTGGCCCACGACGGCGATGATCTCCGTGGTGATCGCCGCCACCTGGATGAACATGGGCGGCGCGACGCTGATCTACCTGGCCGCGCTGCAGAACATCCCCGGCGAGCTGTACGAGGCGGCGGAGCTCGACGGGGCGGGGCTGGTGCGCAAGGTCCGGCACGTCACCATCCCGCAGACCAGGCTCATCCTCTCGATGCTGCTGATGCTGCAGATCGTGGCGACCATGCAGATGTTCGTCGAGGCGTTCATCCTGACCAACGGAGGCGCGGGCGTGAACGGCAACACGCTGTCCGTGGTCAACCTCATCTACCAGTACGCGTTCGCGCTGAGCGGCGCGAGCAACTACAACAGCGCGTCCGCCCTCGGCGTCGTGCTCATGCTGGTGCTCGCCGTGTTCTCCGGCGCCTACCTGTGGCTGAGCCGTGAGCGCGGGTAGGGGTTCGCGGCCGGGCGGGGGCCGGGGGGCGCCGGCGCGGTCGCGGACGCTGATCTCCGACGCCCAGCTGAACCGGGCACGCGGGCGGCTCGTCTACCGGGTCGTGCTGACGCTGGTGATCGTGGTGTTCACCCTGGTCTTCATCGGCCCGCTGTACTTCCTGTTCACCGACGGGCTCAAGTCCACGCAGGAGGCGGTCCAGGTACCGCCGACGCTCGTCCCGCATCACGTGCACCCGGGCACGTACCTGGACGCGTGGCGCCGGGTCGGCGTCGGGCGGCTGCTGGTCAACACGCTGTACTACGCGTTCGGCGCGCTGCTGTTCCAGCTCGTCTTCGACGTGGCCGCCGCCTACGCGCTGTCCAGGCTGCGCCCGGTGCTGGGCAACGTCATCTTCGCGATGATGCTCGCCACGCTGATGATCCCGTCCACCGTCCTGGTCGTCCCGCAGTACATCACCGTGTCCAGCCTGCCGGTCCTGCACCTCAACCTGATCGGCACGCCGGAGGCGATCTGGCTGCCCTCGGTCGCCAACGCGTTCAGCATCTTCCTGCTCAAGCGGTTCTTCGACTCGATACCGGGCGAGCTGCTGGCCGCGGCGGCCATCGACGGGGCCTCCCCGCTGCGCACGCTGCGCTCGGTCGTGCTGCCGGTGTCCAGGCCGATCATCGGCGTGGTCGCCATCTTCGGCCTGGTCGCCGTCTGGAAGGACTTCCTGTGGCCGCTGCTCGTCGAGTACGGGTACAACCCGAGCCGGGAGACGCTGAACGTCGGCATCTACGAGGCGGCCGCGACGACGCCGCAGAACCTGGTGATCGCCGCCTCCGCCATGGCGGCGGTGCCCACGCTCGTCTTCTTCCTCATCTTCCAGCGCAACATCCTGTCCGGCCTGACCGCGGGAAGCCTCAAGGGCTGAGCGCGAACGACGAAAGCGGGTTCTCCTTGCCTATTCATCGGGGCGGCGGCGCCTGGTGGCGCGGCGCCGCGGTCTACCAGCTCTACGTGCAGAGCTTTGCCGACGGCGACGGCGACGGGACCGGTGACCTGGCCGGCGTCCGGGCGCGGCTGCCGTACCTCGCGGCGCTCGGCGTCGACGCGATCTGGTACAGCCCCTGGTATCCGTCCCCGAGGTCCGACGCCGGATACGACGTCGCGGACTACCGGTCCATCGATCCCGCGTTCGGCACCCTCGCGGACGCCGACACGCTGATCGGCGAGGCCCACGCGCACGGCATCAGGACGATCATCGACATCGTCCCGAACCACTGCTCGGACCGGCATCCGTGGTTCCGTGCCGCGCTGGCCGCCGCGCCGGGGTCCGCGGAGCGCGAGAGGTTCTGGTTCCGGCCCGGGCGCGGGCCCGGCGGTGGCCTGCCGCCGAACAACTGGCGGTCGATCTTCGGCGGCCCCGCGTGGACCCGGGCCCGCTCGCCGGACGGGACGCCGGGCGAGTGGTACCTGCACCTGTTCTCACCGCAGCAGCCGGACTTCAACTGGGGCAGCCCGGACGTGCGGGCGGAGTTCGAGGACATCCTGCGGTTCTGGTTCGGCCGCGGCGTGGACGGCGTCCGCATCGACTCCGCGGCGCTGCTGACCAAGGATCCGCTGCTTCCGGACATGGCCGCCGGCGGCGAGCCTCCACCGGGCACGCACCCGTTTGTCGACCGCGACGACGTGCACGACATCTACCGGTCCTGGCGGGCGGTCGCGGGCGACTACGCCGGACGGGTGCTGACCGGCGAGATCTGGCTGCCCGACGCCACGCGGTACGCGAGGTACCTGAGGCCGGACGAGCTGCACACCGTGTTCAACTTCCCGTACCTGTGCTGTCCGTGGGACGCGGGCGAGCTGCGGTCGGTGATCGACGCCACGCTGGCGCTGCACGCGCCCGCCGGCGCCCCCGCGACCTGGGTGCTGTCCAACCACGACGTCGACCGCGTGGTGTCCCGGTACGGCCGGGCCGACACGTCGTTCGGCCTGGACCGGCGCGACCACAGCCAGCCGGTCGACCTGGAACTGGGCACCCGCCGGGCGCGGGCCGCCGTGCTGCTGACGATGGCGCTGCCTGGGTCGGTGTACGTATACCAGGGCGAGGAGCTCGGCCTCTGGGAGGTCGAGGACATCCCGGACGAGCTGCGCCGGGACCCGATCTTCCACCGGACCGGCGGCGCGGACCCGGGACGTGACGGCAGCCGTGTCCCGCTGCCCTGGGCGGGAACCGAGCCGCCGTTCGGTTTCTCGCCGCCGCAGGCGGCGGCGCAGCCGTGGCTGCCGCAGCCGAAGGAGTGGCGCGACCTGACCGTCGAGACGGAGACCGGGGACGCGGACTCGATGCTCGAGCTCTACCGCTCGGCGCTGCGGATCCGCCGCGCCGAGCCGGCGTTCGGCGACGGGCCGATGACCTGGCTACCGGCGCCGGACGGCGTGCTGGCCTTCGACCGGGTACCGGGCGGCGATGGTGGCGGCGTGCGGTGCGTGACCAACCTCTCCCCCGTCGCCGCCGAGCTGCCGGCACACACGTCGGTGCTGCTGGCCAGCGGGCCGCTCGACGGCGGGCGGCTGCCGCCGGACACGGCGGCCTGGCTGCGGACCGGGCCCACGGACGGCGGACCGGGCCTGCGGGCGGCGAACCGGGCCGTGGGCGGCGGACCGGGCCCACGGACGGCGAACCGGGCCGTGGGCGGCGCCCGTAACTAATTGACCAATATCCGTAACCGTGGTGGCCCCACGGATGTACCTTGCTGTGACGTAACGCGCACACAGCGAGGCCTGAGCGGGAGGCCACTGAGTGAAATCCGTTCCGGAGATCATCGGGATGATGCGCGCCGCCGCCCCGGACGGGCAGGCGCGGCTGGGGGAGGAGAGTCTGCAGAGGCTGCGTGACCTGACGCGGGCGCTGATCACGGCCAAGCCGGACGCCGTCGCGGAGCACGCGCGGTTCCTGGCGATCGGCGAGCGGGCGCTGTGCCTTCCCGAGGCCGCGCTCGCCGCGCGGCTGGGCGGCAGGTGCGTGCTGGTGACCGGGGGGACGGGTTGCATCGGCTCGGCGCTGATGGGGCAGCTCGCGGCGCGATGTCCGGGCCGGCTCGTCAGCGTGAGCCGCGGCGTCACCGGAGGCTGGCCGCGGCAGGCCGGCGCCGAGTACCGGTACGCGGACATCCGGGACCGCGGCGCCCTGAACGCGCTGATCGGCGAGCTCAGCCCGGACGTGGTGTTCCACGTCGCGGCGCAGCGCGACCCCGGGCTGGCCGAGGCCGACGTGCACCGCACCGTGTCCACCAACGTGCTGGGCGCGAGAAACGTGCTGGAGGCCGCCGCCGAGGCGGGGGTGCCGCAGGTCGTGCTGGCCTCGACCGGGAAGGCCCTGCGCCCCTACTCCCCCGACGTCTACGCCGCCTCCAAGCGGGCGGCGGAGTGGGTCGCCTCGACCTTCGCGGCGAGCGGTGAGATGCTGTGCGCCGCCGGCCGGTTCACCCATGTGCTGGACAACTCGATCATCTACCGGCGGCTCCGGAACTGGGCCGCCCTGGCCGACGGCGGGGTGATCCGGCTGCACAGCCCCGACATCGTGTTCTACGTGCAGTCCGCGCTGGAGTCGGCGCAGCTGCTGCTGCTCGCGGTTCTCGGCAGCGCCCCCGGCGAGTTCCGGGTGCACGCGATCACCGACCTCGACTGGCCGGTCAGCCTCCTGGACGTCGCGCTCGGCGTGCTCGCCGGGACCGGATCGGCGGCGCCGGTCTACGTCAGCGGCTATGACCTCGGATACGAGGAGGTCCCGTTCCCCGGCCTCTACGACCCAGCGACCGCCGGCGAGGTGAGCCCGCTGCTGAACGCCTTCGAGACCGCCGCCAGGACCGGGGCACCGTGCCCGATGACCGACACCTTCGTGCTGGGGATGGCGCCCGACCCAGGGCCCGCCAAGCTGCTTGCCGCGCTCGACGAGGTCTGCGGGCGTACCCGGGACCCCCGTGAGGTGCGCGCCGCGCTCGACGAGCTGTCCTGGGCGCTGCTCGACGCCACGCTTCGCGCCGCGCCGCGCCGGGCGCTGGCCCGCGCCGCCGCGGTGGCCAGCTCGCACCGGGCCGCGCTCGGCCCCGGCCACCGCCGGGTGCTGGAGGCGATCCGGGTACACGCCGACGTCGGCTGAGGCCGCATGCTAGCAGGCCCCGGGGGGATCGGCGAACCGCCTGGCGGCGGGGTTCCGCGCCCCTACAGTTGTCTGCGTGACAGACACCTGGCAAGTCGAGCCTTCCGAGCCGCTGCGCGGCGACATCCGGGTACGCGGATCGAAGAACGCGGTAACGAAGCACATGGTCGCGGCGATGCTGACCGGCATGCCGAGCACGATCCGGAACGCCCCGGAGGTCGGCGACGTCGACATCACCACGGCGATGCTGGAATCCATCGGCTATCACGTCGGCCGCTCCGGCGACGAGATCACGGTCGAGCCGGGCACGTCGGTCGAGCCGCGCGTGCCGGAGGCGTTCACCGGGCTGAACCGTATCCCGATCCTGATGCTGGGCCCGCTGCTGCACCGGACGGGTGAGGCGTTCGTGCCGCTGGTCGGCGGGGACCCGATCGGGCGGCGCCCGGTTGACTTCCACGTGTCGGTGCTGCAGGCGCTCGGCGCCGAGGTCGAGGTCGGCCCGGCGGGGATCTCCGCGCGCGCCACCCGGCTGCACGGTGCGCGCATCGACCTGCCGTACCCCAGCGTCGGCGCCACCGAGACCGTGCTGCTTTCCGCGGTGCTCGCCGAGGGAAAGACCGTGCTGCGCGGCGCGGCGACCGAGCCGGAGGTGGTGGAGCTCGCGCTCTTCCTGCAGCGAATGGGCGCGCACATCGAGCTCAGCCCGGATCGGCGGATCGTGATCGAGGGCGTGCCCCGGCTGCGCGGCGCCTCGACCACGCTGGCCGGCGACCGCATCGAGGCGTTCTCCTACCTGGTGGCCGGGCTGATCACCGCGGGCGAGGTCCGGGTACACGGATGCCCGCAGGACCGGCTGGTCACCGCGATCACCACGCTCGCCAGGATGGGCGCGCAGTTCGACATCACCGACGACTGGATCAGGGCGTCGGCACCCGACGCGCTGCGGCCCGCGGCGGTGCACACCGACACCCACCCCGGGTTCATGACCGACTGGCAGCAGCCGCTGATGGTGCTGTTCACCCAGGCGGACGGGATGTCGGTGCTGCACGAGACGGTGTTCGAGAACCGGCTCGTGTACGTCCCCGCGCTGCAGTCGATGGGCTGCGAGATCGAGGTGTTCCGGGCGTGCCTCGGCGGGCCGGCGTGCCGCTTCCACGACACCAACGCGACCCACTCGGCTGTTATCAGGGGTGTTTCCAAGCTGCGCGGCGCGGACGTCACGCTGCCCGATGTGCGCGCCGGGTTCTCCGCCGTGCTGGCGGCCGCGGTCGCCGACCGGCCGTCGACGCTGCGGGGTATCCACCACATCGAGCGCGGCTACCACCGGCCGTTCGACCAGTTCACATCGCTCGGACTCACGCTGCGGCGCGGCTGAGCCGCCGAACCGCGTGGCCGCTTTCATCACAGCAACGTCAGCCGCAACAGCAACGTCAGCCCCGCGAGCGGGGACGTGCACCAATCCATGCGCCCCATCAGCACCACGCTCCATGATCGCGGAATCGTAGGTGCCGTATTCGGCCCGCCGTTTCCACGATCATGACGGCTGCCCCTTTGTCCGGTCAGCGGGAGTCCTAGTGGGGAGGGTTGACGCCTTCAGAACAGGGCGAACAGGGGACAATTCGCCGCCGCGATGGCGCGGCGCGGCGCGGCGCGCGCGACCGCCGGAGCACGGCCCACGCCGGCCGTGACCCTCCCCGAGATGTGAGCCAGAACCCGGAATGTGAGCCGCTCTCGCGGCTCACTCCGCGCCACTGACCGTAGCCGCTGCGTCTCGCCGTAACGTCGCGCACGGTCTCGCCGTTCATCGCGCACGGTCTCGCCGTAACGTCGCGCGAGATCGCGAGATCTAGACGTGCTCCATGACGATCACGCCGGACGTGTCGGGGGCTAGGGCACGGAAGACGTGGGGGACGTCGCCCGGGTAGGCGACGTAGTCGCGCGGGCCGAGTTCGGCCGGGGCTTCGACGGGGCCGACGAGGGCGCGGCCGGTGCCGAGGATCACGTGCTCCATCGTGCCCGGCATGTGGGGATCGGAGACCTTGGGCTCGCCCGGCTGGACGAGAAGGCGGAAGATGTCCCGCCTGGCGCCGGGCGGGCACGAGGCCAGCAGCGTCACCGTGTAGTCCGCGCGCTCGGAGTGGATGACCGGCCCCTCCCCGGCGCGGATGACCAGCACGTTGCGGCGCGGCGGGTCGACGAGACGGCTGAACGGCACGCCGAGCGCGACGCCGAGCGCCCACAAGGTCTCCACGCTCGGGTTGCCGGCTCCGGATTCGAGCTGGGACAGCGTCGACTTGGCGACGCCCGCCCGCCGGGCCAGCTCGGTCAGCGAAAGTCCGGCGCGTGCCCGCTCGCGGCGGATGGTCGCCGCGATGCTACCGATCAGGTCGCGTTGCCCGGCCGCGGCATGTTCGCTGGAGGAGTCGGGGCGTTCGGTTTGACGAACCACGTCCATAGTGTTCATCATAATGAACATGCGTCTGTTCTGGCGAACGACGGTGCCGCCGGGGGTCGGCCGGGCAGCGCTCCGCGACATCGCGCTGGTCTGTCTCGCCGACGCCATCGTCGGCATCTCCTTCGGCGCGACCGCGGTGTCCGGCGGGCTGCGCCCGTGGGTGCCGGTCGCCATGTCGCTGCTGGTGTTCGCCGGCGGCGCCCAGTTCGCGGCCGTCGGCGTGGTGATCGCGGGCGGCAGCCCGGTCGCGGCGGTGGCCGCCGGGCTGATCCTCAACACCCGCATGCTGCCGTACGGCTTCGCGGTCGCCGACGTGACGGAGGGCCGCTGGTGGACCCGGCTGGCCGGCGCGCACGTCACGGTCGACGAGTCGGTGGCGTTCGCGCTGCGCCAGGACGATCCGAGCCGCCGACGCGGCGTGTTCTGGGCCTGCGGCCTCGCCCTGTTCGCCGTCTGGAACGTGGCGGTCGTGGCCGGGGTCGCCGCCGGGGCGGCCATCAGGAACACCGGCGCGTTCGGGCTCGACGCCACGTTCCCGGCCGTCCTGCTGGCCCTGGCGCTGCCCTCGCTCGCCGACCGGGGCACGCGCCGGGCCGCGGCGGCGGGCGCGGCGGCCGCGGTCGCGATGACACCGTTCGTGCCCGCGGGCCTGCCGGTGCTCGCGTCCCTCGGCGGCCTCGCCTTCGCCGGGCCGCGGGGCCGCACCTTCGCGGGGCCGCGGGGCCGCTGGCGCATTTGGCCCCGTCTGGCGGGGCCGGTTACGCCAACGGCCCCATCGGGGACCACGGCCCGATCGGGGACCACGGCCCGATCGGGGACCACGGCCCGATCGGGGACCACGGCCCCATCGGGGACCACGGAAGACCGGGCGGGGTCCGTGGCCGAGGGCCGGGAGCACTGATGCCACTGCTCGCCATCATGGCGCTGGCCGCGGGGACGTACGCGTTCCGGCTGGCCGGGCCGCTGCTCCGGCAGCGGGTCCGGATGCCCGAGGGGGCGCAGCGGCTGTTCGCGATGGCCGCTGCGGTGCTGCTGATCGCGCTGGCCGCGACGTCGGCGCTCACCCAGGGACACGGTTTCGCCGGCTGGGCGAGACCGGCCGGCGTCGGTGTCGCGGGCCTGCTGGCGGCGCGGCGCGCGCCGTTCCCCGTGGTCGTGATCGCGGCCGCCGCCACCACGGCGATGCTCAGGCTCTGCGGCGTGCCTTAGTTTTCCGGGTCCTGCGGGACGCCCTGGCTTTGCGGCGTGATTTGGCTTTGCTTGTCTTCGGGTGCGCCGGTGTCGCGGTCTTGACCCAGATGTACTGGCTCACCGTGTCATTGCCGTTCGGTATCACGTTGGCGAGGCGGTAATCCGGGTCGGCGGCCAGGGTGCGGGCGATGACAGCGTCGACGGCCGGCGTGGTCTGGTAATTGAAGGCGACCACATGGAAGTACCCGGCCTTGATGGCGGCGACGTAGCCGGCGTCGCCCGTGAGGTACCGGCCTTGCTTGTCGACGTACCCGATGAAATACGTGGAGGTGAACTGGTCAGGCTGGGCGCCGGCGTGACCTCGCAGGTAATAGATCGGCACCTCGTCGACCTCGACCAGGTAGTGCGCACCCGGGCGCACGTAGCGGGCCATGTCGGCGACGAACACGCTCGAGTCCGGCCAGGCACTGAACAGGCTGTTGGCCTGCGTCATGCCGAACACCAGCGCGGCGCCCCAGATCGCGATGCCCACCTGGGCGCGGCGGAAATGGTCGCCGACCACTCTCGCCAGGCCGACGCCGGCGATCGGCGCCGCGTAGAACAGGCCGAAGCCAACGTGCTTCCACAGCGACACGGACGTGTGGATGCGGATCTGCTCGGCGGGCGCGAGCAGGGCGCTGCCGACCATGACCGCGCCGAGCAGCGCCCGCCGCAGCCGGCTGCCGGCCGGAGCGACTTCCTCACCCGGCTCGGTGGATGGTCTGGTCGCATAAGCGACCGCGCCGGTCACCGCGAGCGCGAAGGGCAGGCCGATCCACTGGGCACTGTCCCGCAGCAGGGTGATCACTGAGGCGTTTCCCTGAAACCGCCGCAGCGTGGTGAATTCGATGCCCCGCCAGTAGTCCGAACCCGCCACCCGCAGCGCCACCGCGCCCAGGCAGCCGATGGCCGCGCCGAGGGCGAGCGGCGGGATCAGCGCCCTTCGCCCGGACCTCGGCCAGGCCGCCAGCCCGGCGAGCGCGACGATACCCGGAACGAACAGCAGGGCGGCGTATTTGGTGGCGACGGCCAGCACCACGAGCGGCGCGGCCAGCAGGTACACCGGCCGCCGGAACGCGGCCGTCCGGACGGCCACCCACGCGGCGAGAGCGAGCAGGCAGAGCGCCGAAGCATCGTAGGTTGCCAGGTTGCCGAGGAACAAAGTGGGCTCGGCCACCGAGAAGATGACCGCGGCGCACAGTCCCACCCGCTCGTTGAACAGCCTGCGGGTGATCGCGTACAGCACGGCCGTGGTCGCCAGCATCTCGGTCAGGCTCAGTGCCCTCGCCGCGGCCAGCCCGCCGACGCTGTCGGCCAGCGCGCCGAGCACTGGATACAGCACTGGAGCGCCGGAGAAATAGGCCGGGTAGTCCCCCTGCAGGGACGCGCCATGCAGCCAGTGCGCGATCTCCAGGTGGCCCACGTAGAGGTACAGTCCCTCGTCCTCGAATGCGGTGTTGTGCATGCGCACCGTCAGCGCCGCCTGCATGATCAGGATGAGCAGCAGCACGGCCCGGCTCAGCCACCTGCGCCGCGGGTGAGCGGCCGGCTCCGCGGATTGCCCGGCGCGGTGGCGCCCGCGCCGCAGCTCCAGCACCGTCGAGTCGCCGGCTCCGCCGTTGTTCTCGTTCGCCGCCGCCGGTTCAACGCCGGCAACGCCGCCCGGCGGCGGCTCGGTCCCGGCCCGGGGGGCGGCGAACATCACGGTGTCCGCCTCAGCCAACTGCAACTCCGACCGCCGGGGGCGTTGCGGCACCTCATCCCGGAACTTAGGGTCAGGCCGGCGCGACCCGCGCGAATCCCGCCGTGGTGGGCTCATGCGCCGATGCTGACCAGCGGCAATCCGGCGAGCGCGCTCGCCAGCGGGGCACGGACATCGGGCCGGTCCTCAACTGTCCAGTCGACCCCGTCCTTGTTGAAGTCGAACCACACCAGACCAACCACGCTCGCATGCCGTTCGACGCCGTTGACCAGGCTGTTCACGCAGGCGATCGCGTTGGGACCCGTCTCGACCGCCGTCTCGGCGATGATGAACGGGTCGCTCGTGAAGCGCCTGATTTCGGTCATGGTTGGCCCGTAAACGCTCGCGAAGGTATGCGGTCCCGTGGTGGCGAAGTAGCCGGTGAGGCCCACCCAGTTGACATAGGAGCGACCCGGCCAGTAAGGCCGGAGCTGGACGTCCGGCATCGGGTTGATGATGTTGGGATTCCAGATCCAGATGACGTTGCCGGCGCCGGCACGCGTGAACAGGCCATGAACGTGCCGCCATGCGGCGACGAAGGCGGACGCCGGGGTCTGCTCGGTCCCCCACGGATACCAGTTCCCGTTCATCTCATGGCCGAAGCTGATGGCCACCGGCTCGCGGAAGTTACGGACCGCTCGCGCGAACCGGGTGATGTACGCGTCGCTGCCGCCGTCCGCGATGGCCTGCTCGGTCGTGCCGTAGGGCTCCCATGCCGCGTAGTACAGTGCGCCGTAGCTCCACGACCTGGCGGCGGCCGCGGCGTCGAAGGATGACTTCCACGCCACGTACTGACCGAGCAGATCGGGCTGGCGACCCAGGCTCGCCGCGGCGGCGATCACCGGAGTCAGCGAGTCCGGCGCGTGGTCGGCCTCGAGCCCGAAGAACTTGCCCCTCTTCGGGCTGATCAGCGCCGAGACGGGCACGACGGTGCGCGCGGCACCGGGTGACGGGGCCGGCTGAACGGCATCGGGGTTTCCCGCGCCGGGCGCCGGCGCTGGCGCGCGAAGCCCACAGCCGGCGATCACCGCGGCCAGGCCCAGAGCCCCGAGGACTCTGGCCACGTGCGCCTTCACGTCCGGGCCTCGTTCCTGGGCTGTATCAGGATGCGCCCGACGACAATGAGCTGGAAGACGCCAAGCACGAAGATCAGGAAGAAGTTGTACGCGTTCATCGTCATCATCCGCCACAGGCCGAGACCAGCCCACAGCGCTGAGCTGCTGAGGCTCCAGCTGAGCAAGCCGAGCCACAGCCGCCGCCGGCCGTCCTGCTTGCGCGCGCCGGTGCCGGAGGGCTGCCAGCCTTTGAGCCTGCCGTGCAGCATGTCCCAGAAGGCGAAGACGTGCGCCCAGCCGGACAGCACGCGCACCGACCATGCCTCGAGCCGGTAAGGCGAGCGATGCCACATCGGATAGATGACCCCCGCGTAGAACAGCACAGGAGCGATGAACACCATGTTCCTCAGCAGCAGGTAGCCGGGCGTGAAGATGAGCATGCCGACCGCCAGCGCCGGCGCGACGAAGGTGAACACGGCGGTGTACAGGTAGCCCGCGAGACCGGACAGATAACACAGCCTGGTGTACAGCGGCAGCTTCCGGTGCCAGAACTTCCCGTGCCGAAGCAGGCTCATCGTTCCTGAGCACCAGCGGTACTGCTGGTTCGCGAAAGCGAGAATGTTGTCAGGGCAGTTACCCGTTGACAGCGCGATCGGCAGGTACCGCAGCCGCCAGCCAAGCTGGTACAGGTCAAATCCGGTGTGCAGGTCCTCCGAATGCTCTGCCAATGACATGCCGTTGTTCTGCTGGAGCGCCGCCCGGCGGTAGACGGCGCAGCTGCCCACGCAGATGGCGCCCCCTTTCCTGGCCCTGGCGGTCTGAATGGAGCGGTAGAAAAGCTCCTGGATGGCCCCTCCGCCACGCTCGACCCAGGTCTGCTGGTCCACGACGTGGAAATACTGGGGCGTCTGGACGATGCCCACGTCCGGGAACAGATCGAAGTAGGGCAGCGTCTCGTCGAGCAGGTCGGGGCGGGGTGCGAAGTCCGCGTCGAGCAGCAGAATGAACTGGCTGTCGGAGATCTCGAATGCGTATTTGAGATTACCGGACTTCTTGAACCAGCCCCGGTCCGGCCGGGCGGCATAGGCGAAACCGAACTCTCTGGCCATGTTCTTGACCTCGGGCCGGGCGGAGTCGTCAAGGACGTATGGGGTGAGCCTGCCCCTGTACCCGTCCTGCAGTGCGGCGACGTATGTCCAGGTGTTGCGAAGCAGCTCAATGGGCTCGCCGCAGGTGGGCAGGAACACGTCGACCGAGGGGTACCACAGCGGCAGCCAGCTGTCCACGATCCGCCGGTGCCCGGCCAGATCGAAGCTGCGGCTCATGCCGTCCACCGCGACGGACAGCAGGAAACACACCGTGCCCAGCACCACGAACGGCGCGTACAGCAGGAACCAGGGATTCTCGCCGAAGAGCCGGATCTGGCTGTAGACCAGGGGCGGGAAGGTGGCCGCCGAGCAGACGGTCAGGATCCAGGCGTGCCGCCGGACGTAGGAGTACTTCTCCTTGTCGGTGGGCGGCACCGGAAGCACCGTTTGCGGCTCGGCCGCGCGCCGGGCTCTCGGCGCGGCACCGCTCCGTGGCCGGGGCACGGCCGCGCTTCGCGCCGGCGTGTGCAGCGCGCCGGCATGCGCGGAGCCGCCGCGGGACACCGTCTTCGCGGTCTTCCGGTGCCGGGAGCGCCCGGCAGGGTGCCGGCCGGGATCCGGCGCCGCGGCCGTATGTCCGGGCGGCGCGGCCGGGGCGAAGTGCGGTCTGGTCCCGGGGTCCGCGTACCCCACGCCGCCGCGCATACGCGGTTCGCCGCTGGTGCCCGCCATGAACTGATCGAACGCTGAAACGCTGCCCGCATTCAACGCCAGCCCACTCCCGTCTTGCGTCCAGCCCGCGGCTGGCATCCGGTGGAGGTCCCCAAGTTCGTCGAGGGCGAGGCTAAGTGTACAAATCTGGTCACATGCTGTAGGGCATATTTGGTAAACGAGCAACACTCTCCGAGTAACCAGATCCGTCGTTACGGCAGGTGGGACCGTGTCCTTCCGGGACCTTCGGCACACTGGGACGATGCGCCGCACCGTCTTCGTCCGCGCGGCGGACGACCCCAGGCTCGCCGACTATGCCCGGCTGACCGACGTGCGGCTGCGCACCAGCGTGGAGGCCGCCCACGGGCTGTTCATCGCGGAGGGGACAAAGGTCATCGTCCGCGCCGTGGCGGCAGGGTACCCGGTGCGCTCGGTGCTGCTGGCCGAGAGCCGCGCCGCCGACCTGGCAGGCCTCGCCGTGCCCGGGTGGGCGCCGGACGCGGGACAAGACGGCGTGCCCGTGTACGTGGTCCCCGACGAGGTGGCCGAGCACCTGACCGGGTACCGCGTGCACCGCGGCGCGCTCGCGTCGCTGTGCCGCAGGCCGCTGCCACCGGTTGCCACGGTGGTGAGCGCCGCCCGCAGGATCGTTGTCCTCGAAGACCTCGTCGACCACGGCAACGTCGGAGCCATCTTCCGGTGTGCCGCCGCGATGGGCGTGGACGCGGTGATCCTGTCACCGCGGTGCGCCGACCCGCTGTACCGGCGCGCGGTCAAGGTCTCGATGGGGGCGGTGTTCGCGATCCCCTACGCCCGGATGACCAACTGGCTCGGCGGCCTGGCGGACCTGCGAGCGGCCGGTTTCCGGCTGCTCGCGCTGACACCTGACGACACGGCCGTGCCGATCACGCGGGCGCGCGCCGGAAACCGCACCGCCCTGCTGCTCGGCACCGAAGGCGACGGGCTGTCCTCCCGCTGGCTGCACGAGGCCGACGAGGCGGTCCGCATCCCGATGCGCCCCGGCGCCCGGGACGCCGGGGTCGACTCGCTCAACGTGGTGGCCGCGGCGGCGATCGCCTGCTATGTCATCGAACTCCAGGGCAGCCGGTATGCCCGGTAGCTGTTCACCCCCGCGGGGAACTCCGCGTTGAAGACCAGCGAACCCGAGCGGGTGAACTCGGAGAAGTAGGGCAGCGCCCCCCAGCCCACGAACAGGGCACCGCCGCGCAGCGTCTGCGCGTTGCCCTGCGACGCGGCGACCAGCCCTTCCGGCTGAGCGACGGAGCGCACGAGCGTCGCCACCCGGTCCCGGAAGTTCAGCCGCACGGTGACCGCCCTGCTGTACGGCAGCTCCGGCGTCCCGGAGGATTCGTTGTCGAAGAAGGTGTACAGGCCATGGCCGAGCGCCTCCGGATCGTGCTGCCAGGCAAAGATCTTCCCGGCGTCGTCGAGCACCTGGCCTGCCCCGGCCTTCAGCGTGAACGAGCTGTGCTTGCCGCCGAGCCGCCAGAGGACCTTCCCGGTGCGCGGCGAGACCTCGTACGTGGTCCAGGTGTTCCGCGCGTCGATCAGCAGGTTCCCGTTGGCGTCCAGGTGGACGGCGTTCACGTGGAACCAGTCCCACGGCGTGGCCGCCGAGGAGGGCAGCGGCTGCTCGCTGTCGGAGTACGGGACGCGACCCGCGCTGTCCCACTGGAACAGCACCTTGCCGGTGCGGATGTCGATCTCCTGGACGATGCCGTCGATGACCTTCTGGGCGGCGGGACCGCCGATGGAGGTCAGGTCGGCGGTAGCCGTGGTGTAGGCGAGGATCAGCGCCGTGTTCCACGGCGTGATCAGGAACTCGTGCCCGTCCGCGGAGTAGCCGTTGCCCGCGCTGACCGTGGCGATCTGGTGGTAGTGCGCGTCGTAGATGTAGTCGGTGCCGGCCGACAGCCCGCCGAGGCCGGTGCCCTGCCACCAGGTCAGCACCGGCTTGCCCTCGTACCTCTGGGCCCGGAAGTCGGCGGCTTCCTGTCCCGCGGGCACGGCGTGGAACCAGACCACCGTCCTGCCGTCGGGGCTGAGGATCTCCGCGCCGTTGGCGTACGTGCCCGAATCCCCGAACGGCGAGATGAAGATGTCCCCGCAGCGGTCCGCCCTGGCGGTGAGAACGGTTACCGGGGGTGGCGCGAGCCCGGCGGAGGCCGATGCCAGCGCCGCCGGGGCCGCGGCCCCGAGCACGGTGACGGCCGCCCCGGCCAGCACGCCGACACCCCAGGTTCGCTTGCGCATGTGGATGCTCCCGTCGATGACACTCGGTCTTTATGACTATAGCGACCGACTTAGTTGGGAACTACCCACCCGAGGGGGCGAGCTTGTATGAGGATCGCCACCGCTCGTTTGGAATCATCAAGGACATCAGCCGTCCGCTGGGCGGGTACGGCTCCGTGCGGTGCGGGGCGCCTTCTGCCCGCTCCTCAGCGGTCGTCGCTGAGGACCGGCTCGGGAAGCGTGCCGGCGTTGTGCTCGAGCAGCCGCCAGCGGCCGTATCGCTGGCCGAGCACCGACCAGGAACAGTTCGCCAGCGGCCCGAGCGCGCCGAACAGGTCGCCGTCCATACCGAGCATGCGGGACATACCCAGCCGCAGCGCGGCGCCGTGGCTCACGACCACCGCCAGGCCACCGTCGGCGATCGTCGCGGCGACCCTGCCGAGCGCCGCGGCCACCCGGTCGGCGACGGCCGCCGACGGCTCGCCGTCGGGCGGGTTCCAGGACGCGTGTTCGTCCGGGTAGCGGGCGCGGATCTCGACGTCGGTCAGGCCCTCCCAGCTTCCGCCGGACCGCTCCCGCAGGTCCTTGTCGAGCTGCACCGGAAGGCCGGTGATGCTGGCCAGCGGGGCGGCGGTACTCGTCGCGCGGCGCAGGTCGGATGAGAAGATCGCGTCCGGCCGCAGCGCGGCGAGCAGCCTGGCGGCCCGCTCGGCCTGCGCCATGCCCGCTTCGTCGAGGGGGATGTCCGTCTGCCCCTGGAAGCGCTTCTCCACGTTCCAGATCGTCTGCCCGTGCCGCCACAGCACCAGACGCACCGAATCGCTCAGCGTGACTCCCCTGGCTTCCCCGCGGCGGCCAGCTCGGGCAGCGGGATCACCGGGCAGTCCTTCCAGATGCGCTCCAGCGCGTAGTACACGCGTTCCTCCGAGTGCTGCACGTGAACCACGACGTCCAGGTAGTCCAGGAGCACCCAGCGGCCCTCTCGCTCACCCTCCCGGCGGACCAGGCCGGCGCCAGCCTGCCGCATCCTCAGCTCGATCTCGTCGACGATCGCGCGCACCTGGCGGTCATTCGCCCCCGAGCACAGCAGGAACGCGTCAGTGATCACAAGCTGCTCGCTCACGTCGTAGGCGATGATGTCGTGTGCGAGCTTGTCCGCCGCGGCCGCCGCGGCAATCTCGATGAGCTCGATGGCCCTTGGGGTGGCAGTCACGTGTCCGGCTCGGCCTCCTCGGGTAGATTCGCTTGTCTGTAGCATCTCACGCTCGCGCGGACCGGGCCCCCCGCGCGCCGGTGCGCCGCCGCCCGCGGCGGTGCGCCTTCCGCCTCCCCGTCCCCCTCCGCAGGCTATCCGACCTGTGACGTCATGTCGCATCTCCGGATTCGGGGCCGGGCGCTGCGCGAGGACCCGGACGGCGGGCCGGGTAGCGCGACGGGGCCTTCAGCACGCCCGGCGATGAAGGCGGCGTTCCCGGCCACGGTGGCGGGCATACCGGCCCCCGAACATTGGTATGTGCGATAGTGAATGCTTTTGCGTACCATCATGCACTAGCACGCATCCCCTGGGCGCACTTCGGAAGGAAGCGGCAGTGTCGCGCTATGAACGCTGGAATGCCCTGCTCGACCTGGTGGGGGCGAACGGCCACCTCAGCGTGGTAGAGGCCGCGCGGACGCTCAGCGTCTCCGAGGCGACCATCCGGCGGGACCTCGATCAGCTCGCCGATCAGCGGATGCTGACCCGCACCCGCGGCGGGGCGGTCAGCAGCAACCAGATGGCCTATGACCTGCCGCTGCTTTACAAGACCGCGCGCAACGCGCCGGAGAAACAGCTCATCGGCCGTGCCGCGGCGGCCCTGATCACGCCGGACTCGACGGTGGCGCTGAACGGCGGCACGACCACCACCGAGGTGGCGAGGGCGCTCGTCAACCGCGGCGAGTTCCGGGACGGCCCGTCCGCGACCACGGTCACCGTGGTGACGAACGCGCTGAGCATCGCCAGCGAGCTCGCCATCCGGCCGCAGATCAAGCTCGTCGTGACCGGCGGCGTGGCGCGGCCGGAATCCTACGAGCTGATCGGCCCGCTGGCGACGTACGTGCTCGAGGACCTCACGTTCGACTGGGCGATCCTCGGCGTGGACGGGCTGGAGGCCGTGGCGGGAGCCACCGCGCACCACGAGGGCGAGGCGAGCATCAACCGGCTCATGACGCAGCGCGCGCAGCGCGTCGCCATCGTGGCCGACGGCTCGAAGCTGGGCAAGCGGGCGTTCGTACGGGTGTGTGACACGGACCAGATCGACGTGGTGGTCACCAACGTCACCGCCGACACGCCCGCGGCCGCCGCGCTGGCGGACAAGGGCATCCGGATCGTCACGGCCTGACGGGCCGCCGGTGGCCACGCCCAGCTTCGTTTCGAGCACAGGATGATCACATTGTGCTCTAAACTTGGGCATTGCTTGTTGACTAATGCATGAATACATCGATATCTTGCCTCTTTAGGCATGAACACGCGCATTTAGGCGCATGCAAGCCGCGTGCGGCAGCGAGGCCAAGACATAGGGAGTGATCAAGTGAAAGCACGGTTGATCGCCGTGGCCGCCGCCGGCGCCGCGACCCTCACCGCGCTGTGGGGCTGCAGCTCGAACTCGAGCACGCCGGGAGCGTCCGCGAGTTCGGGCGGAAAGGTGACCCTGCAGTTCTACGGCGCCGACTACGGCACCGGCCCGGCCAACAGCACGACCAAGTACTGGGACGCGGTCGCGGCCGCGTTCCACGCGGCGAACCCCGGCATCAACGTCAACGTGCAGACCGTCGACTGGACGGACTTCCCGACCAAGGTCGAGACGCTGATCCAGAACAAGCAGTATCCGGACATCCTGGAGGGCAACCCGGCACCGCCGTACGCGCAGTCGGGCCTGATCTATCCCGTGTCCGACGTGCTCTCGCAGAGCACGATCTCCAACCTGATTCCCAAGTTCCTCAAGGACGGGCAGTACCAGAGCACCGACTACGGCATCCCGTTCACCACCAGCACGCGCGCCATGTACTACAACAAGAAGATCTTCAAGGCCGCCGGCATCGCGTCCCCGCCGCAGACCTGGGCGCAGCTGCAGGCCGACGCCGCCAAGATCAAGGCCAAGGGCTACATCGGGTACGGCATGCCGCTGGGCAGCGAGGAAGCTCAGGCCGAGCTGCTGCTGTGGTTCCTCGGCAACGGCGGCGGGTACGTCGACAGCTCCGGGAAGTACGCGATCAACAGCTCGCAGAACGTCGCGGCTCTGAACTTCATGAAGCAGCTCGCCGCGTCCGGCGACACACAGCCGAACCCGGGCGGCACCGACCGCAAGGAGGTCTGGGCCAACTTCGCCGCCGGCAAGATCGGGATGGTGCTCGGCTCGCCGGCGGTCATCCCGATCATCCAGGCGGCGGGGGTCCTGAAGCCGGCCGACTACGGCACGACGGATGTTCCGGGCAAGAACGGCCCGCTGACGAACACGCTGGGCGTGCACGACGACATCGTCGCGTTCAAGGCCGGGGGCGCCAGTCACCAGGCGGCGATCAAGAAGTTCCTCGACTTCGCGTACCAGGACCAGTGGCAGCTGCAGTTCGACAACGAGTACGACCTGCTGCCCGCCACGCAGAGCGCGGCTACCACCATGGCGAAGAACGCGATGTTCTCCGCCTTCCTCGGCAACATCACCAACTCCGTCAACTACCCCGCGCTGGCGAACTGGACCTCGGTCGAGAACCAGATCAAGACCCAGGTCGGGCAGGCGATCACCGGTAACCCGGCGCAGGTGCTCGGCGGGATCCAGCAGACGGCCACCAGCACCGGCGGCTGACAGCGTCACGGCGGCCCGGCCAGCGCCCACGCGCGGGCCGGGCCGCCGGTGTGAACACCGGACGGCCGGCGAAGGAGGCTCCATGTCCGACACTGCCACAGCCGAGGTTCCGGCCGCGCGGCCGGCCGAGACCGCCGGGCCGCGGCCGCGATCCGGCTTGCGGCGCAGGCTGGCCGCACTGGAGCCGGTCGCCTGGCTCGGCCCGGCCGTCGCGCTGATCGCCGTGGTGGTGATCTGGCCGATCGCGAGCATGATCCAGACGTCGTTCCAGAACATCACGCCGCTCGGCATCAACATCGGCTCGGCCGGCCTGAGCAACTTCTCGCAGGTGCTCAGGAACCCGAACCTGCCCGGCATCCTGGTGCGCACGGTGATCTGGGTGGCCACCGTGGTGGCCATCACGATGCTGCTCTCGCTGGGCCTCGCCCAGCTGTACAACCAGCGCTTTCCCGGCCGGCGCTTCGCGCGGTGGGCGATCATCGCGCCGTGGGCGGCCTCGGTGATGATGACCGCGCTGATCTTCCGCTGGATGCTCCAGCCGGACAGCGGGGTCCTCTACGTGTTCCTGCACCAGCTCGGCGTCGTCCGCACGTTCAACGCCAGCCAGCCCGACTGGCTGGGCGAGCCGGACGTCGCGATGGTGTGCATGATCGGTGTCGCCGTGTTCGTCTCGCTGCCGTTCACGAGCTACGTCCTGCTGGCGGGCCTGCAGGCGATCCCTGGCGAGCTGTACGAGGCGGCCAGGGTCGACGGCGCCTCCCGGTGGTACGCCTACCGCCGGATCACCCTCCCGCTGCTGCGGCCGGCGTTCGCCGTCGCGGCCGTCATCAACCTGATGAACGTCTTCAACTCGTTCCCGATCATCTGGGAGATGACGCGGGGCGGACCGGGTTACGAAACGAGCACCAGCACCGTGTTCATGTACGACCTCAAGGGCACCTTCGTCGGGCAGGCGGCGGCGATGTCCATCATCAACTTCACCCTGGTCGTGGTGATCGTCCTTGTCTTCCTGCGGCTGAACAGGTGGAACCGTCAGGAGGCGCACTGATATGGCCGTCCGCACCGCGGCCGCGCGGAACGTGGCCGCGCCGGCAGCCGCCGCCAAGAGGCCGTCGCGCGGGCTGCCCTCGCTGAAGACCGCGGTCATCGCCGCCGCCGCCTACGTCGTCGCCGTCATCTTCGTGCTCCCGTACCTGGAGATGCTGATCACGGCCGTGCGGCCGTCGCGGGAGCTGTACGACCGCGACTACCTGCCGCATCACTTCGCCTGGTCGAACCTCACGAACATGTGGGGCTCCGCGTTCGGCATCCTGTCCAGCCTGCGGGTCAGCATCGAGATCGCCGGCGGCGCGACGGTTCTCGTCCTGCTGGTGGCGCTGCCCGCGGCCTATTACACGTCGCGGCGGCGCTTCCGCGGCCGCGCCGCTTTCCTGCTCCTCGTACTGGCCACCCAGATACTGCAGCCGACGGCGCTGATCGTCGGCATCTACAAGGAGTTCCTGAGCTTCGGCCTGCTGAACATCAACCCGGTCTGGTCGCTGATCCTGGTCAACGCCGGCTTCAACCTCGCCTTCACGGTCTGGATACTCAACGCCTACATCGGCTCCATCCCGGTCGAGCTGGAGGAAGCGGCGATGGTCGACGGCAACAGCCGCCTCGGCGCGCTGTTCCGGGTCACCCTGCCGCTGGCCATGCCCGGAGTCGTCACGGCGCTGATCTTCACCTTCATCTCGGCCTGGAACGAGTTCATCGCCGCGCTGACGCTCACCACCAGCACCAGCGATTACCCGCTCACCGTGCGCCTGGACTCGTTCATCGGGCAGTACACCGTCGACTGGCAGCACCTGTTCGGCGCGTCCGTGGTGGCCACCATCCCGGTCTTCATCCTGTTCGCGCTCATCGAGGGCCGGGTGGTGGGCGGCCTCACCGCGGGCTCGATCAAGTAGCGGGACACCTGGCACGCGCGGGCAACGGCTTACGTGATCCGCAGATGCGAGACGAGGCGCAGGCTCCCGCCGGGCTGGCCGACGCTGGTGAACGTGCCCCAGCCGGCCAGGGTGGACAGCCCGCCGTGGCCGGCGCCGCCGGAGGCAACGAGGAACGTGCCGGAGTTCACGCCGCTCGGCGTCGAGGTTCCATAGGCCCTGATCGTCACGGACCCGGTCTCGCCCTGGAAGCTGAACGTGCAGGTCTCGAAGACCTCGTACGAACTCGAGCCGTTGGGGAAGACCGTGCCCAGCACCGCCTCACCGGACTGTCCCGGCGGCAGGCTCGGGTTGAACCTGCACGTGCGGGGCACGGTTTTCAGGCCGGCGCCGGTGGTGACGATGTCGTTTATCTGGGCGAAGATCGTGTCACCCGCCAGCGTCTTCACCGGGGGAAGCGAGAAGACGGTCTTCCCGGTGCGCGTTCCGCGGTATGTTCCCAGGCTGCGGGTGCTCACGGCGACGTACATGCGGACGCCCTTGGGTGCGGGGCTGGGCTTCAGGACGCCGAACCCGCACTCGCCCACGCCGGTCCCCCGCACCAGGTTCGGGGCCGCTCCGCCGTCGCCGTACTGGACGGCCGGCTTGTTGTTCAGGCAGATCATGTCGCCGCTGACCAGGTTGTTCTCGACCTCCATGGCGTCGGGGTCGCCCATCGTGTTGCGCGTGACGAAGACGCTGCCGCGTACCTGGTCGCGCAGCGACCCGAGCCAGCACGACGTCAGGCCGGTGATCGTGAGGTCGCCGCCGATCGACACGTCCTCCGCGTCGCTGTAGACGGGGGTGCCGTCCAGGGCCGGGTCCTCCGACCACGGCTTCAGGTCCGCGACCGGGGGCTTTCCCGGGGGCTGGGCCGCGCACGTCCTGGCCGCGGCGCCTCCCCCGCCGCCGAACATGAGGAGACTCCCGCGGATGGACGCCGAGTGCACTATCACCGCCTGCGCCCCGAAGCCGACAATGCTGCCGCCGACGCGGTTGAAGGTGATGCCCGGCGGGCTCCCGCAGGAGATGTTCGGCGAGCACCCGAACAGAAGGACGGCACCCTCGGCAACGAGGACATCGCCCCCGACCGTGACCGCCGCCGGCACGACGTGCTTGCCTGTCGGTGGGTCACCGGGCGTGACGGCGTCGAGCAATGCCCGCGGGGCCACGATCAGGTCCCGCTTGATCACGACGTTGCCCGCGGGCATGTAGCACACGCCGGTGATGATCATTGTCCGGTAGGTACCGGGAGCGACGTCGCCCCCCTCGCAGTTGTATACGCCGCCGTGACTGGTGGCGGGAGCGGCACTCGCCGCGGAAGCGGTGAACACGGGCGTGATCATCAGCCCGAGCACCGCCGCGCTGGTGCCAAGCGCGAGGCGCGCGGTCATTCTGGTTCTCATCGATCCCCCCAAATGGCTTGACTGAGCGATCCCTGTGCCTCGCCGGCACACGGGAATCGCCAGCCCCTCCCTTCCGCTCGCCCCCTCGGCGCAGATCAACAGGGATCGACTTCCGCCGACTTTACTCCGCAGATCGCGACGAGTCCAAGGGGGCCCGGAGGGACCCGGAGGGGGCCTAAGGGTTACCGCGTGGTCCCCCGGGGGTCAGCAGAGCGAGCGTAGAGCTTGCGCTTGGCGATGTACTGGACGATGCCGTCGGGGACCAGGTACCAGATCGGCTCGCCCGCGGCGACCCGGGCGCGGCACTCGCTGGAGGAGATCGCGAGCGCCGGGACCTCGACCAGCGACACCTTGCCGTCCGGGAGGCCGTCGCCGGAGAGGGGGTGCCCGGGCCTGGTGACGCCGATGAAGTGCGCCAGCGAGAAGAGTTCGTCGACGTCATGCCAGGTCAGCATCTTGGCGAGAGCGTCGGCGCCGGTGATGAAGTACAGCTCGGCTTCCGGGCCCGCGGCGGCGCGCAGGTCGCGGAGCGTGTCGATCGTGTAGGTGGGGCCGGGGCGGTCGGTGTCCACGCGGCTCACGCTGAACCGGGGGTTCGAGGCGGTGGCGATCACCGTCATCAGGTACCGGTCCTCGGCCGGCGAGACGGCGCGGCCTTCCTTCTGGTAGGGCTGGCCCGTCGGCACGAAGATCACCTCGTCCAGCCCGAAGATGTGCGCGACCTCGCTGCCTGCGACGAGATGCCCGTGATGGATGGGGTCGAACGTGCCGCCCATCACGCCGAGCCGGCGGCGCGCGCTACTCAATGGCATCTCCCTCGTCACGACGGTAACGCCGATGGTATCGGCCCGCGTGGCCCCGACGCAGTCGCGACATATCCCGAGTTGGGGTTAGCATGCTCCCATGACCTCAGTGCCCGATCGTGCACGTGTCCGGCTCGCCGGCATAAGTTCCCGCGCTTACGAGCACCCCGCCGACCGCTCCGCGCTTGTCGCCCTGCGCAAGCTGAGCGGGTTCGACGTGCTGCTGCGCAAGCTCTTCGGCCTGTTCAACGAGCGGGCCTTCCGGCTCACATACCTGGCCGGCAGCGTCCGGGTATCCGAGCGCCAGTTCCCCCACATCTACGCGCTGGTCCGCGACGGGTCCTACATCCTGGACCTGCCCGATGTGCCCGAGTGCTACGTCGTGCAGAGCCCGATCGTGAACGCGATGGCGCTGGGCAAGGACCGCCCCTTCCTCGTGCTCACCACCGGCCTGGTCAACCTGCACGACCAGGAGGAGCTGAGGTTCGTGGTCGGCCACGAACTCGGCCATGTCCTGTCCGGGCACGCGGTGTACCGCACGATGCTGCTGTGGCTGATCCAGCTCGCGGCGCGGATCGCGTGGATGCCGATCGGCTACCTCGGCCTGCGCGGCATCATCTGGGGCCTGGAGGAGTGGTTCCGCAAGTCGGAGCTGTCCTGCGACCGGGCCGGGCTGCTGGCCTGCCAGGACGTGGACGCGGCCCGGCGGGCGCTGATGAAGACGGCCGGCGGCCCGCAGCTTTCCGAGCTGAACCCCGACGCGTTCCGCGAGCAGGCGCACGAATACGACGCCGTGCCCGACCTGCGGGACAGCATCCTGAAGCTGCTCCAGCTCCAGGGCAATACGCACCCGTTCGCCGTGGTGCGGTTCGCCGAGCTCGACCGGTGGGCCATGGACGGCGAGTATGAGCGCATCCTCGGCGGCGAGTACCCGCGCCGGGACACCGACTCCAGCGCGTCCGTCGGTGAGGAGGTCCGCAACGCCGCCAAGTCCTACACCGACTCCTGGAGCCGCTCGGAGGACCCGCTCGCCGGGATACTGCGCGGGGTCGCGGAGACCATGACGCGGACCGGCGGCAGCCTGTTCGACCGGTTCGGCGGCGGCCGCGGCGGGTCGGGGCCGGGCAACGGCGGCGACAACTAGGCCGGGCTCCCGGGCAACGCCCGTTACAGGATCGCGAGGTCGTCCCGGTGGACGACCTCGCGTTCGTATTCCTGGCCGAGCCTGTTCGCCAGCCAGCGGGTGGAGCGCCCCATCAGCCCGGGGATCTCCGCCGCGTCGTAGTTGACCAGTCCGCGGGCGACGACCTTGCCGTCGGTGTCAACCAGGTCCACCGGGTCGCCGGCGTCGAACGCCCCGTCGACGCCGACGATGCCCGCCGGCAGCAGGGAGGCGCGGCGGCGGACCACGGCCTCGACCGCCCCGCGGTCCAGCCGCAGGCTTCCGCGCGCGACGGCGGCGTGCGCCAGCCAGAGCAGCCGGGTGGCCGGGCGCTTGCCGGTCGCCGCGAAGTAGGTGCCGGCCGGCTCCCCGGCCAGCGCGGCCATCGCCTGCCCGGCCGCCGCGACCACCGTCGGAATGCCCGCCGACGTGGCGATCAGCGCGGACTCCACCTTGGTCGCCATGCCGCCGGTGCCGGGGCCCCGGGCGCCGCGGCCCAGCCTGAGACCGGCCAGGTCCGCCTGGTCCCGTACCTCGGTGATGCGCCGCGCGCCGCCACGACGGCGCGGGTCGCCGTCGTACAGGCCGTCCACGTCGGACAGCAGGATCAGCGCGGCCGCCCTGGTCACGTGCGCGACAAGCGCGGCCAGCCGGTCGTTGTCACCGAACCGGATCTCGTCGGTCGCGACGGTGTCGTTCTCGTTGATCACCGGGATCACGCCGAGCTCCAGCAGCCGGTCCAGGGTGCGCTGCGCGTTCCGGTAGTGCCCGCGCCGCATCAGGTCGTCGGCGCTCAGCAGCACCTGCCCGGTGCCGATGCCGTGCCGGGCGAACGCGGCCGTGTACCTGGCCATGAGCAGCCCCTGCCCGACGCTCGCCGCCGCCTGCTGGGTGGCGAGATCCTTCGGGCGCCGGCGGAGCCCGAGCGGCGCCAGCCCCGCGGCGATGGCGCCGGAGGAGACCAGCAGCACCTGCCCGCCTGCCCGGGCCCGGCTCGCGAGCGCCTCCGCGAGCGCGGTGATGCGGCCGTCGTCGATCGCGCCCTCCGCCGTCGTCAGCGACGACGAGCCGACCTTGACGACGACCCGGCGCGCCCCGGCGATGTCATGGCGTATGCCCAGGGTCTGGGGCGAAGAGGCGCTTGGGGTGGAAGGTGCCGGCGGGAGGCCGGGGGCGGGATGATTTGACTGAACGGAGCGGGCTGCGCCCGTTGCGCCGGTCATGACCTCAGCCGCCGGTCGGTGCCGCGGGGGCCGGGCGTGTGGCCGCCCCGGCTCTTCGGCCCGGCCGGCATCGGGACGGTCGGGTCCCAGTCGAAGACGACGGCGTCCCCGGGGTCGCCGATCAGCACCTCGTCGCCGGGAACGGCGCCGGCCTCGGCCAGCGCCTCCTCGACGCCGAGGCGGGCGAGGCGGTCCGCCAGGTAGCCGACGGCCTCGTCGTTGCCGAAGTCGGTCTGCCGCACCCAGCGCTCCGGCTTCTCGCCGCGGACCAGGAAAACGCCCTCACCGGCGCGCGTCACCTCGAAGTCCGGTCCGCCCGCCGGGACCGGCCGGATCACCACCCTGGCGGGCTCCGCCTCCGGCTCCGCCGCCCGGGCCCCGGCCACGACGGCGGCCATCGCGAACTTCAGCTCCCGCAGTCCCTCCGTCGTGGCGGCGGACACCTCGTACGCCGGCAGCCCGCGCGCCGCAAGCCGCTCTCTCACCCGGCCGGCGAGCTCCCGGGCGGCCGGCACGTCGATCTTGTTCAGCGCGACCAGCCGTGGCCGGGCCGCCAGGGGCGCCCCGGTCGCGGCCTCGTAGGCGGCCAGCTCCGCCTCGATCGTGTCCAGGTCCGCGACGGGATCGCGGTCATCGTCGAGCGGGGCCAGGTCCAGGACATGCACGAGCGCGGCGCAGCGCTCCACGTGCCGGAGGAAGTCGTGGCCGAGGCCGCGGCCCTGGCTGGCACCGGGGATCAGGCCCGGCACGTCCGCGACGACGAACTGGATGTCGCCCGCCTCGACCACGCCGAGGTTGGGCACCAGGGTGGTGAACGGATAGTCCGCGATCTTCGGCCGGGCCGCGGACATGGCCGCGATCAGGGAGGACTTGCCGGCGTTGGGGAAGCCGACGAGGCCGATGTCGGCGACCGTCTTCAGCTCGAGAACGAGCTCGCGATGCTCCCCCGGCTCACCTTTGAGCGCGAAACCGGGGGCCTTGCGGCGCGCTGACGCGAGCGCCGCGTTGCCGAGGCCGCCGCGGCCTCCCGCCGCCGCGACGAACCGCGTCCCGGTCCCCACCAGGTCGGCGAGGATCTCGCCTTCGGAAGACTTGACAACCGTCCCGTTCGGTACCGAGATGACGAGATCGCCTCCCTGCGCGCCACTCTTGTTCGAGCCCTCGCCGGCGCGGCCGTTTCCCGCCTTGCGCACCGGGCGGCGGTGGAAGTCGAGCAGTGTCGCCGTGGACGCGCCGACCTCGAGGATGACGTCGCCGCCACGGCCGCCGTTGCCGCCGTCCGGGCCGCCCAGCGGCTTGAACTTCTCGCGGTGGATCGAGGCGCAGCCGTTGCCGCCGTTGCCCGCCTGGACGCGCAGCACGGCCCGGTCAGCGAACTCCGCCATTGCCCTTTCCTTTCATGCAAAAGGCGGGCCGGGTGACCCGGCCCGCCCTGCTCGGTGATTGCTCCCGCGACCGGCTAGACCGCCGCCTTGGACGGCCGGTCCGCCGCCTCGTCCGCGGGTACGACGCTCACGGCGCGGCGACCGCGATGGCTGCCGAACTCGACCTTGCCGCCGACCAGGGCGAACAGGGTGTCGTCGCCGCCACGGCCGACGCCGGTGCCGGGGTGGAAGTGGGTGCCGCGCTGGCGCACGATGATCTCGCCCGCGTTCACGAACTGGCCGCCGAAGCGCTTCACGCCGAGCCGCTGCGCGTTCGAGTCCCGGCCGTTGCGGCTGGAGGACGCGCCCTTCTTGTGTGCCATCTCAGCCCTTCTTCCCCGCCTTCTTCGGCCCGGCGATCTCGGTGATCCGGACCTGCGTGTACCGCTGCCGGTGGCCGAGCCTGCGCCGGTAGCCGGTCTTGTTCCGGTAATGAATCATGTTGATCTTGGGTCCGGCGGCGTCGCCAAGGATCTCCGCCGTGACCTGGTAGCCCGCGACCTCGGCGGGGTCGCTGATGACCGTGCCGTCGTCCACCACCAGCAGCGCCGGGAACGTGACGCTCGCACCGGTCTCACCTGTCAGCTTGTCGACGTTGAGTACGTCGTCGAGGGCGACCTTCTCCTGCCTGCCGCCGCAGCGCACAATCGCGTACACCCGAGAACTCTCTCTTCCTTGTGCGTGCCCCGAACTCGCGACGGGCTCGCGCTGAACCTCGCATGCCTTACGTTGCATGCCCCTGCATGGACGACCGCAGGCCGCGCAGGGGGTCCCCGGGGAGGGTCCCCCGGTCCAGAGCACAGCCACCGGGGTCGGTAATCAAGCCTACCAGGTGATTACCGTGTCCACGGCATGCGCCCAGCATCCGGCCTCCGCGCCCGATCGCCAACTTTATCTGCCGCACCCCGTTCCGGCCGTATGCCGGCCAATTTGCCGACAGGACATCGCGCTCGGGTGCTGCTTAGCGTGGTGCCCGGCGCCCTGGCTGCGATGCCCGGGCCGGCAAATGAGGAGGTGCCATGCGGCACATCAGACGATTGCTGACGATTCTTATGGTGGGCGCGCTGCTTCCCGCCATAGCTCAGCTGACCACCACCAGCGCCGCGCTCGCGCAGACGGCGAGCCGCCCCGTCGGGGGCGGCGGAGGCGGCGGGGGCGGTGGCGGCGGTGGCGGCGGTGGCTCCAACCCGCCGGCCTGCCCCCCGGGTTACATCTCGAACACCCCGGCCACCGACACCTGGATCGATACCGGAGCGGCCAACGTCAACGACGTGGCCGCCGGGCTCGACGGGTCGGTCTGGTACATCACCGGAACGCCCGGCAGCACCGGGACCACCGTACGGATCTCCGGCGGCAGCGGCGCCGAGGTCTTCAACCACGGGGGCAAGCGGATCGCGGTCGACGCGCAGGGCAATCCGTGGATCGTCGACTTCAGCGGCAATATCTGGCACCTGGTGAACGGCTCCTTCCAGGAGCTGCCCACCGGGCTTGCCCGCGACATCGCCGTCGCGGCCAACGGGACCGTCTGGGTCATCGGGACCAACACCCAGAACGGGAGCTTCGAGGTCTGGTCATGGAACGGGTCCACCTGGACGCCCAACGCCGGCTCGGGCGAGGAGATCGACGTCGCGGCCAACGGCGACCCCGTGGTCAACGGCTCCGACAGCAAGGTGTGGATCATGAACGGCGGCGCGAACAGCGGCTGGTCCCAGGTCGGCGTGAATGCGTTCGACATGGGGCTGTCGCCGTGCAGCCCGGCCGGCCAGGCGAGCGTCGGCGGATCGGCGATGTGGTTCGTCAACACCAGCACCGGCCTCGGGCTGCTGTTCTCCCTCGCCGGCTCGCTGCAGGGCTCCTATGACACGTTCAGCTCCGCCCCGAGCGTGGAGGCGAACACCAGCAGGGGGCAGCTGGAGGTCAGCCACGTGGCCGTGGACACCAGCGGGCGCGTGTGGGCCGTCGGTGACCCCGGCTCCTGCGACTGCGCCGGGGAACTGCTAGAACGGTCCTTCGCCTGAGCGGCTCGGCATCCGCCCCAAGATCACGGGTCAAAATGCACCCCATACGGTGTCTTTTGGCCCGTGATCATGACTGCGGCCGGGCGCGGCGACAAGCCTGTCAGGATTGGTCGGCGGGCTGGCCTGCCGCGGCTGGACCGGGGTCGCCGGGATCGGCGGTGGGGGCGTCCGGCGCGGTCTTGCGGCGGCGACGGCGGATCAGCGGTGCGCGGCGGGAGGTGCCCAAGTCGGCGTCCTGGGCGGCTTCGGCGGTGGCATCCATGTCCCCCGCCACGGCGGCGTCGGCGGCCGCTATGGCGTCGGAGAACGTAACCGGCAGGGCCACCGTCTCCTCGGCTTGCGCCGCGGCCGGTGCCGGGTCGGCGGTGCTGGCGCGCCGCGCGACGGCCGAGCCTGCCCTTGTCCGGCGGCCCGGCGTGGCGGCCACGGGCGAGGCGGGTGCGGAGTCAGCGGGCACGGAGTCAGCGGGCACGGAACTGGCGGCCGCGGCATCGGCCGGCGCGGCGTCCGCTGCCACAGGCTCCGCGGCGTTCGGCCCGGCGGCAGGGGCTGCCGCCGGACGATCGGCCGCGGGGCGGTCGTCACGCCGGGCGCCGCGGCCGTTGTCCTGGCCCGGCTTGCGGTCGGAATGGCCGTTCCTCCCGTTGTCCCGGCCGGCGCGGCCGCCGTCCTGGCCGGAACCGGAGCGGCGGTGCGCGGAGCCGGTTGCCGGGGCGGAACGGTGGCCCTGCTGCTCGGGCTGGTCGAGCGTGATGATCAGGCCCCGGCCGTTGCAGCACTCGCACGGCTCGGAGAACGCCTCCAGCAGCCCGGCGCCCACCCGCTTCCGCGTCATCTGCACCAGGCCGAGCGAGGTCACCTCGGCGACCTGATGCTTGGTCCGGTCCCTGGCCAGGCACTCGAGCAGGCGGCGGAGCACCAGTTCCCTGTTGCTCTCCAGCACCATGTCGATGAAGTCGATGACGACGATCCCGCCGACGTCGCGCAGCCGGAGCTGGCGGACGATCTCCTCGGCCGCCTCCAGGTTGTTGCGGGTCACCGTCTCCTCGAGGTTGCCGCCCTGGCCGGTGAACTTGCCGGTGTTGACGTCGATGACCGTCATCGCCTCGGTCCTGTCGATGACGAGCGAGCCGCCGCTGGGCAGCCACACCTTGCGCTCGAGCGCCTTGGCGAGCTGCTCGTCGATCCGGTACGCGGCGAACACGTCCTGGCCGCCGGCGCCGGAGTCCCCCGGCCAGCGGCCGAGCCGTCCGGCGAGGTGCGGGGCGACGTACCGGACGTACTCGTCGATCACGTCCCAGTCCTCGTCGCCGGACACGATCAGCTCGCTGAAGTCCTCGTTGAAGACGTCCCTGACGACCCTGATCGTCAGGTCCGGCTCGCTGTAGAGCAGGGCCGGCGCGCTGGCCGTCTTGGCCTTGCGCTCGATGTTCTCCCACTGGGCGGCCAGCCTCGCCACGTCGCGGGCAAGCTCCTCCTCGGACGCCCCCTCGGCCGCGGTGCGCACGATCACGCCGGCGTTCTCCGGCATCACCTTCTTGAGGATCTGCTTGAGGCGGTTCCGCTCGGTGTCGGGAAGCTTGCGGCTGATGCCGGTCATGGACGCGCCGGGCACGTAGACGAGATACCGGCCGGGCAGGCTCACCAGGCTGGTCAGCCGCGCGCCCTTGTGCCCAACGGGGTCCTTGGTGACCTGCACGATCACGGACTGGGCGGCCTTGAGGGCCGACTCGATGCGCTTCGGCTGCCCTTCGAGCCCGCTGGCGTCGAAGTTGACCTCGCCGGCGTAGAGCACGGCGTTCCTGCCCTTGCCGATGTCGACGAACGCCGCCTCCATCGAGGGCAGCACGTTCTGCACCTTGCCCAGGTAGACGTTGCCCACGTACGACTGGTGCGTGGTCCGGTTCACGTAGTGCTCGACCAGGACGCCGTCCTCGAGCACCGCGATCTGGGTGCGGTCGCCGCGCTGCCGGACGACCATCGTCCGCTCGACCGACTCACGCCGCGCCAGGAACTCCGACTCGGTGACGATCGGCGGGCGGCGGCGGCCGGACTCCCGGCCCTCGCGCCGGCGCTGCTTCTTCGCCTCCAGCCGGGTGGAGCCCTTCACGGACCGCACGTCGTCGGCGAGGCTGTGCGGCTCGCGCACGTGGACCACGGTGTCCGGCGGGTCGTCCGGGGCGGGAACGTCACCGTCCGCGGAGCTCCTGCGGCGCTTGCGCCTGCGCCGGCGCCCGGACCCGGATTCGTCGGCCGCGCCGGCGTCCCCGTCCTCGCCGCTTTCGGCGTCACCGGTGTCGTCGGCGGATTCACCGCGGGCGGACAGGGCCGCTCTGGCGCCCTCGTCGTCCCCGGCCTGCGCCTTCGCCTGGGCGGAGCCCTTCGCCTGGCCGGAAGGCGCGGCCGCGACGTCCTGGCCGTCGGCGTCCGCGCCGTCTCCGGCTCCGTCCGGCTTGCCGCGGGTGCGGGTGTTGCGCCGCCTGCGGCGGCGGCCGCCCGGCCCGTCCTCGACGTCGCCCACGTCGCCGGCCTGCCCAGCGCCGGAACCGGCGCCGGCCGTCTTGTCGGCGGCGGAACGGCCGGCGTCGCCGCCGGTGTCGCCGGCAGGGCCGGCGTCGCCCCGGTCACCGGACCTGGCGTGATCCTCATCGGAGCCGGATCCCTTCACGGCCCGGGAAGTCCTGGACCGTGCGGTGCCGCCACGCGCCGATCCCCGGCGGTCGGCCGCGGCACCGCCGTCCGCGGAGCCGCCATCGCCGGCGCCGCCGCCCTGACCGGATTCGGAACCGGCAGAGCCGCCGGTTACCGGAGCGGGAGGCGGAGGCGCCTGGAACAGAACCTGCGGCGCCTGGAAGACGGCCGCGGGTACGGCCGCGGCCTGGCCGGCGTCACGTCCGTTGGACTCACCGTCGCCGGCATTCTGATTGTTCAGCTCGCTCTCGAGCATACGGGCAATCTCCAGTCAGGCCCCCGGGCGCGCCGTTCGGGACCGCGCGCCGCACAAGGGCACTTTGTGTTCGTTGGGCTGGGCCGCGCACGGAGCCGCCACGCGGGAAGCTAACACGCGTGGCGCTGTCACGAAGCGGGCCGCAGCGCCCAGGTTGGGTTCTTGTCACACTCACGTTTCCCCGCGCGGTCATGACATCTCCGGGAGGTCGGCGAGGGGCCCCTGGGCCAGCCGCGTCATCAGCGGCGGCGCCGCGGGGACGACGCCGGAGACGTCGCGCAGCGCGGTGAGAACGTCATCTGGCCGCACGGCCGGCACGGTGTGCCGGACGACCATGCGCAAGGTCGCATCCCCGGATCCTGGCCGCACGTCGAGTGCGAGCACGGCGGACCGGGCATCCATGTGCCGCACGCCCTTGTTGGTGAGCCGCTCCACAGGAGCGTGCTCGAGGGCGAGAAACTCTTGTACCGCTGGCGCTACGCTGTCCGGGGCCAAGCCGGGAAGGATCACCTGCCACTCCGATGCCGAAAGCCGGCTGGCCGGAAACCCCCCGGCATCCTCGGTGACGTCGATCACATCAATCCCATCAGGCAGCGCCGCGTCCAGTCTCTCCCGTACGGCTGCCATCCCGTGCCGGGTGGTCAGCGCCAGGCTCAGGTACTCAGCCTCGCTCGCCACCCCGGTCGGGGCGCCTCCCGCATAGGAGATCTTCGGATGCGGGGTAAATCCGGCGGAGTAGGCGACGGGCAGCCCTGCCCTGCGCACTCCGCGCTCGAAAGCCCGCGCCACATCTCTGTGGCTGGCAAAACGCATCTTTCCGCGCTTAGCATACCGGACCAGCAGATGCTGCACCGCAGGTAGCGGGGTTCTCGCGCTGCTGGGACGAGGGGGCGCCCCCCTCGTAGCACCACGTGGCGCCGGCTTGCTCACGCCTATCTCCCGCCGTCCGTCAACACGGGAAGCAAGCGCTTTCCGTCAATCCGCTCCCCGGTCGGACCCGTCTGGATCTCCGTACCCATCGCGGGGCACACTCCACACTCATAACACGGCGTCCAGCGGCAATCTTCCACCTCGGCCGCGCCGCCGGCGGCCACCGCGTCCTGCCAGTCCTGCCAGAGCCAGTCACGGTCGAGTCCAGAATCCAGATGATCCCACGGGAGGATCTCGTCATACTCACGTTCGCGCGTAGTGTACCAGTCCAGGTCCACCGGATCGCCGGCCAGCGCCAGCGCCGCCGACGCGACCCACCGCTCGTACGAGAAGTACTCGCTCCACCCGTCGAACCGTGCGCCGTCCCGCCACGCCGCCAGGATCACCCGGCCGACCCGCCGGTCGCCGCGGGACAGCAGGCCCTCGACGATCGACGGCGCCCCGTCGTGGTACCTGAACCCGATCGACCGCCCGTAGGCGCGGTCCGACCGCAGCGCCGCGCCGAGCGCGCGGAGCCGCTCGTCCACCACGCCGGCCGGGCACTGCGACGCCCACTGGAACGGCGTGTGCGGCTTCGGCACGAACGCGCCGATCGACACCGTGCACTTGATGTCGCGCCGCCCCGTCGCCTCGCGCCCGGCCGCGATCACCCGCCGGGCCAGGTCCGCGATCGCGAGCACGTCCTCGTCCCGCTCGGTCGGCAGCCCGCACATGAAGTACAGCTTGACCTGACGCCATCCGCTGGCGTAGGCGGTGGTGACCGTGCGAAGCAGGTCATCCTCGGTGACCATCTTGTTGATCACCTTGCGGATGCGCTCAGACCCGCCCTCCGGGGCGAACGTCAGCCCGGAACGGCGCCCGTTCCTGCTGAGCTCGTTGGCGAGCGTCACGTTGAACGCGTCCACCCTGGTGGACGGCAGCGACAGGCCGGTGTTCGTGCCCTCGTAGCAGTCGGCGAGGTCCACCGCGATCTCGTTGATCTCGCTGTGGTCGGCGCTCGACAGCGAGAGCAAACCGACCTCCGCGAAGCCGGTCGCCCGGACCCCGCCCGCCACCATCGACCCGACCGTGGTGATCGACCGCTCGCGCACCGGCCTGGTGATCATCCCGGCCTGGCAGAACCGGCAGCCCCGGGTGCAGCCGCGGAAGATCTCCACGCTGTACCGCTCGTGCACGGTCTCGGCCACCGGCACGACCGGCCGCCTGGGGTACGGCCAGGCGTCCAGGTCCATCAGGGTGTGCTTGCGCACCGACAGCGGCACCCCCGGGCGGTTGGGCACCACTTGGCCGATCCGCCCGTCGGGCAGGTAATGCACGTCGTAGAACCGCGGCACTTAGACGTCGCCCGCCTCGGCAAGCCCCAGCAGCAGGCCGTCACGGCCGCCGGGGCACCCGGCGCGCTTCCACTCGCGGATGCGCTCGGTGATCGCCAGCACCGCCCGCTCCCCGTCGCCGAGGACGACGGCGTCCAGGAAGCCGGCGATCGGCTCGGGGTTGAACGCCGCGTGGCCGCCGGCGATGACCAGGGGGTGAGCCGGCGTTCGTTCGGAAGAAAAAAGAGGGATCTTCGCGAGATCGAGGGCGGTCAGCAGGTTCGTGTACCCCAGTTCGGTCGCGAAGCTCACGCCGAGCACGTCGAACGCCGTCACCGGCCGGTGCGCGTCGACGGTGAACTGCGGCACGCCGTGGGTTCGCATCAGCTGCTCGAGATCCGGCCACACGCTGTAGGTCCGCTCGGCGAGCACCCCCGGCTGCTCGTTGAGCACCTCGTAGAGGATCTGGATGCCCTGGTTGGGCAGCCCGACCTCGTAGGCGTCCGGGTACAGCAGGGCCCACCGCACGTCGGTGGCGTCCCAGTCCTTGACCGTGGAGTTGACCTCACCGCCCACGTACTGCACCGGCTTGCGCACCAGCGGCAGCAGCGGCTCAAGCTCCGGGTAGACCGATTCGACGGGCATTCACTCAGGGTACCCGCGCTAATCGAAGACGGATCGGTGGCGGTGGATGGACTGGAGGAGGCCGATGGCGATCATGTCGGCGAGGATGGCGGAGCCGCCGTAGGAGAGGAACGGGAGCGGCAGGCCCGTGATCGGCATGATGCCGATCGTCATGCCGATGTTCACGAAAGACTGGAACGCGAACCAGACCGCCACGCCGGTCGCGACGAGCATGCCGAACTGGTCGTCCGCCGTGGCCGCGATGCGGATCGCACGCACGATCACGATGCCGAGCAGGCAGATGATCACCACGCAGCCGACGAAGCCGAGTTCCTCGCCGGCGACCGTGAAGATGAAGTCCGTCTGCTGCGCCGGGACAAAGTTGCCGCCGATGAACGTGCCGTGGAACAACCCCTGGCCGAACATGCCGCCGGAGCCGACGGCGATCTTCGCCTCGAACCCGTTGTACCCGGCACCGGCCAGGTCCTGGGACGGGTGCAGGAACGCGGTGAGCCGCGTCAGCTGGTAGCCCTTGAGCAGGTGCAGGGCGGAGACCGCGTACAGCGTTCCCGCCGCCACCGCCGCCAGGCCGAGCACCCAGCGCAGCAGGATGCCGGACACCGCGATCATGATGGCGAGCACCACGGTCAGCACCAGCGTCGTTCCGAGCGCGGGCTCCCGCTCCACGCCGATGATCAGCGGCGCGGCGGCGAGGATCGCAAGCCCCGCGTCGCGCAGGCCGGGCCGCCGGCTCCAGCTCCGTGTCTCCGACAGGAGCATCGCGGTCATCAGGATCAGGCCGAGCTTGGCGAACTCCGACGGCTCGACCTGGAACCCGGGGAACTTGATCCAGGCCGTCGCGCCCTGCACCCTGTCGCCGAGCGGGGTGAGCACGGCCAGCACGGCCAGCAGCGCCATGACGTAGACGACCGGCGCGTACAACCGGAACTGCCGCTGGTCGACCGCTGCCAGGGCGAACATCACCACCGCGCCGATCGCCACGTAGAGCAGCTGCTTCTTCAGGTACGTGTGCGGGTTCTCGCCGGCGGCCCGCAGGGCGGGCTCGGTGGCCGACCACACCAGCAGCGTGCCGAGCGCGGCGAGGCCGCCGGTCACCAGGACCAGCACCCAGTCCATCTGGCGCAGGTAGCCCTTCTTGGCGAACGCGCTGGCGAGCAGCGACCGCCGCCGGGCGCCGAACGCGCCGAGGGCGCCGCTGCCGCGGAACGCGCCGCGCGGTATCCCGGAGCCGCGCGACCGCAGCCCGACGCTCACCGTGCCCTCCCAGGAGCTCGCGGCGTCCGGGAAGCCCTGCGGGCCACCGGCCGCTCGCACGGGCCGCAAGGACCCGTGCTCGCCAGCCGGTACCGGACGCCGCTCACCGGGTCACCTTCGGCAGCGACGAGGGGAACTGGCCGCCGGGCAGCGCCGCCTTGTGGCCCTCGAGACCGTAGATGCCGTCCCAGATGGCGCGGACCGCGGGCGCCGCCGTGTCGGCGCCGAACCCCGAGTTCGGGACCATGACGACCACCACGTACCTGGGGTGATCGCAGGGCGCGAACGACGCGAACACCGAGGTGGCGTTCTTGCCGAAGATCTGCGCGGTGCCGGTCTTCCCGGCCACGCACACCTTGTTCAGCGGGAAACCGGCGAACGCGCCCGCCGCGGTGCCCTGGGTGACCACGCCTGCCAGCGCGCTGCGGATGTAAGCCAGCGTGTAGGACGACACCGGCAGGTGCCTGATCACCGTCGGGTTGATCCGCTGGAGCACCCCGCCGGAGGGTGACACCAGCGCCTCGCCGACGCGCGGGCTGTACAGCGTGCCGCCGTTGGCCAGCGCCGCGTAGGCGTTCGCGAGCTGCAGCGGCGTGACGGTCACGTACCCCTGGCCGATCGCTGCGATCACCGCCTGGCCCGGCTCCCACACGTAGCCGGTCTGGCAGTCCTGCCACTCGATCCGCTGGACGTACGACCCGTTCTGCCTGCCGTACTTGCACCAGTTCTGCCCGGTGTGCGCGTTGTCCTTCCACAGCCAGTACAGCCATTGCCGGGTGGGCACCGAGCCGAGCGACTCCTCGGGCAGGTCGATGCCGGTGCTCTGGCCGAACCCCCAGGCGAGCTCCATCTTCTGCATCTTCTGCAGCGGCGCGTTCCGGCTGGCGACGAAGTTGGCCGGGTAGTTGTCCTGCTGCCACATGTTGTAGGCGAGGTTGTAGTACACGGTGTCGCAGGACTGGATGAGTGCCTGCGAGAACGTCATCGGGCCCTGGCTCGGCTGGCCGTCGTTGATGAACCGCTGGCCGTTGATGGTCACCGAGGCCGGGCAGTCGTAGGTCCCGTTGATGCCGTACCCGCTGGCGACCGCCGCCGCGGTCGAGGTGACCTTCCAGGTCGATCCGGGCGGGTACTGGCCCTGGGTGGTCCAGTTCATGACGGGCGTGCCGGCCCCGGTGCCGAACAGGTAGCTGAACTGCTTCTCGGTGATGCCGTTCGTCCAGATGTTGGGGTTGTAGCCGGGGTAGCTGGCCATCGCCACGACCCGGCCGGTCGTGGTCATAACGACGGCCGCGCCCTGGTTGACCCGGTTGCCGGCCGCCCGCGACCTTTGGATCGCGCTGGCGAGCGCCTGCTGCGCGATGGCCTGGACGCCGGAGTTCAGGCTCGTGATGAGCTCGTCGCCGGGCGTCGCGGCGGCCTGCCCGACGGTCCCGGTCACGTCACCCGCCGCGTTGACCGACACCACCTGGGTTCCCGGCTTCCCGCGAAGCTGGGAGTCGTACCGCGCCTCGAGCCCGGCCTGACCCACCAGGTCCACGCCCGAGAACCCGGTGACCTGCAGGTGCCGCTGCTGGATCTCCCGCGGCGTGATCGGCTGCAGGTAGCCGAGGACCTGGGCGGGGTCCGCGCCGTCCGGCCCCGGATACTCGACGACCGGCTGAACCTGTGCGGTCACGCCGGGAAACAGCTTCGGCTCCTCCATGACCTGCAGCGCGACCTGGTCGCTCACGTGCTGGTCGACCGGGATCGGCTGGTACGGGGAGCCCGACCAGCACGGCGCCGGCACGCTCGCCGTGCACAGCCGCACCTTCTCGTTCAGCTCCTTGTACGTCATGCCGAGCAGCGGCGCGAGCCGGTGCAGCTCGGCCACGCCCCCGTCGCTCTGCTGCGACAGCAGCATCATGTTCACCGAGACCACCAGCGCCGTACGGTTGCGGACCAGCTGGTTGCCCACGTCGTCGTAGATCTGCCCGCGAACGGCCGGCACGACGATGTTCCGCGTCTGGCTCGCCGAGGCGAGCTGCTTGTACGCGGTGCCGTTCATCACCTGCAGGTACCACAGCCTGCCGCCCAGCGTGATCAGCATCGCCGCCACCGGGAGATACAGCACCACCAGCCGCCGGCGGGACACCGCGATCATCGGTAACCTCCGATCCTGGGCCGCCCGATTCTGGACCGCACGGAACGGCGCCGGGAGTAAGGACCAGGGGTGCGGCCGAGCCAGCCGCGCCCAGGGGACTTCCGCTGCCAGGTCCGGCGCGGCCGCTTCGCGTTCAGCCAGCCGTGGCCGGGTGTCGCGACACGCTGCCTTTGCCGGCGCCACGGGAGCACGGCGGCGAGCAGCCCCCCGCGCGAGCGCCTGCGGAACTGCGGCGCCGCCGCGGCGGGCCGCCTGCCGGGCGCCGCCCCCCGGTTCAGCCCGGAGCCGCGCAGGGTCTTGCCCCTGGGCGCTTTGGCGCGCTGGGAGCTGCCGTTCAGCCAGCCCTGCCGTCCCGCGCTGCCGCGCAGCGCCTTGCCGGGCATCGTCTTGCCGCGCGGCCCGCCGGTCCTGCCGGGCCGCGGCCCGCCGAGCGCGCCGGAGCGCGTGGCCCCGGCCAGCCATCCCTTGCGCGGGCCGCCGGCGAACCGGAAGACCGGGCGGGAGCCGGCGAACAGCGAGGGGCCGAGCGCGCCTCCGCGAATCACACTGGCGCCGGGCACACCGCCGCCGAGCACACCGCCGCCTATGACGCCGCCGCCGCCGCGGAACGACCGGCCGCGCGAGGCGAAGCCGACCTTTGGCGTCCGGCCGCCGAACGCGGAGGGCTGCCCCCCGGGGAGACCCGCTCCCGTTCTGCTGAGAAAAGAACTTCCTCCCCTGCTGCCGGACAGATCGAGCTTCGGCTCGCGCCTGCCGGCCGCCGTCGCCGGCACCGCGGCGGCCAGCCTGCCGCCACCGCCCGCCAGCCGCAGCCTGGGCACCTCCGCCGCCAGCCGCAGCGCGCCGGGCACCACCACGTCGCGCGGGGCGCGCGCGGCCTGCCCGCCGGTGAGCGGGCCCTCCTGCGCCTCCTCGGACCGCAGCGCGAGCGACGCGACGATCCACAGCACGAACGGGCTCAGCAGCACGTCGTACACGATCGCGCCGGGCAGCACGTGGCGGATCGCCGCCCAGGTCATCCTCGGGTCGCTGACCATCACGCCGAGCCCCGCCTGCAGCGCCTCACCGGCGGCGGCGCCGGCCGCGGTCAGCGCCACCTCCGACAGCGGCGCGCGCTCGCCCAGCGCGCCCGCCATCCCGCACAAGTACCCGACCAGGCAGAAGACGAGCGCGTACTCGCCCGTGAGGTGACTGCCCGGCGGCGCGACGTCCAGCGCGAGGCCGCCAAGGAAGCCGGTCAGCATGCCCGCGGCCGGGCCGCCGATGACGGCGAGCGCGGCGACCGTGACCAGCACCAGGTCCGGGACGGAGCCGCCGGGCAGCGGCAGCCTGTTCACGACCGAGAGCTGGAGCATCAGCGCGGCGCCGACCGCAAGCACGGAGACGAGCGCGCGCCGCATCTCAGTGCCTCTTCCTGGCCGCGGGCTTGGCCGCCGGCGACGCCGACGCGGACGCAGCAGGGCTGGGCGGCAGCACGGAGTCCCTCGGGTTGGTGCGCGGCGGCGCGATCACGACGCCCACCACCCCGAGCGCCGTGAAGTCCGCGAACGGCTGGACCGTGGCGGTCTGGGTCAGCGATCCCGGGTTGCTGGTCACGCTGGTCACATCGCCGACCGGCACCCCGGGCACGTAGGGCCGGTCACCCACCGAGCCGAACGTCACCAGCGCCTCCCCCGGGTGCAGCGCCGCGTTCGCGTCGAACAGCCGCAACTGCAGCACGCTGCCGCCGGACAGCTTCCTGCCCGTGCCGGTCACCGCGCCTATCTGGCTGGTGCCGGCCATCCGCACGCCGACCGTCGAGGACGCGTCGGTGGCGAGCAGCACCGTAGAGGTCGTCGAGCTGACCCCGGTCACCGTGCCGACCAGCCCGCTGCCGTTCAGCACCGTCTCGTCCGGGGTGATCCCGTCCCTGCTGCCCGCGTCGATCGTCACCGTGTCGGCGTAGGGACCGCCGGCCGCGATCACGCTGGCGGCGACGATCCGGTAGCCGCCGCGGCCCGCGAGCTGCAGCAGCCGCTGCAGCTCGGTCTCGTCGGACCTGCCGAGCTGGCTCGCGCTCAGTTCGGCCCGCAGCTGCGCGTTCTGCCGCTGCAGCTCGGCTACCTTGCCGCTGTCGTTACCCGTGACCGAGTCGAAGAACCCGGCGACCGGGCCGGTGACGTCGCCCGCCACGCGTTCCGCCGGCCCGAACACGTCCGCGCCGGCCCGGTGCAGGGGTGATGACCCGCCGTCCCTGAAATCGAGCGTGATCAGTGCGACGGCCGCGATCAGCAGCACGGCCAGGACCAGGCGAGTCCGCCGTGTGTCGTGCACTGGAACTCCAGTTTCCCCTTGTTGTAGCGGCTGGGTGCTAGCGGCCCCGTGTTTAGGTAACTGTGTTGTAGGTGCGGGACTTTGCAGCTTAGCGCCGCGGGCGCGGCGTTCAGCGGCGGTGATCCGGAACCAGTACCTGCCGTAGGGTATCGAAGTCCTCGACGCACTTGCCGGTGCCCAGCACCACCGAGTCGAGCGGGTTGTCCGCCATGTGCACGGGCATCCCGGTCTCCTCGCGGATCCGCTGGTCAAGCCCGCGCAGCAGGGCGCCGCCGCCGGTCAGCGCGATCCCGCGGTCCATCACGTCCCCGGCCAGCTCCGGCGGGCACTTGTCGAGCGTTGACTTGACCGCGTCGATGATCAGGTTGAGCGGTTCCTCGATGGCCCTTCTGACCTCGGCCGCCGAGATGACCACGGTCTTCGGCAGGCCGCTGACCAGGTCCCGGCCGCGGATCTCGGCGTGCGGCTCGTCCGCCGCGGGGAACGCCGAGCCGAGCGCCATCTTGATCTCCTCGGCGGTGCGCTCGCCGAGCATCAGCGAGTACTCCTTCTTGCCGAAGGTGATGATGGCCTGGTCCAGCTCGTCGCCGCCGATGCGAATGGACTGAGAGGTGACGATGCCGCCCAGCGAGATCACCGCGACCTCGGTCGTGCCGCCGCCGATGTCCACGACCATGTTCCCGGTCGGCTCGTTGACCGGCAGTCCCGCGCCGATCGCGGCGGCCATCGGTTCCTCGATGATGTAGACGCGCCGCGCGA
>Ga0213875_10000218_pt1 | contig 58140 bp, 58 predicted proteins | sample BarmaccomBMRX_R8_FD_160105 | JGI IMG/M metagenome (GOLD analysis project Ga0213875, IMG submission 160105) | Root-associated microbial communities from Barbacenia macrantha in rupestrian grasslands, the National Park of Serra do Cipo, Brazil - RX_R8 | ecosystem: Host-associated > Plants > Roots...
GAGCGGCGCTGGATCGTCGTGGTGTTCCGGTACTGCCGGTACTGCAGCGGCACCGGCGTGGTCACTCGCTGGTGGCGCAGCCGGCGAGTCCGAGGATCCGATGGACGACAGAAGCGGGAGCGTAAGTCCAGCGACAAGGGCAACGCCAGCAACCAGCGACATGCCGAGCGCCACGTCGGTACTTGCTCGCCGTTGCCCGGCTCTGCGTGGCCGGGGCGGGGTGGCGCGGGTTGCCGGTCGAGCCGGTGGACGTTGCGGCGGTGGGATTGGGGTCGCGGCGGTGGCGTTGGGGGTGTGCCGCGGTGGTTGCGGGGGTCGGATCGCCGGCAGGGTAGCGGCGATGTTGTCGGGGGTGTGCCGCGGTGGTTGTTCTGGCTGGGGTGTTGGCCTGGGTGTGGGTGGGGAGGGTTGTTGGGCCTGGTCGGGGGTGGGCTGTGGGGGTTGTTTTGGAGTAAGGGGTGCCGGCGGTGGGGTTGGGGTCGTCGCGGCGATGTTGTCAGGGGTGTGCCGCGGTGGTTGTTCTGGCTGGGGTGTTGGACTGGGTGCAGCTGGGGAAGGCTGTTGCGCCAGGTCAGGGGCACGCTGCGGAATCGGTTCTGAGGTGATGGCTGGGGAGGGTTGTTGGGCCTGGTCGGGGGTGGGCCGCGGTGGTTGCGGGGGTCGGATCGCTGGCGGGGTTGTGGTGGTGGGGTTGGGGGTGTGCCGCGGTGGTTGGGGTGTCGGCTGCGTGGGTGCAGCAGGGGAAGGCTGTTGCACCAGGTCAGGAACGTGCTGCGGGAGCGGTTCTGAGGTGATGGCTGGGGAAGGTGGCGGTGCGGCAGCGGTGGTCTCATGGTGAGTGCGCCGCAGCGGTTGGTCTATCCGGAGTGCGGCTCCAGCAACCGTGCATTGCTGCGGCATGCCTGCTCCGGCGCCGTCGAGATCATCGACGGTTCTCCGGAATATGCCCCGCCACCCTCGCTGCCGAGCCAGGCGACGGCCCCGACGACCATGAGCGCTTCGGTTTCTCGGAATAGGATCCGGCATCTTCAGCTCCGGCTAGCTCCAGTGACCAATGATAGTGATGCTGGTGCGAACACAGCCCCCTCTGTGGGCGCAGCCTTCAAAGGGGCCAGGTCACCGACGCCGGTGACTCCGTCAATACCGCACGTCGCGCACTCCGGCGAATAGCTCACAGCCGCTGGAAATGCCCGCTGAGCTTGCGCGTCGTAAATGACCAGCTTTGGTGTGCCCGGTGCGTCCTCTGACCCCATGGACAGAACGCGAACGGCTAGCGCGACCTGCATTGATGCTACGGCGCCATTCAGGAATATCACCGATGGTGCGGCTTCTTCGGTGCCGTAGCCGTGAGCTCGTTCGTATTCCTGCACCGCAGGGGGTGCTAAATCGAAGGCCGCTCGCTGCGGGTGAATAAAACCGCGACATTCGAGGCATCCGAATCCCGGTGCAACCACCTGAACCTGGCCGCCAAGTTTCGCGGCAAGATCGTCAGTACCAGGTCTGGCGCCGGAGCCTGCATCGATAAGCGGAATGACATAACGAATGGATAGATGGTTCAACGACAGGCGTGCACCATGCCCATCAACACAGCCCAGCAACAGGTCAGCCGATTTTGCCTGGTCCAGAGCTACGTTGTCCAGAAGGGGGGCTGCTACGGTGGCCACCCCGAGATTAGGCGCTACCCGATCGATAAGGTCTCGAAAGACGTCGACCTTGTACCGTCCGACGTCCCCTGGTCCGGCGCCGATGAGGCGATTGAGGTTACTGACCTCCACCCGATCAGGATCAATGAGAATGAGGTGGCCGACGCCGAGGTAGGCAAGTTCTAAGGCAACGAACGAGCCAAGCCCGCCTAGGCCGACGACGGCGACCCGTGCTTTTGAGAAGGCCTCTTGGATGGATGCTCCGAGCAGCGGAAGCTGGCGGCTGTGCCGTACTTCCGGCGAGTGGACATCGTTGGGTGCAGACGTTGATGAGGGAAGGTGGTGTAGGACCGGTGAATCGCCGCAGCCACCAACGATTGTCACCTGGCGCACTGGCAGGATCGCTCCGCTAGTGCGCTGGTAGTAATGAGCGTCCAAGCTGTTCTGACCGACAACTATCGTGGCATGATAGAACGGCTCGGGCAATATGGACGCCAGACGTGGCATCTTGAGGCGGTCATTGGACCAGTCAATGCCGCTAAAAGTGGTCCGCGGTCCCGAGTCAAAAGGATGTGAATGGACCTCGATGAGGCTCCAGCCCTCCTGCCGGCACCTGGTCAACGCATCTGCGACGAACTGGCCCTGTGGCCCGATGGCTGACGGTGACTGGTGAGCTAGATCCGTACGTCGAGCGAGAAGTAGCTCGTGACCTATCAAACGTATTCGACTTGCCGAGACGTTGGGCGCGGCGAGGATGAATGCCAACTGCTCATTATTATTCCATCGTTCGGGGCCTGCGTTGGTGGGTAGCAGGTGGTCGCGCAATCGCAACCACAGGCTTGAGCTTAGTACGATGTCGTGCACCTCAAGTGCCATCGTCATGCTCCACTCAGGGTGCGTCGATCGCGGAATATAGCTGCAATGAGGTTGAGATAGGTGACCAAATTATGTCCGTGCATTAAATCAGCACCGCCTGCTGGTCGCCAGCCGATGAGGTGCACACAGAAGTGTCCCCACCCGCGATCAAGGTGCTCCCGGTCGCTGCTCGGTCCCCGCGTGAAAAAATGGTTTATCGGTTGCCCTTTGCTGGTACGGAGGTCGTAGTCTGTCCAGAACCATTCTGGCGGCACAGAAGGGTAGCCGGGAGTGCCGTGCGGAATATCGATGAGCACTTCGATATGGGTCTTGTTCCAGCCCGGCGAGATCGGGAATCGCTCGACGTAGAACCAGGTGCCGCTCTCGGTGTCGAACCGTACGCTACCGAACTGTTGTGACAGATATATCGCTTCGGTTTTGAGTCGGCTCAGTCGTCGTCGAGTTTCGAGATCCTTTGTCACGACGGCGTCATCCCGACTGTTCAGGGCCCCCATACGTGAACGGTGTCACGACAGAGTAGTCGACCGCGTTGGCGGGCAGCGGCTTGTTGTCTTCAATCTTTACGATCTGACCGTCTGGCATGCTAGCCATTACCCAGTCTGACAGAACGCTTCTACTGTGGCGCTTGAGGTCTGCGGCAGTCGGCCGCTCCTCGCGCACGTCAACAACCTCGCCGTTGACGATGTAGTTGCCCATCTCAGCCTCCTGATTCGTTACTCAGAGCCACTTTTTGTCACTCGAAGCATGCTGCCCCACTGGAGACTCGGCTTAGTAGTGCAGCGTCACTCGGCGGCTGCTTGAAAGGCTTGCTTGATGGATTGCAGCCGCTGTCGAGGGATTCAATGCTTCGTGCTGCCATAACCCCCCTGCCGGGTCGTCCGTATAGGGTTCATCGTGCTGCGGCAAAGATCTGTTACGTATTCCGCGAGTCAGAACGGAAAGTTATGACGCGCATACGCAGCGGATCTTCCGATGCGTTTAATGTTCTGTATGTTCTGTTTGCTTGTGAGAATCGGCTCCAGCCTGCTTTGGCTCGTCACCCTCCCGGCCCACCGGTGTGCCCGAAAGGCGGTGCCCGGCGGCCTAGCGCGTGCCATGCAGGCGGTGCAAGCGCCGACCTACCACGTCAGGGGTGCAAGGCTGACATCGCTAGCCAACTGTCCCAGGGCACGGTCCAGTCGTAGATGTCACCGTCAGCACCAGTCATCGGAGTCGGGCTGTTGGTGACCTCAACAGGATCGCCGAAGATAGCCGAGTTGTAGTACTCCTGTGCGTTGGCGGTGGACAGGTTTATGCACCCGTGCGTCACATTGGATGAGCCTTGCACGCCGGTGGTCTCAGGGTTGGCATGGATGAATTCCCCGTTGTTGGAAATTCGCACCGCCCAGTGCTCGGGAATGTTCACATATCCATAGGCACGGTTGGACATCAGCACCGTCTGCGCCTTATCCATCACCACGTGGATACCGTTGGTGGTGTTGCGATTGGGATCAGAACTCAGCCCGTAGCTAGCCGGAAAGTTCATAACCTCCTGGCCGTCCCGAATGACGATCATTCGGTGGCTGTTGACGTCCGCTTTGACAATCTGGGCGCGGCCGATGGTGAACTGGGTGCTAACGTCTTCCCGGCCGTAGGAACCATCGCCGAAGTTGACGCCGTAGAGCTTGGCGGTGACGGTGACTTTGGTACCGGGTTGCCAGTAGTCCCTGGGTCGGTAGTGCGCTCGGGAACCGCCATTGTCGTCGGGCAGCCAAGCCCAGGATCCTTCGATGGGCACGGACGTCTGTACCTGCATTGCGCGCTCGACGGCGGCCTTGTCGGCCACATGGTCGTCGAACTGCAAGATGATCGGTGCGGCGATGCCGACGGTCTCCCCATCGCCGATGTTCAGCGTTGCGTGGGGTTGTTCCTGTGGCGTGACCGTACTGAACGAGCCGGTAACGGGCACGGAAAGATGATCAGGGCCAGCTGCGGTGCCGCTCCACGTGTAGGTCTTCGCGTAGCCCAATGGCTCTGTGCTGGTCCAGCTGCGCCGGTCCGCGCTCACCGTTCCGGCCACCGCCTTGCCATCCGGGTTGGTCAGCGCAACTTGCAGCAGGGTGCCGCCGGTAACCCGCACCGAGACCGGCGTTGTCGGGTTGACGTTGGTGGCCTTGTCCCCGGGCAGGGTACTGACGTGCGCTTCCGGGCGCGGGGCAGCGCTCGGCCCTAGCGGTCCAGCTGGCGCTGCTGAGCATGCCGCAACCAGCACCAACAGGACAAGCAACATCAACACGCGCCGCATGGTTTCCCGCCGAATCTGCCCGAATCCCCCTCGGGACACCTTATCGCGGCCATGTGTCACATCGGTGGCAAACCACGGTGCCGGCACCCAAGTGGCTTGCGCTCGCCGTGACCGATCAGCGCTCAGCTGGCCCGGCGTAGCGGCGGCACCTCGACGCCTACGGTGACCGTCACTCGTTCGGCTGCGCACCGGTGCGGCAGCGCGGCGAGATTTGTGCTGGTGCACTGGACCAGCGATGCGCCGGCGGTGAGCACCGCGAGCAAGATCCCGCCAGGTATCTCGGTGTCCCAGCACGTGGTGCACAGCAGGCGGTCCTCGGCGGCCAGGCCCAGCGCGGTGGCCTGCGCTCGCGCCGTGGCGAGCACCGTCTCAGCGCCCGGGCTCGATCCAGTGGGTCGAAAGGTGTCGCCATGTACCCGGACTTCGGTGGCGAAGTCCCGCACTCCCGGCGGCAGTCCGGCGATTCCTGCGCCCAAGGCGTCCAACCCGACCGCGACCAGTTCGTCTGATTGAGCAACCTCGCCAATCTGGTCGACTCCGCACAGGGCGACGGCGGCGCCAGTGGCCACGGTGACCACCGTCGCGCCGCACCACCAGGCGCCTAGCAGTACCCCGGCGGTCTGCCAGTGTGGTGGCAGCAGCACCGCGACCGAGTCACCAGGCTGGATATCCAGCTCATCACGCAACCAGTTGGCGGTCTTGGCTGCCCAGTTGGCCAGCGTTGCACCCGATAGTTCCACCCGGCTGCCGGCGGCGTCGTCGTAATGGGTGATCCGAGGTCTGGCTGGATCCGCACGCAGCAAGGAACCCAGGACCTGGTCGGTGATGGTCATCGATTGCGAAGTTTAACTGGGGTACCAGGCCCGCGATCCCCGCGTCGCCGATGGGGCCAGGCGGATCAGAATTTGAAGCCGGGTTTAAGAGACGCAGGGCACCTTGCCGCCCACCATGGTCGGTCGCGGCAGCGGTGGGGCGGGTGGGACTGTAGTCGCCGGCGCTGGCCTTGACGTGCGCTCGACATACGCGGCATCCGGGATCGTCCGCGCGGCGCCGTCGGCTCGCGCGGTGCCAGTCGGTTCCAGCAATGCGCCGCCGACCCGCCGTTTGCGCGACCCTGAATAGTCCTTGCCGAGGTAGACCTGAACCGTCCCCGCGCTGAGGTTGGCGTCCTCCTCGGTCGGCAGGCCGCCCAGCGCATCGGCCACGAGGCGGCCCGCCTCCGTGCTGTCGGCTGGGTAACGCACCACACTGCTGGCTCGCGTCGCACTGTTACCGACTGAACCCTGGCCGAACCCTTGTCCGGTGAGCTGCTCGGACACCGATTTGGCCAGCCCGGACACCGCCGCGCCGTTGAATACGTCAACAACGATCGCCGCTGCCGGCGGCGGTCCTACCGTGGTGCTCGTCGGCGGTTCGACGGCTTGCGCAACGAAGGCGCGCACGGCCTGTGGATCGACGTTGAGCACCGAGCCATCGGTGTCGCTGTCGCCGTCACCGAGAACCGGAATGGTCTCAAACACCACGTTGCCGGCGGTCAGCCCCTGCATCCGGGTAGCAAAATCAAGTACGTCGAAACCTTCGTCAAGCACCAGTGACTGCCGGGCGACATTGATCAGTTGCCGGATCCGGCTGGGGTTCGCCAGCGTCCCGGCGGTCAAGATTTTGCTCGCCAGCGAAGCCAGGTAGGCCTGCTGGCGCACGATGCGGTCTAGGTCACCCCGGGGTAGTCCGTGCCGCTGCCGGACAAAGGCCAGCGCGTCCGGCCCCGCGATCAGTTGCGGGCCGGCGGGGAAGTTGGCGCCGGAGAATTTCTCGTGAACCGCTGCCCGCAGGCATACGGGAACCCCGCCGACGGCGTCGGTGAGCAACGCGAAGCCGAGCAGGTTGATCTCCGCATAGTGGTCGATGCCAACCCCGGTGAGGTCCTTGACGGCCTCCAACAGTTCCTTCCGGCCAGCGGCAACGGACTCGGCGCGTACCGTTGCTGCATCGGCGCCCTGTGCTACGAGACGTTCTGCGGTTGCACTCTTGGCGCGGGTGAAGGCGGAGTTGAGCTTGTGCCTGCCGTACCCGTCAGGCAACTCCACATACAGATCCCTGGGCAGGGAGATTGCTACCGCGTGCTGCCCATCGTTCGGGATCCGCACCAAGATCATGGTGTCAGTGAGCTCGCCCTCGTTGTCACCGGCGCGCAGCTGCGCCAGGACCTGCCGAGGCAACGGGTTGTCGTGAGCATCTGTCCGGCTGTCCAGACCCACCAAGAGGATATCCGTGGCCTTGTCCGGAGGCGCCGCACCGATCACATCGGTGGTGCTCATACCTTGGTGTAGATCCCGGAAAGTGCTCCATCCGTAGCCGGTGACCAAGAACACCAGCGCGGACAGCAGCGCGACGGCCACCTTGGCAAGCTGCCACCCCCAGGGGGACCGCCGCCGCGAAGGAGGCCCGACCCGGCGCCGTGACCGTGGGATGCTTGGCACACGGTCACGCGGCGGCTTACCGTGCCAGTCGGTGCCGCGCTGCCGCGCCCGGCGCCGCGTCGAACCAGGCCGATCGGGTCTCCCGCCGGAGCCGCCCGACCGCCCTGGCCTGTCGTGCACAGATGCCCTCCTGCGTCCTCCGACTCGATGATGTGGCGGCAGTGCCAGGTTATGGGCCAGGCCATGGGGCCGGTAATGGCCCCGACCGTTCTCCCATCCCATAGCTGTGTAGTCCAGACGTGTGAACCCCTGGTCAGGTTGCTATGGGAGACTCGAACGTCATTAAGTCGGGACTGCCTGCGAACATCAGGAGGGGCACCGTTGCGGTTGCTGGTCACCGGGGGCGCAGGATTCATCGGATCGACTTTCGTGCGCCGGGTGCTCGACGGCCGTGAACCGGCGTTGGCCGGAGCCGACGTCGTAGTTCTGGACAAGCTGACCTATGCCGGTAATGAACAGAACCTTGCTCCGGTAGCGACTCACCCGGCGCTGCATTTCGTGAAAGGCGATATTACCGACGAATCCCTGGTGACCGATTTGATGGCCGGCGTCGACGCGGTGGTGCATTTCGCGGCGGAATCGCACGTCGATCGTTCAATCCTGGGCGCCGACCCATTTGTGGTGACCAACGTGCTCGGCACCCAGATCCTGCTCCAGGCTGCTCTGGACTTCGGCGTGTCGCGGTTCGTGCACATTTCTACGGACGAAGTCTACGGATCCATCGAGTCCGGTTCCTGGCGGGAAGACCATGTGCTGGAGCCGAATTCGCCCTACTCGGCATCCAAGGCGAGTGCCGACCTGTTGGTCCGGGCGTATGCGCGGACGCATGATATGGACGTCCGAATCACCCGCTGCTGTAACAATTATGGGCCTTACCAATATCCGGAAAAAGTGATTCCGTTGTTCGTCACCAATCTCCTCGAAGGGCTGCCGGTGCCACTGTACGGCGACGGGCTCAATGTGCGGGAATGGATACATGTCGACGACCATTGCCGGGCTATCGCGCTGGTGCTTCAGCATGGTCGGGCGGGTGAGATTTACAATGTCGGTGGTGGCATTGAACTGACCAATACCGAACTTACCCGCTTGCTGCTGGAGGCCATGGGTGCAGACTGGTCGCGCGTGCAACCGGTGGCCGATCGCAAGGCCCATGACCGCCGGTATTCCTTGGACTGGACCAAGATCCGCACCGAACTCGGGTTTACGCCACAGGTCAACTTCGCCCAGGGATTAGCCGACACGGTCCGCTGGTATGCCAACCATCGGGACTGGTGGGAGCCGTTGAAGGCGGCCTGAATAGCGGACTAGTGTTTTGCGGCCCGGATGACGCTGGCTGGTAACTTGGCGTGCATGATCATGACGTTGTAGGCCTTGTATTGGGTCATGGTGAAGTACAGGTCGGGGCCGTCCGAATCGGGGTTGAGGAACCCGCCGTAGAGGTCGGGATACTCGTTCGCGGTGGCGACCGGAATCTCCGCGCTCCATGGACCGGTCGGGCGTGGGGCGAGGCGCAACACGATTGCCTTGCGGGATTCGTCCAAGTACATCATTTCCCAATTGTTGAGCGTCTTGTCGAAACGGACCGACAGCTCGCCGACCGGGCCCGGAACGATCGGGCTGGCGATCGTGCTGCTGCCCCGTTCCCAGCCTCGCCCGGTCCAGTACTCGTAGGCGGAGTTGTCCAGCAGCTGATCCTCACGGACCCGGGCGAGGTGAGCTGCGCCGAAGCGACCATTGGGGGTGCCGAAGGCGTAGACGTAGCGGTCTCCGCGGGCGTAGGCGATCATTTGGAATGTGTTGTCCAGGGCGGCGGTGTTCGGTCGGCGCGCGCTCGGAGCGTCCTTCCAGCTCTGTCCACCGTCATCGGAGTAAGCGACACCGCTGTAGTTTGTGATCCAGTGCCCAGGCTCGGTGAATTTGCGTACCGACATGTAGGCCAGGTAATTGCGACCGTTGATGTTGATCCCGCCCGTCGGGATTTTGGTCGTCTCGACGCCCTCTTTTTTGAGAGAAGGTAACAGCTCTTTGGCGTGGCCAGGACGGTCGCTGACGTAATTGTCGAAAGACATGCCGTCGGAGGGATTGCGGTCGGTACTGCGGGCCAGCGTGTTCGAGCGCCAGTCAATTTCGGTCGGCCTGGCGAATCCGCTGTCCACGCCAGTCCATCCAGCGCCGAAGGTGTCGCCGAAGGCGGCGAGGATCCTCCCCCGGTCGTCGGTCCACATGATCCCGAGGTCGGTACCCTTGATGTCGTAGCGTTCTTCGGTGGAGTTGATGGATTTGGCGCCGGTGATGAGGGCTACCGGGTTCGCCTGACCCACCGACGTTTGCGCTACCCCGGGTGCTGCCGCGCTGACTGTCACTGCTAGTGTTGTCGCGCTCAAAGCGGCGAAGGCTGCCCCGATCTGGGTTCGATGAGCGGCCACTGTCTCCCCCTCATTAATGCATGCGCCATCGCGCGGGCGCGGTTTCAGCGCCAGCGGGGTATAGCTATGTGTGACGTTCCCTTTCCCCCGAAAGGGAAAAAGCGGTCCTCCTCGCCGCGGTGGGTAGATCGTGTGCGACTCGTTGTATAGTAACGTTACAGTAACGTTATCACCTCTACTCCACGTGGGTGAAACCAACTCAAGCATTCGATCACTCTCTGTGATAGCTCAGAATGCCCGACATAGCCGTTCCCGCTCTCACCCGTGTGTCGCGTCCCTGTGCCTCGCGTGTCGTGGCCTCCTGCCCGGCGTGTCGCGTCTCGCTACCCGGCGTGTCGTGTCCCAGAGTCCGGTGGGTCATGCTGTGGTAGCCCGCAATACGCGCTTATAGCCCGCCAGCTAGTGGGCTTCTGCGGAGGTGCAGAATCGAGCGCTGTGCCTCCCGGTAATTCCTATGGTCAGGAGCTGGCGGTCGTCACGGTGACCTACTCACCTGGTGACACGCTCGAAACCTTCCTGGATTCAGTGGTCAAGGCCACCAGCCGACCGTTACGGGTTCTGCTGGCCGACAACGGCTCTACTGACGGAGCCCCCGAGCGCGCGGCTCGCCGCGACGGTGTGCAGCTGCTACGTATCGGGGAGAACGTCGGGTATGGCACCGCCGCCAACCGCGGGGTTGCCGAGTGGGGACCCGAAGTGGGATGGGTTGTGGTGGCCAACCCGGACATCGAATGGCACCCCGGCAGCCTTGACGAGCTGCTGGCCGCCGCGCAGCGATGGCCTAGAGCCGGCGCGTTGGGGCCGCTGATCCGCCAACCGGATGGAACGGTGTACCCGTCCGCGCGGCAGCTGCCCGCACTGGTCCGCGGCACCGGTCATGCAGTGCTCGGCCCCCTCTGGCCGGGCAACCCGTGGACGGCGGCTTACCGCCAGTCCGACACCGCTCTGGGTGAACGGACCGCGGAGTGGTTGTCCGGATCATGCCTACTGCTGCGCCGGGCCGCGTTCGAGTCCGTCGGCGGGTTCGACACCCGTTACTTCATGTACTTCGAAGACGTCGACCTCGGCGACCGTCTCGGCCGCGCTGGATGGCTCAATGTCTACGTGCCCAGCGCCGAGGTCACTCACCTGGGCGGGCACGCCACCAGCCGAGTCTCTGATCAGATGCTGGCAGCGCACCACGACAGCACTTACCGGTATCTCGCTGACCGGCATCCAGGTCCGCTCAATGCGCCGCTGCGGCTGGCGCTGCGCGCCGGGTTGGCCACCCGGCTTCAGCTGCTACGTCGCGCCGACCGGCGCAAATAGCGACTCTCACAGCTCCCTGTGCGCCTGAGTTCGGCGTATGTGATGCACGGCATGCATCGGCAGACTGTACGCACCTAGCAAGTGAGCTAGCTTCAAGGAGTTCGTGCGATGGCCTCAAATTGTGCTACCGCACCAGCGGCACCGCTGGCCGGCGTCGAGGCCGTCGTGCTGGTCGGAGGGCTGGGCACCCGGATGCGCCCGCTGACGCTATCTGCGCCTAAGCCGATGCTGCCCACCGCGGGCGTGCCGCTGCTGTGCCACCTGCTGGGCCGGATCCGCGCTGCCGGGGTGACTCATGTGGTGCTGGGTACCTCTTATCGCGCCGAGGTGTTTGAAAGCTATTTCGGTGACGGGTCGGCACTGGGACTGAAGCTGGACTACATCGTCGAGGACAAGCCGCTGGGAACCGGCGGCGGGATCCGTCATGTCGCATCAGCGCTGACCGAACCGGACGTGCTGGTGTTCAACGGTGATGTGCTGTCCGGGTTGGACCCGGCCGAGGTGGTACAAACCCACCGACGGGCCTGCGCAGATGTCACGTTGCACCTAGTCCGGGTGCCTGATCCGCGGTCCTTCGGCTGCGTGCCGATTACCCCGGGGGGCCGCGTACTGGGATTCCTGGAGAAAACCGAGGATCCCCCGACTGACCTGATCAACGCCGGTTGCTACGTATTCCGCCGGGAGGTCATCGACTCGATCCCGTCGGGGCGCGCGGTATCCGTGGAGCGCGAGACATTCCCGGGACTGCTGGCGTCAGGCACCCACTTGCAGGCCCACGTGGACAATTCATACTGGCTGGACTTGGGCACGCCGGCCGCCTTCGTGCAGGGATCGGCTGACCTGGTACGCGGCCTGGCGCCCTCACCTGCGCTGCCTGGATCGGTGGGTGAGGCACTGGTGTTGCCGGGCGCCACCGTGCATCCCGGCGCGCGAGTTGATGGTGGTTCGGTAGTGGGTGCCGGTGCAGTGGTGCACCGCGGGACGCAAGTGTCCGGCTCGGTGCTGATGAATCGTGCCGAGGTCGGCCCAGACGCCCAGGTGCAACGCACAGTGCTGGGCGTGGGTGCGCGGGTGGGTTCATGCGCGGTGCTGCACGATGCGGTGATCGGCGACGGCGCGGTGGTGGGGGCGCGCTGCGAGTTGCGGGACGGATTGCGAGTCTGGCCCGGGGTCGTACTCCCCGACGGCGGTATACGCTTTTCTGCCGATGTCTGAAAGCCGGTCGTGGAGGCCGCAGGACCCGCTTGACCTCCGCGCCGTGCTGGCTCCGCTGCGTCGGGGCCGGGGCGATCCCTCGATGCGGGTAGATGCCGACGGGTCTGTCTGGCGCGCGGGCACCACCCCGGCCGGCCCCGTCACCTTGGCGCTGCGCCGCGACAGCGATGGTGCGGTGCACGCAACTGGATGGGGGCCGGGTGCGGCCTGGGTGCTGGACGGCTTGCCCGCGCTGCTCGGCGCGGATGACGACGACAGCGCCTTCGTGCCGCATCACCCGCTGATCTCGCAGGCCCGGCGCCGGATGCCCGGGTTGCGTTTGGGCGCCACCCGAAGAGTGTGGGATGTGCTGGTACCTGCGGTGCTCGAGCAGAAGGTCACCGGTGTCGAGGCGCGGCGATCCTGGCGTGAGCTGTGCTGGCGCTTCGGCGAGCAGGCCCCGGGGCCGGCGAAGCTGTGGGTGCCACCGACTCCAGCGGCGGTGCGTGCCATTCCCGATTGGGAGTGGCACCGCGCCGGGGTCGATCACTCGCGTCGCCGAGCCTTGCTGGCGGCGGCCGCGGTGGCGCACCGGCTGGAAGCCGCAGTAACACTGGCCGGAAAAGCTGGTAGGGACCTGCTGTGCAAGGTTTCGGGTATCGGGATATGGACGGCTGCCGAGGTGGCTCAGCGAGCGTGGGCGGATGCTGACGCGGTCAGCGTCGGCGACTACCACATCCCGTCGGTAGTCGGATATGCGCTGGTAGGCCGGCCCTTGGACGACGCGGGCATGTTGGAGATTCTTGCGCCCTACACCCCACAACGGCATCGAGCGGTGCGCTACATCGAAGCTTCTGGACTGCGGCGTCCGCGCTTTGGTCCGCGGTTTAGCCCCCGCGACTACCGCGCGATGTGAGGCGGCTAAATAGCCGGTAGCCGGTCTGGGAACTTGCGGAGTCGGCACGCTGCCGGCCACGACTATCTGCTTGTGTCGGAAATGCCGGGAGCCGCGCAGGAGTATCACGTGCCACTTGCAGTGCGGCGTCCTCGCACGAAGGGCAACGTCGACCTGGCGGGCAAATCAGGGAAGCAACGTTCACGGTGGCTCCACACAGAGCCGTGTACCGACCAGCGCGAGCGGATATTCCGATTGCCATATCATCATCTTTGATGGCATGATCTATGTGCTCGAAGCCACAGGTAAACCACATCAAGAATGGTCCACGACTTCTTGCGTAACCCATAGCTTTATATCCCTTTGCCGACATCATCCGGTCACGCAACTGCGAATCAAGTCTTCTTTTCTCTGGCGGCATCCTAGATATTCAGCAGCGCGCCCTCCCGGTAACAATGATCCCGGTGGGTCGGGTGATCGTCGCGAACGTCGCCGCCATTGGTCGACGCCTTTCTGCTGATGGGACCCGTGGACCCTATGCTCTTAGTTAGGTTCTAAGGTTTTTGATAACTCTATGCAACCTTTTCCAGGTCGAAACTTAGCATGCGCCCTTGCAGAGGTCAATGCACGTGCAATTGCATTCGCAAGAACCATTGAACGGTTGCGCAAGTTCTCTCGTTCGCTACGTCTAGTATCCATATCTCGTTACAGACAGTATTTATCTCGAGCAGGCTCAGCTCGCCAAGCTAAGGCCCTTCCGGCACTCACACTAGAGCCGTGGGACGTTGGGCAGTGCGCCGCAGTGGCCTGGTACGGCTTGCCTACTGGCGCTGATTTGGGGGTCCAGCTTCGTCTGGATCAAGATCGGACTGCGCGGCTTCACACCCATGCAGGTGGCATTCCTGGCGAGTACTCCTTGCTGCTGGCGTGCTGCTGTTGGTCTGCTGGCTGCGCGGGTTACGCATGCCGCGGGAACCGGTGGTCTGGACACACTTTGCCGTGGCCGCGCCCGCGGGCAACGTGGTGCCATTCTTCTTCCTCATTCGGGGTCGGGGAGCTCAGCATCGATTCGGGACTGGCCGGCATTCTCAACGCCACGACTCCGCTGTGGACAGTGACGCTGGCACTAGTGGCGCGCATGGAGCGACTGACCGCGTTCCGTGGTGCCGGCCTCCTTACCGGCCTTGCCGGCGCGCTGATGATCTTTGCGTCATGGCGGTCGGCGTCTAGTGTGATCGGCGCGGCCGCCTGCCTGGCCGCGTCGGCGCTGTACGGCGTGCTGTTCGTGTACGCGGGCCGATATCTCGCCAGCCGCGGCATGAATCCGATTGTGCTGTCCCCCGGACAGCTCAGCGCTGCCACCGTCCTGTCAGCGTGTGCCTTGCCGATCGGTTGGCGGTTCCCGGAATTGCGCGCAGACGCGGTGGGCAGCGTTATTGTGCTCGGAATGCTGGGTACCGGTATTGCTTATATCTTCAATTACCGGCTCATCACCGATGGCGGTCCGACCGTGGCTTCCACCGTCACGTACCTGATACCAGTGGCCGCGGTGCTTTTCGGCATGATCACACTCGGCGAGTCACTGGGTTGATGAGTACTTGCCGGCATGGTCATAGTCTTTGCCGGCGTCGGGCTGGTGCGGCGCACTGCGCACCCGCCGAGGCCAGTCGCGGTACCAGACGCATCAGTAGATATCTGCTCACCCGGCCGTTAGGGCTTGTCCTGCTGGCCGGACGGGCGACGGGCGGACCCGGTGGATCCACGCCGCGGCCGCCCCTCGCCGTCCGACGGCTCCGCTCACAGGTCAATTTCGTCAGTCCGGTGAGACGGCAGCCATGATCGAGAACGTGGCTCCCTGTGGATCGGTGATCGACGCCATCCGACCGTAGGGAGTATCGACAGGTCCGTTGAGCACCATGGCACCGCGCTCAGCAGCCGCAGTTACCGCAGCATCAGTGTCGGCCACCATGAAGTAGCCCATCCAGTGCGGCGGCGTTTCCGGCGGCCGGTACTCCAAGCTGCCGATGCCACCGAGCGGATCGCCACCTCGATGGAAGGTGGTGTAGTCGGGGCCGGCACCCTCGACTGGCTGGTACGAGTAGTCGAAGACCGCGGCGTAAAAATCCCGACCTGCGTCGGGGTCGGGGAGCGCGGCCTCGTTCCACACGATCGATCCGGGCTCGTTATAGATTTCTGTGCCGATATGGTCCCCGGCCTGCCATACCCCAAAGACAGCGCCCTGCGGGTCTAACGCGATGCACATCCGGCCTGCCTTAGCCACGTCGAAGGGGCCGGCCAGCACCTTACCCCCATGGTCGGCGACTTTGGCCGCTGCGCTATCGACTGAGTCGCTGGCTAGGTAGGTGGTCCAGGCCGGTGGCTGGTCTGGGCTCTGCAGTGGTCCGATGCCGGCCGCGGCATGGCCGTCGCGGTGGCATATCTGGTAATGGGCGAAATCCTCACCGGTATCGCGGTAGGTCCAATTCAGGACGGCGGAGTAAAAGTCCTTGGCAGCGTCGACGTCGGCGACGGCGAGGTCGATCCAGCATGGTGTCCCAGCTGGCCAGGCGGTGGAACGGATAGGCATGTGAACCTCCTAGGTTGGTGACAGGCTCACTCAAGCACGTACCTCTGACACTCTCCGGCGGTCTTGATCCAGACGGTCCGTGACAAGCAGGGCGTCAGAGCAACCTGGAAATGAGCATCGAGAGCTTGTTCATCCGCGAGGCGCGTAGACGATGATGGCGACACCGACCAGGCAGGTTGCCGCCCCGAGGTAGTCCCACCCATCGGGACGGAACTTGTCCGCGATCACACTCCAGACCAGCGACCCGGCGACGAAGATGCCGCCGTAGGCGGCCAGGATCCGACCGAAGTGCGGGTCAGGCTGGAAAGTGGCGATGAACCCGTAGCACCCCAGTGCAATGACCCCCGCGACGATCCACAGCGGGCCGCGATGTTCTCGCCAACCTTGCCAGACCAGCCAAGCGCCGCCGATTTCAGCGATGGCGGCGAGGGTAAACAGAAGTAGTGACCGGATGATGGTCATGATCGCCGACGATAGTCGGCATGCGTTGTCTTCGGTGTGCAGTTAGCGGACCAGGGTGCGAGCCGCCAGCGCGGGCGCCACGTCGGGCGGCGCTCCATCGATGGGCCACCAGGCCAGGTCAACCGATTCCGAGGTGCGTACTGGCGTTGCTCCAGGTGGGGCGTAGCCAAGGAAACGGACATCGAAGTGCCTGGTGGGCGCACCGAGCGAGCAGGTGATCGGATGCACGTCCAGGTGTAGTGGGTACGGATCGATTTCCAGATCTTCGATCCCCGATTCCTCGGTCGCTTCCCGGAGTGCGGCCTCGGCAAGTCCGGCGTCACCGTCCTCGCAATGCCCGCCCAGCTGCACCCAACGACCGACCCTGGGATGCAGGGTCAGCAGCACGTGTCTGCCATCGTGTGAGAGCACCACGGCCGACGCGGTCAGGTGGCCGGGTGCGCAAGATCGAGCGCAGGCATCCGGACGCGCCGCCAGGAAGCCGAGAAAGGACTGGCACAGAGCCTGCTGCCCAGGATCGGCGGGTGCCCAGCCAGACAAGATCCGCACCGCATCGGCGTGCACAGCGACATTCGTGGGCGTGATCATCGTGGGTGATTATCGCAGCACCAATCCGTCATCAGGGTCAGCAGGGCGACGCGGCTGCAAAGGTTCGATGGGGTACCCGACGGCGATCGCGCCGAGCGGCCGCCACGTCGCGGGCAGCGCGAGTTCGGCACGAACCAGGTCCGGGCAGAACAGCGTCGAGCCGATCCAGCACGAGCCCAGACCTTCGGCCGCCAGCGCTACCAGCAGACCTTGCACCGCAGCACCCGCTGCCACGGTGAACATCGTTTCCTCCGCGGCTTGGCGGCGTGTATCGGGATAGCTGTGCGCACCATCCGGGACCGCGACCGGCACCAGCACCTCCGGTGCCTCGTAGAGCACCTGCCCGCGCCGTACCCGCTGTTCGATGCGATCTTCAGCCATTCCATCGCTGCGCAAGTCGGCCCGCCAGGCCTGTGCCATGGCGTCCAGCAGCCGCCGCCGCATGCCGCGGTCAGCCAACCAGACGAACCGGACCGGCCGTGTGTGGTGTGGTGCCGGGGCCCGCAGCGCCGCCCCCACCGCGCGGCGCAGCAGCTGCGGATCCACCGGATCGGGACGGTATGAACGCACCGATCGGCGTAACAGCACCGCTTCCGCCCAGCCCGCGGAGCGCCCTTGCTCGATCGCCTCTGCGGTGCCCAGCCGAAAAAGATCCTCGGCCGGCGGGCGGATCAGGTCAGCCGCGGTGCTGCCGTCATCTGAGCTGGGCAATCCTCGCAGGACCGCGACCGGTACCGCCGCTAGCTTGCCTTTGACCAGGTCAGCGGCTCCGGCAATCTCATCGGCGATGGCGATTTCGGTGCTCACCAGCGCATTACCCTGCTGGTCGACGGTGCCGATGTAGCGTCGCAGCACGCTGAGTCCGGCGGCCCCGATCGCGCTGTCGGTCTGCCCGACTCGCCATGCCCGACCCATCGTGTCGGTGATGACCACGGCAACGTCAACACCGAGCTCCGCGGCCAGCCCGGCCCGTAGCCGGGCAGCGCTGGCATCTGGGTCGACGGGCAGCAACGCGATCGCATCGGGATTGACGTTGGACGAGTCAACGCCCGCGGCGGCCTGCACCACCCCGAACGCGTTTTCAGTGATGACGGTGCCACCGTGACGGGCCAGTACGCGACGTGCCTCGGCAGTGATCAGCTTGCGGCGGGCCGCGTCCCGAGCTGGCGGGTCTGTCGGCACCGTGATCAGGCGTCCCTCCACCTTGGAGACCACCTTGCTGGTAACGACGACGACATCACCGTTCACCAGCCAGGGGGCGGCTGCGGCGAGCGTAGCCACCAGGTCGTCGCCGGGCCGGAACTCCGGCAAACCGGAAACCGGAAGGATCCGGACTTCCCCGTGCGCTGCATGATCGTTCACACCGCCAAGCCGGCCAGATCCAGCGCCGCGGTGGCCATCGCCGCGGTCGCGGCAATATCGGTCATCAGCAGCGGTACCTCCCGGACTTCCAGCCCTGGCACCGTCGCCGCGTCCCCGGTGTGCACCAGCCACCCGTCGAGGATCCCACCCGCGACCCGAGCGCCGTAATGCTCGGCCACTGCGCCTGCCTCGCAACGCACCCCAATGGTGGCCAGGCACGTCTCGGCCATTCCCCGCATCGCCCGGCCGCCGACGATGGGCGACAACCCGATCACCCGCGCGGTGGTGCTGCGCAGCGCGCGGCGGATTGCCGGTATTGCCAGCATGCTGCCGATTGACACCACCGGATTGGATGGTGCCAGCAGCACGGCGTCTGCTTCGGCGATCGCCTCTTGCACCCCGGCCGCGGGCTGGGCGTCATCGGCGCCGATCTGCACGAACTCGCTGACCGGCAGTGCTGCACCGTGCCGGATCCACCACTCCTGGAAATGCATGGCGCGAAGGCCCTGTGAGTCGGTGACCACGACATGGGTCTCGCAGCGGTCGTCGGTAGCCGGCAACAGCCGCACGCCCGGGCGCCAGCGTGTGCACAACGCCGCGGTCACCACCGACAGCGGGTAGCCCTCGTGCAGCATCCGGGTGCGGATCAGGTGGGTGGCCAGGTCGCGATCACCCAGCCCGAACCAGTCCGGATCGGCCCCGTAGCCGGCGAGTTCCGCCTTGACCACCCAGCTCTCGTCGGCGCGTCCCCAGCCACGGTCGATGTCGACACCGCCGCCGAGGGTGTACATGCAGGTGTCGAGATCAGGGCAGATCCGCAGCCCGTGCACCCAGATGTCGTCCCCGGTGTTGACCACCGCGCTGATGTCATGCTCGCCAGTGTTGCTCCGTCGATCAGTGGGTTCACTAGGCGGTTCGCTGGCTGGAGGGCCGATGGGGGGTAGGCCGAGTGCGGCTTTGAGCCCGAGCAGGAAGCGGGCGCCGCCAACGCCGCCTGACAGCACCACGACCTTCACCATGATCAATAATTATCGTGGGCCTTGTCGTGGTCCCTCTCAGTGGCCTTGCCATCGGGCCCAAAACGGTGGTCAAACGTGGTGTGTACTTGCTCGAATGGTTTGAAGCGTTCTGCGTCCACGTACAAGCGGTATGAGGCCTTGTCCGCAGCAGTGAGTGCGACGTCGTTGACGAAGGGACTCAGCAGGTTACGTGGCCATAGCTGCCGCGCCCGTACTACGTTGATCTCCGCGCACAGCACCACGATGACTGCCATCAGGTACAGGTAGGCCAGCAAGCCGAGTACTAACCCGAACACACCGTAGATCTGCGAGGTACCGTGCAGTTCGTACCCGACGAAGAACGCACCGCCGACCTGAAGCGCGTGTACTCCGACGCCGGCACAGATTGCTCCGGGTATCAAATTCCGCAATGGAATCTCATGGGCGGTCAGGACCCGAAATCCGATCAGAAAGGCGCCCACGTTGGCGGCGACCGCAGTGACGACCGCGCCCAGCCGGGTCCAGATGCCGCCGTAGCCTAGGTTCGCGGCCACGGGTCCGGCAGCAGACACTGCGGTCGTCACCAGGACCAGTGCGCCAAGTAAGACAAACAGCATCAAGCCGCGCAGCCGGGAAAACACCGGATCGGGGCGGGCATAGCGCGGCACGGCCCACACCCGATTCAACGCCGTCTGAATCGCCACCGAAACACCCAGGCCCCCGTATACCGCGCCAACCGTGCCCAGGATCACGCCGATCCTGCTGCCGTGGATAGAGCCAACGTTTTGCCGTAGTTCCGGGCCAATAATCGGCAATTGCTGCAGCGCTGAGCCGAGTAATGCCTGCTGCAGATCCGGGTTGTCTTGCAGCGTGAAGCCCAAGATGCTGATCAGCAACAGCAACAGCGGGAACAGCGAGACGAAACCATAGTAGGTGATCAGTGCCGCCAGGTAGCCACCCTGATCGTCGACGAACTTGTAGATCACTCCCACCGGGAAGCCCAGCCAGGTATGACGCCGCTGGAAGTCGTCCAGGCGAGCCGTTACACCCATGTCCTTCGTCCTCGCGATGTCCTCGCGATCCTGGAGCGTCTATACCCCATGGCCGGCGACGTTAATCAGAATGACAGGCCCGCGTAATCAACGCCAGAACAGTAATTCCCGGAAACCTTCGGCTGCGGCCAGCTGATCGCCACCGAGCGCGCCGTAGAGCGCAAAGCTGGCACCGAATACCGCATCGCTGGCCGCGGGGACGCCGATGATCACGATCAATAGCAGCAGCGGGGCGTACCAAACGAGGCGGCCAGCCATCCGGCGGGCGGAAGCGGGCAGGTAAGGCTCAACCGCACCGAATCCGTCCAGCCCCGGTACCGGCAGGATGTTGAGAACGAAGGCGAGTACCTGCACCAGAGCCAGGCAGGACAGGCCCGCTGCCAGACCCTCGGGCGGATCGGTGAGGATCACCGCCGCAGTGAGAACGGCGCCCAGCGCGAGATTGGTCAGCGGGCCGGCCAGTGCGACCGCCGAGGCGATCGCCCGAGAACGCAAAGCCCCGCGGTCGATCCATACCGCGCCGCCGGGTAACGGGATGCCTCCCAGCGCCAGCAGTACCAGAGGCAGGACCAGTGACATCGCCGGATCGGTATACCGACGTATGTCCAGGGTGAGGTATCCCTTGGCGCGTACCGACCGGTCTCCGCCCCGGTAGGCAGTCACTGCGTGCCCAAATTCGTGCAAACACAATGCCGCCGCCCAGCCGCCGAGGACCAGGAGCACGATGCCGGCGGTACGGGCCATGCCGGTTGCATAGGCAGCGAGTGCGCCGCCGGCCCCGGTAGCTGCGATCAGCAGCAGGAAAAGAGGGCTGGGAGCCAGGCCAGTGGCGCGCACACGCTCACTGTCGCGCACCGGGCGGTGGCGTTTCCTGCAGGGTGGGTCAGCCTGGGCTCTGTTGCGCGGCGTGTCAATCACGACACGCTGAGTGCACAGGCTCCGCATGCGCTACAGACTTGCCTCCCCGATGACAGAGGTGTAATCACATGCTTGTTATTCTCCGCCCGGCAGCCCGGGGGAGGCCCAAATGGGGGAAGACGCGGACCGGGGAGGAACTCTATGGCGAGAAGGGTGGGCCGCCATGGATGAGATGGACATCAGCTGGGCCGCCGCACGGGGAGGCGAGCACCAGCTCGACTGGACTGTGTACGGCGCGCTCGACCAGCCGGACTGGCAGGAGCGCGCGCTGTGTGCCCAAACAGACCCGGAAGCGTTCTTCCCGGAAAAAGGCGGATCCACGAGGGAGGCCAAGCGCATCTGCGCTGGTTGTGAGGTCCGCGCCGAATGCCTGGAATATGCACTGGCGTTTGACGAACGATTCGGGATCTGGGGCGGTCTGTCAGAGCGCGAGCGCCGCCGGCTCAAGCGCGGCGCGGTCTGATCCTGCGGTGCCGGTTGAATCCGCGCCGCGGGAACTCTGGGTCGCCCGGGATCTGAAGCACTCGCTTGAGGACGTTACCGTGTGCCACCCCCATCGGGGCCGGCAACGGAGTTGGATAGGGAGGAGTCGGTGTGTCGCGCAGCGCTCGGACGCCCGCCAGTGACCGCAGTGCCCGCCCCGCGCGGAATTCGCATGCGTCCAGCGTCGTAGCGGCTCCGGAAGGGCCCAGCCCCGCCGAGGAGAGTTCGGTGTCGGGCGGCTTGACCGCCAATGGGGCAGGGCCTGCCGAGGGAACACCGTCGAGTGGCCCGCCACCCGCTGATGCCGGCGAAGCTGGATCCCGCACCCGGCCCCGGCCGTCGCCGCTACCCAGACGGTCTGATTCGGGCGAACCGCTGACTGCTACCGAAACCAGTGATCCGAGCATCCTGCCGTTAGACGACGTCGGGATCGGTACCCGGATCCGGCGATTCCTGCTCGCTCCACCCGCGCTGCTGACCATGGTGATGACCGTGCTGGCGGTATTGGTGAACCGCCACCGTTTGGCCTTGGACCTGGCGGGGGGCCGGCTGCTGCCGATGGAAACCCTTGGCCAGACCTGGTCGTCCTACCTGGCTTCGTGGCACCCGGTAGGTGGTGGGAGTGCAGCGCCGGCACCGGCCGCGCTGGCCGTAGCCGGCATTCTGGGCCTACCGTTCGGATCGCCCGGTGCGGCAGTGTCGCTATTGCTGTTGACGGCGCTGCCGCTGGCTGGTCTATCCGCCTACTGGGCTACCCGGGCCGTACCCGTCAGCCGCAAGCGGCGAGCTGTCGCAGCAGCCGCATACGCGTTACTCCCGCCGGCTATCGCGGGGTTGGCCCAAGGCCGGCTCGATGTCGTGCTAGCGCATCTTTTGCTCCCGCTGGTGCTGGCCGGGGCTGTCACAGTGCTGCGCGGTGGGACAGGTCGACGATCAGGCGGTTGGCTATCCACCGCTGCAGCCACGGCACTAGGCCTTGCGGTGATCGGAGCGTTCGCTCCGTTGTTGCACCTGTTGGTCGTGGCGGTCATGCTGATCGGTTTCGTGATGTTCCCCGCCCCGCCAAACGCCACCTGGCGCCGCGCAGTGGGGTTATTTGCGGTCGTCTTGCTGCCGCTGGGATTGCTCATGCCCTGGCCGGCGGTGGTCTTGCAACGTCCTACCGTGCTGGTGCACGGGGTCGGTGCGGTGGTTGCGGAACGGTGGCCGAGCTGGGGCCAGCTGCTTGCTTTGGACCCCGGGGGTGCCGGTGCTGTGCCGTGGGTAGGTGCGGTGGTGGTGCTCGCCGCACTGGCTGCGGTGGCCCTGCGGCCCTCCAAGGCGATGCTGCCCGGCTTGGGACTGGCGTTGCTGGGCGTCGGTGCGTTGGTACTGCTGGCCAAGCTGCCGATGCGGCCTTTGGTCGGTGGTGATCCCCGGCCCGGTTTTCCCGGAACACCGCTGCTGTTCATCGGCTGCGGGCTGCTGTGGATCGTCTTGCTCGCCGTCGGTACCGCAGAGCCGGCGTGGTGGACGCAGCTCCGGACTCGGTGGGGCAAGCCACTGTCGGCCACACCCTGGATCGGTTTGGCGGCTCTGTCGTCCGCAGCTGTGATTACCGGTGCCAGTGGGCCGCTGGCCGGTGGGCAGCCGGCCGGTCTGCCCGTGCTTGCTCCCTCGTTGACCGCGGAGTTGGCGCGTTCCAACACATCCGTGCTCGTGGTCGGCTCTGCGGGGGAACCAGTACGGTTGACCAGGGCGCGCACCGCGCGTTTCGGTGACGACGACATCGCCCCGCTGCGAGCCAGCGGTGCCCGGCTGGAACGGGTAGCCGCCGCACTGCGGGCCGGGCAGCCGGGCGAGACCTCCGCTGCAATCGCCGACGCGGCGTCCGCTGGCGTCCAATTCGTGGTGCTACCCACCCCCGCGCAAGGTGCCCGTGCGCTGGCGGCGGCTGGAGCGCTGGCCCGCAGTGCGCCGCCGACCGCGGATGGCAGGCCGGTGTTGCGCGTGGTGCGCCCGGTGCCGGGTGCAGAACTGCTGGGTCCCGCGCTGGCCGCGCAGGCGCGCACCGGAGCTGCTCCGCCTATCGAGCCGGGGGTCAGTGGTGTCCTAGCGCCCACCCAGCCGCCGCGGGTGGCGGTCCGGGTTGCCTCCGGCGCGGACGGGCGGCTGCTCGTGGTCGCGGCCAACGACGAACCAGGATGGCATGCCAGTGTGGATGGTCACCCGGTACAGGTGGTTCGCGGCTGGGGCCACCAGGTCGCGATCCCGGTTCGCGGCAGCTCTGCTGAGGTCCGGGTGACCCGCTCCGATGTGAGCCGGACAGCGTTGTTGCTGGCCGAGGCGGCACTACTGCTGTTCGTCGCGGGCACGGCGTTGCCCTCGCGGCGGCGCCAGAACCGGTAGCCGGTGGCCCAGTAGGTAGCTGACGATTCAGCCCGGTGCCGCGGGACCGTCGATGATGTCCGGGTCGACCCCGAGATAGTTCGCCACCTGCTCGACCAGCACCTCGTGTACCAGGTCGGAGAGGTCACCACCGTCGTGGGCGCGATTCTCCAGTGGGCGCCGGTAGAGCACGATGCGCGCCCGCGTGGGCAGGCCAGCGCGGTCGACCCCGGCCGGAATCAGCCGGGCGAGTGGGATGTTCCCGTCCTCGACGATGTCGGCACCCCAGGTCACCGTGGTCGGATCACAGTCGGTCACTTCGGGAACCTCGTCTACCGCGATGTCCAGCCGGTCAAGTTCGGCGTGCCAGCGTTCGTCGATCGGTTCGAGCGCATCCAGCACGATCGCATCGAAGCGTTCCGCCCGGCTGCGGGCCGCGGGCAGCGTGGGTGGGTACAGCAGCCCCCGCACCCCACGGCCGCGCCGGTCCCGGCGCCTGCGCCCGCGGGAGCGGATTGACCGGGTCATCGTCATCCATCGAGACTACGCCGAACAGGCAGACCCGCCGAGCGAGCTACGCCGTCGGAACGCATCAGTTGAGTGCGCCGCGTGCCTGACGCACTCGGTGCGAAATGAGCACTATCCTCCCAGGTCGTGCGCAGCGCGCGGCGGTGTTCGAAAACCGGGTGCATAAACCCGGCGGTTGCCACGCTTACTTTTGTCTATGCCGATTCCACCGCGGTAGTCGGCCCGCTGGCCACCTACAGCGAGCCACATTCCTACGATCTCTGCGAGAGGCACGCGCTACGGCTGACTGCACCGCGGGGCTGGGACGTTGTCCGTCATGACGGTCAGTTCGCCGAGCCCGAACCGTCCGACGACGATCTCACGGCGCTAGCCGAGGCGGTCCGTGAGGCCGGACGACCGAACCGTCCCCCCGATCCCCCTGCCGGTCCTCAGCGCCCCCACCTCAGATTGCTGACCTAGAGCATCCTGTACGCATTGGACCCGTCTGGACCGGGGACCGACCTGATGGATTGAGTATGGAATGGCAGCAGACAACCCCACTGCGCCCGCTGAATGGGATGACCACCGCAGATAGGCTCGAGAGGTAACGAAGGGAGAGCGGTGGCCGACCTGTCAGCAATAGTCAAGGCCTATGACATCCGCGGTGTCGTGGGGGACCAACTGGACTCTGAGATAGTGCGCAACATCGGTGCTGCCTTCGCCGACCTCGTCAGCCATCCGGCCGGTTCGACCGATTCCGGGGCCGTGGTCATCGGCCACGACATGCGTGAGTCGTCCCCGAATCTGGCTGCCGCCTTCGCCGAGGGGGTGACCAGCCGCGGCCTCGACGTCACGTCGATCGGGCTGGCCAGCACCGACATGCTCTACTTCGCTTCAGGATGGCTCAACCTCCCGGGCGCGATGTTCACCGCAAGCCACAACCCGGCGCGCTACAACGGCATCAAGCTGTGCCGCGCGGGTGCCGCACCGGTCGGCCAGGACAGCGGGCTAGGCGAGATCAAATCCGCTGTGGAGCGCGGCATCCCGCCAGGACCTGGCGGCGGTGTGGTTACCGAACGCAACCTGCTCGCCGATTACGCGTGCTACCTGCGGTCGTTGGTGGACATGTCCGGGATCCGGCCGCTGCGGGTCGCGGTGGATGCTGGTAACGGGATGGGCGGGTACACCGTTCCCGCCGTTGTTGATGGGCTGCCGCTGGACATCATCCCGCTTTATTTCGAGCTGGACGGCAATTTCCCCAACCATGAGGCTAACCCGCTCGATCCAGCGAACCTGGTGGATCTGCAAGCGGCCGTGCGTGAGCACGGCGCCGATCTGGGTCTGGCCTTCGACGGCGACGCGGATCGTTGCTTCGTGGTTGACGAGCGCGGTGAGCCGGTCAGCCCCAGCACCATTACTGCGCTGGTAGCCACCCGGGCGCTGGCCATCGAGCCCGGAGCGACAGTGATCTACAATTTGATCACCTCACACTCTGTTCCGGAGATCGTCACCGAGCACGGAGGGCGGCCGGTGCGCACGCGGGTTGGCCACTCGTTTATCAAGCAGTGCATGGCAGAGACCGGGGCGATCTTCGGTGGCGAGCATTCCGCCCATTACTACTTCCGCGACTTCTGGCGGGCGGATTCCGGCATGCTCGCCGCGTTGCACGTATTGACCGCGCTTGGCCATCAGCCGCATCCGGCCTCGGTGTTGATGGCCGAGTACAGCCGCTACGCCTCCTCCGGAGAGATCAACTCGACGGTCGACGACCAGCTCGGCCGGATGGCCGCTGTCAAGGCGCATTTCGCCGCACAGCATGGCGTCGAACTCGACGAACTGGATGGCCTCACCGTACGGTGCCCCAACGGTTCGTGGTTCAACCTGCGCCCGTCGAACACCGAGCCGCTGCTGCGACTGAACGTCGAAGCCCCCGACGCCACCGCGGTCGAGGCACTGCGCGATGAGGTACTGGCCCTGGTGCGCGAGGTTGGTAGCTCTTCAAGGACTACCACCGGAGGATGAACCGGAGGATGAGGTGGCCTTCAAGAGTTACCAACCCCTCCGAGGACTGAGGAGGATCGAGGATGGTCGTGGGTTTGGACCCGCAGCTGATGGAGATTCTGGCGTGCCCCTGCCCGCAGCACGGCAAGCTAAGCAGTGGCACTGCGGCTAATCCTGAAGCGGACGCGTTGACCTGCGCCACCTGCGGGCGAAGCTTTCCCGTGGTCGACGGCATCCCCGTGCTGCTGTTGACCGAGGCACTACCCGGTACCGGCCCGGAACCTGACCAGGTGGATGGCGGTCCCGGCCGCCGTCGCGAGCCGGGTTCAGGGTGATGCCTGCCGGTATGGGGATTGGCGGGGAATTCGACAACGACTTACTCGACGACCCCCGGCGTTTGGAAGCCACCGACACCGGTGGGTTGCTCCGCGCCGCGGCCACGGCGGGCGCCCAGGTGCGCTCCACGACGGCAGCCGCCGCGGAAGCCGACCTTGCGCAGCTACGTGGAGACCGTCCGCGCGCATTGGTGCTACTCACCCGGCCGGGTGCCGCGCCAGCCGCCGCACCGCTGCTGCTGGCGCTGCTCGGCCCGTCGTGCCCGGTGCCGGTCGTGACGACGCGGTCGGTGCCGATGTGGGTCGGCGCACTGGACGTCGTGCTGGCCAGTACCACCGACCCCGGCGACCGGGAGCTGGCCGAAGGAATCGACCGTGCGGTGCGCAGGGGAGCCCAGGTAGTACTCACCGCGCCTGCCGACGGCCCGGTGGCAGCCGCGGCTGCCGGCCGAGCGGTGTTATTGGTGCCTCGGATCGAGGTACCCCCTACGTTGACCTTGCCCCGTGCGTTGACCGCCGGGCTGTTGGTGCTGGACACCCTCAAGCTGCTCGAGACCGACACCGAAGCGCTTGCCGGAGAACTGGATAGAGAAGCTGAGCGGAACTACGTCGCGCACGAATCGCTGGTCAATCCCGCCAAGGCGCTGGCGCTGCGGCTCCAAGGTCGAACGCCGTTGCTGTGGGGCACCGATCCGGTGGCCACGGCGGTGGCCGGTCATTGTGCCGGTGCCCTCGCCGCGCACGCAGGCGTCGTGGCGCACGCTGCAGGATTCCCCGAGGCGGCAGCGCTTCCGGTGCTGCGCCAGGAGGCGAGCCGGGCGGGCAGTGAGGCTGATCTCTTTGACGACCCATTCGAGGAATCATTCGGGGACCAATCGGGCCACCGGATGCCAGCGATGCGGCCCGTGCTGCTGGGCGTGCCGACCCCCTACGCCGCAGCCCGCTACCAGGCCGAGCGTGCTGCGGCGTTGGAGGCGTTGCCCGGCGCTGATCCGGTGACCGCCGACGAGGAGCTGATGGCGCACCATGACGACCCAGGTGCGGCCACATTTGCCGCCGCGGTGCTGGCCTTGCGGTTCGACTTTGCCGCGCTCTATCTCGGACTTGGTCGTGGGCTGCTGGGCGGGCCAGGTTGGGTCAGTTGGACCGGCGCGCTCGGCCCTCAATTGAACGACTAACCCGTGACCGCAGGAGGGACTGTGGAGCTGTTGCGCAACGCGGTTCGGCCTTACGCGTGGGGTTCCCGGACTGCGATTGCGGAGCTGCTCGGCAACCCCGTCCCCGCTCCCCATCCGCAAGCTGAGCTCTGGCTCGGTGCGCATCCGGCGGACTCGTCAGTGCTGCTGCATGCCGATGGCAGCCAAACCTCGCTGGTGGCAGCCTTGCGGACGGATCCTGCGCGTCACCTCGGTACCTGCTGCGTTGGGCGCTGGGGCGACCGGTTACCGTTCCTGCTCAAAGTGCTCGCGGCCGAGGAGCCGTTGAGCCTGCAGGCGCATCCGTCTGCGCAGCAGGCTGCCGAAGGCTTCGCCCGCGAAGACGCGATGGGAATCCCCCGGGATGCCTCCGAGCGCAACTACACAGACGCCAGCCACAAACCTGAACTGATCTGCGCGCTCACCGAGCTGCACGCGCTGGCAGGTTTCCGGCACCCGCGGCGCACCGTCGAACTGCTCGGCGTGCTCGACGTACCGCAGCTCGAGCCGTACCGCGTGGGGCTTGCGGCTGAACCGAACGCCCACGGTCTGCGCACCCTGTTCACGACCTGGATCACGATGCCGGAGCGCGCGGTCAAGGCGCTGCTGCCGCAGATCCTGGACGCGTGCGTGGCGCGGCTCCGCCGCAATGGCAGCGATTTCCGCGACGAGTGCCGGGTGGTGCTGGAGCTGGCTGGGACGTACCCGGGTGATGTCGGAGCGCTCGCGGCCCTGCTGCTCAATTACGTGGTGCTCAGATCCGGCGAGGCGCTGTACTTGCCAGCCGGCAATTTGCATTCCTACCTGCGCGGTACCGCTGTCGAGATCAGCGCCAACTCGGACAACGTCTTGCGTGGCGGGTTGACCGCTAAGCACATCGATGTGCCGGAGCTGCTGCGGGTTCTGGACTTTTCCTACGGTGAAGTATCAGTGCAGGCCGGTCAGCGGATCGGGCCGCATGAGACCGCTTACGACACCCCGGCTGAGGAGTTCCAGCTGACCCGGCTGGAATGGGCACCAGGCGAATCAGACCCGATCTGCTTGCGCAGCCCGTTTCCTCAGATCCTGCTGTGTACCCAGGGCTCGGTGGAGCTGTGGTCGCCAGAGGGCGGACGGGTTACGGTCCGGCGGGGCGGGTCGGTGTGGCTGGCCGCTGCCGAACCGGACGTCACGGTGTGCCCGGGCTCCGGACCGGTGCAGGTGTTCCGGGCCTTGCCCGGGCTCGGGTAATGATCGCACCGGTGAGTAGGTCACCGGTGAGCGGTACAGGGGAGGCGTCGCGGTGTCCGCAGGCGGTGGGGCAACGGCGATCGTTGCAGCGTTGCTGGCCAACGCCGGTATCGCGGTGGCGAAGTTCATCGGCTTCTTGATCACCGGGTCGTCGTCACTCCTGGCTGAGGCAGTGCACTCGGTGGCCGATACCGCCAACCAGGGCCTGTTGCTACTGGGTCGTCATAGCGCCCGGCGAGAGGCCACCCAGCAACACCCGTTTGGCTACGGCCGGGACCGCTATTTCTATTCGTTCGTGGTGGCCTTGCTGCTGTTTAGCCTGGGGTCGGTGTTCGCGCTCTACGAGGGCGCACACAAGATCTACAGCCATGACCCGATCAGCTCTCCCCTGGTTGCCATCGGGATCCTCGTGGTGGCCATTGTGTTGGAGAGCCTCAGTTTCCGAACCGCGATCAGGGAGTCTCGGCCCGCCAAGCGGGAAGGCAGCTGGTGGCAGTTCATCAAGGAGTCCAAAAGCCCGGAGCTTCCGGTGGTGCTGCTGGAGGACGCCGGTGCGCTGACTGGGCTACTGCTCGCCTTCGCTGGCGTCGGACTGTCCGTCCTCACCGGCGACCCGCTGTGGGACGGGCTCGGCACGCTCGGCATCGGGGTACTGCTTGGTGCCATTGCGATCATTCTCATCGTGGAGACCAAGAGCCTGCTGATCGGTGAGGGCTCCGATACCGAGGAACTGAACCGCATCCGCGCTGCGCTGGTCGGGCGCGGCGTGGACCGGGTGATCCACCTCAGGACCCAATATCTCGGGCCGGACGAGCTACTGGTCGGCGCAAAGATCGCGGTACCGGCGACATTGCCCAGCGTCGAGGTTGCTCGGATCATCGACGAGGCCGAAACACGGGTTCGTGACGCCGTCCCCGCTGCCCGGATCATCTACTTGGAGCCAGACCTGGATCGCACCCCGGCTGGCACCAACTGGCCGACATCCTGAGCGTCGTGAGGGTTAAGGAGCTTGGTGGGTGTTTGAGTCGTTGCTTGTCGCCAACCGAGGCGAGATCGCCCGGCGGGTCATCCGCTCTGCGCGGTCATTGGGCGTTCGTACCGTCGCGGTGTACTCCTGCGCGGATGCTGATCTGCCATTTGTTGCCGAGGCGGACGAGGCGGTCGAACTCAGCGGTCCTCCTGCACAGGTGTACCGGAATGCTTCACAGCTGCTCGACGTCGCATGCAAGACCAACGCGGAAGCCGTGCATCCTGGCTACGGATTCTTGTCCGAGGACGCCGGGTTCGCTGAGGCAGCCGATGCTGCCGGCCTGATCTGGGTCGGCCCCAGCGCCAAAGCGATCTCCGCGATGGGCGACAAGGTTGCTGCGCGCAACACCGTGGCGTCCGCAGGGGTGCCCGTTGCGCCCGGTTCAGACGCTGCGGTGATCACGCAGGACGACGCGGTCGCGCAGGCTCAACGGATTGGCTTTCCCGTCATGCTCAAGGCCGCTGCCGGGGGTGGCGGGATGGGCATGGCGGTGGCCGGCGATGCCGACACGGTGCGCACCGAGCACGCCAAGGTCAGTGCATTCGCGCAGCGGATCTTCGGTGACCAGCGGCTGTTCGTCGAGCGGTACTTCCTGCGGGTGCGACACGTCGAGGTGCAAGTTCTCGGATTGGCCAACGGCCGAATAGTGACCCTGGGGGAACGCGACTGCTCGGTGCAGCGGCGGCACCAGAAAGTCGCCGAGGAGAGCCCGTCGCCCGCCGTGGAGCCGGACCTGCGGCGCCGGATGGAACACGCGGCGGTGCTCGCGGCCTCCACCGTGGACTACCGCAACGCCGGAACGGTGGAGTTCCTGCTCGACCAGGACACCGGCGAGTTCTTCTTCCTGGAGATGAACACCCGGCTGCAGGTAGAGCACCCGGTGACCGAGCTGCGCTACGGCGTAGATCTGGTCGCAGCCCAGCTGCGCATCGCGGCGGGCGCGGACCCTGGTTTCGACGTCGATACTGTTAGGCCCGCTGGCCACGCGATCGAGCTGCGGGTCAATGCTGAGGATCCGAAGCGGTTCCTCCCCGGTCCCGGGCCGGTCACCGAGTGGGCAGAACCGGCTGGAGATGGGGTACGGGTGGACGCCGGTTACACCGCCGGCACAACGGTGACGCCGTTCTACGACTCCCTGATGGCCAAGCTTGTGGTCCATGGCCGCGATCGGGCGCAGGCGCTGGACCGGGCTCGGGCGGCGGTGGCTGGGTTCACCATCACCGGACCCCGATGCAATCTACCCTTCCACGCCGAACTGCTCGAGCACCCAGACTTCGTCTCTGGCGATTACGACACCGCCCTGGTGCCCCGGATGCGCCCCTAGCCCCGCCCCCTCCTCGGCGTGTCGTGCCCTCGTGCACGTCGTGTCGCGTTCTTGTGCACGTTGTGTTGCGTTCTTGTGCACGTTGTGTTGCGTTCTCGTGCACGGCCTGTCCCGTCCTTGTGCACGTGTCGACGTTGTTTGCTGCCGATCACCAAGCGCAGGGGGTCGGACCCGTGAAGAGCAACGAGGCGGCGTAGCCGACATCGACAGAGCCGGGTTGTGCCGCACCGCTGTTGGAGGCGACTCGCACTGCGCCGAACACGCCGAGCGCGAACGCCCGACACGCCAGGCGGGAGGGACCGACACGCCAGGCGGGAGGGACCGACTCACGAGGCATGGGGCAGCGACACACCGGACGGAGAGGGGGCTACGCGCGGGGATAGCGTGTGCGGTCGTGGGGCGGTTGGTGGTCATCGAGGGTCTGGACGGGGCGGGTAAGCGCACCCTCGCCGACGGGCTGGTCGCCGAACTCAATGCACGGGGAGTGACGGTCACCAGGATGGCGTTCCCCCGTTACGACGCCGATGTCCACGCCGACCTTGTCCGTGATGCTCTGCACGGCAGGCTTGGTGACCTGGTCAGCTCGGTTCACGGCATGGCGGTGCTTTTCGCTCTGGACCGGCGAGACGCCGCTGGGCAACTGCGCGCCCTACGAGCCCGCTACGACGTGGTGCTGCTGGATCGATACGTCGGTTCCAACGCGGCCTACGGCGCCGCACGGCTGCACGAGGGCGCTGACGGCCCCTTTGTCGAGTGGGTCCGGGCCTTAGAGGTAGACCGGTTCGGCGTGCCGGTGCCCGATCTCCAGCTGCTGTTGCGGGTACCACTGGACATTGCTGCGCGCCGGGCTGATCAGCGGGCAGCGGCGGATAGTGCCCGTCCCAAGGACTGTTACGAAACCGATGGTGCACTGCAGGCACGCTGCGCGGCTGTTTATGACGGGCTTGCTGCCCAAGGATGGCTTGCACCCTGGTCACCCGTCGATGGGACGGGGGCTGCGATCGACGGGCTGGCCGAGGTGGTGGCGCAGGCTCTCGGCTGGTAAGCCGCCCGACCGGGGAAACCGTCACGAGCAATGCCACGATGGTCCTATGGCAGCTCGTGTACTCGTAGTTGAGGACGACCCTGCGGCGGCGGAGATGTTGGCCATCGCGCTACGCCAGGCGGGCTTTGAGACCGCGGTGGTCTCCGAGGGTCCCAAGGCGCTGCCCGCGATGCGTGAACTCAAGCCTGATCTGGTGTTACTCGATCTCATGCTGCCGGGCATGAGTGGCATCGATGTCTGCAAGGCGATCCGCGCCGAATCGGGTATCCCGATCGTGATGCTGACAGCGAAGAGCGACACGGTCGATGTGGTCTTGGGTCTGGAGTCCGGTGCGGACGACTACATGATCAAGCCGCCGAAAACCCAAGAGCTCGTGGCGCGGTTGCGTGCCCGGTTACGCCGTACTGACCCGGAGCCCGCCGAGCAACTCACCATCGGGGATCTCACCATTGACGTACCGGGTCACCAGGTCAGCCGAGACGGGGAGCCAATCTCCCTGACTCCGCTGGAGTTCGACTTGCTTGTCGCGTTAGCCCGCAAGCCGCGCCAGGTGTTCACCCGGGAGGTGCTCCTCGAGCAGGTATGGGGTTACCGGCACGCCGCGGACACCCGTCTGGTCAACGTGCACGTTCAGCGGCTTCGTTCCAAGATTGAACGGGATCCCGAGCACCCTGAGGTAGTGCTCACCGTGCGCGGCGTCGGGTACAAGGCCGGTACATCGTGAGAACCGCACCGTTGTGAGTCCCCGGTTCAGGGGTCGGCCTGCGCTGACCGCGCTGACGGAACGGGCCACCGATGCCTCCGTGGCAGCCGGCGAGCTCACCATGGCGGCGGGCGCGCTATGGCGCCGATCCTTGAAGGTCCGAGTAGTGAGCAGCACCGTGGCGCTGTCGTCAACGGTCGTGCTGGTGCTGGGCATGCTGTTGCAGGCCCAGCTCGCCCAGCGGCTGATCGAGAACAAGACGCAGGCCGCGCTGTTGCAGGCCGACAACAGCAGGGTTCTGGTGGAGTCCGAACTTGGCGCCGTGGATCCCACCTCGGCGTCGCTGGCCGCCCGGCTGACCACCGCGATCGATCGTTTAACCAACCCGGATCCGACCGGGGGCGGTCCCACCACGGCCAACGCCGGTGCCTTCGAGCCAGTGCTGGTCGATGGCGGTGGGCCATCCGGAGAGGCCGGCACCGGGCAGAAAATCGGCCCCCTGGAAGACGTTCCCGCAGTATTGCAGTCCGCAGTGGAACGTGGCGCGCTCGCCCACAAGATCACTACGGTGCGTCGAGGCTCAGCGACGGTCACCATGCTGGTTGTCGGCATGCCGGTGGCCAGCGCGGGTCGCACCATGCAGCTCTACCTGCTGTTCCCGCTTACCGCTGAACAACGCACGTTGACCCTGGTGCAGTCCACCTTGGTGGTCGGCGGTGTGGTGCTCCTGGTGCTGATCGCGGGCATCGCCAGCCTGGTCACTCGCCAGGTGGTGGTGCCGATCCGGCAGGCGGCCGAGATCGCCGAACGCTTCGCTGATGGCCATCTTGACGAGCGGATGCCGGTGGTCGGGGAGGACGACATCGCCCGGCTGGGCACCTCGTTCAACGAAATGGCCGCCAGCATTCAGCGGCAGATTCGCCAGCTGGAGGAGTTCGGTGAGTTGCAGCGGGGTTTCACCTCAGACGTCTCCCACGAGCTGCGTACCCCGTTGACGACCGTGCGGATGGCCGCGGATCTGCTGTATGACTCGCGGGACCAGTTGCACCCGGTGCTGCACCGCCCGACGGAACTACTGGTGCGTGAACTTGACCGGTTCGAGGCGTTGCTTGCCGATCTGCTGGAGATCTCCCGGGTCGACGCCGGTGTTGCCGAGCTCCAACTCGAGCCCGTCGACGTGCGGACCACCGTGGCGGCGGCGGTGGCCTCGGTGCGCGCCGTGGCCGACCGCGCCGGCACCCCGCTCGAACTGGAGCAGCCGGCTGAGGAGGTGGAAGCCGAGATCGACCCGCGGCGTGTCGAGCGGATCGTGCGCAACCTGCTCACTAACGCTCTGGATCATGGAGAAGGACGCCCGGTCCGGATGACGGTTGCCGCGAACGCCGACGCAGTGGCCGTGCTGGTGCGCGATCATGGCGTTGGGCTCAAGCCCGGTCAGGAGGAGCTCGTGTTCAACCGCTTCTGGCGCGGCGATCCCTCGCGGGACCGGCGTACCGGAGGCACCGGGCTGGGCTTGTCGATCAGCCTGGAAGATGCCCGGCTCCACGGGGGCTGGTTACAAGCCTGGGGTGCTCCCGGGCAGGGCAGCGCCTTCCGGCTGACGTTGCCACGCAGGCACGGCGAGGAGCTGACCAGCAGTCCATTGCCACTCGGACCCGACGACGCCACCCGTACCTCGAGCCCGGCGTCAGGTCCCGTTGGAGCGGATCCTGTGGTGGCACAACCCCCGAAAGCAGAACCCCATGAAGCAGAGGACCAGGAAACAGAACCCGAAGTAGTGGATCCCGTGATTGGGCGATCCGACAGGGCGGAATCTGAGGTGGGGGATACCGCGGTGCCGGTCGAGCCGGGGCGTCCATGATGCGCGGACGCCGGCTCACCATCGTGATCATTGTTGGTTGTGCTGCGCTTGCCGGATGTGCCGCGATTCCGGCGAGTTCCGATCTCGAGGTGATCCGGTCCATGCCGGTCGGAGCGCAACTGGCGCCGCCACCCGGTCCCGAGCATGGCGTGGACCCGTTCCGGCTGGTCCGGGAATTCATCGAAGCTACCGGTAGCGCGGCCAACGGGCACGCCGCGGCTCGTGCTTTTCTGACGAGAAACGCCGCGGCCAGCTGGGACGACCGTGCCGGTGTGACCGTGATCGAGGACGCACCCGGCGCCGCGCCGGAGACTGGCCCCAACGACGGAGTCCGCCGCATCCGGGTGGGCGGTTCCCGGCTGGGCACGCTGACCGCGGACGGCAGCTTCATACCGGCGGCGGGAACGTTCTCCGTGCCGCTGGACGTGGTCAGCGAGCACGGCGAGTGGCGTATCTCCAATCCCCCGCCGGGGGTGCTTGTGGAAGCCAGTGCGGTGCAGCGCAACTACCGCCAGGTCCGGGTCTGTTTCGTCGACCCCGACCGCGGCACGTTGGTTGCCGACTTGCGCTGGGTACCTGCGCAACCTGCGGCCACGCTCCCGGGGCGGGTGCTAGACCTGTTGCTCGCCGGGCCGTCTCAACGGCTGGCTGGCGCAGTCCGGACGGCGATCCCCGAGGGCGTGCGCCCCCGATCTAATGTGCTGGTTAGCCGCTCCGGTCGGACTGTGATCAATCTCAGCGGGGTGGATACGCTGACCGAGGCGCAACGGCGGCTGGTTGCCGCGCAGATCGTCGGCTCCTTGGACGGCCTGGTTCCCACCCCGTTGCGGTTGCTTGCTGACGGCGAGCCGCTCATGGCCGGGCAGCCTGAGCTGCGCCCGGCTGACATCGCTTCCTACGCACCGTCCACCGGCCCGCGGTCAGACGTTCCCGGCGAAGTAGTTGTTGGTGGGCGGTTGCGTAGCCTCAACAACGCACCGGTACCAGGACCCGCCGGAGATGGTCGGCTTACCGTGCTCAGCGCTGCTCGCTCGAATCCGAACGGGGAGACGTTGGCGGCGGTTGTCGCCGGCCCGGACGGGCACCCTCAGCTGCGGGTGGGTCCGGTCGACGGAGATCTCGCGGTGGCGCCACTGGAGGCGCAGACGATAAGCCGGCCGACCTGGCGGCCGTCAGGGACCGAGTTGTGGACGGTAGTCAACGGGCGCTCGGTCATGGGCGTGGCGCTGTCGGGAACGGGTCCGCCACTGGCGTATTCGGTCGACGCCAGGGAACTAACCCGGCTGGGCAGCATCTCGCAACTGCGGCTGTCCCGGGACGGGGTCCGGGTGGTCGCGGTGATCGATGGTCGAGTGGTGGTGGCTGCGGTGGTGACTGAGTCAGGCACGGTGAGCCTGCGCCATCCGCAAGTGCTGCGCGACGGAAGCTTGCCGGCTGCCGTGAGTGTGGACTGGGCCCGTCCAGAACTTCTGGTCGTGGCCTCAGCCGGACCGTCCCCGCAGGTTTTCTCGGTGTCCGTGGACGGCCTGACCCGGCGGCAACTGTCCAGCACCAACCTGACCGGCCCGCTGACGGATATCGTCGCCGCCCCTGGCCGGGAAATTCTGGTGGCCGATGCCACTGGCCTGTGGGCCTATTCGGATACCCAGGAGGTGTGGAACCCGCTGCTCGGCGGGATCGGACCGGGCTCAGTACCGCTTTATCCGGGCTGATCCGTGAGGACAAGCGTGCAGTACTAAGGCTGGGGATGGCTGGGCCGATGTGCACAGCTGCGCCGGTATCGGGCCGTAAATCGCGGTGCCGCACCCGGGTAGGGGCAAGCTTGGGCGCGTGTTGCGCCACCTGCTGGACCTGCTGCTGCCTGTCGAGTGCGGCGGGTGCAACGCGCCCGGCGCTGCGCTATGCCCTCGCTGTGCAGCGCTGCTGAGCGCGCCGATCCAGGTTCGCCCGCCGTGTTGCCCGGCCGCCCCACCGGTCTATGCCCTAGGCAGCTACCAGGGCTGCCTCCGTGCCGCCCTCTTGGCCTACAAGGAGCGAGGCCGCCGCGACGTCGCCACACCACTGGGCACCGCGCTCGCGTCCGGGCTGCTCCAACTCCGCAGTCTGGATGCAGACTGCGCAGCGGAGGCCGTATGGATGGTGCCCGTGCCGTCTCGCGCCAGCGCGGCGGCGCGGCGTGGGGGACAGCATGTGGAATTGCTGGCGCGGCAGGCGGCTGCCGCGCTGGCAGGGGTGGAGGTAGCCGCAGCCGTTGCTCCCGCGTTGCGCATGGGCCGCGGGGTCCGTGACTCGGTCGGCTTGGCGCGGGCGGCCCGGCGAGCCAATCTGGCTGGCCGGGTGTTAATCCGGCCAGCGGGTTTACCGCCCCGCGGCATACCCGTCGTGTTGGTCGACGATGTCGTCACCACCGGCACGACTGCTGCAGCATGCGCGGCGACGCTGCTCCAGACGGGTGTCGCAGTGTCCGCCATCGTGGTGCTCGCAGCCGCTGGATGTCACCCGCCGTCGTAAGAGGCAGCTCCGTGATACCAACCACAGTGTTGACCGTGGGACTGGGCACGCCAGGCTCTGGCGAGAGACCGGCCGGGGGACTACCGTCCGGGCATCAGCATTGCTGAGGCGTTCGGGAGGAGGCGAGAAAGCCATGGTCCTGGCGCCGGTGGCCGAGTGATCCAAGCGAGCGGCCCCCCGAGCTGCTGCTTGAGCCTCACGTGGAAACGATCACTGCCTTCGGCGTCGATGAAGTCCCTATTGGACGACAACGCGAGGAGGTCGCCCTGTGAATATTGTCGTGAAGGGTCGTAACGTCGAGGTGCCCGATCATTACCGGGTGCACGTTACCGAGAAGCTCGCCCGCGTCGAACGGTATGACCAGAAAGCCGACCACTACGACGTCGAGCTGTTCCACGAACGCAATCCGCGGCAGTCCAAGAATTGCCAGCGGGTAGAGATCACCGGCCGGTGCCGCGGCCAAGTCGTTCGTGCAGAGGCATGTGGTTCCGACTTCTACACCGCGCTGGATGCGGCGGTCAACAAGCTAGACAACCGGCTACGCCGAGTCGCCGATCGGCACAAGGTGCACTACGGGCGCCGCCATCCCACTTCTGTCGCCGAGGCCACCGCATCGCTGGCGACTGTCCTAGCCCCCACGATCACTGACACTGAAGAGCAGACCAACGGCCATCGCGATGAGATGGATATGGTCGAGCCACCTGACCCTCAAGTCGACTACCTGGTGCCCACACAGCGGTGGGAATCGCCGGACCTCGATGGACCGGGTCGCATCGTCCGGCGTAAGCGGCACTCTGCCACGCCTATGACCGTCGACGAGGCGCTCTACGAGATGGAACTCGTGGGCCATGACTTTTATCTGTTCTCCGACGCCGACTCCGGGCTGCCCAGCGTGGTGTACCGCCGGCACGGCTTCGACTACGGCGTGATCCAGCTCGTCTAGTCTTCGCATACCATCGTCGCCGTCTGCGTGCTAGGGACGACATCAGGTCTCCCGTACCGCACGCAGGCGGCGATTATGGTTTGCCGCGGACCCCAGAGCTGCGCGGATGACGTCACCACTGGTGCTGGGCATACCATGGCGCGCAGACCGACCCGCGCCTGATGCGAGTGTCCCGATACGAGTGAGGTCCCTCAGGTGGTCCTGTCCCGACTGCTCCGCGCCGGCGAGCACAAGACTGTCCGCCGGTTACGCGCCATCGCTGACCACATCAACGGCCTGGAAGCCGATGTCTGCGACCTGTCCGACGCCGACTTGCGGGCGAAGACCGAAGAGTTCCGCAGCCGCCACGCCAAGGGCGAGTCACTGGATGATCTGCTGCCTGAGACGTTCGCGGTGGTCCGCGAGGCTGCTAAGCGCACGCTGGGCCAGCGGCACTTCGATGTGCAGCTCATGGGTGGTGCCGCGCTGCATCTCGGCAACGTAGCTGAAATGCGCACCGGCGAGGGCAAGACCCTGACCTGCGTGCTGCCTGCCTACCTCAACGCACTGGCTGGCAACGGCGTGCACGTCGTCACGGTCAATGACTACCTCGCCAAGCGCGACGCGGAGTGGATGGGCCGGGTGCACCGGTTCCTCGGCCTCAGTGTCGGGGTGATCTTGTCGCAGATGACTCCCGACGAGCGGCGGGCTTCCTACCACGCCGACATCACCTATGGCACGAACAACGAGTTCGGCTTCGACTACCTGCGGGACAATATGGCTTGGAGCCTGGCGGACTGCGTCCAGCGCGGGCACAGTTACGCCATCGTTGATGAAGTCGACTCCATCCTCATCGACGAGGCGCGTACTCCCTTGATCATTTCTGGACCCGCTGACCAATCGTCCCGCTGGTACGGCGAGTTCGCCCGATTGGCTCCGATGCTCAAGCGCGACGTGCACTACGAGGTGGATGAGCGCAAGCGCACGGTCGGCGTCACCGAGGACGGCGTTGCGCTCATCGAGGATCAGCTGGGCATCGAGAACTTGTATGAAGCAGCGAACACTCCGCTGGTCGGTTATCTCAACAATGCGCTCAAGGCCAAGGAGCTCTACACCAAAGACAAGGACTACATCGTCCGCAATGGTGAGGTGCTCATCGTCGACGAGTTCACCGGCCGGGTGCTGCATGGCCGGCGCTACAACGAGGGCATGCACCAGGCCATCGAGGCCAAGGAGAAGGTCGAGATCAAGGCCGAGAACCAGACCTTGGCGACGATCACGCTGCAGAACTACTTCCGGCTTTACGAAAAGCTCGCTGGCATGACCGGTACCGCCCAGACCGAAGCTGCCGAGCTGCTGCAGATCTACAAGTTGGGCGTCGTGTCGATCCCCACGAATAAACCCATGATCCGTAAGGATCACGGCGACCTGGTTTACAAGACCGAAGAGGCCAAGTTCAAAGCGGTGGTGGCAGATATCGCCGAGCGCCACACCAAGGGCCAGCCGATCCTGGTCGGCACCGCCAGCGTGGAACGTTCGGAGTACCTGTCCAAGGCGCTGGTCGCTGCCGCGATCCCGCACTCGGTGCTCAACGCCAAGCAGCACGAGAAGGAAGCGTTGATCGTCGCCGAGGCTGGCCGCAAGAGCGCAGTCACCGTGTCCACCAACATGGCCGGCCGGGGGACCGACATCATGCTGGGTGGCAACCCGGAATTCCGCGCCGACCAAGTGCTCCGAGCCAGCGGGTTGGATCCGGTGGAAACTCCGGAAGAGTACGAGGCGGCCTGGGAGGCCGCGGTGGCGGATGCCCGGGCCGATGCCGAGGCGGAGGCCGCGGAAGTCATCGCCCTTGGCGGGCTGTACGTCCTGGGCACCGAACGGCATGAGGCACGGCGCATCGACAACCAGTTGCGCGGCCGCTCCGGACGCCAAGGTGACCCCGGTGAATCTCGGTTCTACCTGTCTTTGCGCGACGAACTCATGGTCCGGTTCAACGGACCGCTGGTCGAGTCCATCATGACCCGCCTGCGGATGGATGACGACATTCCGATCGAGGCCAAGATGGTCACCCGGGCGATCCAGTCCGCGCAGACCCAGGTCGAGCAGCAGAATTTCGAGATCCGCAAGAACGTCTTGAAATATGACGAGGTCATGGACCTTCAGCGAAAGGTGATCTACGCCGAACGTCGGCGGGTGCTTGAAGGTGAGGACCTGCGCGACCAAGTTCAACACATGATCACCGATGTGGTGACCGCCTACGTCAACGGGGCCACCGAGAACGGCTACGTCGAGGACTGGGACCTCGATCAGCTCTGGTCGGCGCTGCGGACGCTGTACCCAGTCGGCATCAAGTACGAGGACATCGCCGGAAACACCGAGGACCTGACTCGGGACACGCTGCTGGCCGGGGTGCTCGAGGATGCGAGAGCGGCGTATGCCCGCCGTGAGGCGGAACTGGAGCAGATGGCCGGCCCAGAGGCGATGCGCGAACTCGAGCGCCGGGTGGTGCTGTCGGTGCTGGATCGCAAGTGGCGTGAACATCTCTACGAGATGGACTACCTCAAAGAGGGCATCGGCCTGCGCGCGATGGCCCAGCGTGATCCGCTGGTCGAGTACAAGCGCGAGGGATTCGAAATGTTCAGCGCGCTGCTCGAGGGGCTTAAAGAAGAGTCGGTCGGCTTCTTGTTCAACGTGCAGGTTCAGGTGGCCGCTCCGGAGGTGCCGGCCGAACCGGCGCCGACCGCGGTCGCTGCCGCGGCGCCGGATTCGGCACTGTCCGAGATCGACGGGCAGACCGGCGAGGGCGCCGCTGGCGCGCCCGCGCTGGCCGGAATGGGTGGCATGGCCGCGCCGGAGGCACGCCCGCTGACTTACACCGGGCCCGCCGAGGATGGCGGCGAGGTGCAGACTCGTGGCGGGGATGGCGGGGCTGCCGCCGCGGAGCCCTCCCGGAACGCGCCCTGCCCCTGTGGCTCGGGTCGCAAGTACAAGCGCTGTCACGGAGCCCCCACCACAGCTCACTCCTGACCCTTTTTCTCCGCGTGTCGTTCCTTCCTGCCGCGTGTGTCGTGCTCGTGCGCCCTGCGTGTCGCGCCCTGGTGCGCGCTGTGTCGCGCGGATCAGCACGTTCGGCGCTGGCCACGAGCCGCCAGGTCTCCAGTGGTGAGGCGTAATTGCAAGGTGGTGCACTGCCACCTGTCGCTGTGTTTTTCGAATCGTGCGGCCAGCGCCCGAACGCCGGTGGTCAGCGTGACGACCGCGACCGCCTCCAGCACATCGACAGCATGCTGCTGGGCGATCACCTTTCGCACCTGGGGCTGCAGATGACCGGCCGCTGCTTGGAGTGAAGGAAGGGAATCAAGCACGTCGGTACTTAGCACTCTGGACAGTTGCCGAGCGGCTCGCCGGCCGCGGACCGTTTCCACCACGGCGCGGAGCACTCGGTCAGCCAGGACAGGCGCTGCAGGGTCGGTGGCCGGCAGTGCTGTGACAGCAGGTGGTGCGGTGGTCACCGGCGCGGTAGTCGGCAGGATGTCTGCCAAGCGGCGCAGCACGGGACGCTGCGATTGCTGCGGACGTGGCTCAGCAATGCTGGTCGTCAACGAAGCCTCCTCGTCGGGAAGACCGCGCGCGGGTGAGCGCGATCAATCGACGGCGGGGCCGGAGACGCCGTGGCGGCGGCCGCTGGCGTCGGCGCCAGGACCGCGGGGCACCAGTCGGAGGAGGGGCTCCGAGCCGGTAGCGCTGAGTATGCATCCGGTTGCAGAGCGTTGTCAGCACCTGTCGCCGGACCGGGTACAGATTTGCGCTCTACCGGCTTACTTCGGTATCTGGTGATGTCTACGGCCGCGCGGGGGACGCTGGCCACTGGGCCAGCTGCCAGCACGTCGACGAGCCCAGTCGAAACACACCACCGCAGCGGCGCTGGCAACGTTGAGGGACTCGACGTTGCCAGCCATCGGGATGCTGACCCGGCCGGTGAGGTATGCGGTGATGCCAGGGGACAGGCCTGCGCTCTCGTTGCCCAGCACATAGGCCACCCGTGGCGGTGGTGCGTGGTTGAACAGTGAGCGCGCTCCAGGCGCCGAGGCAGACAGCCCGAGTACGGCGAAGCCAGCAGCGCGCAGCGTGGCGCAACCTTGCTCCGCAGTGGCAGCGCGCAGCACCGGGGCATGGAATGCCACCCCTGCCGATGCTTTGATCACGAGCGGATCGATCGCCGGTACCCCTCTGCGCGGCAGGACGACGCCATCCATCCCGGCGGCGGTGGCGGTACGCAGGATCATGCCCACGTTGGCCGGATTGGTGATCGCATCGAGAACTAGCACCGCCGCCGTGCTGCCCAGCGTGGCCAACCCGCTATCCAGCGGCCGCATGCGGGGTGCCTTGACGTCAGCCAGCACACCCTGGTCGTGCCGCCCGTTGCCAGCCAAGACCTTCACCCGGTGCGCCGATGCCCGCTGCACCGGTATTTGGCGGCGCGCTGCTGCGTCGATGATCTCCGCGACGATATCCCCTCGGGCGTGCACGGCCATGATTACCTTGTCGACGGTCAGCGTCGGGTCGCTCAGCGCCTCCAGCACTGGTTTACGGCCGTAGACGGTGATGAAGAGGTCTCTCGGGCTCGCGCCCTGCCGGTCGGCCGGGCCACCGAGCTGATCGTCGGGAGAGCGCACGTACTCAGGGTAAGCCGACGTCCACGGAGGTCGCGGCCGGCGGTGATCTAGTCTTGTGCGTTGTTCTCGCCAGTGGAGGACCCGGTACAGAGAGGCGACGTTTCGCCGATGAGGGTCTACATTCCCGCCACGCTTGCGACGCTGCGTAGCCTCGTCGAGTCCGGCGAATTGGTTCCGGTTGCCGGCACGGCCTTTGCCGTAACCCCGATGCTTCGCGAATCCTATGCTGCCGGGGATACCGAGGAACTGGAGTACGCGGCGATGAACGAGGCCGCCCGGGCGTCGTTGCGGCTGCTAGCCGCCGAGCTAGACGGTAACCCGGCGGTGCTCCCGCGGCGTGTGGTGGTCGCGGCCGATGTCGAGCCGGTACGGATGCGCGCTGATCTTGATGATGCCGCGGTTGCGGTTGCCGGTCCGGTACCACTATCCGCAGTCGCCGCCGTGCACGTCGACCTGGCCGAGGCTGAGGATGCGGTGCGCACCGCGGCAGCGGTTGTGGATGCTGCTGACCTCGGCGATCCAGATGCCGAGTTCACCCTTGGCAGCGCAGAGGACCACGAGATGGCCTGGTATGCCACCCAGGAGATTGCCTTCCTGCTTGAGTTGCTCTAACCCCCGCGCCTCGTGCCGACGTGTCGCGCTTCCCTGCTCGCCGTGTCGCTCCCCGGTGCGCGGTGTGTCGCGCTCTCACGCTTGGCGTGTCGGGCTCCCGTGTTGTTGCGGCCGCGGGGACGGCTGCACACCATTGACGGTGGCGATCTCCAGCGACCCGGCACCGAGCGTCATGGTTCGACAGAGCACGCACCGGGGAGCGACACGGTGAGCAGGAAAGCGCGACACGCGGCGCACCGGGGCGCGACACACCGAGGACAAGAGCGCGACACACTGGGGAGGAGAGCCCGACACGGCGGGCTTGGGGAGGACAAGCAGGGAGGTTCCGATGGACGCGATCACGTCCACGCCAGCCCCGCGTAACGAACCAGTCCGCAGCTACGCGCCGCAGACTGAGGAGCGGAAGTCACTGATCCGCAGGTTGACCGAGCTGGCTGACCAGCAGCCCGATCTGACGATGACCATCGGCGGGATGCAGCGCATGGCTGCAGGCCAACCGTTCACCGTGGTGGTCCCGCACCGGCATGCCCACGTGCTGGGCATCAGCGCCCAGGCCAGCGAGACTGACGTCGCCGATGCCGTCCGGGCTGCGACACAAGCGGCGGCCGCCTGGCGCGATACGCCGTTCGACGAGCGGGCAGCGATCCTGCTGCGCGCCGCGGATCTCGCGGCCGGCCCGTGGCGCGACACGCTCAACGCGGCCACCATGCTCGGCCAGTCGAAGTCCGTGCAGCAGGCCGAGATCGACGCAGCCTGCGAGCTGATCGACTTCTGGCGGTTCAACGTGCACTACGCGCGTGGAATTCTCCAAGAACAGCCGAACTCGGTACCCGGCGAATGGAACCGGATGGACTACCGACCGCTCGACGGGTTCGTCACCGCGATCACCCCGTTCAACTTCACCGCGATCGCCGCTAACCTGCCCACCGCGCCTGCGCTGATGGGCAACACGGTGGTGTGGAAGCCCACCCCTACCCAGCAACTCGCTGCGCACTACACGATGCGACTGCTCGAGGCCGCCGGGCTACCACCTGGGGTGATCAACATGGTGACCGGGGATGGCGCAGCCGTCAGCGAGGTCGCATTGACAAATACAGACTTTGCTGGATTGCACTTCACCGGGTCGACGGCGACCTTCAAGACGCTCTGGCGCACGATCGCCGACCATCTGGACGGCTACCGCAGTTACCCGCGCGTTGTGGGGGAGACCGGCGGTAAGAACTACCTGGTGGCGCATCCTTCGGCCGAGCCGGCGGCGGTGACCACCGCTCTGGTCCGGGGAGCGTTTGAATACCAGGGGCAGAAGTGTTCAGCGGTCTCCCGCGCTTACGTTGCCCGCTCGCTTTGGGACGGCGGTTTACGACAACAGCTTGCCGACACCACACGCACGATCAAATACGGCGATGTCGCGGATCTGTCGAACTTCGGTGGCGCGGTAATCGACGCCCGAGCTTTTGCCAAACACCGCGACGTGCTGGCCAGAGTCGCCACCGATCCGTCGATCGACGTCCTTGCCGGCGGCCACTGTGACGACTCGCAGGGCTGGTTCGTGCAACCGACGGTCCTGCTCGCCGGCGACCCCAAGCACGAGGTATTCACGACGGAATATTTCGGACCCATTCTGGCGGTGCACGTCTACCCCGACGGCGACTACCCGGCAATCCTTGACCTGGTCGACTCCACCGGCCCCTACGCCCTGACCGGCGCGGTATTCGCCTCCGACCGGCAGGCGATCACCCAAGCCCAAGGAGCGTTGCGCTTCACTGCAGGCAACTTCTATGTCAACGACAAGCCGACCGGCGCGATTGTGGGCCGCCAGCCCTTCGGCGGTTCCCGTGCCTCGGGCACCAACGACAAGGCCGGTTCCATGCTCAACCTGCTTCGCTGGATCAGCGCCCGCACCATCAAGGAGACCTTCGACCCGCCCCACGAGTACACCTATCCGCACATGATCGAATAGTCGTCCAGGCTATACCTGACGTGGCGCACGCTCGACGCGGAACGGGCGAAACCCACGGGCACGGTAGTTACTCAGGGCATGCGGGTGATCGATCGATGTGGTGGCCAGCCACACCCGGTCCACTGAACCAAGGCCCCACGCGAGCTGGGTGGCCAGGGTCAGCAGGTGGCCGCCGAATCCTCGACCCACCCATTCCGGAACCAGCCCGAATTTGGTGATCTCAACGTCGCCTCGCGCATGCCGCTGCATGATTATCAAGCCGATGATGTCCACATCGACCCGCGCGATCCAGCACTGCACGCCAGGCCGGTCCAGCAGGTTCATCCACCGCTGTTCGGACCATCCCAGGCTTAACCAATGATGCGCTGCGGCAATCCGGTTGTGGGTTGAGCGGATCAGTGCCAGCGCGTCCACGCCGGCAGGGTGCAGCGCGATGTCAGCCGGCGGCAGCTTGCCCGCGACGAGCTGGTCACGAGACGTCATCTCCAGGTGGGTGATGGTCACCTCGACGAGCACCATACGACGGTGCCAGCGGCCCAGCGGCCAGATCAACCTGAATCCGCGAGCGCGGCGAGCAGGCGCCGTACGGACATCGCCCGGCGGTAGGCCGCGCCCTGAAGGTTGTCCAGCGCGCATTCCGGGTCTGCGGGAGGTCCGAGATGGGTACAACCGCGGGGGCAATCCACGATCGCCTCAGCGAGATCCCCGAAGGCACGGACCACGTCGTCCGGCGTCACGTGCGCCAGCCCGAAGGAGCGGATCCCCGGTGTATCGATCACCCACCCACCGTCCGGTAGCGGCAGCGCCACGGCCGAGCTGGAGGTGTGCCGACCCTTACCCACCGCACTGACCGCGGCGGTGGCCCGCAACGCGTCGGGCACCAGCCGGTTCACCAGCGTCGATTTGCCCACTCCGGAGTGCCCAACCAGGGCCGACACCCGGTCCGCCAGCTGGGCGCGCACCGCATCGACCCCGATCTCCGGGCTGGTCACCAGCACCGGCAACTCCAGCGCTGCATAGTGCTCGAGCACGGCGTCTGGTGGTGCGAGATCTCGTTTGGTCAGGCAGAGCACCGGTTCCAGGCCGCCGGCGTAGGCAGCGACCAGGGTGCGGTCGATCAGCCCGAAGCGCGGCGGTGGGTCCGCCAGCGACGCCACGATCAGCAGCTGCTCGGCGTTGGCGACCACGATGCGTTCGTAGGGGTCGGTGTCGTCGGCGGTCCGGCGCAGCACGCTGGTTCTCTCGTCGACCCGAACGATACGCGCGAGAGCATCCGGTGCGCCGCTGACGTCGCCGACCAGTCCGACCCGGTCTCCCACGACCACTGGCGTGCGCCCGAGTTCACGGGCCCGCATGGCGGTCACCCGCAGGGTTGGATCGTGGTCAGGTGCACACGTCCAGCGGCCGCGATCCACCGCGACGACCATCGCGGCTGCTGCGTCTGAGTGATCGGGACGGCGCTTGGTGCGGGGCCGAGAACCGCTCCGGCCCGGCCGGACCCGGACGTCCGACTCATCGAGACTCTGAGCGCGCCGCGGTGCGCTCCCTGGTCGGCTCAGCCGTCACCACCTGCCAGCATCGCCGCCCATGTCGCCGGGAATTGTGGCAGCGTCTTGTCTGTCGTGGCGATGTCATCCACCGCGATCCCGGGTACCACGAGGCCTAGGATCGCGCCCGCGGTCGCTATCCGGTGATCGGCGTAGGCGCCCCAAGGACGGCCAGGGTCGCTGCGCAACGGTCGGGGATGGATCTCCAGGCCGTCGGGCATCTCCCGGATGTCACCGCCCAGCGCACCGATCTCGATGGCCAGCGCAGCCAGCCGGTCGGTTTCATGCCCACGCAGGTGCGCGATACCCCGCAGCCGCGACGGTGTTGTCGCCAGCGCCGCCAGCGCCGCGATGGTCGGGGTCAGCTCCCCGATGTCATGCAGATCGGCGTCGAGGCCGTTGAGCCGCTCGGGACCGGACACGGTCAGCCCGCGCTCGTGCAGCTCCACGATGCATCCCATCTGCACCAGCAACGGGCGGATCGCGTCGCCGGCCTGGGTGGTGCGCACTGGCCAGCCTGGCACGGTGACCTGCCCACCGGTGACCGCGGCGGCCGCCAGGAACACCGTGGCATTGGACAGGTCCGGCTCGACATCGAAGTCACCGCCGGCGACGGGGCCCGGGGACACCTGCCACCATGTCGCGCCGTCGGAGTGCACCTCAACGCCACGATCGGCCAGCATCTGCACGGTCATGTCGATATGCGGCCGGGACGGCACCGGGGGACCGTCATGGCGGACCGTGATGCCGCCGTCATACCCCGCGGCGGACAGCAGCAGTCCGGAGACGAACTGCGACGAGCTGGACGCGTCAATGCATACCTCCCCGCCAGGCAGCCGGCCGGTGCCGTGCAGCACGAAGGGCAATGAGTCCCCGTCCACCCGGCAACCCAGCGCGCGCAGCGCACCCAGCATCGCGCTCATCGGCCGCTGCCGGGCCCGCTCGTCACCGTCGAAACGAATCGGGCCGTCAGCCAACGCAGCGAGCGGCGGCACAAACCTCATCACGGTTCCGGCCAGCCCGCAGTCCACTGTGGCGGTCCCGTGCAGCCCGCTGTGCGCGGCGACGTGGAGGTCAGCGCCTTGGCTGGTCACCGCTACTCCCATCGCCTCCAGAGCGCCAGCCATCAGATCGGTGTCCCGGCTGCGTAGCGCCCGCCGGATGGTGCCGCCGCTTCCGCTTAGCGCGGTGAGCAACAGCGCCCGGTTGGTGATCGATTTCGATCCCGGGACGGTGACGGTGGCCCGCACCGGTCCGCCGGCCAGCGGCGCGGTCCAGGGCAGCTGGGTGGAGATGGTCATGGCGCCATCATCGCGCAGGGCACCATGCCACGATGAGGCTATGTGCGGCAGGTACGCCTCCACCAAGAATCCCGCGACGTTGGCGGTCGACTTCGACGCTGTTGACGCCACCGACGGTGCGGCGCCCGGTGCTGACTACAACGTCGCGCCCACCAAGCCAGTGCTCTCGGTGGTGACCCGGCATCCGCGCGACGCGGAGGGAAATCCCGATCCAGACCGGAAGGTGCGCAGCATCCGGGTGATGCGTTGGGGCTTGGTGCCGCACTGGGCCAAGGATCCAGGGATTGGATCCCGGATGATCAACGCCCGGGCCGACAGCGTCACCAGCAAGCCCGCATTCCGGGATGCGATGGCGCGGCGGCGCTGCTTGATACCGGCCGACGGCTGGTATGAGTGGCAGCGCACCGGCCACCACAAACAGCCGTTTTTCATTACCCCAGCGGATGGCTCCACGCTGGCGCTGGCTGGCCTGTGGTCCACCTGGCGAGGTGCGGATGCGGCGGCGCAGCCGCTGGTGACCTGCGCGGTGTTGACCACCGACGCGGTGGGCCCGCTGCGCGACATCCACGACCGAATGCCGCTGATCCTGCCTGCGGACGACTGGCCGGCCTGGCTTGATCCCGATTCTGACGACGCCCGTACGCTGCTCGGTCCGCCATCCGAGCAGCTGGTGCAGGCGCTGGAGCTGCGACCGGTGTCCACCGCAGTGAACGATGTCCGGCATGGCGGCCCTGAGCTAGTTAAATCCCTTGAGCCGGAGCAGCCAGCGCTGCTCGACCTGGACCACATCCGGTGACCGGATCGACCGTTGCGACGCCTCACGGGCCGGCCAAGGTCGAGTTGCACCGCGCCGAGCGAGGTGATGCAGCGTTGCTGCTCGGGCACGGGGCTGGTGGTTCGATCAACACCCCCGACCTCATGGCCGCTACCAGGGCGGCAACCGCGGTGGGGGTGCATGTGGCGCTGGTTACCCAGCCTTACCGGGTGGCAGGCCGGCGCGCTCCGGCGCCGACCCGGCAGCTGGATGAGGCATGGTTGGCTATCAGCCGGAATCTGTCCGAGGGACCGTTCTCCGGCCTGCCCTTGATTTTCGGCGGCCGTTCCTCTGGGGCCAGAGTGGCCTGCCGCAGCGCGCGAGCGGGTGCAGCCGTCGCCGTGCTGTGTCTGGCGTTCCCCGTGCACCCGCCTGGGCGTCCGGACCGTAGCCGGATGGAGGAATTGGACGGCGTGGCCGTGCCGGTGCTGGTCGTGCAGGGTGAGCGGGATCCTTTCGGTCGTCCCGAAGCTGCCGCAGGTCGCGAGGTCGTGCTGTTGCCCGGAGACCACTCCCTCAAGGCTGACCCCGAGATGCTGCAGAGCGCGGTCGCGGCATGGCTGACGGGCCAGCTGCGTGCCTTGACAGACTGACGTAGACGGTCCCAGTGCTCATGTCGGACCTGTGCGGCAAAGTCAGCTGCGATTGGTAGTCGCCGTGCCGTGCTGCCAGCGGTGATGTTTCATGAGGCGGTCGCGATCGACGCGACGGTAGCTTTTGCCGCTTGGACCAAGGCATTTGGAGCCAGCTCGAGTTGCAGCCCGCGCCGGCCGGCGCTGCAAAAAACCGTCTCGAAATCTTGGACCGAAATGTCGATGACGACAGGCAGCTGCTTTCGGTGACCCAGCGCTGAAATACCGCCAATGACGTAACCGGTTGCCCTCTCGGCGTCGGCTACGGACGCCATCTTGGCCTTTTTGGCGCCCATCACGGCGGCAAGGGCACGCAGGTCGAGCTGGGTACTGACGGGAACGACCGCGACTGCCAGCCGCCCGTCTAGTTCGGTGATCAGCGTTTTGAACACCCGCTGTGGTGCCAACCCCAGGGCTGCCGCCGCCTCCACCCCGTAGGAGTCAGTGCGGTGATCAAGGGTATGGGCATGCAGCCGGTAGTTGATGCCGCAGCGGTTCAGTAACGTCGTCGCGGGCGTGCTCTGCCCTGCCATGGCGAACCAGCTTAGATCCGGCATCGGCGCAACCCATCAGCGGCGCGCACCGACGGTGATCAGACTGCGGAATGTGAGTGCCGGGCAGGACGTTACCCCGGCCGTGGTAGTGACAGCTCAGCAGTGCCGCCAGACCCCACGGAGCTCGTTGGGCTTACTGGTCGATTGGCGCGTACCCTCAACCACTAATGCAGACCTGGGCATGGGGGTGGTCGGAATTATGTCAGCCGACAGCGCCGGGATTGCCCGATCCGGTCAGCTTGAGCCGAGCCCCGAAGAGACACTCGTCGAGTCGAACGTCGGGGAGCAAACCCCCGCCGTCGAATCGAAGGTCGAGGATCAGACTTCCGTAACGGAGGAGACGCCGGAAGAACGCACCGCGCGGTTCGAGCGGGACGCCATGCCGTTGCTCGACCAGCTCTATGCGGCGGCGCTGCGGATGACCCGCAATCCGGCCGACGCGGAGGACCTTGTCCAGGAGACCTACCTGCGGGCCTACGGCGCTTTCGACTCGTTCCGCGAAGGGACCAATTTGCGGGCCTGGCTATACCGTATTCTCACCAACACCTACATCAACGGGTATCGCAAGCGTCAGCGTCAGCCGGTGGCACAACCTTCTGAGGAGATCACCGACTGGCAGCTCGCGCAGGCTGCGCAGCACACCTCGTCGGGTTTGCGGTCAGCAGAGATGGACGCACTGGACAGGCTGCCCGACACTGATGTCAAGGAAGCCTTGAGCCAATTGCCGGATGAGTTCCGCATGGCCGTATACCTGGCCGATGTCGAAGGCTTCGCATACAAGGAGATCGCCGAGATCATGGGCACCCCGATCGGGACTGTGATGTCGCGGCTACACCGGGGGCGCAAGCAACTGCGCGACATGCTGACCGGGGTGGCCCGGGAGCGGGGCTTCCTGCGTGACGCGGAGGTCGCGTCATGAGCTGTGGAAAGCCACACGAGACCAACTGCCACCAGGTTCTCGCCGAGCTGTGGATGTTCTTGGACAACGAATGCAACCGCGAACGCCGGGAGTTGCTACAGCGCCACTTGGACGAATGTGGCCCGTGCCTGGAAGAGTACGGCCTCGAGGAGCACCTCAAGGCGTTGCTGGCCCGCAAATGCGGCGGTGATCACGCACCCGACGCGCTCAAGCAGCGGTTACGCGATTCAATCCGGGAGATCATGATCCGGCAGGCCGTTCTCGGTGCGGAAGTGACGGTGCACCAAACCGAAGACGGCACCATCGTCGAGGTCTCCAGCGTCGAATCGCACGCCTGGCTGTCAACCGAGAGTTGATCCGTGCTGCGGGCTCACCGTCTGTCACGACGGGCCCGCAGCGGGACCTCAGCTGTTGGGACGCTTGCCGTGGTTGGCAGCGTTGCGCTTGCGGCTACGCTTCTTACGGCCCTTCTTGGACACTGTTGTCCTACCTCTCTGATTCTCCAACGACGCGATTGTGTTCGTGGACCAGTGTGTCACGGTGCGCTATGACTGCGTCGCGGAGTAGGTGGCTCAGCGTGGTTGGATGGCAGGCACAGCATTAAGGAGGGCGATCCATGACCGAGGAGATCCGGGCCGAAATGGTGGCCAACGTGTGGAAGATCGTGGTCGCCGAGGGCGATGCGGTGTCGGACGGTGACACGTTGGTAATCCTGGAGTCGATGAAGATGGAGATCCCGGTCTTATCCGAAGTGGACGGAACGGTCGCGAAGTTGGCGGTCTCAGAAGGCGACGTCGTGCAGCAGGGCGACTTGATCGCCGTGGTTGAGTAACGTCTCTGCGAGTGGGCCAGCCGGCGGTGAGCCGCAATGTCGACGCTCAGTGAGTTACTCGCCCGGCATACCCGACTACCCGGCGCAGCGGTCACTCACCTGCAGCGGGTCGTCGCTGAGTGGCAGCTACTGGCTGATCTGGCATTCGCCGATCTGTTGATGTGGGCTCCGCTGAACGCCGCCGATCAAGCAGAGGAATTCTTATGCGTGGCGCATGTCCGGCCGACGACCGGCCCCACGGTCCATCCTGACGACCTCGTCGGCACCCGGGCAAGTGACTCTGAGCGCCTATGGCTGAGCAAGGCGTTGCGGCACGGCAGTATCTTGCGCGAGGAACAGCCCTCCTGGCTGCTTGGTGTTCCGGTGCGGCGTGAGGTGATACCGGTACGGCTAGGTGAGCGGTGGATCGCTGTGCTGGGCCGGGAGGCGAATCTGGCGGTTCCTCGGGTGCCCAGTCCGCTGGAGATCGCGTACCTGGGTGTCGCCGCGGACCTGTGCCAGATGCTGGTGGACGGCACCTTCCCAGACACCGACACCACCCCAGATCTGCAAGGTGGACCGCGAGCGGGGGATGGTTTGCTCCGGGTCGACCCGCACGGAATCGTGATCTACGCGAGTCCCAACGCGTTGTCGGCCTATCACCGCATGGGACATGCCGCTGAACTACGGGGCGAGCGGCTTGCCCTGCTGACCCGCACCCTGATTTCCGACCCGTTCGATGGCGCGGAGGTTGCGCAGCGCATCCTGGGCGCGATCCAGGGCAGCCCGAGCACCCGTATCGAGGCCGAAGCAGCCGGTGCCACGATGCTGTTCCGGGCGCTGCCGTTACGGCCGCGCGGTGCGCCGGCCGGGGCGTTGGTGCTGGTCCGCGACGTGACGGAGCTACGCAGCCGGGATCGTGCGTTGCTGTCCAAGGACGCCACCATTCGCGAGATTCACCATCGGGTGAAAAACAACCTGCAAACGGTGGCTGCTCTCCTGCGCTTGCAGTCTCGGCGCACCGCGAATGTTGAAGCCCGCCAGGCTCTGCAGGAATCGGTGCGCCGGGTGGCCTCCATCGCCATGGTGCACGAGACGCTGTCCATGTCTCTGGATGAACGGGTAGACATCGACGAGGTCGTGGACAAGGTGGTCGCCATGGTCGCTGAGGTGTCAGGAGAAGAGAGCCGAGTCGTCATCCGGCGGGAAGGCGAGTTCGGCATACTCGCTGCCGAACTCGCTACACCGCTGGTCATGGTGCTCACCGAACTCGTCCAGAACGCTCTGGAGCATGCGTTCGAGCCGGGCAGCCGGGGCGAAGTGGTGCTGCGCGCTGAACGGTCCGCCGGATCGCTGCAAGTGACTGTTTCTGACGACGGCCGCGGTCTGCCGGTGGATTTCTCCCTGTCGCGAGCCGAACGGCTGGGTTTGCAGATCGTCCGTACCCTCGTCGGTTCCGAACTGCAAGGATCTCTCGAATTGCAGCGCGGACAGCCCCGCGGCACTGTGGCAATGCTGAGTTTGCCCTTGGCAGGCCGCCGTTGACGTACTAACGCCCCATCGGATTTGGCATGTACTGATGACAGAGGGCTTGGCACCGAAATCGGTGCCAAGCCCTCTGTTGGTCGTGCTCTGTGCGCGAATCAGACGCCGTTACGGGCCCCGGTCCGAGCGTTACGCCGCTTCAAGGCGCGCCGCTCGTCCTCGCTCATACCGCCCCACACGCCAGCATCTTGCCCGGAGGCGAGTGCCCAATTAAGGCACTCAGCATTAACCGGGCAGCGGCGGCAGACGGCCTTCGCCTCGCTGATCTGCAGAAGAGCGGGGCCGCTGGTTCCCACAGGGAAGAACAGCTCGGGGTCCTCGTCTCGGCAGGCCGCGCGGTGGCGCCAGTCCATCGTGCTTGCTCCTCGTCGATCGCGCTGGTGAACTGCTTTGTCCCAGCGCCGTCGTCGTCATGTCATTTGGGCTTGTGAATGATTTCACAATCATCCGTGATGTCAAGAGGTATCTACGGACACAGTGAGCCAATTCACCCAGGAGTACCCGACTGATCGAACCACCGACCACATGTGAAACCGATTCTCCAAGCACCATTCGGACGTCACTGTGCGTCACGGCAGCTTCTTCACCACTGCCCGCTTCGCTCCCTCATCAAGATATGATCATCTTGGTGAGTCGCCAGTAAACCCACACACCGATCTGGTCAGGGGCTTCCTGGCAGCTAGCCCTGTCACTCCTAACGAGGCGGGATACCAAAACGTTTCGGGTCACTTCTCGCGACTCCTTGCGCCGTAGCCGGTGCTCGGGCTGGCTGGAGAAAAGACCGAGGTTGGCGGCTAATCTGCTGGCATGAGCCCCGCAGACCTCCATGGCCCCGCGGAGACGGTATGACGCCCGCCGACGTGCCGCGGCCGGTACGCGCCGCAGGTGTGCTGGTAGTGCTGCAAGGCTTGACCGGCGTGGTGATCGGAGCCTGGTTGCTCACTGCGGCGGTACGGGGATCCACCGGTCCGGTACCGATTGCGGCCACTGCAGCCTGGCTGCTGAGTTTCGGAGTGATCTTACTTACGGTGGGTGTCAATCTCGTGCGGGGCAAGCATGGTGCGCGCACTCCGGCTACCGTCGCCCAATTGCTGTTACTCGGGGTGTGCTGGTATGCCATCGGGCCGTCGTCGCAGCCCCTCTATGGCGTACCGGCCGGAGCATTCTGTCTGGCTGTGTTGATACTGCTGTTCTGTGCATCGGCCCGGCGCTGGGCCACTGATGCACACAGGGCAACGCGCTGACCGGTGTTTACACATCATTTGGATATTTCACACCTTTTTGACGCCACAAACCCTCAGTTGAGCTGGGCGCGGAGGCTGCGTGCGGCGTATTGGAGCAGCTCCGTATGCTGTGGCCATCTGGGGATCTGCGATTCCAGGAATTTGGCGCCGTCGCGGAAATTAGCCAGCTGGCCGAACGTATGCCCCAACTCGATGAGCTCTTCTGCGCCCACGCCGGGTAGCGCAAGACGCATCCGCAATACCCATTCCAGATCAGCTGGCCGTCCAAGATTCCGATAAACTGCCCGCAAGTTCTGCAGAACGCGGGCGAAAATCGCCCTTCTGGGCGCGGCCGTGAGCAAGTGCCGCTCGAACGGGACGTCCGGACCCGCCTGGTTGGCGGTGCGGAACAACGCCTCGCAACCGGCCAGGTCAAGCAGCGTGCCGCCGTTGAACGCGTCGAGGTAGTGATCAGTGGCCATCGGACGGACGAGGAAATGGCCGGGCATGCTGATGCCCTCGAGCGCAACTCCAGCACGGCGCCCCACCTCGAGGCAGACGATCGACAACGTGATGGGGATGCCGAGCTTGCGCCGGAGGACCTGATGCAGCAGCGAGTTGCGCGGATCGTAGTAGTTGGTGGTATTGCCGGCGAAGCGCTCCTCGACGAAAAGCCGGTGGATGAGCGACTCAAGCGAGTCGACACCCTGCGCCAAGCGATCCAATTCTTGTAGCCACGTGCCCGGGTCAAGATCTGGATCGGCACCAGCGGCGATCGCCAGCGCGCCCACGTCAAGATCCGGCCCCGGCCCGCGCCCGGCCAGCAACCCGATGAAGTGCTCTACTGCGTCCACGGTGTAGCCGATCGTGCGCCGTACCAGGGCTCGCTGTCGATCCCCGCACCGGTTATCCGGCATGACTCGCGTGCTTGGCCCGCCATCACGACCACCGGCGGGCACGAATCCGGTAGCGACGTGGTCTAAGGCAGCGACGGCCCCCCGGTCCGGGCGTAGTCGACGGTTGAGAGCTCTGCGTCAGCTGAGGAGATAGTTGCGGGCCTCCTTCGATCTTCTGGAAAGTGAAGGTTACGGTATTCGAGGTTGACCGCTGGAGCCACCGGAGTGTGTCTGCGTCCAGAGTGAGCGTCAGCAGTCCGTGAACGGTGCGGGAAAATTTAGCCAGTGTGTCGACATTGCGATTTGTTCGGTAACGCGTGTGCTTATCTGATGTCGCAAGCCCATGGTTGGTCTATGGGCACTTCAGAATTCGCGAGGATTGCGCCTAGATAGCTGATTGTATCCGCCGGCGACTTGGCAAGAACGCATATATGATCCATCAGTTCCCGGTAGTGCTGCACGTCTTCATCTCTATCAAGACACAGTGCAGTGGTATGTTGCTGAAGGTACACGATGTCCGTCAGCTCGGGTTCGGCGAACCGGAGGATCGTAAAGGGGCCGCGGATGGCCACATATTCACCGGAATAAACGGGTAGCAGCTGCAACCTGACGTGTGGTAACTGGGCCATTGTGATCAGATGCTTGATCTGCTCCTGCAGTGTCGAACACCCGACAAGCCGCCACAGCGCGGCTTGATCGATCACCGCCCACAGGCGAGGCGCATCGGGGGAAGTCAAGATTTCCTGGCGGGTCATCTGCAAAGCGAGCCTGCGCTCGATATCTAGAGCCGATGCACTCGGATGCAACAACCGCAGGATGGCGCGGGCAAAACCTTCGGTTTGTAGCAGGCTGGGTAGCAACCGCGGTTGATAGGTGCGGATCACCGAGCTGGCCTGCTCTAGACCCAAGTAGGTCTGGCCCCAGCTTGGCAAAAGATCGCTGTAGTGATGCGCCCAATCCGTTGCATTGGCCTGGCGAGCCAGCGCCAGAAACTTTGCACGCTGGTGTTGGTCAGTAACGCCGTAGAGAGTGAGCAAATCGGCCACATCGCGCTCGTTGAACCCGATCCGGCCGCGCTCCATACGGCTGATCTTGATGTGAGATGCCCGGATCGCGTGACCCGCTACCGCGGCGGTGACACCACTGGCTTCGCGTAGCCGGCGTAACTGAGTACCTAGCGTGGTGCGCAGCACGGTGAGCCCCCGGGATTGGCCCACAGGACCACCGTCCATCGACGCTTGACCTGCTTGAGCTATACCCACGCGATCCTCACCCACGAGCGTCACGAACACAAGGTCACCACAACCGGCAAGGCAACTGGTGTCCACGCGCCGCGAGCGTGTCATCCCCGTGCCGTCCTCGGGAACGCCATGCCGATGCACATTCGCACGCACGCGCAGCTGCACCAACCGCCCATATTCGCGCGCCATTCTCCAACGTGCAAATCGCCAATAGAGGGAACTTGCGTCCGTTGCCACTTATCGTGACGGCCGCAGCTCGCAGCGTGACAGCGGTATGAAGCTTATTTCTCTACACCAGAAACCAGGTGCTGGTCCCTCCAGCTCGGCTTACGCGGGGAGGAGATGCACCGACGCGGCCGCTCCCCCCTTGCTACGCCGCGAGGTCACGTCTGACCCCAACGCCTCTGACGCTGCTAACTGGTCGAGTGCTGGGACCCGAAGGGAACCCGGCGGGCTTCCACGTCGGTTCGAGTAAGCGGATCGTTGATGGGCTCGTCTTCGTGGCCGCTGGCAGCGTTGTCTGGATCTTCGTGGTGTTCGTCATCCCGCGCTTCGGTCACGTGTGCCTCCAGGTGATTCAGCCGCATATCCATGGTCGCATCCGGCCGACGCATGCGCGCGTTAAACCACACGGGCATCCACCGGTTTCGCAGTCCACGTTCGGTGGCCGGAGCCGTCTGTGGCCGTCTCCGTGGACGTCAGCGACGGTCACAACGAGATACAGCGCTGACCAACGAGGAACAATCTTCGCTGGCCAGCGCTGATCTCGGGGCTGTAATCAGGAGGCTTGCTTCGTCTCCCAGAAGATCTTGTCGATCTCC
>Ga0213875_10000219_pt1 | contig 58104 bp, 56 predicted proteins | sample BarmaccomBMRX_R8_FD_160105 | JGI IMG/M metagenome (GOLD analysis project Ga0213875, IMG submission 160105) | Root-associated microbial communities from Barbacenia macrantha in rupestrian grasslands, the National Park of Serra do Cipo, Brazil - RX_R8 | ecosystem: Host-associated > Plants > Roots...
GCGCCTGCCCCCATAGGCCGACGCTGGAGGGCCGACGATCCTCCATCTCTCGCACAGCACCGCCTGTGTGATGAGCCCTCTACATGGCTCCTCCTTCAGCGTTCGTGGCACACCGTCTTGGGACGTCTTGAGACGAGTGCCTGCAAATCGCTGCATTTCGTGTCATGAGCCGATCGGATCAGCGCTGGCGGCCTCGGGAAGCGCGAACGCCTCGGCGACCAGGCGGGCGTCCTCGTCGCGGGGGGCGTAGTGGAGGTACTTCATCGTGGTCTGATGTCGGCGTGGCCCATCCACTCCTCCACGCGGCGGATGTCGGCCTTGGCGATCATCCGGGTGCCGAACGTATGCCGCAGGTCGTGAAAGCGGAGTGGCCGAAGCCCCGCCGCAGCGAGGGCCGCCTTGTAGCGGCGGCGGAGCGCCGAGCCGTCGAGATACGCGCCGGTCTCCGAGGCGTACACCAGGTCGTCGTCGCCGGTCCAGTGCTCGCGTCGGCCGAGCTGTGCGAGCGCGGTTCGCCACGTCGGGCGCCAACGGCACCGCGCGGACCTTGCCGGACTTCGGCGTCGTCAGCACGCCGCCGGCCCATGACGCGCGCACGCGGATCGTCGCGCTGGCGAAGTCGACGTCGCGCCAGTGCAGCGCGAGCAGCTCGCCGAGGCGGAGGCCCGTGAATGCCGCGGTCAGGAAGATCGCCCCGTCGAGCTGCGACGTGGCGGCGCGCACGAGTGCCCAGACCTCCTCGGGCGAGAACACCTGGATGTCGCCGCTGGAGCGCATCGGGTGCTTCTCGACGCGCGCGAGCGGGTTGGCGGCGACTCCCCGCACCGTCTGCGCCCGGCGGAAGATGCCGTGCAGCTGAATCAGGGGCTTGGTCTTCGCCCGGTTCGAGAGGCCGGTCAGCGAGCGGCGCCACTGCTCGATGTCCTTCGGCGTGATCGCCTTGAGCGGGCGGTCGCCGAACGCGGGCAGCAGCCGGGACCGCAGCACGTTGCGGTAGTCGGTCAGCGTCGAGGGCTTGCGCTCGCGGTCCTCCTCGATGAAGCGCAGCCACTCCGCCGCCGCCTCGTCGAACGCCACGCCGGGGCACGCGGAACTCGGCGCGCGGCCGGCCCCGTGGAGGAGCTCACGCAGCCTGGCTTCGGCCGTGCGCTTCGCGAAGTAGCCGTCCGCCGGGGTCCCCGCTCTGTCCACGCCGGTCCGATCTTCCTCTGGACCTGGCGACCGTCGGCCAGCCGATATCGGGGGCGTACCAGACCGCGCGCCGCGTGCCTTCGCGGCGAAGCACCGAGCCGGTCGGGATCCCGGAAGCTGCGCTCACGCGGCGATGGTGCCCGATCCCCGCGACACGTCTGGGACAAAGTCCGAGGACCTGTCGTACTACGCGCGGACCAGAAGTGCCTGATCTCCAGCGCCTTCGCAATGCCGCCGGTGGGGATCGAACCCACGACCCACGGATTAAAAGTCCGCTGCTCTACCAGCTGAGCTACAGCGGCGGGCGGTTCATGATCGCGCACGGCGGAAATGGCGGTCGGCGGAGCGGCGCCGCGCGGTCGCGCAGGCCGGTCCCAGCGCGACAAACCTGCACAGCGCCTCCGGATTTTCCCGTCTCGCTGCGCTCAGCGCCTCCGATGCGACATATCGCGGCGGCGGGTGCGGGTTTGTCGCACGGGTGATCCCCGGCGACCTGCTCCGAGAACTCTCCGGGACCCGCTCGGTTCGCCCACTGCCCGACCCGGCATGCGGTGGGTGCCGCCGGGTTTCAGGGAGTAGTCGTTCATCACCGCCCCCTCAAGCTCTCGCCGCGGCAACGGAGCGACCCATGCCAGATCCCAAGGGCAACACCGAAGCCGACGAGGAGACGATCCCGCAGACCTCGCTGCACGCGCCGCGACCGCGCCATGCGCTAGCAGCTCCGGAAGGCCACCGTCTCGATCTCGACCAGCATCCGCGGGTCGATGAGCGCCGCGATCTGCACCATCGTCATGAGCGGGCCATGCCCGGCGAACACCTCGCCGTGGGCGCGCCCGACCTCATCGGCCCGCGAGATGTCGGTCACGTAGACGCGGTTCTGGATGACGTCGGCCACCCCCAGGCCGACGCGGCTGAGTTCGTGGCGGGTCTTGCGCAGGATCTCGACGGTCTGCTCGTACGGGGTCTCGCCGATGACGACGCCGTTCTCGTGGCTCGCGGTCATGCCGCCGACGAGCACGAAAGGCCCGGCGGCGACGACGCGGCTGAAGCCGTACTCGCGCTCCCAGGGCGACGAGGGATCGCCGGGCAGGCGGTCGGCCGTGCTCAATGGCGGAAGTGGCGACGGGAGGTGAACACCATCGCCGCGCCCGCCGCGTCGACCGCCTCGACGGTGAGGTGGTCGCGCATCGAGCCGCCGGGCTGGATGATCGCGGTCACCCCGGCCTCGAGGGCGAGCGTCGCCGCGTCGGCGAAGGGGAAGTAGGCGTCGGAGGCCAGCACGCCGCCGCGCGCGCGGTCGCCGGCCTTCTCAAGCGCCTGGCGTACGGCGTCGACGCGGCTCGTCTGGCCGGCGCCGATCCCGACGGTGCCGAGATCGGCGCCGATGACGATCGCGTTGGACTTGACGTGCTTGCACGTCCGCCAGGCGAACGAGAGCTCCTGCCACTCGGTCTCGGTCGGGCGGCGCTCGGTGACGACCTGCATCTCGGCGCGCTCCTCGAGGTCGGCGTCGCGGTCCTGGACGAGCAGGCCGCCGACGACCTGGCGCAGATGGGGCTCGATCAGGTTGGGGACGCGGCGCTCGCGATCGTCGAGCAGGCGCGTGTTCGGCTTCTCGGCGAGCTTGGCGAGCGCCGCCTCGTCATAGCCGCGGGCGAACAGGACCTCGACGAACTGCTCTGAGAGCGCGGCGGCGAGCTCGTCATCGATGCTGCGGTTCAGGCAGACGATGCCGCCGAAGGCCGACATCGGATCGCACGCGACCGCGCGCTGGTAGGCATCCAACGCGGTGGCGCCGACGGCGACGCCACAGGGGGTGTTGTGCTTGATGATCACGCACGCCGGGATCTGGAACTCGGCGAGCAGGAGGCGGCCGGCGTCGAGATCGAGCAGGTTGTTGAACGAGATCGGCTTGCCGCCGAGCTGGGAGACCATCGAGAGCACGTGGGTGCGCGCCCCGACCTGCTCGTAGTACGCGGCACGCTGATGGGGGTTCTCGCCGTAGGGGAGCTCGAGCACCTTCTCGAACGCGCGCACGAACAGCGACGGGAAGTCCTCGCGGCGCTCTTGGAACCAGCGGGCGATCGCCGTGTCGTAGCGGGCGGTGTAGGCGAAGGCCTCGCTGGCGAGGCTCTCTCGGGTGCCGGCCGACAGGTGCCCGTCGGACTCGCGCAGCTCGTCGAGGACCGCGTCGTAGGCGGCGGGGCTGACCACCGGCGCGGCGTAGTCGTGGTTCTTGGCGGCGGCGCGGATCATCGTCGGACCGCCGATGTCGACGTGCTCGATCACCTCGTCGTCGGTGGCGCCGCGGCGCGCGGCGGTGCGCTCGAAGGGATAGAGGTTGACGCAGACGAGATCGACGAACTCGACCCCGTGCTCCTGCGCCGCCTCGTTGTGCGCCGGGTTGTCGCGGACCGCGAGCAGGCCCGCGTAGAGCTTGGGATGCAGCGTCTTGACGCGGCCGTCCATGATCTCCGGAAAGCCGGTGAGATCCGAGATGGAGCGCACGGTCAAGCCCGCGTCGGTCAGGTCGCCGGCGGTCCCGCCGGTGGAGACGAGCTCGATGCCCAGTTCGGCGAGACCTCGCGCGAACTCGACGATCCCCGTCTTGTCGGACACCGAGAGCAGTGCGCGCCGCACCCGCGGCCCGGCCGGGAACATGTCCTCCGCCAGCGGGCTGCTCATCTGCGCGCCAGCGTCCATGGGATCGACTGTACCGGGACCGACGACGACCCGGCGCGCGTGGTCGGGATCGCGCGAGACTCCGCCGGCGGCGAGCGCTCGGACCGCTCCGACGAGCAGCTCGTGCTCGATCGGGCGCAGCCGATCGGCGATCTCCTCGGCGTCGACGGCGTCGGGGAGCTCGAGCGCGCGCTGGGCGATCACCGGCCCCGAATCGACCCCGTCGTCGACGAAGTGGACGGTCACCCCGAAGACCTTGACCCCGTACTCGAGCGCCTGGCGGATCGCTCCCAGGCCCGGGAACGCGGGCAGGAGCGCGGGGTGGACGTTGATCACCCGCTCGGGGAAGGCGCGCAGGAACGCGGGATCGAGCAGCTGCATGTACCCGGCGAGCACGACGAGCTCGACGCCGCGCTCGCGCAGCCAGTCGGCGATCGCCGCGTCGCGGGCGGGCCGGTCGGCGAACGCGTCCCGCGCGAAGGTCGCCGTCGCGATCCCGGCGTCGCGCGCGCGGGACAGCGCCGGGGCGGCCGGCCTGTCGGAGGCGACGGCGACGAGCGCGACGCCGCCGCGACCGTGGACGCGATCGATCAGCGCCTGCAGGTTCGTGCCGGTGCCCGAGACCAGGACACCGACGTTCATGCCGCCCGCAGCTTGGGGAACCGCCCGCCGGTGGAGCACAGCCGCCCGGCGTCCAGCAGCTCGTCGACGCGGCCGAGCACCTCGTCGGCGCGCAGGTGCGAGAACGCCCCGTACGCGGGCAGCCCGTCGTAGGCGTGCTGGGCGACGACCTTGGAGCGTCCCCCGCGGAGGATCTCGACCGCGCGCGTGCGCCCGACCGGCGGCTGGGCGTGCGACACGGTCGACACGATCGCGGCGTCGAGGTCGCCCGCGGCGTCGATAACGCCCGCTGCAGCGAGGTCGCCCGCGGCGTCGATAACGCCCGCTGCAGCGAGGTCGCCCGCGGCGTCGATAACGCCCGCCCCGCCCGCCCCGCCGCCCGAGCGCCGGGCGCCCCTGCCCGATCGCCGGGCCCCCCCACGGCGGCCGGCCGCCCCCCCGGAGGCCGCCCCGGAAGCCGCCCCGGAAGCCGCCCCCCCGGAAGCCGCCCCGGCCACCAGCTCGGGAGCGCAGACGTCGCAGCAGGCCACTCTCGGCGCGGGCGCCGCGCGATCGCCGAAGTAGCGCAGCAGCGCCCCGCGGCGACAGCGTCGCTCCTCGACGTACTCCCACATCGCGCGGTACTGCGCCCACCGCGCGCGCTCGGCGTCCGCGGCCGACCGCCGGCACTCGGCCGCGGCAGCGCGGTCCCAGCCGCCGGTGATCTGGCCGACCGCGCGATCGGGCGGCGCCGGCGCGGGCGCGAGCACGCCGGCGCGGGCGAGATGGCCGATGACCGCGCGGACGGTGTCGATGTCACCGCGGCCGCGCTGCGCCGCCGCGCCGGTCAGCTCGGAGAGCGCGACGTCGTAGCGGCCGTCGATGCCCCTCGAGCCTCCCGCACACTCGACATCCAGCCTCGTCTGTTCGTGCGGGGCTCGAGTCGTCTGGCTCGCCAGCCGCTCCCCGACCCGCGCAAACGCGTCATCGCTGAGCCGGGAGCGCTGGATGAAGAACACGTGCAGCCCCTTGTCGCGCGCCTGCGCGAACAGCAGGCAGCGCGCCGGGCGACCGTCACGACCGGCGCGGCCGGCCTCCTGATAGTAGGCCTCGAGCGAGCCGGGGACGGTGGCGTGACAGACGGTGCGAACGTCGGCCTTGTCGATCCCCATCCCGAACGCGTTGGTGGCGACGATCACCGCGGCCTCGCCGCTCATGAACTGCTCCTGGGCGGCGGCGCGGGCGGCCCGGGGCATCCCCGCGTGGTAGGCGACGACTCCGGACCCCAGCTCGGCGTCGAGCCGGGCCGCGAGCTCCTCGGTGGCGTTCCGGGTGCCGGCGTAGACGATCGCCGGCAGCGCGTCGTCGCCCGACAGGGCGGCCGCGAGACGCCGCTCCTTGTCCGCGCCGCCGCCGCAGGCGACGACCGCGAAGCCGAGGTTCTCGCGTTCGAACCCGGTCGTCATCCGCACCGGGTCGCGCAGGCGCAGCCGCCGCGCGATGTCGTCGGCGACGCGCGGGGTGGCGGTCGCGGTCAGCGCCATCGTCGCCCGCGCGCCGACGCGATCGGCGGCGTCGGCGAGCGTGAGGTAGTCGGGGCGGAAGTCGTGGCCCCACTGGGAGACGCAATGGGCCTCGTCGACGACGAACAGGCCGATCCGCGCCCCCTGCAGCGCGCGCGCGAACGTCGGCGCGCCGAAGCGCTCGGGCGCGACGTAGAGCAGGCGCGTCCCGCCGGCGCGGACTCTGGCGAGCGCCTCCGCGTTGGCCTCGTGGCCGCGCTGGGCGTTGACGAGCTCGACGCGCCCGGGGGCGATCGCGGCGAGCGCGGTCGCCTGGTCGTGCATGAGCGCCACGAGCGGGGAGACGACGATCGTCAGCTCGTCGCCCATCAGCGCCGGCAGCTGGTAGCAGAGCGACTTCCCTGAGCCGGTCGGCATGACGACGAGCGCGTCACGCCCCGCGAGCGCCGCGCTCACCGCCTCGCGCTGGCCGGGACGGAAGTCGGCGAAGCCGAACAGCTGGCGAAGGGCGTCGCGCGGGTCCATCGGGCGGCGGAGATTACCGCCGCCCCCGGCGTCAGCTCAGGCGCGAACCAGCGGCAGCTCGAGCGCGTACTTGCCGGCCGCGTCCTCGGTGCCCGACAGCGGGTACTCGCCCGAGAAGCAGGCGTCGCAATGGTGCTCGCGGGCGGCGCCGACGGCCTCGTAGACCCCGGCGAGCGACAGGTAGTGCAGCGAGTCGGCGCCGATCTCGGCGGCGACCTCCTCGACGCTGCGCCCGTGGGCGATCATCTCCTCCCGGGTCGACATGTCGATCCCGTAGTGGCAGGGGTGCTTGATCGGGGGCGCCGAGATCCGCAGGTGGACCTCGGCGGCGCCGGCCTCGCGGAGCATCTGCACGATCTGCCGGGTCGTGTTGCCCCGGACGATCGAGTCGTCGACGACGACGAGGCGCTGACCGGCAACGACCTCGCGGAGCGGGTTGAACTTCAGGCGCAGCCCCTGGCGGCGCAGCTCCTGGCCAGGCTGGATGAAGGTGCGGGTGACGTAGCGGTTCTTGATGAAGCCGTCGTCCTGGGGGAGCCCCGCGGCGCGGGCGAGCCCCCGCGCGGCGGCGTTGCCCGAGTCGGGAACGGGGATGACGACGTCGGCGTCGACGGGTGCCTCGCGCCACAGGATCTCCCCCATCCGCGCGCGGGCGACCTGGAGCACGGTGCCGGCCATGCGCGAGTCGGGGCGCGCGAAGTAGATGTACTCGAACACGCAGAACGCGCGGCGCTGGTCGGTGGCGACGCGGCGGGAGCGCAGCCCGGCAGCCGACAGCGTCACGACCTCGCCGGGCTCCACGTCGCGCAGGTAGTGGGCTCCGATGAGGTCAAAGGCGCACGATTCGCTGGCCACGCAATAGCTGTCCTCCCCACCCCCGAGACCCTCGATCACGCCGATCGCCAGCGGCCGCAGCCCGTGCGGGTCGCGGAAGGCGACGACCGCCTCCTCGGTCATGACGACCGTCGAGAAGGCGCCGCGCAGCCGGGGGAGCACGTCGGCGACCGCCTCGTCGATCCGCTGCGCCGGATGGGTCGCCAGCAGCGCCGCGATGATCTCGGAGTCCGACGTGGAGCGGAACGGGACGTCGGCGCCGCGCAGCTCGGCATGCAGCTCGACGGCGTTGATGAGATTGCCGTTGTGGGCGAGCGCGAGCGTGCGGCGGTCGTCGCGGACGATCGGCTGGGCGTTCTCCCACTCCGAGGAGCCGGTCGTCGAGTAGCGGACGTGGCCGATCGCCAGGTCGCCGACGAGCGAGCGCAGCGTGTTGTCGTCGAAGACCTGAGAGACGAGCCCCTGGTCGCGGATCGCGATGATGTTCGCGCCCCGGTGGGCGGTGGCGATGCCCGCCGACTCCTGGCCGCGGTGCTGGAGCGCGTAGAGCGCGAAGTACGTCAGTCGGGCGACGTCGTGCTCGGGCGCGTAGATGCCGAAGACGCCGCACTCGTCGCGCGGACCGTCACGATGGTCGAGGCGATGCTCCATCGGGCGTTCCGACGCTAGCACCGCGGCTACAGGAACCGGGCGAGTCCGCCGTCGCGGGCGGCGGCGAGCTCGGCCACGGCGACGGTGAGGACTCCCTCGAGCTCGAGCGCGTCGCCGCCGACTCGCCCGATGATCGCCAGACCGGTCAGCGCCACGTCGGGCCCGGAGACGAGAAACCCCTGTCCGAGCGCCTCCGCGAAGGGATCGAGGCCGGCGGGGAGGGCGACCCGGGCACCGATGCCGCCCGCGACGCAGCACTCGGCGAGGGCGACCCCGATGCCGCCCTCGGCGATGTCGTGGGCATTGTGCAGCGCGCCGGCGTTGACCATCGTTCGAACCGTGTCCTGCGCGTCACGGACCGCCGCTGTCTGCATGATCGGCAGGGGTCCGGCGAGCTCGTGGCCGCTCAGCTTGGCGACCTCGGACCCGGCGCGCGTCGGAGCGAACGGCCCCACGAGCGCGATCGCGTCGCCCGCGCGGGCGAAGCGCAGGCGCCCGGCGCGGGCGGGGTCGGGCAGCCGGCCCACCATGCCGATCACCGGCGTCGGGTAGATCGCGTCCGTGGGCGCCTCGTTGTAGAGCGAGACGTTGCCGCCGACGACGGGCACGCCGAGCGCGCGGCAGGCCTGGGCGATCCCCTCGACGGCCTCGGTCAGCTGCCAGGCGACGTGGGGCTTCTCGGGGTTGCCGAAGTTCAGGCAGTTGGTCAGGCCGAGGGGGGTGGCGCCGACGCAGGTCAGGTTGGCGGCGCACTCGTAGACCGCCTCGGCGGCACCGGCGCGCGGGTCGCAGGCCACCCGGCGGCCGTTGCCGTCGATCGCCACCGCGAGCGCCTCGCCGGTCGGCAGCGCCAGCACGGCGGCGTCGGCCTCGTCGGGACGGCGGACCGTGCGCGACTGCACGATCGGGTCGTACTGCTCGTAGACGAGCCGCCGAGAGGCGAGGTTGGCCGATCCCAGCAGCGCGAGCAGCGTCTCGGCGGCCGAGGCGTCGGGCGCGAGCGTCGCCGGTGGGGCGGGATAGAGCGACACGCCGACGGGTTCGGTGGGCGCGAGATCATAGACCGGGCAGTCGTCGACGAGGATCGACACCGGCAGGTCGGCGACGAGCTCTGCGGCGTGGCGGACGCGCATCCGGCCCGAGTCGGTGACCTCGCCGATCGGGGTGGCGCGCGTCTCCCAGCGCTCGCACGCCGCGACGACCTCGGCGACGCGGTCGGGCGCGACGACGCACAGCATCCGCTCCTGGGACTCGGAGACCATGATCTCGAACGGCGCCAGGCCCAGCTCGCGCAGGGGCACCCGGTCGCAGTCGATGTCGAGGCCGACGCCGCCGCCCGAGGCCATCTCCGAGGCCGCCGAGGTCAGGCCGGCCGCGCCGAGATCCTGGAGCGAGATGAGCAGCTCGGACTCGAGCAGCTCAAGCGAGCATTCGAGCAGCTTCTTCTCGGCGAACGGATCGCCGATCTGGACCGACGGGCGCTTGGCGGCGTCGCCCTCTCCGAGCTCGGCGGAGGCGAGCACCGAGGCGCCGCCGATCCCGTCGCGGCCGGTCAGCGCGCCGAGGAGCACGAGCACGTTGCCCGGGCCGGCCGCCGCCGAGCGGATGAGCCGGCCGATCGGGGCGAGGCCGAGGCACATCGCGTTGACCAGGCAGTTCTGCTCGTAGGCGGCCTCGAAGTAGATCTCGCCGCCGACCGTCGGCACCCCGACCGAGTTGCCGTAGTGGGCGATCCCGGCCACCGCCTGCTCGAGCAGATAGCGCGAGCGCTCCGAGGTCGGCTCGCCGAAGCGCAGCGAGTCGAGCACGGCGATCGGTCGCGCCCCCACGGCGAAGATGTCGCGCAGGATCCCGCCGACGCCGGTGGCCGCTCCCTGGAACGGCTCGACCGCGGAGGGGTGGTTGTGGGACTCGACCTTGAACGCGACCCCGAGCCCGCCGCCGACGTCGACGACGCCCGCGTTCTCGCCCGGGCCCATGAGCACCGCGGGACCCTCGGTCGGCAGGCGGCGCAGGGTCGTGCGCGAGTGCTTGTAGGCGCAGTGCTCGGACCACATCAGCGACAGCATGGCCAGCTCGGTGTCGCGCGGATGGCGGCCGAGCTGCTGCACGATGAGCGCGTACTCGCCGTCGGTCAGCCCGAGCTGCCGGTGGCGCTGATCAGACGGCGAGACGGTCGGCAACGGCGGCGCGGATCGACTGAAAGATGGCCAGCCCGTCGATCGATCCGGTCAGCGGATCGACGGCGTGCTCCGGGTGGGGCATGAGGCCGAACACGTTGCGAGCCGCGTTGCACACCCCGGCGATGTCGCGCAGCGAGCCGTTGGGGTTGTGTCCCGGCGCATAGCGCAGCAGCACCTGATCGCGCTCCTGCAGGCCCCGCAGGAGCTCCGGCGGGGCGTAGTAGCAGCCGGTCATGTGCTTGACCGGGATCGAGAGCGGGCGGTCGGGCTCGCACGCGCGCGTGAACGGCGAGTCGGAGCTGACGACCACGAGCGACACCTGGCGAAAGACGAAGCGCAGGTTCGCGTTGTCCAGCAGCGCCCCCGGGAGCAGGCCGGCTTCGCAGAGCACCTGAAAGCCGTTGCAGATCCCGAGCACGAGGCCGCCGGCCCGGGCGAACTCGGCCACCTCCACCATGACCGGCGCGAAGCGGGCGATCGCGCCGGCGCGCAGATAGTCCCCGTAGGAGAAGCCGCCGGGGACGACGACCGCGTCGACGCCGCGCAGGTCGCGATCGGCGTGCCAGAGGATCTCGGCCTCGCCGACCCGCTGGCACGCGAGCTGGGCGTCGACCTCGTCGCAGGATCCGGGGAAGCGGATGACCCCGAACTTCACGCCGAGGCGGTGGTCGGCGCCGGGGGGTCGGCGGAGACGATCTCGTAGTCCTCGATGAGCGGGTTGGTCAGCAGCCGCTCGCAGATCTCGGGCAGCCGCGCCGGGTCTTGCACGTCGAGCTCGATCATCCGCCCGACGTGGACGTCGGTGACGCCGGTGAACCCGAGCGCGGGCAGCGCGCGCTGCACCGCCTGGCCCTGGGGGTCGAGGATCCCGGCCTTGGGCTTGACCAGCACCCGCGCGCGCATCGCCGCGACCTCAGGCGGCGCCGGTGCGCCGCAGCCAGTCATCGAGCGGCGCGCCGGTGATCCGCTCGTAGGCCTCGGCGTACTTCTGCCGGGTCGCGGCCACCACCTCGTCGGGGATGGCGGGCGCGGGCGGGTTGCGGTCCCAGCCGGTGCCGGAGGCCCAGTCGCGCACGAACTGCTTGTCGAAGCTCGGCTGCCCGTGTCCGGCCTCGTAGCCGTCGGCGGGCCAGAAGCGCGAGGAGTCCGGCGTGCACAGCTCGTCGCCGATCGTCAGCACGCCGCCGTGGTCGAGGCCGAACTCGAACTTCGTGTCGGCGAGGATGATCCCGCGCTCGCGCGCGTGCTCGGCGGCGTGGGCGTAGACCTCGAGCGCGACGTCGCGCACCCGCTCGGCCATCGCGCGGTCGCCGATGAGCGCCACCGTGCCCTCGAAGTCGATCGCCTCGTCGTGGCCGACGTCGGCCTTCGTGCTCGGGGTGTACAGCGGCTCGGGGAGGCGGTCGGACTCGCGCAGCCCGGAGGGCAGCTCGATCCCGGACACGCTGCCGGTCGCCTGGTAGTCCTTCCAGCCCGACCCGGTGATGTAGCCGCGAACGACGGCCTCGACGGGGAGCATCTCGAGCCTGCGCACGAGCATCCCGCGTCCGCGCGCCGGCTCGGGAACGCGCTCGGTGACCGAGACCATGTGGTTGGCGACGAGGTCCCGGGTGTGCTCAAACCAGAACGCCGACAGTCCGGTCAGCACCGCGCCCTTGCCGGAGATCGGCGTCGGATGCACGACGTCGTAGGTCGAGATCCGGTCGGAGGCGACGATCAGCAGCTCGCCGGGCGAGGTCTCATAGATCTCGCGGACCTTGCCCGACGCCAGCAGCGTCAGGTCGGAGAGGGCGGCAGCCACGAGCGCGATGCTAGCGACCGGTAGCGACGGCCTCGTCGCCCGGGTTGCCCGTCGACGCGTTGGCCATCTACCATGATGCTTCCCCTGAAGAGAATGCCCGCTGAGAGGGAGGCAATGATGAACCGTCAACGTTGCCACGAGGGGATCGAGGTCGGGCCGTGACGACCGTCGTGCCCGAGCGTGCCGGCCTGCTCATCGGCGGCGATGAGGTCGACGCTGCGGACGGCGGCAGCTTCCCCACCTACGATCCATCGACCGGCGAGGTCATCGCCCGGGTCGCCGCCGGCGGCGAGCGCGACGTCGATCGCGCGGTCCGCGCCGCCGAGGCCGCCTTTGACGCGTGGTGGCCGGCGACCGCTCCGCGCGAGCGCGCCGCGCTGCTGTACCGCGCCGCCGCGCTCGTGCGCACCCGCGCGGATGAGCTCGTCGAGCTCGACGAGCGTACCGCCGGCCTGCCCACCCGGATGGCGGCCGGCGACGTCGAGACCGCCGCGCGCTACCTCGAGTACTACGCGGGGATCGCCGACAAGCTGCACGGCGAGACGATCCCCCTGGGCGCAGACTTCGTGGACTACACCGAGCGTGAGCCCTGGGGGGTGTGCGCCGTCATCCCGCCGTTCAACGTCCCGCTGCAGCTGACCGCTCGCAGCGTCGCGCCGGCGCTGGCCTGCGGCAACGCGGTCGTCGTCAAGCCGGCCGAGCAGGCGCCGCTGCCCGCGATCCGGCTGGCCCAGCTGATCATCGAGGCCGGCGCCCCCGACGGCTTGATCAACGTGGTCACCGGCACCGGACCGCAGGCCGGGGCGGCATTGGTCGCCCATCCGCGCGTCCGCCACATCACGTTCACGGGCTCGCTGCCGACCGGGCAGGCGATCATGCGCGGCGCCGCGCGGCAGCTCACCCCCGTCACCCTGGAGCTCGGCGGCAAGTCCCCCCAGATCGCGTTCGAGGACGCCGACCTGGACGCGTTGGTCGCCGCCGTGGTCGCGACCTCCCTGATGACCGCGGGGCAGGTCTGCTCGGCGGGCACGCGCATCCTCGCCCACCGCGAGGTCGCCCCCGAGCTGCGGGGAAAGCTGCTGGACGCGGTGGCGCAGATCAAGCTCGGAGCCGCCCACGACGGGCCCGACATGGGCCCGCTCATCTCTCGCGTGCAGCAGGAACGGGTTCTGGAGGCGATCGACGCCGCCCGCGAGGACGGCGCCCGGGTCCTCAGCGGCGGCGGCATCCCGGGCAACGCCCCGGCGGGCTATTTCGTGGAGCCGACGGTGCTCGGCGATGTCACCGCACAGATGCGCGTCGCGCGCGAGGAGATCTTCGGCCCCGTGGTCGCGTTCATGGAGTTCTCCGACGAGGCCGAGGCCATCGGCATCGCCAACGACTCGGAGTTCGGGCTCGTGTCCGGCATCTGGACCGAGCAGCTCAGCCGCGCCCATCGCGTCGCGCGCGCGGTGCGAACCGGGCAGGTGTTCGTCAACCACTACGGCGCCGGCGGGGGCATCGAGCTGCCCTTCGGCGGCTACCGCAAGAGCGGGATCGGACGTGCGAAGGGCCTGGCCGCCCTCGACGAGTACCTGCAGACCAAGAACGTCTGCGTGAAGATCGAATGACTGGGAGGCCCGTGCGGATGCCTCCCCCACCCGTCGCGGAGCCGCGACACGTCGACGTTGCGGTCGTCAAGGACCGAGTACGAGAGCTGTGCATCTCCGCGAACCACGAGCTGCGACACGACCATCTGCAAGCAATTGCGCGCGCGGTGGAGCGGGAGCGCTCCTCCGTCGGCCGCGAGGTGCTCTGCCGGCTGCTGGAGAACGCCGAGGTCTCGCGGTCCGACCGGGTCGCGTTCTGTCAGGACACGGGCTACGCGGTCGTGTTCCTCGACGTCGGACAGGACGTTCGGTTCGTGGGCGGCGATCTCAACACGGCGATCGACGAGGGAGTCGCGGAGGGCTACCGTGAGGGTTTTCTACGCGCCTCCCTGGTGCGTAGCCCGGTCGACCGTCGCAACACCGGCGACAACACTCCTGCGTTCGTCTACGTGAACCTCGTGCCGGGCGACGGCGTGCGTCTGACGCTCCTGGTCAAGGGCGCCGGCTGCGACAACATGAGCGCCCTGCGGATGCTGACCCCCGCGGAGGGCGTCGGCGCGATGAAGGAGTTCGTCGTCGAGACCATCGAGCGGGCCGGGCCGAGCGCCAGCCCTCCGGTGACCGTCGGCATCGGGCTCGGCGGGACATTCGAACGCGCGGCGCTTCTGGCCAAGCGAGCCTTGACCCGTCCCTCCGGTGAGCCCCACCCGGATCCCGAGATCGCCGCCCTCGAGCAGGAGTTGCTGGAGGCGATCAACGCCACCGGGATCGGCCCGGCTGGTTTCGGGGGGACCGTCACCGCGTTCGCTGTCCATGTCGAGACCTTCCCGACGCACATCGCGGCCTTCCCCGTCGCGATCAACCTCGACTGCCACTCACATCGGGTACGCGAGATCGAGCTGTGATCTCGCTGACGATCCCGTGTGCGCGCGAGGAGCTAGCCGACGTTGCAGCCGGTGACAGCGTCCTGCTCAGCGGCACCCTGCACAGCGCGCGTGACGCGGCGCACGCGCGCTTTGCGGAGACGATCGCGGCGGGCGGCCAACTGCCGTTTGACATGCGCGACCAGGTCATCTACTTCGTCGGCCCCACGCCGGCCCGGCCCGGTCGGGCGATCGGATCGGCCGGCCCCACCACCGCCTCGCGGATGGACCCGTACTCGCCGCTGCTCATCGAGCGGGGACTTGCCGGGATGATCGGCAAGGGCCGCCGCTCACCCGAGGTCAAAGCGAGCATGCTGGAGCACGGCTGCGTCTACTTCGGCGCCATCGAGGGCACGGCGGCGCTGCTGGCCCGATGCGTGACGCACAGCGAGACGATCGCCTACGAGGATCTCGGCTCCGAGGCGGTGCGTCGCATGCAGGTCACCGACTTCCCCGTGATGGTCGTCAACGATCTCGCCGGCGGCGACCTGTACGAGCAGGGTCCGGCGCAGTGGCGTCGGACCCGCTGATCAGCGGTCGCCCACGCCGGCGTGAGCTCGCGGGTGATCCGCGGCGAACTCGGCGAGCACCGCATCGGTGTGCGCGCCCAGCGCGGGCACGTCGCGCATCTGAGGGTCCTGGCCGACCCAGTCGATCGGCGGCAACACGGCCTGGATCTCCCCGACGGGTGAGTCCACGCTCGTCATGCGGTCGCGCTCCACGATCGCCGGATGCTCCAGAAACCCTTCCACGGTGCGCAGTCGCCCGACGGCGATCCGCGCGCGCGCGAGCCGCTCCAGCAGCTCATCGACCGTCAGCCGCGCGAAGCTCTCGCCCAGCAGCTCATCAACCGCCACCCGGTTGGCGACCCGGTCGTCGTTGGTGACGAAGCGTGGATCGTCGGCCGTCTGCGGCTCCTCGAGCACCTCGCGGCAGAGCGCCCGCCACTCGGGATCGTTCTGCACGGCGAGCACGATCTCCTCGCCGCCGCGCGCCCGGAACGGGCCATACGGAGCGATCGCCGCGTGACTGAGCCCCGCCCGGACGGGCGCCTGGCCGCCGTAGCGCGTGTAGTAGGCCGGGTAGCTCATCCACTCGGCCAGCGCGTCGAACAGGGATACGCCCAAGCTCGCGCCCTCACCCGTGCGCTCGCGCGTGTACAGCGCGGCCAGGATTGCGCTGAACGCGTACATGCCGGCACCGATATCGGCGACGGGGATCCCCACCTTGGCCGGCGCCTCCGGGGTTCCGGTGAGGGCGGTCACCCCGGCCTCGGACTGGATGAGCAGGTCGTAGGCCTTCTCGTCCCGGTAGGGTCCACCCTCGCCGTAGCCGGAGATCGAGCAGGCGATGAGGCGATGACGCTCCCGTCGAACGAGGTCAGGAGCCAGCTCGAGCCGCTCCGCCGTACGCGGAGCGAGATTCTCGACGAAGACGTCGGCCTCGTCGAGGAGCCGCTCCAGCACGGCGCGATGGTCGGCGTCCTTGACGTCGAGAACGACGCTCTCCTTGCCGCGGTTCAGCCATACGAAATGACTTGACATGCCGCGCACCTTGGTGTCGTAGGAACGAGCGAAATCGCCGCCGCCCGGACGCTCGATCTTGATGACGCGCGCTCCGAGGTCCGCGAGATGGCGGGTGGCCAGGGGCGCGGCGACCGCGTGTTCGACCGCGACGACAAGAACGCCGTGCAGCGGGGCGCGGGACACGTTCATGCGTAACCGACTCCCTCTCCGCAGCCCTCGCCACGTTCAGAGCTCATCGCCGACGATCATACCTTTGGCCGGCTCGCAGGCCCCGCCGCCGGCGTCCCGAACCTCGTCGGCGAGCGCGTCAAGGCGGCCGACGACCTCGGCGGCGTGGCGTACGAACGGCGCGTAGTCGAAGATCGCGTCGAGGTGCAGGCCCGCCCCGGCGGGGTCGGCGGCGAGCAGCTCGCGCAGCGGCGTGCGCTGCGCGATCGCCCGCTGGGCCAGCCGCTGGACGATCCGGTAGGCGTCGTCGCGCGCGCGGCCGCGGGCGACGAGCGCGAGCAGCACCCGCTGGGAGAAGAGTGCGCCGTGGGTCAGCTCGAGGTTCTCGCGCATCCGCGCGGCGTCGACGACCATGCCGTCGACGAGACGCAGCATCCGGCGCTGCATGTGGTCGAGCAGGGTCGTGGAGTCGGGCAGGATGACCCGCTCGACCGACGAGTGGGAGATGTCGCGCTCGTGCCACAATGCGACGTCCTCGAGCGCCGCCGAGGCGTTGCCGCGCAGCACGCGGGCGAGGCCGGTGATCTGCTCGGACTTGATCGGGTTGCGCTTGTGGGGCATCGCGCTCGAGCCCTTCTGGCCGGCGCCGAAGGGCTCGGAGACCTCGCCGACCTCGGTGCGCGCGAGGTGGCGCAGCTCGGTGGCCAGTCGCTCGAGCCCCGCGCCAGCGAGCGCGACCGCCTGCAGCAGCTCGGCGTGGCGGTCGCGCGCGACGACCTGCGTGGAGACCGGCTCGCCGCGCAGGCCGAGACGGCGCAGGACGCGCGCCTCGAACTCCGGCGAGGTCGCCGAGTAGGTGCCGACGGCGCCGCTGACCGCGCCGACCGACGCTTGGGCGAAGGCGCCCCGCAGCCGCTGCGCGTTGCGCGCGGCCTCGAAGGCGAAGCCCGCGAGCTTGATCCCGAACGTCGTCGGCTCGGCGTGGATTCCGTGCGTGCGCCCGACGCACAGCGTGTCGACGTGCTCGCGGGACCGCCGGGCCAGCGCGGCCACGAGGCGGTGCGCGTCGGGGAGGATGAGCTCGCCGACGGCCCGGATCTGCAGCGCGAGCCCGGTGTCGAGCACGTCGGACGACGTCAGCCCGTAGTGGATCCAGCGTCCCGCCGGCCCGGCCGACTCGGCGAGGACGTCGACGAAGGCGGCCGTGTCGTGGTCGGTGACCCGCTCGCGCTCGTCGACCGCCGCGACGGTGAACGTCGCGGCGCGGATCGCCTCGAGGTCCGCCGCGGCCGGCCCCTCCATCTCCTCGCAGGCCGCGACCTCGACCCGGCGCATGGCCTCGAAGCGGGCGTGATCAGACCAGGCGTCGGCGAGCTCGCGGCGGGTGTAGCGCGCGATCACCCGCGGGAGGAGCGCAGGATCGTGCCCAGCAGCCCGGGAAAGCGGGTCTCGAGGTCGGCGATGCGCAGCTGGTTGAGCCGCGTCGTCCCCGACTGGCGCTGGCGGATGACCCCCGCCTCGCGGAGCACCTTGAAGTGGTGCGTGCACGTGGACTTGGTCACCGGGAGCGCGAAGCTCCCGCAGGTGCACTCGCCATCGCAGCGTGCGAGCTCGGCGACGATCGACAGCCTCACCGGGTCCGACAGCGCGTGCAGCACCGCGCCGAGCTCGAGCTCCTCGCAGCTCGGATGCGCGATCTGTTCGGTGACATGGATCGACATGACGTCTTCACAAATATAGCCGCTTCGCAAGCATTGTACGACGCCCGTCGAACATCTGCTAATGTACGGCAGGCATCGTACAAGGAATCGTCGATCGAGGTTGAGATGGCCGACACGCACACGCAGATCAACGCCTCCCGCCGTCGCCGTACCAGCGCGGCGGTCATCGCGCAGTACATCCAGGACCTGACGCATCCGGCGACCCCGGATCCGTGCGCGTCCGCCGCATAGTCTTCGCGGATGCCCTCGAGCTGACGCGCTCCGGACCATCCGGGGCGCGTCTGGCGATCTGTCAGGCGCCGAGGATGCGCGCCGCAAGGACGGCGGCGTTGCGGGCGTTGTCGACGCCGACGCAGGCGACCGGGACCCCGGGCGGCATCTGGGAGATCGACAGCAGCGCGTCGAGGCCGCCCGCGACCGACGTGCGGCTCGTCAACGGCACGCCGATCACCGGCAGTTCGGTGTGAGCGGCGACGACCCCCGGGAGAGCGGCGGACAACCCGGCGCCGGCGATGATGACGCGGATGCCGCGCAGCTGGGCGTTGCGCGCGTAGTCGGCGACGACGTCGGGCTGGCGATGCGCCGACATCACCCGGATCTCGGAGAGGATGTCGCGCTTGGTCAGCTCCTGCTCGGCCTTCTCCATCGCGGGCATGTCGCTCTCCGAGCCCATGAGGATCGCCACCCGCGGCGCGTCGACGTCGAGCTCCTCGATGTCGGCGGCGAACTGCGGCAGCGGCTCGACCGGCGCCACGGGAGGCCGCTCTGGCTCCTCGAGGCTCATCGCGCCGTCCGCAGCGCGATGTCGCGCCGCAGCTGTCTGCCGTCGAACTCGATCATGTCGGCTGCAGCATATGCCGCGGCGCGGGCGGCAGCCGCGTCGTCGCCGAGCGCGGTGACGCTCAGCACCCGACCGCCGGCGGTCACGAGCGCACCGGCGCCGTCGCGGGCGGTCCCCGCGTGGGTGATCAGGACCGCCGGATCGACCGCCTCGAGCCCCGAGATGACATCCCCGCTCGACGAGGCATCGGGATAGCCGGCGGACGCGAGCACGACGGTGACCGCGGTCTCAGGGCTCCAGTCCAGGCGCTCGACGTCGGCGAGCCCGCCGGGGCGGCTGGCGCGCTGCAGCAGGTCGAGCAGGTCGGTGCGCAGGCGCGGGAGGATCGCCTGGCACTCGGGGTCGCCGAAGCGCACGTTGAACTCAAGCACCCGCGGCCCGGCGGCGGTCATCATCAGCCCGGCGTAGAGGACCCCGCGAAACGGCGTGCCGCGACGGGCCAGCTCGTCGAGCACGGGTTGATGGACGGCCGCGCACAGCTCGGCGGCGGCAGCCTCGTCGACGGCGGGGACCGGCGAGTAGGAGCCCATCCCGCCGGTGTTGGGGCCCTCGTCGCCGTCGCGGATGCGCTTGTAGTCCTGGGCGGAGGCGAGCGGCAGCGCGCGTTCGCCGTCGCACAGCGCCAGCAGCGAGAGCTCCTCGCCCTCCAGGAACTCCTCGACGACGACCCGTTCGGTCCCGAAGCGCCGGCCCACGAGGAGGTCGTCGAGCGTGGCCCGGGCCTGGGCCGCGTCGGCGGCGATGATCACGCCCTTGCCGGCGGCGAGCCCGTCGGCCTTGAGCACGATCGGATAGCGCTCGATCGCGACCATCCCCTGCTGCGGATCCCGCACCACCGAGTAGGCGGCGGTCGGCACGCCGGCGGCGGCCATGATCTCCTTGCAGAATGCCTTGGAGCCCTCGAGCCGCGCCGCGGCCGCCGACGGGCCGAAGCACGCGATCCCGACGCCGTGCAGCGCGTCGCCGGCCCCCGCGACGAGGGGTGCTTCGGGGCCGACGACGACGAGCGTCGCGTCCTCGGCGCGGGCGGCGGCGGCGATCGCCTCGGGGTCCTGCACGTCGAGCTCGACGAGCCGGGCGGCGGCGGCGATGCCCGGGTTGCCGGGCGCGCACAGCAGCTCGGGGGCGCGCGGCGAGCGGGCCAACGCGTCGATCAACGCGTGCTCGCGCGCACCTGCGCCGACGACGAGGACGCGGTCGGGGCCGGCCACGTCAGAGCAGCGAGATGAACTCGTCGATCGGGATCGCGGGCAGCGTCTCGTACCGTCCGGTTCCGCGCGAACCCATCTCGAGCGACACCCGGGCCATCGTCTGCTCGTCGGGCGCCTCGATCACGTTGATGAAGTCCCATTGACCGAGCGTCGCCCACTGCGCCGTCACCTTCGCGCCGAGCTGCTCGATCTCGTCGTTGACCTCGTGGATCCGCTGCGGGTTGTTCTTGAGCGTCTGCACGCCGCCGGGGCTCAGGCGGGTGAGCATGATGTAGGTCGGCATCGCGCGGGATCTCCTCGGTCGTGTCCGCTTCGGTTGTACCCGATCGACCGGTGCTCGCTCCGCGCGGTCGTCAGACGACCACGCGTGACGCGCCGATGAGCTTTCCCGAGGTTTGACCAACCTTCGCGCTTCGCCCGCGTTTCTATCTACAGCAGCGAACACAACGGCACGCTGGTGAGCCTGTGGGGGCGCAGGGGGGCACGGCGGCACAGGGCGCGGTTTCGGGGCCTGTCCGGGGCGGGACAGGCCCCTCCACCGCTGCCTGCGCGGGCCACCGCCAGCATTGCTGCCGGTGCGTGGGATTCGCTCGCTCAGGCGGCGAGGACCGGCGTGGCCGACGGCGACCGCTCGAGCGTCAGCTCGCCCTCGCCGGCGTCCACCGCGACGGTGTCGCCGGCGACGAAGCGGCCCTCGAGGATGGCGAGCGCCAGCGGGTCGACGAGGCGCTTCTGGATGACGCGCTTGAGCGGGCGCGCGCCGTAGGTCGGGTCGTAGCCGAGGTTGCCGATCAACGTCCGGGCCTCGTCGGTCAGCGCGACGGCGATCTCGCGCTCGGCGACCCGGCGCAGCACGGTCGCCACCTGGAGGTCGACGATCGAGCCGATCTGGTCCCGGGTCAGCGGGGCGAACTCGACGATGTCGTCGAGGCGGTTGACGAACTCCGGCTTGAAGCTGGCCTCCACCCCGGCGCGGCCCCCCGGGATGTTCGAGGTCATGATCAGCACGACGTTCTTGAACGAGACCGTGCGGCCCTGGCCGTCGGTCAGGCGGCCGTCGTCCATCACCTGCAGCAGCGCGTTGAACACGTCGGGATGGGCCTTCTCGATCTCGTCGAGCAGGACCACCGAGTAGGGCCGGCGGCGGACCGCCTCGGTCAGCTGACCGCCCTCCTCGTAGCCGACATAGCCCGGAGGCGCGCCGACGAGCCGGGACACGGAGTGCTTCTCCATGTACTCCGACATGTCGATGCGGACCATCGAGAGGGGGTCGTCGAACATGAACTCGGCGAGCGCGCGGGCGAGCTCGGTCTTGCCGACGCCGGTGGGGCCGAGGAAGAGGAAGGTGCCGATCGGGCGATCGGGGTCCTGGAGCCCGGCGCGGGAGCGGCGCAGCGCCGCGGAGACGGCCTCGACGGCCTCGTCCTGGCCGACGACCCGGCGGTGCAGCCGGTCCTCCATGTGGACGAGCTTCTCGATCTCGCCCTCCATCAGCCGGGCGACGGGGACGCCCGTCCACGTGGCGACGATCTCGGCGACGTCCTCGGAGTCGACGACGTCGCGCAGGAAGGTGCGCGCGATGGGGGCGGCGTCGGCCTCGGCGTGCTCGGCCGCCGCCAGCGCCTTCTCGAGCTCGGGGATCGTCCCGTACTGCAGCTCGGCGGCGCGGCCGAGGTCGGACTCGCGCTGCGCGCGCTCGAGATCGGTGCGCGCCTGCTCGAGCTTCTCCCGCGCGTCGGCGACGGCGCCGACCAACGCCTTCTCGCGCTGCCACTCGGCATGCATCGCGTCCGAGCGCTCGCGCTCCTCGGCCAGGGTGCGCTCGAGCTGGCCGCGGCGCGCGGCGGTGCCGGGATCGTCGTCGTCGGCGTCACCGAGCGATGCCGATTCGATCTCGAGCTGCATGATGTGCCGGTCGACCTCGTCGATCTCCGTCGGCTTGGAGTCGATCTCCATCCGGATCCGCGAGGCGGCCTCGTCGACGAGGTCGATCGCCTTGTCGGGGAGGAAGCGGTCGGCGATGTAGCGGTGGCCGAGGGTCGCGGCGGCGACGAGCGCCGAGTCCTGGATGCGGACCTTGTGGTGGACCTGGTAGCGCTCCTTCAGCCCGCGGAGGATCGCGATCGTGTCCTGCACGCTCGGCTCGCCGACGTACACGGGCTGGAAGCGGCGCTCGAGCGCGGCGTCCTTCTCGATGTGCTTGCGGTACTCGTCGAGCGTCGTGGCGCCGACGGCCCGCAGCTCGCCGCGGGCGAGCATCGGCTTGAGCAGGTTGGCGGCGTCGACGGCGCCCTCGGCCGCGCCGGCGCCGACGATCGTGTGCAGCTCGTCGATGAAGAGGATGACGGTGCCGTTGGCGTCGGCGATCTCCCGCAGGACGGCCTTGAGCCGGTCCTCGAACTCGCCGCGGTACTTGGAGCCGGCGATGAGCGCGCCGACGTCGAGCGCGACGACGCGACGGTCGCGCAGCCCCTCGGGGACGTCGCCGGAGACGATCCGCTGAGCGAGGCCCTCGGCGATCGCGGTCTTGCCGACGCCGGGCTCGCCGATCAGCACCGGGTTGTTCTTGGTGCGGCGGGAGAGCACCTGGATGACGCGACGGATCTCGTCGTCGCGCCCGATCACGGGGTCGAGCTTGCCCTGGGCGGCGGCCTCGGTCAGATCCCGCCCGTAGCGCTCGAGCGCCTGGAATTTCTCCTCCGGGCTCTGATCGGTCACGCGGTGCGAGCCTCGGACCTCGGTCAGCGCCCGCAGCAGCTCGTCGCGGGAGGCTCCACTGCGGCGTAGGGCGTCGCCGGCGCGGGTGGGCGGGCGGGTCCCGGCGAGCGCGAGCAGCAGGTGCTCGGTGGAGACGTACTCGTCGCGCAGGTCGCGCATCTCGGACTCGGCGGCGCGCAGGATCTGCACGAGCTCCGAGGACCCGGCGGCGGGGGCCTCGCCACCGGCGCCCGAGAGCGTCGGCAGCGCCTCGAGCGCCGGGGTCAGCGCGGCACGGACCGCACCCGGCTCGACGCCGAGCTTGCGCAGGACGGGCGCGACGACGCCGTCCTGCTCGAGCAGCACGGTGAGCAGGTGCTCGGGGGTCGTCTGGGGGTTGCGCCGCCCGGCAGCCAGTTGCTGAGCGGCCTGTAGCGCCTCTTGGGACTTGATGGTGAAGCGATCTGGTTGCATGAGCGATTCCGAAGGTGAGGATCTCAGTGTTTGCGACTTAGATTATCGCATCTCGCACCGCGGCAGGCAAGGTCCGGCGCGGTTCCGGGCCGGCCGGTCGCCCTCGCGCGGCCGGATCAGCCGTGGGGAACGACCGTCGCCGCCGCCGTCGCCAGCGCGGAGAGGTTGACCGTCCCCAGGCCCGACGCCGTGTCGTAGCCGTAGCGCGCATCGCAGCAGCCGAGGCTGACGCGGCCGCCGGTCAACAGCTCGAAGTAGTCGTTGTTGAAGCGCGTGACGTCGTAGAACACCGCGGAGCGGTAGGGCCCCCGGTGGATCCGGTAGAAGACCGGATTGGCCAGGCCCAGGCTGCGACGGCCCAGGTGGGCGAGCGCCTCGTCGACGTCGGCGAGCCCGCCGGCGAGCAGCGGAGCGCCGGCGCTCGTGCCGCCGAAGGCGACCCAGGGGCTCGGACTCTCGTCGTTGACGCACTCGCCGCGGACCGAGCAGTAGATCTGGTAGCCGGGCGCGGGATCGCCGAGCATCGAGACGTCGGGGACGGCGCGGTACGCGGTCCGCGAGAAGTTCTTCTGCCACGGCGGGCGGCTGAAGAGCCGGCTGTTGCCCCCGCCGGTGGCGCCGGTCGGATCGTTCCAGACGAGCTGGTCGAGGATGTCGTTGGACTGGTTCAGACGGAAGTTCGTCCCGCCGACGCCGGTCACCCACGGGGACGAGGCCGGGAAGCTGACTGCCTTGACCGGGATCGGCTCACCGTGCTCGTCCAGGCAGGCCGACGACCCGGCGTCCCCGCTGGAGGCGAGCACCGAGATCCCGCGCGCCGCCGCCATCTGCAACGAGGCCTCGACCGTCGCGATGCCCTTGCCGCCGAGCGCGAGCTTGGTGTCGCGCTCGCAGTCGCCGAGCGAGGCCGAGATGACCGCGGGGGGATCGGGACGGGTCACCGGAACGGTCAGCGCGCGGAGCACGTCGGACGCGTGCGGGCTGGACTCGTAGACGTCGATGCCGCTCAGGCCCGGCGCGGCGCCGCTCAACACCTCGAGGTCGAGCGTCGTCTCCCCGCCCGGCGCCGCCAGGTGACTCAGCCCGAAGCGATGCGTGCTGATCTGGGGGACCGGGATCCCGAAGCACGCGGCGTAGGTGGCGATGTCGGCGGGCTTGTAGCCGTTGATCTCGATCAGCGCGACATGTTCGCCGCCGCCGGTGAGGCCGGCGGAGAACAGCGGGCCGTAACCGTAGGCGTTGAGGTACTGGCTCGGCGTGAAGCCGCGGCCGGCGAGCGCCGGCGGGCAGCCGCTCGGCGTCCCGCTGCGGTCGCGGTAGCCCGAGGGCACGACGCCGGGCCCGGCGCCCCGCCGATCGAACGCCGGGCCCGGGCCCGGCGGCAGCGCGCTCGCGGCCCACGACGCCGACGACGGCCGCGGCGAGGTCAGCGCCAGCGTGTCGAGGCCGACGACTCCGGTGACCGCCCCGCGCAGTGCGGCGGGGATCCGCACCGCCGAGGTCGGCGCGACGTAGCGCGCCACCGTGGCGCCGCCGCGTCGGAAGTCGGCGAGGCCGACGCCGAACATCCGGTGCGCCTGCCCGACGCTCATGCTCGCGTCGGCGAACAGCCCGCTGCGGTCGATGCTCACCCCGGTCGCGCCGGCGCCGCGCAGGTAGGCGAGCACCCGCGCGCGCTCGGGCGCCGGGGCGCCGAAGCGGCGAACGAGCGAGCCGATCGACTGGTAGTGGTCATACATCGGCGACCCCGGAGTGGTGATCGCCGTCGCCAGCCGGGCGAGCCCCGCCGTGTCGGTCATCAGCGGCAGCACGAGCGACAGCCGCACCGAGCGCGACGCCGCGCCGACGATCGCAGGTCGGGCGGCCGGGCCGGCGGCGAGCGCCGACGCCGCGAGCGAGAGCAGGGTCACCATGGCAGCGACGAGTCCAGACGCGACGTATCTCGTTCCCCGGTGCCTCACCGCCGCTCCTTTCTCGACCGCCCGCTCGGGGGCGCGTACCGCCCCGACGCTCCACCCGATGTGGTGATGGTTGCACACCCACTCCCGACCCGACGGGGGCAGCCGGCGACCGGTCGTCGATGCCGACGCTTGGGATACCGTAGGGTCAGTCGGCGTCTGCGTCAGGCGGGGTCGGAACGACGCAGCGCAGCGGCGCGACCGGCAGCGGCCGGATCGCCGCCTCGCTCGCCATGCTCGTATGCCTCGCGAGCCGCGTCGAGGTCGCCGCGCTGCTCGAGCAGCATCCCCAGGCGAGTCGCCGCCTGAGCGTGCCCTGCCGCCGCCGCATGGCGCCAGGCCGTCTCGGCTCCGCCTGGATACCCCCGGCTGTAGAAGAACAGTCCCAGCTCATAGATGGTGTCGCCGTCGAAGCCGCCCTCGGCGGAGGGCTGCATGCCGGCGCCGAGGTCGGACGAGGCATGGTTGATCAGCAGCCCACGCGTGAGCCTCGTGTGCGGATCCTCATCGGCGGGCGCCAGGGCGGCGGATTCCTCGGCGTGGCGATCGTTGAAGTGGGCGTCGAGGCGCGCGGGCTCGAACTCCGCGCCGGGCTCGTCCAGAGCAACGGCCTCGGGCTCCGCGCCGGGCGCGTCCAGAGCAACGGGCTCGGGCTCCGCGCCGGGCGCGTCCAGAGCAACGGGCTCGTCCAGAGCAACGGCCTCGGGCTCCGCGCCGGGCGCGTCCAGAGCAACGGGCTCGAACTCCGCGCCGGGCGCGTCCAGAGCAGCCGGCTCGAACTCCGCGCCGGGCTCGTCCAGAGCAACGGCCTCGGGCTCCGCGCCGGGCGCGTCCAGAGCAACGGGCTCGGGCTCCGCGTCAGCCGCCGGAGGCGCGCCGGCCTCCGGCGTGGCGCTGACCCATTTCACCGGAGGGGCGAGTCCGGGCTGAACCGCAGACGGCTGCCGGACAAGTGGCGGCGCGAACGCCGCATCATCCTCGCCGCCCTTGCCCTCCTGCTCCCGCGACCAGCGCAGGCCAGCGACAGTCAGCCCCACCAAGACCGCTCCGGCGCTGCCCAGGATCGAAGTCGTGAGGTTCACGGGGACGAGTGGTCGAGCGCGAGCTACCCGAGGCGCGGCCGGACCTGCTCACCCCGGCGCGGCGCCTCGACGACAGCACGGCGCTTAGGTGATAGGAGTCTACCGTAGGTTCGCGAGTTCATCGGGGCAAGCCGGCGACGCGCGCTCGGCGTCAGCGGGTCAGCCGCCGTTCGGCCGGCGCAGCGCGGCGCCGAGGCCGGCGGCGGCCGGATCCCCGCTCCGCTCCGCTCGATCGTAGGCCTCCCGCGCCTGGTCGAGCTCCCCCCGCTGCTCGAGCAGCATCCCGAGCCGCGTCGCCGCCTTCGCGTGCCCGGCGCCGGCGGCCTGCCGCCAGGCGGTCTCGGCGCCCTCGGGGTAGCCGCGGCTGTAGAGGAACAGGCCGAGCTGATAGGCGGTGTCGGTGTCGGGGTCGGCGTCGGCGTCGGCGTCGGCGTCGCTCGAGCCGGGGAGTGCGGCGGCGAAGTCGGGGGACGTGGTGCGGTCGAGCAGCTCGCGCGTCAGCGCCATGAGCGGATCGTCGTCCTCGGGACTGGTCGTGTTGGCCTCCTCGCGGTGGTGGGCCTCGGCGGCCTCGTCGACGACCGGCTCGGGCTCGTCATCAACCTCATCAGCTTCGGCGGCCCCCGCGAAGACGCCGGGGTGGGCATCGTCGAGGGCGTGCTTGGGCTGGCCGTTGTCGAGGGCGTGCTCGGGCCGGCCGTTGTCGAGGGCGTCGTGAGCGTCGGCGGCGCCGAGCACCGTCGTCTCGGGCTCGTCCGGCTCGTCAGGGTCGTCGCCGGCGGCTGGCACCGCGGCGGCGGGCACCGCCGGTTGCGCGGCGGGCGCGGCGTTGGGCGCGTGCGGTTGCGCGGTGGCCGCGGCTTCGGGCGCGGCCGGTCTCGCGGCGGCCGCGGCGTCGCGGTCGCGCAGCTCGCGCAGGCCGAGCAGCGTCAGCAGCGCCAGGACCACCCCGCCGCCGATGAGGAGCGCGATGAGGTTGACCCCCGGGGTGTGAGAGGCGCGCTGCGTCGAGGAGGCCGGCGCCGAGGCCGGGCGCGCCCTTCCCGGGTGCGCCGTCCGGGCGCCCGAGCCCGTGCCGCCCCTGCGCGAGCTCGGCTTGGCGCAGCAGAGCTTCTGGTGGCCGAGCGGAAACTGCGTGGTCAGCGAGTTCTTCGGCGGGGTGGCCGCCGCCGCCCCGGTCGCGAGGCCCAGAGCGAGCAGCGCGAGGCAGACGATCAGGACGCGACGCCTCATTGAATCGTCACCGGGGTGCCGACCGGCATCAGCTGCCCGAGCCGGGTGATCGCCGCGTTGCGCAGGCGGATGCAGCCGTGCGAGATCCGGCCCGGGATGAGGTTCGGCTGATCGGTGCCGTGGATGCCGATGAAGCCGCCCGCGGGCCAGTCGGTCTCGTACGGAGAGCGGGCGCTCGTGCCGAAGGCGAGCGGACCGTACACGGGGCTCGCGTACGCGGTCAGGCGATCGCGGATATAGAACTGGCCGGTGGGCGTCGGCGTGCCGGGCTGGCCGATGCCGACCGGGGCGCGGAAGATGACCATGCCGTTGCGATAGAGCGTCAGCTGCAGGTGGGCGCGGTCGATGACCGCGCGGGTGCTGACGAACGACCAGCCGCCGAGGGCGTTGCGCGGCAGCCAGCCGGTTCGGCCGTCGGGCAGCACCGCGAGGCGCGCGTGCACCCAGGTGGTGCCGCCGCGCGTGACCTCGCCCTCGGCGTCGACGAGGTTCGTGGTCCCCTCGGGGGTGACTCGCCCGACCGACACGACCGCCGGGCTGGTGAAGCTCGGCCGCTGGCGCGCCTGCGTGCTACGCAGCACCGGAGCCCACCGGGTCACGTCAGCCTGACCTCCGAGCTCGCGGGCTTCGGGGACCGCGAAGCCGGTCACCGGCGGGGGCAGCATCCGGGCGGAGGCGTCCGTCGCCGGGACGGGGGAGCCGCTGCTGTGCGACACCGACCGGTCCGACGGAGCCATCAGCAGGCCGATCCCCACCGCGACGACGACGGCCGCCAGCGCCAGCAGCCAGCCGATCCGCCTGCCTGCAGCCCTGATCACGAGCTCGCTCCACGGCTATCCGGTGAACGCCGGCGGACGGTGCGCGGTCGTCTCCGGAGCGTGCAGGGTCACGAACTGGGTCGAGTTGACGATGTGGATGGTCTGGCCGTCGCTCGTCGGCTCGTCGAACGCCGTCGGCGCCGGCACGATGCCCGCCAGGCGGCGGATCCAGGACGCGTGCCGAGCCTCGACGGAGTGGATCGAGACCGCGGCGGCCAGGTACTGCGGCGAGCTGATCTTCGGCAGCTGCTCCTTATAGGCGCCGACCGCCAGGTCCTCGAAGGCGACCGCGGTGGCGCGGAACGAGTCGGGCTTGTCGGTCACGCCGTGGAAGTCGAACTGCGGACGCTTGATCGCCGCGCGGCCGAGCACCTCGCGAAACGCCGCGACGTGAGCGCGCTCGTGGGCGCCGACGACCTTCGCCTGCTCGGCGAGCGGCCCCGACAGCGCGCCGACCCGCTCGGCCTCGGTGTAGAAGGCGGCCTGCAGGTACTCGAGCGCGAGCGCGAAGTTGAGGATTGCGTCGTCGGAGCGCTTCGCGCGCGCGCCGGCGACCCCGGGAACGAGCAGGGCCGCCGCCGCGGCGAGGCCGCCGCCGACGAGGAACTCCGAGCGCGTGGGCAGTCGACCGGCGGTCTCGCGCAGCGCGCCGTCGACGTCGATGTCGGCCAGGCTGAGCGTGTGCATGCAGGCTCCTACTAGGCGAGGAAGGGTTGGATCGCCTGGGTCGCGGCCTCGGCGCTGAGCGGCGTGTCGGTCGCATCGGGCGCGGGCTCCTGGCCGGCGAGCCCGCGCGCCCAGGCGACATGGCGCGCCTCGACCGAGATCATCCGGGCCGCCCCGGCCAGGATCGGCGGGCTGACGTTGCCCGCCTGGCCGTTGTAGGCGGCGAGGCCGATCTGCTCGAGGGTCATCGCGCCGCCGATGAACGCGTCGTTGCCGGTCAGGTACCGGGCGAAGTCGTACGTGGCCGGCTTCTGGGGCCCCGTGCCCAGCGCGCGCTCGACGTAGCTCAGGTGAGCGCGCTCCTCGCGGCCGACGATCTGGGCGAACTGGCGAGTCTCACCGGTCAGCTTGCCGGCGGCGAGCGCCTGCGCATAGAACTCGGTCTGCAGACGCTCGAGGGTCAGCGCGAACTCCAGCACCTGCCGATCGCGCCCGGTCAGCCGCGGGCGCCCGCTCGCCGAGGCGAAGCCCGCCGCAGCGGCTCCGCCGGCCGACACCGCGGCGACTCCGGTCGCGACGCGACGCAACAGCGATCCGCGTGTGACCGCCGCCGGTGTCGCACTCTCGTGGCCCATCTCCTGCATCGATCCCCCGAACCCGTCGATCTCCGCTCAAAGAACGAGCGGAGTATCACACAACTTTCTGGAGGTATTAGAAAAGTTCCGTTCCGGCGTCAGCTCGCGCGGGTTTCTCCCCGCGGCGCCGGGCGCGGCAGGTCGGCGCGGCGCACGAGCTCGCCGCCGCCGACGTAGGGAACGATCTCCGCGCGCAGCTCGCGGCGCACCGCCTCGAGCCGCTCCACCTCGGCGGTCAGCTCGGCGGCGCGCTTCTCCAGGACGGCGACCTTGCGGCTCATCGTCTCGAGCTGCCGCTCGAGCTCGAACACGCGCTCGACCCCGGCGAGGTTCATACCCAGCTCGGCGGTCATCTCCTGGATGCGCCGCAGCCGGTCGACGTCCTTCTGGGAGTACAGGCGGGTGCCCTTCGGCGAGCGCTGCGGCTCGATCAGCCCGCGCGACTCGTACATGCGCAGGGTCTGGGGATGCATCTCGGCGAGCTCGGCGGCGACGGAGATCATGAACACGCCGCGGTCGGAGGCGACCTGTACCCGGGTGGTGGTGCGGACGCGGCGGGCCATCACACGGCGCTCCCCGCGGGCTCCTTGTCGCCGTCGAACAGGCGCGCCCGTGGATTGCCGTTCATCACCTGCGAGAGCCGGTCGACGATCTCGGCCTCCTCGGCCGACAGCGAGCTCGGGACGTCGAGCACGAAGCGATAGTGGATGTCGCCGCGGCCCTTGCCGTTCAATCGGGAAGGGCCCTCGCCGCGCAGACGCTGGACGGTGCCGTGCCTGGTCCCGGGGGGGACGCGGAGGCGCTTGCGGCCGTGCAGCGTCGGCACCTCGATGATCGCGCCCTGGAGCGCCTCGGGAATCGTCAACGGGACCTCGACCTCGAGGTTGTCGCCCGCGCGCTTGAACACGGAGGATTCGGCAACGCGCGTGATCACGAACAGGTCGCCGGGCTCGGCGCCCCGCAGGCCCGGCTCGCCCTTGCCGGCGAGGCGGATGCGGCTCCCGTCCTTGACGCCCGCGGGGATGTTGACGCGCATGCGGCGAACCGAACGTTGGGCCCCGGAGCCGTGGCAGGTCGGGCACGGGTCGTCGATCACGGTGCCGTTGCCGTGGCAGTTGGAGCAGGGCTGGGACATCGAGAAGATGCCCTGGCTCTGAGCCTCGACGCCGCGACCCTCGCAGACCGGACAGACCCGGGGCACGGTGCCGGGCTTGGCGCCGGTGCCCTGGCAGGTCGGGCACGGCTCCGAGGTCGGGACCGCGAGCGGCAGCTGGGCACCGTTGACCGCCTGGTCGAAGGTCAGCGAGACCTCGGTCTCGAGATCGCGTCCGCGGGCCGGGCGCTGGCGGGCGCCGCCGCGGACCGACCCGGTCTGGCCGCGTCCACCGGCCGCGCCTCCGAACAGGTTGGAGAGGATGTCGCCGAAGCCGCCGCTGAACGCGCTCGGGTCAAAGCCGCCACCGCCCTGGGTGAAGGTGCCGAACGGTCCCGTGGCGCGGTCATAGGCCTTGCGCTTGTCGGCATCCGAGAGCACGTCGTGGGCCTGCGAGATCTCCTTGAAACGCTCCTCCGCCTTGCGGTCGCCGGGGTTGGCGTCGGGGTGGTACCTGCGCGCCAGCTTGCGATAGGCCTTCTTGATCTCGTCCTCGGAGGCGTTCTTGCCGACGCCGAGGACCTTGTAGTAGTCGGGACGATCAGCCACGTCGCCCTCCTAGCCGGCGACCACGACGCGCGCCGGACGCACGACCGTCTCGCCCATCCGGTAGCCGCGCTGGAAGACCTCGACGACGGTGCCGGGCTCGGTGCCCTCGACGGGCTGCTGGGCGACGGCCTCGTGCAGTTGAGGATCGAACGCCTCGCCCTCGGGCGAGTAGCGCTCGATGCCGGCGGTCTTCAGCGCCGCGATGAGATCGGAGTGGACGTGCTTGATGCCCGCCACGAACCCGCCATCGTCGTCAGCCTCGGGCGCGTGAGCGAGGGCGCGCTCGAGGTTGTCGACCGCGGGCAGCAGCGCCGTCGCCAGCTTCGAGGCTCCGCGCTCCCGCGCCAGCGCCGCGTCGCGAGCGGCACGCCTGCGGAAGTTCTCGAAGTCGGCCTGGGTGCGCTGAGCGAGCGCCAGGTACTCGTCGGCCTGGGCCGCCCTGGCGGTCAGGGCCTCGAGCTCGGCGCCCGCCTCGGCGAACGCCTCGGCGGGCTCGGGCTCCGACGCCCGCCCAGAAGCGAGGTCGGCGCCCTCGTCGGCCGCGACGTCGGCCGCGACCTCAGCCGCGACCTCGGGGGCCGCAGTCTCGGCCGCGACCTCGGGGGCCGCGGTCTCGCGGCCCCCCTGTCGCGTCTGGCCCGGGGCCGGCGCGTCGTGGCCCTCCTCGGCTCCGGGGGGCGCCTCGGGCAGCTCTGCCTCGGGCGCTCCCGGGCCGTTGGTGGGATCGGGACTCATCGACTACTTCCCTTCGTCCACGACCTCGGCGTCGACCACGTCCTCCTCCGCCGAGGCGCCGTTTGTCGACGAGGCGCCGTCGGTCTCGGCGCCCTGCGCCTCATCGGCCGCGGCCTGCTCCTGCGCGCGCTGATACATCGCCTCGGAGACCTTGTGGAACGACGACTGCAGCGCCTCGGTCTTGGCCCGCAGGTCGTCGGGGTCCTGCGAGGTCAGCGAGTCGCGCACCGCCTTGATCGCCGTCTCGATCTCCTGCTTTGAGGAGGCGTCGATCTGATCCTCCAGGTCCTTGAGCTGGCGCTCGGCCTGGTAAGCGGCGTTCTCGGCGTTGTTGCGCGCCTCGGCGAGCTCGCGAGCGCGCCGGTCGTCCTCGGCGTGGGACTCGGCGTCGGAGACCATCCGCTTGATCTCCTCGTCAGACAGCCCGGAGCCCGAGCGGATCTCGATCTTCTGCTCCTTGCCGGTGCCCAGATCCTTGGCCGACACGTTGAGGATGCCGTTGGCGTCGATGTCGAACGCGACCTCGATCTGCGGGATGCCCCGCGGCGCCGGCGGGATGCCGGTCAGCTGGAACTTGCCCAGCGACTTGTTGTAGGTCGCCATCTCGCGCTCGCCCTGCAGGACGTGGATCTCGACCGACGGCTGGTTGTCCTCGGCGGTCGAGAACACCTCCGACTTGCGGGTCGGAATCGTCGTGTTGCGCTCGATCAGCTTGGTCATGACGCCGCCCTTGGTCTCGATGCCGAGGGTCAGCGGCGTCACGTCGAGCAGGAGGACGTCCTTGACGTCGCCGGCGAGCACCCCCGCCTGGATGGCGGCACCCACGGCCACGACCTCGTCGGGGTTGACCCCGCGGTGCGGCTCCTTGCCGGTCAGCTCCTTGACCTTCTCCTGGACGGCGGGCATGCGGGTCATGCCGCCGACGAGGACGACGTGGTCGATCGTCGACGCGCCCTTCTCCTTGGCGTCGTCGAGCGCCTGGCGAACCGGGGCCACCGTGCGGTCGAGCAGGTCGGAGGTCAGCTCGTTGAGCTTGGCGCGCGTGAGGCGCATGTCGAGGTGCTTGGGCCCGGAGGCGTCGGCGGTGATGAACGGCAGGTTGATCTGGGTCTCCTGGGTGGTGGAGAGCTCGATCTTGGCCTTCTCGGCGGCCTCGTAGAGCCGCTGCAGCGCCATCGGGTCGGCGCTCAGGTCGATGCCCTGGGACGCCCTGAACTCCCTGACCAGCCAGTCGACGAGCGCCTTGTCGAAGTTGTCGCCGCCGAGGTGGTTGTCACCGGCGGTCGCCTTGACCTCGAATACGCCGTCGCCGATCTCGAGCACCGACACGTCGAAGGTGCCGCCGCCGAGGTCGAAGATGAGGATCGTCTGGTCGGACTCCTTGTCGAGGCCGTAGGCCAGTGAGGCCGCAGTCGGCTCGTTGATGATCCGCTTGACGTCCAGACCGGCGACCCTGCCGGCGTCCTTGGTCGCCTGGCGCTGGTCGTCGTTGAAGTACGCCGGGACGGTGATGACCGCGCTGTCGACGGTCTCGCCCAGGTACGCCTCGGCATCGGCCTTCAGCTTGCCGAGGATCATCGCCGAGATCTCCGGCGGGGAGTACTGCTTGTCGCCGGCCTGCACGCGGACGTCGCCGCCCGGGCCCGACACGACCTTGTAGGGGACGATCGACTCCTCCTCGCGCACCTCGGCCTCCTTGCGGCCCATGAAGCGCTTGATCGAGAAGATCGTGTTCTGCGGGTTGGTGACCTGCTGGCGCTTGGCGACGGTGCCCACGAGGCGCTCACCACCGCTGGTGAACGCGACCACCGACGGGGTCGTGCGACCACCCTCGGCGTTCTCGATGACCGTCGGCTCGCCGCCCTCGAGCACGGCCATACAGGAGTTGGTCGTGCCGAGGTCGATACCGATTGTCCTAGCCATGTGCTGTCTACTCCTGAGAGGGTGCAAAAATCTTAGCCCTAGGCTAGCAGATCTGTGACGTGCGGCTGCGCAGGTACCACGCCCGCCTTTACGAGAGCCGCCCCGCGCTCGGGCACATTCGGGAGAGCGCGCAGTCCCCGCATTCGGGCTTGCGCCCGTGGCACGTCCGGCGACCGTGGCGCAGCAGGTTCATGTGCAGCTCGAGCTCGGCTCCGCGCGGGGTCAGCTCGAGCATCGCGTCGTGCATCTCGTGCAAAGTCGCCTTGGGGCGGAACAGGCCGAGGCGGCTGCCGACGCGCGAGACGTGGGTGTCGACCGGCACGTCGCGCTTGCCGAGCGCGAACAGCAGGACGCAGGCGGCGGTCTTGCGCCCGACGCCGGGCAGCCCGGTGAGGAACTCCTGGCCCTCGGCGACCGGGACGTCGGCGAGCCAGTCGAGGTCGAGCTCGCCGCGGCTCTCGGTGATCGCCCGCAGGATCGATCGGATCCGCGCCGACTTGACCTTGGAGATGCCGCCGGGGCGAATCGCCTCCTCGATCTCGTCGACCGGCGCATCGCGAACCGCCTCCCAGTCGGGGTAGCGTTCGCGCAGGCGCAGGTAGGCCACGTCGCGGTTGCGGTCGTTCGTCGACTGCGAGAGGACGGTCAGGACGAGCTCGGCGATCGGGCAGCCGTGCGGCGCGGCGCCCGGTGTGCCGTAGACCTCCCGCAGGCGCCGGCGGATCGAGCGGACGCGACGCGGGGTGGGCGGGGTCGACGGGGTGGGCGGGTCCGCTTTTGCGGGCACGGTCCCACGTTATCCTCGCCAGGCGGTGAGCATCGACGAGCACACGATCGAGCTCGCCGGATCGCCCGTCTTCTACCGCAGCGCGCCCGCGGGCGAGACGCCCCCACCCGCGCTCTTCGTCCACAGCCTGCCGACGAGCTCCGCGGACTTCGGTGAGCTGCTGGCCACCGCCGGCGGCGTGGCCGTCGACCTCCCGGGCTTCGGGCGCAGCGGCAAGGGCGGCCACCTCGACTACAGCCTCGACGGGCACGTCGCGTTCCTCGAGCGCTTCCTCGAGGCGGCCGGGCTGCCGCGCGTGGCGCTCGTCGGGCACGGCTGGGGCGGCGCGGTGAGCCTGCTGCTCGCCTGCCGCCGCCCCGAGCGAGTGACCGCGCTGACGGTCGTGGCCCCGCTCCCGCTGCTGCCCGGGTTCGCCTACCCGGCGATCGCGCGATGGCTGCGCCGACCCGCCCTCGGTGAGGTGCTGATGGGCTCGATCACCCGGCGGATGCTCGCCCGCGGCCTGCGTGCCGCCGCCGCCGACGACGCCGTCTGGCCCCAGGCACGCGTCGACGCGGTCTGGGACCAGCTCGACCAGGGCACCCAGCGAGCGATCCTGCGCGCGCTGCGCAGCGCCGGCCCCACCGACCTTGAGTCCGCGAGCGCCGAGCTCGAAGCGATGCGCCGGGCGGTGACGATCGTCTGGGGCGAGGCCGATCCGTGGCTGGCGCCGAGGTTCGCCGACGCCTACGCGGCGCGACTGCCGGACGCGACGGTGCGTCGGGTGCCGGGAGCCGGCCACTGGCCCTGGCTGCAGCGGCCCGAGGTCGCCGAGGAGCTGGCGCGGTTTGCGCGCGACGCCGCATGACCGCGATCGCTCCCCGCCCCGCCGGTCGATCGGTGCTCGCCCCGCCGCCGACCTGGCTGCACCGCCTCGCCCCGACGCTCGTCGCGGCGGTGTTCGCGGCCGCCTACGTCATCGTCAAGCCGCCGAGCCTCGACCTCGCCGATCACCTCTTCCGAGCCCAGCTGTTCCGCGACGAGGGGTTCGGCCTGTGGAACAACCTCTGGTACTCCGGCCACCACATCGTCAGCTACAGCATCCTGTTCCCGGCGGCGTCGGCGCTGCTGACCCCCCAGCTCGCCGGAGCGCTGGCCGCGACCGCGACCGCGGCGGTGTTCGAGCCGCTGGCGCGGCGCCACTTCGGTTCGCGGGCGACGCTCGGAGCGCTGCTGTTCGGCGCCGCCACCGCGATCGACCTGTACACCGGCCGGCTCGCGTTCGCGTTCGGCGTGCTGCCGGCCCTCGGCGCGATCGTCTGCCTGGACCGCGACTGGCGGGCGGCGGCGTGCGGGCTCGCCGTGCTCTCGGCGCTGTGCAGCCCGGTGGCCGCCCTGTTCGCCGGGCTGGCCGCCGCCGGGCTGGCCGCCGGCGACCTGGTCGCGCGGCGGCGCCTGATCGCGGCGATCCCCGGCGCGACGGTGGCGGTCGCGGCTCTGCTCCCGGTCGCATCGCTGTCGATCGCGTTTCCCGAGGGCGGGGTCGAGCCGTTCGGCCTGGCCACCATGCTCCCGTTGCTGGTCGCCGTCGGCCTCATGCTCTGCACGCTGCCGCCGGCGGCGGCGCGGCTGCGCGCGGGGCTGCTCGTCTACGCCGCCGCGCTGGTCGTCGTGTACCTCGTGCCGTCGCCGATCGGCGGCACCGCCGCCCGGCTGGGGGCGTTCCTGGCCGCGCCGGTGGCGGCGCTGCTGTGGTGGGGGCGGCGTCCGCGGCTGCTGGCGCTGGCGATCCTGCCGCTGCTCTACCTCGGGTGGGCGGCGCCCGTCCGCGACGTCGTCTCGGCGTCTGGGGATCCGTCGGCGTCGGCCGCCTATTACCAGCCGCTGCTGCGCTTCCTGCGCCGCGCGTCGGTGGACGCCGCTCCGTTTCGCACCGAGATCCCGTTCACGCGATTTCACTGGGAGGCGTGGGTGGTGGCCTCGCACTTCGCAATCGCGCGTGGCTGGGAGCGCCAGCTCGACGTGGCCGACAACCCGATCTTCTATTCGGGCCATCTGACGGCGGCCTCCTACGAGGGATGGCTGCACGACAACGCGATCCGCTTCGTGGCCGCCCCCGACGCGCCGCTGGATTACTCGGCGCAGGCCGAGGAGGCGCTGATCGACCACGGCCTGCCGTATCTGCAGCTCGTCATGCGCTCGCGCCACTGGCGGGTCTATCGGGTCCTCGACGCCGAGCCGATCGCGACCGGCGTGGCTCGCCTGATCCGGCTCGGCCCCGACACGGTGACGCTGCGCGCCCGCTCGGCGGGCTCGGTGCTCCTGCACGTGCGCTTCACGCCGTACTGGGCGCTCGCTCGCGGCTCGGGCTGCGTCGGGCCCGCCGGCCCCTACACGCGGCTGACGCTGCGCCGCGCCGGCCCGGTGGTGCTCGTCGCCCGGTTCGCGCTGGGACGGATCGGGGCGACGTCGCCGCGGTGCGACTGAGGCCGCCGGAAGCTAACCGGAACTCGACATCCGCGGGTATACGATGGCCCGATGCGCCGGGCGCTCGCAGCCACCGAGCACCGCCTGTTGCCGAGGGGTTGGCGCGACGCCCTGCGCCAGGTCCTGCTCTTCGTCGGCACCTATCTGCTCTACCAGATCGTCCGCGGCCTGGTCGATGGCAACGACGTCGCGCGGGCGTCGTGGAACGCCACGAAGGTCATCGATCTCGAGCGCACGCTGCACGTGTTCGTCGAGCCCAGCGTGCAGGCCTGGGCGCTCGGCGACCACTGGATCATGGACATCGCCGACTGGACGTACCTGAACGCTCATTACGCCGTGTCGATCGGCGCGCTGCTGTTCATCTACATGCGGCGCAACGACTCGTTCTACTTCGTGCGCAACATGTTCATGATCGCGATGATGATCGCGCTCGTCGGCTACGCCGTGTATCCGACGGCGCCGCCGCGGCTCATGCCCGAGTGGGGCTTCACCGACGCGATCCAGCAGTTCACCGGGGTCACCGCCGAGCAGGGCCCGAGCTCGGCGCTGCTCAACCTCTACGCTGCGATTCCGTCGATGCACGTCTGCTTCGCGCTCATGACCGGGCTGCCCATGGCCCGGCTGGTCAGGCCCCGCCCGGCGAAGATCGCCTGGTGCGTGTATCCGGTGTTCATCGCGTTCGTGGTCATCGTCACCGGCAACCACTATCTGACCGACGTGTTCCTCGGCGCCCTGACGGCGGTGATCTCGGCGCTGGCGGCCGCCAAGCTGCTCGCGCGGGCGCGGCCGGACGCCTGGGCGTTCTACCGGCGCCGGCGGGCCGCGGCCGGCTCGGCGGGCCAGGCGACGGCCTAGTCACCTACGCTGTACGGGCGGATGCCCGAGCCCAGTTCCGCGGTCTCACCCCGCCCGCCCAAGCAGCGCCGGCCCCGCTCCCGCGGCAACGGGCAGCGCGCGCAGGAGGCGATGCGCGACCGGCTCATCGAGTCGCGGCTGACGCCGAACGCGATCTCGCTGACCGGCTTCGTGCTCAACCTCGTGGCGGCCGCACTCGTCGTCGACCGGCTGTTCTTCCTCGCCGGGCTCGCGTTCGTCATCGGCTCGATCATGGACACGCTCGACGGCCACTACTCGCGGATGTCGGGCAAGGGCACCCAGTTCGGGGCGTTCTTGGACTCGACCCTGGACCGGCTCGAGGAGGGGATCGTGCTGACCGCGGTCGCCGCCTACTTCGCCTCCCGCCACGACCAGGCGGCCGTCGCGGCGGTGGTGATCGCGGTGCTGGCGTCGCTGATGGTCTCCTACACGCGCGCGCGCGCCGAGGCGCTCGGCGTGCAGTGCACGGTCGGCCTCGCCACCCGGCCGGTGCGGGTCGTCATCCTCTCCGCGGGCCTGATCTTCGCCAAGGGCGCCTCGCTCGGCCACTTCGAGCTGCTCGCGCCGGCCGTCTACGTGCTCGCGGCGCTCAGCCTGTTCACGGTCGCCCAGCGGATCGCGCACGTGCGTCGTGAGCTCACCCGCCTGTAACGGGTGCGTTCCGCCGGCGTACCTGGGACACCCCGCCTCGCGCTCGCCGCGTTGACGGCGAACCCACGTACCAGGAGGGACATTCCGTGAGCACCACCACCGGCTCCACGAACGGCAACGCGCGGCATCAGCACGAGAAGGTCCGGGTCGCGATCATCGGCGTCGGCAACTGCGCGAGCTCGTTCGTGCAGGGCGTGCACTACTACCGCGACGCCGACCCCGCACAGCAGGTGCCGGGGCTGATGCACGTCGACCTCGGCGGCTACCACGTCCGCGACATCGAGTTCTCGGCCGCCTTCGACATCGACGCCGACAAGGTCGGCAAGGACCTCTCCGAGGCGATCTTCGCCGGGCAGAACAACACGCTGCGCTTCGACGCCGAGGTCCCCCACCTCGGCGTCGAGGTGATGCGCGGCATGACCCACGACGGCCTCGGCAAGTACCTGTCGGAGAAGATCACCAAGGCGTCGGGCTCGACGGTCGACATCGCCGAGGTGCTGCAGGAGACCCGCACCGACGTCGTCGTCTCCTATCTCCCCGTCGGCTCCGAGCAGGCGACCAAGTGGTACGTCGAGCAGATCCTCGAGTCCGGCTGCGGCTTCGTCAACTGCATCCCGGTCTTCATCGCGCGCGAGGCCTACTGGAACCGCCGCTTCACCAAGGCGGGCCTGCCGATCGTGGGCGACGACATCAAGTCCCAGGTCGGGGCGACGATCGTGCACCGCCAGCTCGCCCGGCTCTTCCACGACCGCGGTGTGCGCCTGCTGCGCACCTCGCAGCTCAACGTCGGCGGCAACATGGACTTCTACAACATGCTCGAGCGCGAGCGGCTGGAGTCCAAGAAGATCTCCAAGACCAACGCCGTGACCTCGATCATGGGCCACGAGCTCCCCGCCGACGACGTCCACGTCGGCCCCTCGGACTACGTGCCGTGGCTGACCGACCGCAAGTGGGCCCACATCCGCCTCGAGGGCCAGGCGTTCGGCGACGCGCCCCTGACCGCCGAGCTCAAGCTCGAGGTCTGGGACTCGCCCAACTCCGCCGGCATCGTCACCGATGCGGTCCGCTGCTGCAAGCTCGCGCTGAACCACGGGCTCGCCGGCCAGCTCGACGGCCCGAGCTCCTACCTGATGAAGTCGCCGATGCACCAGCGCCCCGACGCCGAGGCGCAGGAGCTGACCGAGGAGTTCATCGCCCGCTATTCGCGCAAGGCGCTCGCCGGCCCGCCCGCCGGGGAGCTCGGCTCCTCCTCGGAGCGGGCGCGCGAGGCGCTGCCGCCCGCTTCGTAGGCGGAGCGGGCTCGGCCGGCGTTCCGTGGCCCGGCCGGCGCGCCCGGGCGGCTCGCGGCCGCCGCCCGCGTTCAGAGGTGACGCGCAACGGAGTCCGGGGCGCCGGCGACACAAGGGCGGCGGCCCGCGACCGTCCGGCGCCCCGGCCGGCTCGCGCCCCGCGGCGACCCTCCCGCTCGTCGAGGCGTCCGCGGCGGCGCCTCCCACGGCGCTCGCGGGCGCCGGGGCCCAGGCGGCGGCGGGATCGACGTGCCCTGCTCGGAGCAGCTTGTGTCTCTTCAGGCCCCGGCCACGCGTCGCGCCCCGATGAACGCGCTGCTCCGAGCGGCGGTACGTCGCGTCCCGGCGCTCGCGGCGTCACACGGCTGCTGCGAGGGCCGGAGCGAGGTCGCCGTGCGGGCGCACCTCGACGGCGGTGAGGTTCTGCCACTGAGCCACCTGCTGGAGCTCGGCGGCGAGCTCTGAGGCGACGCGGGTGGTGTCGACGCCGGGCTCGGCGAAGGCTCCCTGGACGAGGAGGGTGCCGCGCCGGCGGTCTGACTTGAGGTCGACGCGGGCGACGAGAGCCTCGTCGAGGAGGAACGGGAGCACGTAGTAGCCGTGGACGCGCCGGGCGGCGGGAACGTAGATCTCGATCCGGTAGCGGAAGTGAAACAGGCGCTCGGTGCGGGGGCGAAACCAGATGAGCGGGTCAAACGGCGAGAGCAGGGCGCGGGCGCGGATGCGACGCGGGCGGGCCGCGTCGGGCCGGAGGTAGGCGGGCGCGACCCACCCGCGGACGGCGACCTCGAGCAGCTCGCCGGCGGCGACGAGCTCGGCGACGCGCGCCTTGGAGTCGGCGCGCGGGAGACGGAAGTAGTCGCCGAGGTCGGGCTCGGTGGCCACGCCGAGCGCCCGCGCCGCGATCCGGACGAGCTCGCGCTGGGCGTCGGCCGGATCCGGGGTCGGCGCCGCGACCACCGCCGGCGGCAGCACGCGCTCCGGGATGTCGTACAGGCGGCCGAAGTTGATCCGCCGGGCGGCGGTGATCCGCCCCGCCCAGAACAGGTACTCGAGCGCGATCTTGCCGTCGTGCCAGTTCCACATGTGGCCGGGGCGCGGCGGCGGGCGGCGGAACTCGGTGTCGGCGGCGCGAATCGGCCCGTGCTCGGCGACGAGCGCGAAGGTCTCCTCGACGAGCTCGGGACGCTCGGCGGCGAGCCGGGCCATGCTCCCCCACGCCTCGCGATCGACCGACGCCATCCGCCAGCGGAACCAGGGGTGGCACTCGACCGGGATCAGCGACGCCTCGTGCGCCCAGTACTCGACGAGCTGCCGGTTCAGCCGACCGGCGGTGTGCCCCGCGAGGCGGTCGAGGATCGCCCGGTCATATGGTCCCAGCCGCGAATAGACCGGCATGTAGTGCGCGCGCTCGAACACGTTGACCGAGTCGAGCTGCAGCGTCCCGAGCCGGCGGACGAGCTCGGCGATCTGGCGCGCCGTCGGGCCGCCGGCCCGCCGCGGGCGGCGGCGGGCGAAGCCCTGGGCGGCCAGGACGATCCGGCGCGCCGCGGCTGGGGTCAGCGCGGCACGGTCAGCCGTCACCGTTCGGGCCGTCCCGCCGGCCTGCTCAGGATCGTCCTGGGCATCCGCTCAAGCCTAGGGGCCACCTCCATAGAATGAGCCCGTGCCTCGCCTGCACGGCTCGTCTCTCGCCGACGGCGACCCGTCCCGCAATCTCGCGATCGCCCAGGTGACGCCGTTCGCGTGGGAGGTGGACAACGAGGTCAACCAGTACGTCGCCCGCGTCTCCGGACAGCTCGCCGCCCGCGGGCACCGGGTGCTCGTGATCGCGCCGTCGCAGTCCGACGACCTGGTGCGCGAGACCCGCCGGGCGCTGCGGGCGCAGCCCGAGGAGCTGCTGCGCGAGGGGGTCCGGGTGCTCGGAGTCGGGGAGGTGCTGCCGTTCTCGCCCACCCGGCGGCGGGCGGCGTCGCTCCCGGTCGACGTCGCGCGCACGATCGAGGAGGCGCTGGGCGTGCTGGCGCTCGACATCGTCAACGTCCACGAGCCGTTCGCCCCGAGCGCGTCGAGCGTGGCGCTGCGCCACTCGCGGGCGCTGAACGTCGGCAGCTTCCACGCCCCGACCGAGCGGGTGCTGTCCACCCAGCTGACGCGGCCGCTGTCGCGCCTGCTGTTCGCGCGCCTCGACGCGCGCACGGTCAGCTACGCCGCGACCCGCCGGTTGCTGCAGCGGTTCTTCCCGGGCGACTACGAGGTGATCCCGCCGGGTGCCGACGCGCCCGCGCTGCGCCCCGCCAACGCGGTTTTCGAGCTGACGATGATCGCCACCGAGGAGCGCGCCGCCGTGCGCGCCTTCCTGCGCGCGCTGCGCCTGCTGCCCGCCGACCCGCCGTGGCACGCGACCGTGTGGTCACGGCGGCCGGCCGCGCCCCCGGCGACCCTGCCGGCGGCCGTGCGCGAGCGGGTCACCTTCCTCGACGCCGACCAGCTGTCCGAGGGCGAGGCGCTCGCCCGCGCCGACGTCGCCGTGCTCGCCTCCGACGGCGACCGGCCGACGCCGGGCACTCTCGTGCGCGCGCTCGGGTCGGGCGCCGCGGTCGTCGCCTCGCGGCTGCCGGTCTACGAGGAGGTCCTCGCCGAGGGCGAGCGCGGGCTGATGTTCGAGCCCGGCGAGACCGAGACCCTGGCGGCGCACCTGGAGGGCCTGATCGCCTCGCCGGCGCGGCGCGCCCGCGGCGCCGCCTCCCGGGAGCTGCAGCGCAGTCTCAGCTGGGTCCGGGTGACCGACGAGCTCGAGCGGACCTACCGGCGGCTGATCTCGCGCCGCCAGGATCGCCCGGTCGAGGCCGCCACCCGCCAGCGGCTCGCGCAGCGGCCGCTCATCGACGTCGACCTGCACATGCACACCGACCACTCCTACGACTGCGCAACGCCGGTCGAGGTGCTGCTCGCCGAGGCCCGCGCCCGCGGCCTCGGCGCGATCGCGGTCACCGACCACAACGAGATCTCGGGCGCGCTCGACGCGCACGCGAAGGCGCAAGCGCTGACGGTCATCGTCGGCGAGGAGATCAAGACCGCCGAGCAGGGCGAGGTCATCGGGCTGTTCATCGAGGAGAAGATCCCCCGGGGCCTGACGCTCGCCGAGACGATCGCCGAGATCCACCGTCAGGGCGGCCTTGTCTACGTGCCTCACCCGTTCGATCGAATGCACGCCGTCCCCGACTATGAGCACCTGCTGGCGGTCGTCGACGACGTGGACGCGATCGAGGTCTTCAACCCCCGGATCGCGATCTCGGAGTTCAACGAGGAGGCGGTCCGCTTCGCGGCCAAGTACCGGATCCCGGCCGGCGCCGGCTCCGACGCGCACGTCCCCCAGGGCCTCGGCTCGGTGCGGATCCGGATGCGCGCGTTCGACGGACCCGACGAGTTCCTGCAGTCGCTGCGCGACGCCGACATCATCCGCAACCCGGCGAGCCTGCTCTACGTCCAGGCGCTGAAGTTCCTGCAGACAAAGGCAATGCCCGGGTCCGCGCGACGGGCCTCGCGCGAGCGCCGCGTCCGGCGCGCGACGGGGCGCAAGTCCTGATGCAGCGCCAAGGACAAGCCCGGCAGCCGTCCAATCGAAGTGGCGTGCCGGCGACCGACGACGAGATCCGCGAGAAGTACCTGGAGCGCGCGATCCGCGAGCTCAACGCGTTCGCCCAACGCCTGACCGCCTGCCCCCACTGTCCGCGCGGCCAGGTGATGCCGGTGCTCGGCTCGGGCCACCCGCAGGCCGACGTGTTCATGGTCAAGTACTCGGCCCGGCCCTCCGAGGTGCAGGAGGGCGTGGCCTTCTACGGCCGGACCGGAAACGCGCTGATGAAGTCGCTGCGGCGGCTGTCGATTGATCCGCTCGCCGTCTATGGGACGCTGTGCGTCAAGTGCCCGGTCGCCGATCCCGCCCTGGCCGACCCCGGCTGCGTCTCGCGCCTCCTCGAGGAGCTGGCGATCGTCGCCCCGAAGATGGTCGTGGTCATGGGGGAGGAGGCGCTCGGGGTCGTCAACGAGCTCGACATCCCGCTCGCGCGCGAACTGCGGACGCGCCCCGGCGAGGTGCAGCGGCTGACCCCGTCGATCGAGGCGCTGTACGTCCCCGACATCGACGACGCGCTCGACGAGGAGGCGGCCAAGCGCGAGTTCTGGTCGGCCTTCCGGGTCCTCGGCCAGTGGTGGTCGGACCTGCCCCCCTATTAGTGCCCCCGTCCGTCACTGGGGCATCTCGAGGACGATGTTGCCGAGATTGCCGCCGGCGGCGAAGCGGTCGTAGGCGGCGACGGCGTCCTCGAGCCCGAACGTCTCGGCGATCGGCACGTGGACCGCGCCGGAGACAAGGAGCGGCAGCACCGAGCGCTCGAACGCCCGGGCGGTCAGCGCCTTGGACTCGAGCGGCCGGGGGCGGAGCGTCGAGCCGTGAATCCGCGCCCGCTTGCCCATCAGCAGGCCGAGGTTGATCTCGCCGGTGGCGCCTGCCCCGGTGCCGATGACCGCGATCCGCCCGCCGATCTCGAGGCTGCGCAGGTTCTCGATCAGGTTGATGACGCCGACGAGCTCGAGGATGACGTCGAATGGGCCGTGCTCGCCGAAGCCCTCCGGAGCGATGACCTCGGCGCCGAGCGCGGCGACCCCATCGCGGAGCTCGGCCCTGCGCACGGTCGCGGTGACCCGCGCCCCCGCCGCGCGCCCGAGCTGTACCGCCGCGGTGCCGACGCCGCCGGCGGCGCCGTGCACGAGCAGGCGCTCGCCGGTCTGGAGGCCCGCCTGGGTGAACACGGCGTCGTGGGCGGTGGTGAAGACCTCCGGGGCGGCGCCCGCCTCGACGAAGCCTAGGTCGTCGGGGACCGGCATGAGGATCCGCTCGTTGACGGTGGCGAGCTCGGCCTGGCCGCCGCCGCCGACGATCGACATCACGCGGTCGCCGACGGCGAAGCGGTCGGCGCCGGGGCCGAGCGCGACGATCTCGCCGGCGAGCTCGAGGCCGGGGATGTCGGCCGGCGCGCCCGGCGGCGCCGGATAGCCGCCGGCGCGCTGCATCATGTCGGCGCCGTTGAGCCCGGCGGCCCGCACGCGGACGAGCGCTTCCCCCGACCCGGGCTCGGGGTCGGGATGGTCCTCGACGCTCAGCTGCTCGTCGCGGATGGTGACGGCGCGCACGGCCTTCAGACCTACCCGCGCCGCAGCTCGGCCACACACTCGATGTGCGGCGTCTGGGGGAACATGTCGACGGGCCGCACGCGCACGAGGCGGTAGCCGCCCTCGGCGAGCTGCGCGGCGTTCGGCGCGAGCGTCGTCGGGTTGCAGGACACGTAGACGATCGTCGACGGGCCTGCCTCGATGACGCGCCGGACGACCTTCTGCGACAGCCCGGGACGGGGCGGGTCGACGACGAGCAGGTCGGGGCGGCCGGCGCGCTCGTTCAGCTCGCGCAGCGCCAAGCGGACGTCGCCGGCGAAGAAGCGCGCGTTGTCGACCTCGTTGGCCCGCGCGTTGGCGATCGCGTCGGCGATCGCCTCCTCGATCAGCTCCAGCCCCCACACCTCGGCCACGCGCGGCGAGATGAGCATGCCGATCGTGCCGATCCCGCAGTAGAGGTCGAACACGCGCTCGAGCCCGGTCGGCGCGGCGTACTCCGTCGCGAGCGCGTACAGCCGCTCGGCCATCTCGGTGTTCGTCTGAAAGAACGCGGTCGGCGAGATGGCAAAGCTCATCGACCCGACGATCTCGGTGAACCGATCGACGCCGGCGACGAGCTCGGTCTCGCCGCCCTGGGTCGTCTCGGCGGGACTGTCCGACCGCGTCCACAGCAGCCCCTCGAGGCCGTGGCCGGCGGCGCCGAGCGACTCGCGGTCAAGCGGGGCGGCGGTGGTGACGAGCCGCACCTGCAGCGCGCCGGTGCGCCGGCCCTCGCGGACGACGAGGTTGCGCAGCACGCCCTCGCCGGAGCGGCGATCGTAGGCGGTGAGGCCCTGCTCGCGACACCAGCCGACGATCTGGTCGCGGGCGCGGTTGGACGCCTCGGAGCCCAGCAGGCAGTCGGCGATCGGCACGATCTCGTCCCAGCGGCCGGGCGCGTGGAACCCGCACTGCAACTCGCCGTCGGGGCCGGTGCCGAACGAGTACTCGAGCTTGTTGCGGTAGCGCCAGGTCTCGGCGGCGGGGACGATCGGCTCAAGGTCGAACCCCTCGAGGTGGCCCAGCCGCGTCAGCGCGTCGTGGACCTGCGCCTGCTTGACCTCGAGCTGGCGCTCGTAGGCGAGGACCTGCCACGGCGCGCCGGGGTGATCGGCGACGGGCTCGATCCGGTCGGGACCGGGTGCCAGGATCGCGGTCGCGCGCGCCTCCGCGTAGGCGCGCTTGCGCTTGGAGACGACCGCGCGCACCCGGTCGCCGGGCAGCGCGCCCGACACGAACACGACGTAGCCGTCGTGGCGCGCCACGCCGGCGCCGCCGTAGGCGAGCGAGTCGATCGTCAGCTCGAGCTCGTCGCCCCGCTGAGGCCGAGTGGCGGCGGTGCTCATCCGTCGCAGGATGACAGCGCCGCGCGGGTCAGCTCAGCTGCTTCTCGATCGCGGCGACGACGGTCTTGCGGTTGGCGTGCTTGCGCTCGTAATTGAGGACCTTGCGCAGCTCGGGCCGGGAGAGCTCCTTGACGCGCGCCTGGACCTGCCCGACCCTCAGGTCGTCGTAGCCGGTGATCGGGAACGTCGGGCCCACCCCCGCCGCCCGCCGGGCGCGATCGGCGCCCCGGACGATCCGGTCGACCGGCGCGGCGCCGCGCGCCCTCCGGGTCGCGGTCTCGAGCTGTCCCTTGCCCTTGCCGAGCAGCCCCTCGACCTCGCCGACGAGGTCGTCGGAGCCCGAGCGGCCGCGGCGGACGAGCTCGGCGACGAGCTCGTTGGCGTCCTTGCGGGTGACCCGGCCGCGCGACGCGGCCTCGTCAAGCGTCTCCTGGATCCGGTCGCGGGTCAGCATCACGAGCTCGCGCGGCTTCAGCGCCCCCTTGGCGAGCTGCTCGGCGACCGCGGCGACCGTGTCCGAGCCACCGGCGCCGGCCGCCGCGCGGCGCGCTCGGGTGCTCGCGCCCTTGACGCTGGTCTGGGTCCGCTGGGCGCCCGCCCGCGCGGTCGTCGCCGTCGCCTTGGCGCCGCCGGTGGCTGACTTCGGGGTGCTGGGAGACTTCTTGGCCGGCTTGGACGGCGCGCGCTTGGCGGGAGGCATAGGGCTCTGGTTCCTCGGGGGCAGGGTGCTTGCGGCGAGCGTAGCCAACCCCGACAACGGAAAGCGTCACCCGACCTCAGCCGGCCAGCAGCTCGAGCAGCGCCTTCTGGGCGTGGCGGCGATTCTCGGCCTGGTCCCAGATCCGCTGACGGTCGCCGTAGAGAACCTCCTCGGTGATCTCATCGCCGGGGTGGGCGGGCAGGCAGTGCAGCGCGATCGCATGGGGGGCGGCGGCGTCGAGCAGCGCGTCGTCGAGCCGGTAGGGACCGAGCGCGCGGCGGCGCTCGCCGGCGCTCGCCGGGTCGTCGCCCATGCTCACCCAGACGTCGGTGTAGACGGCGTCGGCGCCGTAGGCGGCCGCGCGCGGATCGTCGGTGAGCGCCACCCCGGCGAGCTGCTCCAGCTGGTAGCCCGCGGGAGCGGCGACGCGCAGCCGCACGCCGACGAGCGCGCCGACGAGCGCCAGCGAACGGGCGACGTTGTTGCCGTCGCCGACGTAGGCGAGCGTCAGTCCGTCGAGCTCGCCGAAGGCCTCGCGGAGGGTGAGCAGATCAGCGAGCGCCTGACAGGGATGGTGGCCGGCGGTGAGCATGTTGATGACCGGTACGTCGGCGTAGCGCGCGAGCTCGATCACCTCCTCGTCGGACACGGTGCGGATGCCGATCGCGGCGACGTGGCGGGAGAGGACGCGGGCGGTGTCGCGCAGCGACTCGCCGCGGCTGAGCTGCAGCTCGTCGGCACGCAGCACCAGCGGATGGCCGCCAAGCTCGAACACCCCGGTCTCGAACGATGTCCGGGTGCGCGTCGAGGGGGCCTGGAAGATGAGCGCGACCGAGCGGCCGGCGAGCGCGTCGCTGGACAGCGGCTCGCGCTTGAGCTCGGCGGCGCGGTGCAGCAGCGCGCGCACCTCGTCGGGCGAGAGCTCCGCCCCGGTGATCACGTGGCGCACCAAGCCGCGCAGTGTACGTTGGCGCCTGGTGAACCTGCGGGTGCTGACGTGGAACCTGATGCACGGGCGATCGGTGCCGGGGTCGGGGCGCGACCTGCGACCCGAGTTCACCGCGGCGCTCGCCGACTGGGCCTGGGACGTCGCGGTCCTGCAGGAGGTGCCGCCGTGGTGGCCGCGGGCGCTCGCTGCAGCGCTTGGGGCCGAGTACCGGATGGTGCGGACCTCGCGCAACGCGGGCCTTGTGCTGCGCCGCGCGATCGCGATCCGCTGGCCCGACGCGATCAAGTCGGGTGGCGGCGGCGCCAACGCGATCCTCGCCCGCTCGGACCGGATCATCGTCCACCGGCGGACGCGCCTGTGCTGGCGGCCCGAGCGCCGTTGGGGGCACGCGGTGCAGCTCGCGTGCGGCGTCTGGGTCGCAAACCTGCACGCCAGCACGGCGGTGGGCGCGGCTCGCCGCGACGGCCGGCGGGCGTGTGCCGCGGGACTGGCGTGGGCCGGCGAGGCGCCGCTCGTCCTCGCCGGCGACTTCAACCTGCGCGACCCCGCCTTCCCGGAGTTCGAGGTCGTCGCCTCGCATGACGTCGACCACGTGCTCGTCGCCGGCGAGGTGCAGGCGGGCCCGGCCGAGGTGCTTCACCGAGGGTCGCTGTCGGATCACGCGCCGCTCGCGATCACCGTTTCGACCGGCTGATGACGAGCCGTATCATCTGCGGGCGAAACCGCTTCTGGGAGGCCGCCGTGTCACGACTCATCCGCATGGACCACACCGGGCATACCGAGCTGGCGCAGTGGAGCGCGCAGGACGAGGCGGCGTTCGGGGAGGCCCGCGAAGCGTTGCGCGCCGAGCTTGACCGCGGCTACTTCGCGGTCTCCAGCGACGTCGACGGCTCCGCCGAGCAGGTCCGCGAGCTGCCCCTCGACGCCGAGCTCGTGATTCTGCGCCGCCCGATCGCCGGGGGCTGATCGGTGGACGCCGCGCTCGTCGGCGGGGGCGGGCTGGCGGGGCCGGGACCGGGCTCGGGGCCCGACGGCGAGCTGCCCGAGCTGGCGAGCGTCCACTGGCGGCCGCGTGCCGACGCGCGCAGGCTGCGGCGCTCGGACCGTCTGTGGACGCTGTCGACGGTCGCCCATACGGCGCCGTTCCTGGCGACGGCGATCGGCCTGCCGCTGCTCGACCCGGTGACGATCCCCGTCGCTCTCATCGCGCTCGCCTACGCGTGGTTCATCCCCGAGCTCTACGCGGCCCGGGGCGCCGGGGTCGTGCGCGAGCCGCGCGGGCGGCGCGTCGGGGCCGCGCGCAGCGCCACGGCCGGGGCGGGGAGGGAGGCAGCCGACTCGCGGGCGCTCGGGCTGCTCGGCGACCTCGTCGGCCACGCCGCGCGCGAGCTGCTGGCGCGCACCGGGATGGTGCTCGAGCGCGGCGAGCTCGGCGTCTGGCTCGTCGCCGGTGCGGGCGCGCTGCTCGTCCGGCCCGGGGGGCGGCGCGTGCAGTGCTACTGCGTCCACGCGACCGGGGACGAGCTGCCGAGAGCCGATCGCGTCGCCCATCTGCTGCTCGCGCTGCGCGCCGACGAGAGCGGCTTCGCGACGGTCGCCAACCTGACCTTTTCGGGGTCGTGCTGGCGCCTGCGGCGGCGGTTGCCGCCGCCGGTGCGCGAGGCGCTGCGCGCGGCGGTAGCGGCGGCGGCGCGGGGTCAGTAAGGCGCCGGGTCAGTAAGGCGCCGGGTCAGTAAGGCGCCGGGTCATCAAGGCGCGGGGTCAGCTCTGCCTTCACCCCCGCTGCGCGCGCCACCCGAACCCGCGCAGGACGAGCAGCGCCTTCTCCCCTAGCGTCCCGCGCGCCGGGAGCACCCCGAGCGCCACCGCGGCGGCGTAGACGTCGTAGAAGGCGCGGACGCGCAGCAGCAGCTCGTGCTGGAGCTCGCAGTAGAAGACGCAGTGCACGACGATGAAGCGATTGGTCGCCGGCAGGCCCTCGAGGGGAGTGCGGTGCGTGCCCAGGACCTTGCAGGGGGCGGCGACGAAGCGCCCGCCGGTCAGGCGGTCGCCGGTGCGCTCGAGGCGGACGTCGGGGAACCCGGCCCACAGCCGCTCGGCGTGGGCGGTGAGCGCGTCGATGCCCTCGAGCGGCGCCTCGCAGAGCGGGTCCTCGTACTGGATCCCCGAGGCGCAGACGTCGCCGAACTGCGTCTGCTCGCGGGCGCCGCGGCCCGACCACGCCCGCTGCCAGCCGTCGATCAGATCATCGACGCTCACTCGGCGGCCGCCGGGACGTCGAGCGCCGGCATTCCGGCCATCGACGTCGAGGCCTCGGCATAGCGGCGCCGCGGGATCCGGCCGGCGCCGCGGGCGAGGCGGCCGGCCTCGATACCGAGGCGCACCGCGCGTGCCATCGCCACCGGATCGTGCGCGCGCGAGATCGCCGAGGCGCAGAGCACGGCGTCGCATCCCAGCTCGAGCGCGAGCGCGGCGTCCGAGGCGGTTCCCACCCCGGCGTCGAGCACCACCGGCACGCGCGCGCGCTCGATGATGATCGACAGGTTGTAGGGGTTGCACATCCCCATGCCCGAGCCGATCGGCGACCCGAGCGGCATCACCGCCGCGCAGCCGACGTCCTCGAGCCGCCGCGCGAGCACCGGGTCGTCGGTGGTGTAGGGCAGCACGGTGAAGCCCTCGTCGACGAGCTCCTCGGCGGCGGCGACGAGCTCGACCGCGTCGGGGAGCAGGGTCCGGTCGTCGCCGATGACCTCGAGCTTGATCCAGTCGGTGCCAAACGCCTCCCGGGCGAGATGGGCGGTCGTCACCGCGTCGCGCGCGGTGAAGCAGCCCGCGGTGTTGGGCAGCACCTCGACGCCCACCTCGTCGAGGACGTCGACGATGGATCCACGCGGGTGGGTGGGATCCGGGAGGCGGCGCAAGGCCACGGTGCAGATCTCCGCCTCCGCCTCGCGGCAGGCGGCGGCGAGCAGCTCGTGGTTGTCAAAGCCGCCGCTGCCGAGGATGAGTCGCGAGCGCAGCTCCCGCCCAGCGATGATCAGCGGGTCCATGCTCAGCCGCCCTGGATCGCGGAGACGACCTCGACGAGCGCGCCGTCGCGCAGCTGCGCCTGTGACCAGCGCGCGCGGCTGACCACCTCGCCGTCGAGCGCGACGGCGACACCGCGCGCTGCCGGGGCGACATCGAGCAGCTCGAGCACGCTGACGACGGTAGCGCCGGCCTGAAGCTCGCGCTCCTCGCCGTTGACCGTCACCCTCATGCCGCCGCCCGGGCGAAGCGCCGCGGCGTGAAGACGCCCTCCGGGGGATCTCCGGTCAGGCCGTCGACGACGAGCTGGGCGGTCACCGGCGCGAGCAGGATCCCGCCCCGCCGGTGGCCGACCGCCCAGTGCAGCCCCGGGACGCTCCCGGGGCCGATCGCCGGCAGATTGTCGGGCGTGCCGGGGCGCAGGCCCGCGGTGAACTCGTCGACCACCCACTCCGAGACGCCCGGCACGAGCTCGGAGGCATCCCGCAGCAGCTCGAACATCGCCCCCGCGGTGACGGTGCGATCGAAGCCGCGCTCCTCGGAGGTGGCGCCGATGACGTAGCGCCCGTCGCCCCGGGGGACGACATAGGCTGGCCCCATGCGAATGACCCGCCTCAGCAGGCCCGGTCCAGCGGGATCGTGCAAGCGCAGGATCTGGCCCTTGACCGGGCGCAGCGGCACCGGCTCGCCGACCCCCGCGAGCTCCCCCGCCCAGGCGCCGGCGGCGATGACGACGTCGCCGGCGGCGAGCACCGCTCCGTCGGCGAGCCGCACCCCCGTCACCCGGTCGCGGGAGACCTCGACGCCGGCGACCGCCGTCCCCTCCCGTACGTCGCCGCCGGCGCCCCGGATCGCGGCGACGAGCGCGCGACACAGCCGCCGCGGATCGACGGCGTGATCGTCTGCGACGTCGAGCGCGAGCCGCAGCGTCGGCGCCAGGCCGGGCTCGCGCCGACGCGCCTCGCTGGCCCGCAGCCGCTCCACGGAGAGTCCGAACCGCCGGCGCAGCGCGATCTCGCGCTCGAGCGTCGCCGCCTCGTCGGCGTCGCGGGCAACGAGCAGCGTCCCGCACGCGGTGTAGCCGACGTCGCCGAGCTCGGCCGCGAACGCCGGCCAGGCCGACGCGCTGGCGAGCCCGAGCTCGAGCAGCGACTCCTCGCCGGCGATGGCCTCGGCAACCGGGGCGAGCATCCCAGCGGCGTGATGCGACGTCCCGCCGCCGACGCCACCGTGCTCGAGCAGGATCGTGCGCAACCCTCGCTCGGCGGCACGCCAGGCGACGGTCAGGCCGATCGCGCCGCCTCCGATGACGATCACGTCTGGTGTGCTGGTCCTGCCCTGGGTCACTGAACCTCCCTGGTGCCGGCATTACCCGGCCAGGTGTTGACGGTCGGCGGACCGCGTCCGCCCTCTCAGCCCTGAGGTGGGGCTCCCGTAGGACGAGATCCTAGCGCGGCGCTCCTGCGAGACTCGGGGGCATGGACGATCGTCGCCGACGCCTCGCGCAGGCCCGCCTGTACCTCGTCTGCGATGACCGCTCGGACGAGTTCCTGCAGGCGGCGATCCGGGGCGGCGTCGACATCGTCCAGCTGCGGATCAAGGACCCGACCGGCGACGCGCGACTGCTCGAGGTCGCCCGCCGCTTCGCGCGCACGTGCCATGCGCGCGGCGCGCTGTTCATCCTCAACGACCGCCCCGACCTCGTCGCCGATGCCGACGCCGACGGCGTCCACGTCGGCCAGGACGACGTGCCCGTGCCGATGGCCCGCACCGCGATCGGCCCCGAGCACCTGATCGGGCTCTCGACCCACACCCCCGAGCAGATCGACGGCGCCGCCGGCGCCGACTACATCGGCGTCGGCCCGGTCCACGCGACCCCGACCAAGCCCGGTCGTCCCGCGGTCGGCCCCGACCTGATCGCCTACGCCGCCGCGCACGCGACGGTGCCGTTCTTCGCGATCGGCGGGATCGACGCCGAGACCGCTCCGGCGGCGCGCGCGGCCGGGGCGGCGCAGATCGCCGTCGTGCGGGCGCTGACCGAGGCCGCCGATCCCGAGGCGGCCGCCCGGCAGCTCATCGAGGGAGCCGGCGTTGGCGCAACGTAGCCGCAAGCGCGGCCAGCACGCGCGTCCGGAGACCGACGCCGATTCGCCCCCGCCGCCGGCACCCGACCACCGGGTCGCGCGCGCCCCCGACGGCGAGCCGTCCCCGCCGCCGGCGCCCGACCCGGGGATCGGGCGGGGCCGGATCCCGCGCGAGGCCTACCAGCAGCAGTCGCCGCCCGCCCACTATCCGCAGGCGAGCCGCTCCGAGGCCCGCAACGCCGAGGTCCGCGCCGCGCTGGCGCCGCTGGCCCCCGGCGAGCGGCCACGGGTTCTCGTGGCCTCGGTGCTCGTCGCGGCGCTCGTCGGCCTGGTCAACCTGATCGCCTACGCGGCCGGGGACACGATCGGCGGCAAGCGGCCCGGCGCGGCGCCGATCGTCGTCTTCTCGGCGGTCATGGTCGGCCTGGCGATCGGGATGTGGCGGCGGTGGTACGGCGCCGTGCTCGGGTTCATGGCGCTGCTGGCGATCGTCGCCACGCTGTTCGCGCTGCTGCTGATCGAGGCGTCGAACATCAGCGGCCTGATCGTCGCGCTCGTGATCATCGTCGGTTGCGGCTATCTCTTCTTCAAGCTCGTCCGCGTGCTGAGCCGGATCCAGATGCCGCACTCGGACGATCGCCGCTAGCGGACGCGTCCGCAGATGATGCGGCGTTGACGGGGCGAGCGCGCGCGGGGCATCACGCTCGTGGCCCCGCCCTGGACGGCGTTGAGCTTCGCGCGGGTGAGGGCCTCCTCGGCTGGGCGGGTGGACGAGCTCGGCGTGGCGGGAAGCGTGGTTGATCGGCTTGATGGATGTTGCGGGGTGGACGATTGTCTGCGAGCCGAACGGGCCGAACGGGATGATTTCGGGGGCCCGCTCGATGCGGTCAGACGGGTTGGCGTCATGCACCGCCCAGCCGGACAGCTAGGCCAGGGTGTGAGTGTCGAGGTCTTCGACGATCACGTGGTCAGAAACGACCGACCCCCCGCGTTCTCCTCGGGGGTCGGTGGAACGGGTCCTGGGGGGTGGATGAAATCCACCACGGCTGGAGATGGCGGCCGGGGGTCGGTGAGAACATCCGCCGGGCCGGCCGGCGAGCTCGAGCGAGCGGACCCGCAGCCCCAGCGCCCGGGATCGCGCTTGACCTTAACCCCCCTCCCCTCGCGCCCGCCGGTATCCCTCGACCGCCCGTCAGAGCTTGCGGACGCGTCCACTTCCGGGGCCTCCCCGCGAACAGACCGTGAGATAGGCTCGTGCGCATGCCCGAATCGAGCTACGACATGATCGTCATCGGCTCCGGACCCGGCGGCTACGTGGCGGCGATCCGCGCCGCCCAGCTCGGCTTCAAGACCGCCGTGGTCGAGAAGGACCGCGTCGGCGGACGATGCCTGAACTACGCGTGCATTCCCGCCAAGGCTGTCCTGCGCGTCGCCGACGTGTTGCTGGAGATCGAGGAGGCCGACGACTACGGCATCAAGGTGTCCGCGCCGGAGGTCGACTTCGCCGGGGTGTCCAAGCGCCGCGAGAAGGTCATCAAGACGCTGACCGGCGGCGTCTCGGGCCTGCTGAAGAAGAATCGGATCGACGTCCTCGAGGGAGAGGCGAGCCTCGCCGGCCGGGGTGAGATCGCCGTCAACGGCGACACGATCTCGGCGAACACGATCCTGCTGGCCGCCGGGTCGGTGAAGCGGCCGATCCCGGGCGCGGAGTTCGGCGGGCACGTGATCGGCACCGAGGAGGCGTGGGCGCTCGACGATCTGCCCAAGACGATGGCGGTGGTCGGCGCCGGCGCGTCGGGCGCCGAGATCGCGTCGGCGTACGCGCGCCTCGGCACCGAGGTGCTGCTGTTGGAGGCGCTCGATCGCGTGCTGCCCACCGAGGACGCCGACATCTCCAAGGTCGCCGAGCGCGGGCTGGCCAAGCAGGGCATGACGATCCACACCGACACGAAGGTGCAGGAGATCGAGTCGGGATCCGACAGCGTGAAGTTCACCTACGGCGACGCCGAGGGCGAGGTGGAGTGGCTCGTCATCGCGGCCGGGCGCGGCCCCGACATCGAGGCGCTCAAGCTCGAGGAGGCGGGCGTCGAGCTCGACGACGAAGGTCTGGTCGCCGTCGACGGCGCGATGCGCACAAGCGTCGACGGCGTCTACGCGATCGGCGATCTCACCCACGGACCGGCGCTCGCGCACAAGGCCTCCGATGAGGGCGTGATCGCCGTCGAGGACGCCGCGGGCCAGCAGACGCACGCGATCGAGTACGTCGACATTCCCCGGGCGACGTTCTGCACCCCGAACGTCGCGAGCTTCGGGCTCACCGAGGAGCAGGCCCGCGAGCAGGGCTACGAGGTGACCGTGGGCAAGGTCCAGTACGGCGCGGTCGGCGCCGGCACCGTGTACGGCGATCGCACCGGGATCGTCAAGATCGTCGGCGAGACCAAGTACGGCGAGCTGCTCGGCGGCCATATCGTCGGCGCCAAGGCGACCGAGATGGTCCAGGAGCTCGTCAACGCCCGCGCCCTGGAGGGCGGCTATCCGGAGATCGCCCGGCTCGTCCACGGCCATCCGACGATGTCCGAGGCCGTGCTCGAGGCCGCCCGCGCCGCGGACGGCTGGCTCATCCACGGCTAGGGCGCGCCGACGCAGCCGGTCTTCTACTACGACCTCGCCAGCCCGGCGTGCTACCTGTGCGCCGAGCGGATCATGGGCGAGCTGCCGATCGTCCCCGAATGGGAGCCGGTGCTCGGCGATCCCCTGGACGCGCCCGATCCCGGCAAGCTCGCCGCGCGCGTCTTGCACCACGGCCTGCAGCCGCTGCGCCTCCCCGCGCGATGGCCGCCCGACTCTGAGCGGGCGATGCTGGCGGCCACCTACGCCAAGCGCCTCGGCCGCGGGGTCGCGTTCTCGCTGGCGGCGTTCCGCCAGGCGTTCGCCGGCGGACGCGACCTCGGCGACGAGGGGACGGTGCTGATCGCGGCCGCGGCGTGTGAGATGCACCCGGTCGCCCTGCTGAAGGGAATGGGCTTGGGTTCGGTCGTCCGCGCGCTGCAGGACGCCGGGGTGCGTGCCCGGGAGGCCGGCGCCGAGGCGCTGCCGGCGATCCAGGTCGGGGACGAGTGCTTCTGCGGCGACGACGCGCTCGAGCGGGCGACGTCGGCCCTGACGCTCCCGCGCTGATCGTGAAGGCGAACCGCGTCTATCACCTGACCGTGTCGCGAGGCGGGCGCGAGCCTCGGTTCCTCGCCGGGCGCGGCCGCACCGACCGGGTCGAGGTGACCTCGATCGACGACGGCGAGCTCATCCTCTACTTCAAGCTCGAGCCAAAGCGGGCGGCGCGGCTCGTCCGCCAGCTGCGCGAGGAGATGGCGTCGCTCGAGGCCGAGGAGTTCCGCTCGCTCTGGGACGGCGCCGACGAATAGCGTGCGCGCCTCGTGACCGATCCGCGGCCGGCGTCCCTGAAGGGCGAGATCCGGATCGAGGAGCCCGACCGCGTCGGGCGCTCGATCGCTCGGCGCAGCGCCGAAGTCCGGGCCACCGTGCCCGACCTCGAGCTGGAAGCCGAGGTCGACGCCGGCGCCGCGGTCGCGCTCGCTCGGCGGCTGCGCATCGAGCTCGACGCGGTGCTGATCGCCGCGTGCGCCCGGGCGCTGCGGGCAACCCCGCGAGCCAACGCGGCCTATCGGGACGGCCGCTACGAGCTGTACTCGCGGGTCAACGTCGGGGCGATCGTCCACACCGACGACGGCCAGATCACGCCGGCGATCCTCGATGCCGACACGCGCTCGCTGTCAGAGCTCGACGCCGAGCTGCGCCGGCTGCGCGAACGGGCCCGGGCGGGCGCGTTGACGCCACCCGAGCTCGCCGGCACGACGTTCACGTTGCACTCGCTCGGGGAGGCGGGGCCGCACCGTCTCGTCCCGCTGATCACGCCGCCGCAGGCGGCCGCGCTCGCCGCCGGGTCGGTGCGCCCGGCGCCGGTCGCGCGCGGGGGCGCGGTCGTGGCCGGAAACCTGATCAGCTTGACCCTGGCCTGCGATCATCGGATCCTGTTCGGCACGCGGGCAGCCGCCTTTCTGCAGCGGATCGCGAAGCGAGTGGAGGAGCCAGAGCCGTGAACGACACCCACCCCGACATCGAGGCCACCGCGGCTCTGCACCCGGACACGTACGTGCGGATCGTCAAACGCGGCCGCGAGGTCGCCGAGGAGCGTCTACGCGCCGCGTTCGCCAAGCAGTCCGACGCGCACGCGGGGGCGATGGACATCGATCCGGCCGTGATCGAGGAGATGCTCCAGGACTCGGTTGCTCGCGCCGACGGCGCGCTCTGGCAGCGCTCGCTCGCCGAAGGCGTGATGACCGAGTTCGGCATCGACCTTCCGGCCGCGCTCGAGCATCCCGCGCTCCAGGCCGCCCGGGCGCATGCCGAGGGGCGCCCGCCGGAGCCGCCGACGCCGACGCCGGAGCCGCTGGAGCCCGAGCCGCCGACGCCGGAGCCGCTAGAGCCCGAGCCGCTGGAGCCCGAGCCGCCGACGCCGCCGTCCGAGCCAGCCGCGGCCGAGCCCGAGGCCGGGCACCCCGAGATCACGGCGGAGGGGTCGTCCGAGGCCGGCGCGATCCCCGAGGCCGCCCCGGAGCCCCCGCCCGAAGCCGCCCCGAGCCCCGAGGCTGGGGCGATCACGGAGACCGACCCCGCGCCGACCGGCGATGCCGCCGCGACCGCGCCCACCACGACGCCCGAGGCCACCCCCGAGACCGCTCCCACCACGACGCCCGAGGCCACCCCCGAGACCGCTCCCACCACGACGCCCGAGGCCACCCCCGAGA
>Ga0213875_10000220_pt1 | contig 57921 bp, 52 predicted proteins | sample BarmaccomBMRX_R8_FD_160105 | JGI IMG/M metagenome (GOLD analysis project Ga0213875, IMG submission 160105) | Root-associated microbial communities from Barbacenia macrantha in rupestrian grasslands, the National Park of Serra do Cipo, Brazil - RX_R8 | ecosystem: Host-associated > Plants > Roots...
TCAGCGGATGGCCGCCTCCCCGGTAATAGGTCCACGGTGAGGCGGCCATCCGCTGATGCCGCAGGGGTACCAGCTCCGGCACCCGCAACTGGTTCTGCGCCAGAACCGTCGCCAGCGCGTCGTGGGTTCGCTCCTGGTCACCCCAGCGGCCCAGCGCGCTCCGCGGGACACGTTTGCGCGCGGCCCGGCCGGACGCCCGCCGTTCGTCAGTGGTGGCGGGCAGGTCGGGCAGGCCGGCCGGCCCGGTCATGCCTCCATACCGAAGGCCTCCCGGAGCTTGGCTTCCTGCTCATCGGACAGGTTTGTGCTGATCAGCTCGGCGTCGGTGTCGGCGAACTCGGCCGCCACCTTGTCGTAGACGGCCCCGGTGGTCAGCGCGAACAGGGCCGAGGTGCCGGGTGTGATCTTTTCCCGCACTTCGTTGATGAACTTGTCGCTGATGCCGACGTCGCGCATGGAACCGAACAGGGCGCCGCTGGCCGCGCCGATCGCCAGGCCGAGCAGCGGGACGAAGAAGATCAGGCCGAACAGCAGTCCCCAGAAGCCGCCACTCAGCACGCCCGACTTGGTCGTGTCGTGCAGTTCGTGGGTCCGCGGTTTTTTGTGTCCCGGCTCCCAGCTCACCACCGCCGCGTCGTGCAGGTTGATGAGCATCTGCTCGTTCAGTCGTTCCAGCTTGATCAGGGCGTTTTCGGCGCCGTAGGGCGTGCGGAACTTCCAGGCGGTCAGCGTGGCCATGAACCTCTCCTCAAGTCGGGACGATCGGCAACCCCGACCTTGATCGGCATGCGGGTCCCCGGCATCACCCTTTGCAGGTGAAGGCGCCCCCACCGGCCGGTCACAGCAGCTCGAGCTCCCGCGCGCGCAGGACGGCGTCCTTGCGCCTGCTGACCGCGAGCTTGCGGTAGATGGCGGCCAGGTGCGACTTGACCGTGTTGGCCGACAGGCACATCTCGTCCGCGATCTCCGTGTTCGACAAGCTGGTGGACAGGAACCGCAGGACCGACTGCTCCCGCTCGGTGAGCGGATCGGCCAGGTCGATCATCGGTAGCCGCTCGCTGCCGCTGATCGTGGTCCGCGGCCCGGCCGCGATCAGCCCCGGCCAGCCGGCCGCGACGGCGGGGTGACGGGCCAGCAGCGGAGCGAAGAACTGCTGCGCCGCCCAGAACGGCAGCACGATGTCGTCCTGGGCGAGTTCGGCGGCCCCCATGATCGTTCCCAGCGCGCTCCCCGGGTCGCCGTTCAGCAGCGCGATCCGGGCGTCGCACAGCATCGCCTCCACTAGCAGGTACCGGCTGGCCAGGGGACTGGTCGTGGTGAGGGCGACTCGTACGCAGTCCTCCGCCCGACGCCGGTCGTCCAAGGCCAGATACGCCCGCGCGCGGGGCAGCGCGGTGAGGATCGCGAGGTCGCCGCCGGCCTGACCCGCCAGCAGTTCCAGCGCGGTGTTCGGCCTCCCGAGCATGGTCTCGGCGTCGGCCAGCAGCGTCTCCCGCAGCGCTCGGGGCAACGGCAGGTCGGCGGGTTGGGGCCGGGCGAGCGCGACGGCCCGCGCCTCGTTCACGTTCCCGCCTGCCAGCAGCAGCGTGGCCTGCCCGACGTCTCGCGCCGCGGCCAGGCCGGGATCGCTGTCGACCGCGTCGGACAGCTGCGTCCGCTGCAGCGCCCGGGCCGCGCCGGCCAGATCGGCGGCCGCCATCAGGCGGGTCGCGGCCGCCAGTTCCAGCGCCGGGTGCAGGCTCAGGTCGCTGTGCTTGTGCAGCAGCGCGTGGGCGCGGCGGCCGGCGTCGAGGGCGTGCCGCGGCCGCGACTGCAGGCTGTCGATCAGCGCGGTCATCGCGGTGGCCTTCAGCTCCACCACGGGCGGCGCGTGCTCCCGGGCCTCGGCCGACGCCACCGCCAGCAGCGTCCTGGCCGCGTCGATCCGCCCGTGCCAGAACAGGCTGCCTGCCTGCACCAGCAGCACCGCGGCGGGCAGGCCCGGCGCGAGGCTTTCGGGGACAGTGGTCTTCTGCGCGAGCAGGCGCTCGGCGGCGGCGGCGACCGCGGTCTCGTCGCCCCGCTTCAGGCCGAGGATGAGCCGGGCCAGCGCGGCGGTGACGACGAGGTGCGGGCTGACCGGTTGGGCTGGCGTCCGTCCGTCCGCCGGCTGGCATTCCGGCCCTGACGCTTCGGCGCCTTCGGTGACCGCGCCGATCGCCAGGCTGGCGACGGCCACGGCGCAGGTCTGCTCGGAGTCGCCGTCGGCCGGGGCTGGTGGCCGCCACCGGTTCAGGCCCAGGCCGGAGAGGTCTTCGCCGTGCACGAACGCGTGCGCCAGACCACCCTGGACCAGCAGCGAGGCCGCGTAGGGCCGGTCACCGGCCTGGGCGGCCCAGCTCAGCGCCTTGCCGGGGTCGCCGCTGCGCTGGAAGTAGGCCGCCGCCCGGCGCATCAGCTCCGCCACCTGCTGCGCCGGGTAACGGTGCAGGTCGTGGCGCAAGATCTCGCGCAGCAGCTGATGGTAGCGGAAGCGGGTCCGGGTGGCGTCGACCGGGATGACGAACGAGTTGCTCGCGGCCAGCCCGGACAGCATGTCAGCGCACCCCGGGATCCCGGTCACCGCGCTGGACAGCGGGCCGGTCACCTCGTCGAACAAGCTGGTCTCGGTCAGCACCCGCCGGACCGGCTCGGGCTGGTGGTCGAGCACTTCGGCCATCAGGTATTCGCCGATGCTGCCCTGGCCGAGCGCCAGCTCGGACACGAACAGCGCCGGGTACTCGGTGTTTTCCATCCGCATGGCCGACAGCCGGGCACCCGCCGCCCACCCCTCGGTCCGGGCCATGAGCAGGTTCAGATCGTCATCGGTGAGCGTGACCCGGTGGGCCGTGAGCAGCTGCTGGGTCTCGCCGCGGGTCATGGCCAGCTGCCGGGCCCGCAACTCACCCATCTGCCCGGCCAGCCGGTACCGGTGCAGGGGGAGCAGCGGGTCGCTGCGGGCGGCCAGGATCAGGCGCAGGCGCGGCGGCAGGCCGCTGCGGACCAGCGTGTCGAGGTCGGCCAGCACGTCCGGGTGGGTGAGCAGGTGCGCGTCATCGATGATCAGGACAGGTGGCTCCGGCGCCGCGGGCAGGCGGCCGAGCAGCGCCTGCATCCGTTCGACGGTGTCTCCGTGCGGCGCCACCGGCGGCAGCGTCCGGGCCAGCGGCCCCCAGGCCTGCAGGGCTTCCCGCAGCAGCCGCCAGAACCGGAACGGCTCGTTGTCCGCGGCGGTGACGGTGATCCAGGCCACGGAGGTCTTCGTGCGTAGCACCCAGTCCGACAGCAGGACCGTCTTGCCCGCGCCCGGTCCCGCCGCGATCAGGATCAGCGGCCGGTCCGCGGCCCGGTCGAGGTCGGCCAGCAGCCGGGCCCGCGAGATGTGCCGCGGCGGCAGGGCAGGCACGACAAAGCGCGCGTCCAAACGCCGACCCGACATCGAGGCCCCTCCCCGGCTGAGGCACCATGATCTCGCTTTTCGGACTTTAACATTTCGGCAAGCCACCCGAAAGGAAGGAGGCGGGCCGTGCTCACGCGGTAAAGCCTGAATAGAGGGCACCGGGGATTGGGAGCCATGGCTTTGGACCTGTGCTATGAGATCCGCGTAGCGGGCCGGCTCGATGAGGCGCTGGCCGCGGCGGCGTTCGGCGGCCTGACCGTCAAGGTCCGCGGCGGCGTCACCATTCTGCGGGGCAACCTGGACCAGGCGGCCCTGCACGGCGTCCTCGAGCGCATCCGATCGCTGCACCTCGAACTGCTCGACGCCCGCCGCACCCGCCGCTTTCCCAGTCCCGATCCAGCCCGGTGGGGTGACCGCCCCGATCCCGGAGGAGGCCCCGATGGCAGCTCACGCCTACGAGATCAGGGTGGTCGGATCGCTGGGGCCCGCGGCTCGTGACGCCTTCGGCGGCGCCGAGGTCGAAGTTGAGCCCACCGCCACCGTCATCTCCGCCCGGCTCGACCAGGCGGCCCTTCATGCCCTGCTGGATCAGGTACGCGCCCTGGGCCTGGAATTGATCGATATCAAACAGTTCCCCGATATGCCTGGCTAGTTTCCGCCTCAGGAACAAACTCAATCAACAATTTGGGCGAAAGCCGGTAGGCCTGTGAACGCGTCTCTGCTGGCCATTCTCAACGACCACGAGCGGTTGCTGGTGGCCGAGACCGAGCGGGCGGCGCTCGCCTCCCTCGGCGAGGACGCCGCGGTCAGTCGATGATCACCTGCGGATGATCAAATCCGGCCAGGTCGATGACCCGGCGCAGCTGGTAGGGGGCGCCGGTGACCACGATGCCGCCGTCGGCCGGCAGCCCGGCCGCGGCCTGGTAGACGACGCCGAGGGCGGCCGCCTCCGCGTAGATCAGGCCCGACACGTCGAGGTGGAGCGAGGGCTGGGCGGCCAGCCGGGCTCCCAGCACCCGCAGGAAGACCGGGCGGCTGGCCAGGTCCAGCTCGCCGCTGATGGCCAGCCCCCAGGGGTCGGTGGTCGCGGTGAACTGCACCGGCGGGGTCAGCACGTGGTCCGGCGCGATCCCGGCGTGCTCGGCCGCGATCTGGGCGGCGGCGTCGCCGAAGCGGCTCTGATCGTACTGGCAGACCGAGGTGATGCCCTCCTCGTGCTGCATCGGGGTGCACAGCCGTTCCCAGTCCAGCAGCCGGTCGACCGACCCGACGGCGGCGGCGAAGTCGCCCATCTCGGCCGCCACCCGCAGCGCCCCGAACCCGTCCGCCCGGGCCTGCCGGGCCGCAGTCCGGAAGTCGGCCGCCATCTGGTCCAGGTCGAGCTGGCCGGGCTCGCCGTAGGCGGTGGCGAAGTCGCGGATCACCAGCTGGCCCCGGTCGGCGGCCGGCCCGGCCGGTACCTGGTGCGCCTCCAGCGCGGTGTGCACCTGCGCCTCGAGCCGGTCGCTGGCCACGTACAGGACCCGGTCACCGGCCGCCAGGCCGCTGCCGACGAACGCGGCCGCGGTCTGGTCCAGCTCGGCCGGCCCGGAGTACAGCGCGCACAGGTGGGTGCCGGGCTCGGCGTCCCACAAGCTGAGCGGCGCGTGCCTGCCATCGAGAGTGGCCGTCTGGCCACGGTTGCTCACAGCATCATTTTCACCCAGGCGAGGCGGCCGGCCAAGCATTACCGCCAACCTGCTTTAACGATCACGCAGCTTTTTCCGGATGCCAGGATGGACGCGACCACGAATGGGGCGAAAGGGGAACGCGATGGCACGCCGGGTGGACGCCGAACTGCTGCTGGTGGGGAGCCTGCCCGCCGACTCGACCGAGGCGGCGCTGCGCTCGGCGGCCGGGTTCTTCGGCGACCTGGTGTTCGCGCTGCCGGACGGGGAGACCGGTCCCCGGGCGGGCTGGGTCAGCTACGAGCGCGAGCGCCTGGCCCGCCCGAACCCGGACGTGGTGGTGGTCCAGGAGACCGAGTCGCCGACCGGGCTGCCCCGGCACGCCTACGAGACCCCGGTGTTCGGCATCCGCCCCGGCGTCAGCGCGCTGCACTGGGACCGCTGGCCCCGCATCGACGACGCGATCGCCGGCTACCAGGTGTTCTCGGCGCTGCGGGCCGACGGCGTGATCCCCGCCCACGTCCGGTTCCAGGTCGGGCTGCCGTTCCCGGCCAGCGCGCTGAACGCGTTCAAGGCCGACTTCGCGGCCGACTACCCGGTCGCCGCCCGCGGGTTCGAGGACCTGGTCGGCCGCGAGCTGACCCGGCTGACGGCCGCGATCCCGCCCGCCGACCTGGCCATCCAGTGGGACATGGCCTACGAGACCCAGGACCTGGAGGGCGTGCTCGCCTGGACCTCGGAGGGAGCCTGGGAGCGGTTCGCGGGGCCGGTCACCCGGCTGACCCGGCAGATCCCGGCCGAGACCCTGGTCGGCTACCACCTCTGCTACGGCACGTTCCCCGAGTGGCCCATGTACGAGGCCCGCGACCTCGGCCTGCTGGTCCGGATGGCCAACTTCGCGGTGGCCAGCTCGGGCCGCCCGGTCGACTGGCTGCACCTGGCCGGTCCCCGCTACCTGCGCAGCGAGGACCGGTCGTTCTTCCGCCCGCTGGTCGACCTGGAGCCGGGCGACGCCCGGGTCTTCCTCGGCATCGTGCTGCCGATCGACGGGGTGGCCGGGCTGCGCCGGCGGCACGACACCGCCGCTCGCTACCTCGACGACTTCGGGGTCGCCATGTACTGCGGGTTCGGCCGCCAGCCGGGGGCCGACGGCACCGAGACCATGCGCGACCACGCCGCCGTGGTCCGCACCGTGCACGGAGCCTGACCGCCGTGGGTGGGGTTAACCCCACCCCGGTTACGGGGGTACGGGCGATGGCCGGCCGCGTCCGCGCTGACTAGCGTCGCTGTTGTGTTCCTGCTCCCCGGCCTGGTCGCGCCCCGCACCTGGCTTGCGTTCGTCCACCACCTGGCGGGCCTGCTCGTCGGGGTGGTGGCGTTCCTGGTCCTCGGCTACGGCCTGACGTTGGGTGCTGCCTTTTTGCCGGTGGCGCTGGCCGGGCTGGTCCTGTTCGGCTTGACGCTCCGGTTCGCCGACCAGCTGGCGGCGGCCGAGCGGGCCCGGTTCGCGGTACTGCTGGGTGAGCGGATCCCGGCCTGGCCGGCCACCGTCGGCGGCCGGTTCCGCTGGCTGTTCGTACCCCGCCGGGCCACCCTGACCGGCCGCCGGACCTGGGCGGGAGTCGGCTACGGGCTGCTCCGGCTGCCGGTCAGCGGCGTGTTCGCGGTCGCGGTGATCGGCCTCTGGGCGTCCGGCCTGGTCCTGCTGACGCTGCCGCTGTACGGCCGGCTGCTGCCAGGCGGCGGGCCCACCATCGCCGGCACCGTGCTGGCCGGTCCGTTCCCGACCGCGGGACTGGCCGTGGCCGGCCTGTTCCTGCTGATGGCGGCGCCGCCGGTCACCCGCGGGCTGGCGGTCGCCGACGTGGCCCTGGCCCGGCGGCTGCTGGGCCCGCCCGACGACCTGGCCGCCCGGGTCACCCAGCTCGAGGTCAGCCGCGAACGGGTGATGGACGCGGCCGAGACCGAGCGCCGCCGCATCGAGCGCGACCTGCACGACGGCGCCCAGCAGCGGCTGGTCGCGCTGACGATGGAGCTGGGCCGGGCCCGGGCCAAGTTCGTCGACGACGTCGACGCCGCCCGCGACCTCGTCGACCAGGCCCACGCCGAGGCCAAGGCCGCCCTCACCGAGCTGCGCAACCTGGTCCGGGGGATGCACCCGCCGGTGCTGACCGACCGCGGCCTCGACGCGGCCCTGTCGGGGCTGGCGGCGCTGTGCCCGGTGCCGGTCGAGGTGCAGGTCGACGTGCCGGTCCGGCCGCGGGCGGCGGTCGAGGCGGTCGCCTACTTCACCATCGCCGAGGCGCTCACCAACGTGGCCAAGCACTCGCGGGCCACCCACGCGCGGGTGGTGGTCGAGCAGCACGGCTATCCGGGCACGCTCACGGTGGTGGTCAGCGACGATGGGATCGGCGGGGCCGACCCGGCCGGGGCCGGGCTGTCCGGCCTGGCCGACCGGGTAGCCGGGGTGGACGGGACGCTGGCGGTCGAGTCGCCGGCCGGCGGCCCGACGATGATCTCGGCGGTGCTCCCGTGCGGCTAGTTATCGCCGAGGACTCGGTGCTGCTCCGCGAGGGGCTGACCCGGCTGCTGGCCGAGGCCGGCCACGAGGTCGTCGCGGCCGAGGGCGACGCCGAGAAGTTTCTGCGGGCGGTGGCGGCCACTGTCCCCGACGCCTGCGTGGTCGACGTCCGGATGCCGCCCACGTTCACCGACGAGGGGCTGCGGGCGGCGCTGCTGGTCCGCGACCGCTGGCCCGGGGTCGGCGTGCTGGTGCTGTCCCAGTGGGTGGAGGAACGGTACGCCACCGAGCTCATCGCCGACCGCCCGCACGGGGTCGGTTACCTGCTCAAGGACCGGGTGTCGGATGTCGAGGAGTTCCTCGACGCGCTCGGCCGGGTGGCCGCGGGTGGCAGCGTGCTCGACCCCGAGGTCGTCGGCCAGCTGCTGGCCCGCAGCCGGAGCCCGCTGGGGACGCTGACCCCCCGCGAGCGCCAGGTGCTGGCGCTGATGGCCGAGGGCCTGGCCAACGCCGCCATCGCCAACACTCTGGTGGTCGGCGGCGGCGCGGTCGAAAAGCACATCAACAGCATCTTCACCAAGCTCGGCCTGGAGCCGGGCGAGCGGGACCACCGGCGGGTGCTGGCGGTCCTGCGCTACCTGGGGACGGGGTGACCGCCGTGCTGCCGATGACCCCGGCCCGCCGGGTCTGGCTGGCGTTCGGGGTGCCGGTCTGCCTGGTCGTGGTCGGCTGGATCGGCCTCAACCTGGTCGCGCTGACCGGCCAGGGCTCGTTCGGCGTCAGCCACCCCATCCCGGCCCGCACCGGGCGGGTGAGCGTGACCTTCAGCTCCGGGGACGTCCACTTGCGACCGGCGGCCGGGGAAACGGCCGGGCTGACCGGCACCGCCCACTACAGCCTGGTCCGGCCCCGGTTCACCACCCGGGCGACCGCGGCCGGCACCGACTTCGGCTACCACTGCGATCTCCCGTTCGGCGACTGCGACCTGGACGCGACCGTCAGTGTCCCGCCGGGGACGGCCGCCGCGGTCCGCACCGGGGGCGGCGACGCCTCCGTCACCGGCACCCCCGGAGACGTCAGCCTGAGCACCGACGGCGGGACGGTGTCGGCCGACGAGGTGTCCGGTGACCTCACCCTGGCCACCGACGGCGGTGACGTCACCGCCAGCGCGGTCACCGCCGGCCGGGTCTCGGCCAGCACCAGAGGCGGCCGGGTCACGCTGCGGTTCACCCGGGTGCCGGCCGACGTCAGCGTCAGCACCGGCGGTGGCGACATCACGATCGTGCTCCCGCCCGGCGATACCCACTACCGGCTGACCGAGCACTCCAACGGCGGCACGGCCTCCGCAGGGGTCCCGACCGACTCGTCCTCCCCGAACGTGATCACCGCCCTCAGCGACGGCGGCGACATCAGCGTCAGCCAGTCGTGACCCGGGGCGGCGCCTCGTCGGCCTTGACCCGGCGGGCGGCCTCGCACATGTCGGCCAGCGGGTCGAGGGTCTGCGCCCGGCAGGCCAGCCGGCTCAGCAGCGCCTGGAAGGTGGCGGCGTCGGCGGCCGGCAGCGGGCTGAGCACGTGCGCCTCGACCCGGCGCAGCTGATCCCGCAGCTGGCGCCAGAGATCCCGGCCGCGGTCGGTGGCCACCACCAGCCGGCTGCGGCGGTCGGCCGGGTCGGGGTGCCGGGCCACCAGGTCCAGCCGCTCCAGGTCGTCGATCAGGTAGGTCAGCACGGTGCGGTCGATGCCGAGGTCCTCGGCGATCGCGCCCTGGTTGCGCGGCGGCGTACCGGCGGCCGCGGTCAGGACCTGATAGCCGCGCGGGCCGCCGGGCAGGTCGCGCAGCGCGTGGTCGGCCGCCTTCACGTACGCGCGGAAGACCACCCCGAGCATCCAGCCCAGGTCGCCCTCCAGGTCGGCGGGCCGCCCCCGGTCCCGCTGCGGTTCAGCCATGCCGTTAGGATAACGCAACATCACAGACATTCTGCTTTTTAAATAATCTGCTTGGCATAATATCTGTGGTGCAGCAGTTGAGGCGGAAGTGACGATGATCGCGCGCACCACGAAAGGGGGCCGGCCATGACCGGCTACGGCCACCCCCTGCTGTTCGGGTCGTTCATCACCCCGGCGGCCGGCGATCCGGAGCGGACGGTCGAGCTGGCCGTGCTGTCCGAGCAGGCCGGCCTGGACCTGGTGACGTTCCAGGACCACCCGTACCAGCCGGCCTTCCTCGACACCTGGACCCTGCTCAGCTACGTGGCCGCCCGGACCAGCCGGGTGCGGCTGGCGGCCAACGTGACCAACCTGCCGTTGCGTCCGCCCGCGGTGCTGGCCCGCTCGGTCGCCAGCCTCGACCTGCTGTCGGGCGGCCGGATCGAGCTCGGCCTCGGCGCGGGCGCGTTCTGGGACGCGATCGAGGCGATGGGCGGCCGCCGGCTCGGTCCCGGCCAGGCCCGTCAGGCCCTGGCCGAAGCCATCGAGGTCATCCGCCAGACCTGGGCCGCGGACCAGCGTGGGGGAGTCCGCGCGGACGGCGAGTTCTACCCGGTGCACGGGGCCAAGCGCGGTCCCGCCCCCGCCCATCCGGTCGGCATCTGGCTGGGCGCCTACAAGCCGGGCATGCTCGCCCTGACCGGCCGGGCGGCCGACGGCTGGCTGCCGTCCCTGAGCTACCTGCAGCCGGGCGAACTGGCGGCCGGCAACAAGATCATCGACGAAGCGGCCGAGCGGGGCGGGCGCTCCCCGGACCAGATCCGCCGCCTGCTCAACGTCTCCGGCCAGTTCGGCCCGGTCAGCCGGGGCCCGCTCGACGGCCCGGCCGGCCAGTGGGCCGAGGAGCTGGCCGGCCTGGCCCTGTCCGACGGCATCAGCGCGTTCATCTTCGCGGGCGACGACCCCGACGACCTGCGCCGGTTCGCCGCCGAGGTCGCCCCCGCCGTCCGCGAACTGGTCGCCGCCGAGCAAGCCGCCGACCGCGCCGGCACCCCCACCAAAGCCGTCCCCACCAAAGCCGTCTCCACCAAAGTCGGCCCCACCTCAGGCGCCTTCGCCGTCGTCCCCACCCCCGACGACGGCACCCGCCGCAGCGCCACCCGGCTCTGGGACGAGGCCGACCGGCCGGCCGGCCCGGCCCGCGATCCGGGCCGCACCTACACCCGGCGCCAGCAGGCCGAGGGCCGTCACCTGATCGAGGTGCACGACGCCCTGCGCGGCGAGCTGGACCAGATCCATGAACTGATCGAGCAGGTCGCGGCCGGTACGATGAACGCCGCGACGGCGCGGTCGCACATCAACGAGATGACCGTGCGGCAGAACAACTGGACGCTGGGTACCTACTGCGAGTCCTACTGCCGGGTGGTCACCGTGCACCACACGATCGAGGACCAATCGCTGTTCCCGTACCTGCGCGACCACGACCCCCGGCTGGGCCCGGTCATCGACCGGCTGCAGGCCGAGCACCGGGTCATCCACGATGTCCTCGACGGCGTCGACCGCGCGCTGGTGGCCTTCATCAGTGCTCCCGATCGGGCCACCGACCGGGCGGCGGCCCTGGATAACCTGCGCGCGGCCGCCGACCTGCTCAGCGACACGCTGCGCTCACACCTGTCCTACGAGGAGCGTGAGCTGGTCGAGCCGATCGCCCGCCTGGGGTTCGGCTGACCGCCCGCTGCCCACCCACCGATCACTGACACAGCAAGGAGCCCCCTGTCATGCCCACGCTCACCATCATCGTCGGCTCGACCCGTCCCGGCCGGGCCGGCCAGCCGATCGCGAACTGGTTCGCCGAGCGCGCCCGTGCCCACGGCGGGTTCGACGTCGAGATCGCCGACCTCGCCGAGATCGGGCTGCCGCTGCTCGACGAGCCCAACCACCCGCGGCTCGGCCAGTACACCAAGCAGCACACCAAGGACTGGAGTGCCACCATCGACCGGGCCGACGCGATCGTGTTCGTGACCCCCGAGTACAACTACGGGTACCCGGCCACGATCAAGAACGCGATCGACTTCCTGCACCGCGAGTGGCGGGACAAGCCGGTCGGCTTCGTCTCCTACGGCGGCGTGGCGGCCGGCACCCGCGCCATCCAGCAGCTCAAGCAGGTCGTCACCACGCTGCGGATGGTCCCGGTGTTCGAGAGCGTCAACATCCCCTGGCACGCTCAGCTCATCAAGGACGGCAAGTTCGAGGGCAACGAGGGCCTCGACCAGGCGGCCGACACCATGCTCGATGAGCTGCTGCGGGTGGAGCCGGCCCTGCACCAGCTGCGCGCCCCGGCCTCGGCCACCCAGCCGGCCTGATCCGGTCCCGTGCCGGCTTCGCCGTTCGTCCTGACCGGGCGCACCGCGCTGCTCACCGGGTCGGCCCGCGGCCTCGGGCTGGAGATGGCCCGCGGGCTGGCCACGGCGGGCGCCCGGGTCATCCTCAACGGCCGTGACCCGGGCCGTCTGGATCAGGCCGCCCAGCGGCTGCGGGACGAGGGCCTGGCCGTCGGCACCTGCCCCTTCGACGTCACCGAGGCCGGCGCCGCCACCGCCGCCGTCGAGGCCCTGCTGGCCGACGCGGGCCCGGTCGACATCCTCGTCAACAACGTCGGCCACCGGGACCGGCGCGGCCTGGACGAGCTGACCGCCGACGACCTGGCGCGGATGCTCGACACCCACGTGATTTGCGCCTACCGGATCAGCCGGCTGGTGTCGGCCGACCTGATCGGCCGCGGCCGGCCCGGCCGGATCATCAACGTGTCGTCGGTGCTGGCCCAGCTCGGCCGGCTCGGGGACGTCGCCTACCCGGTCGCCAAGGCCGGGCTGGACGGCCTCACCCGGGCGCTGGCGGCCGAGCTCGGCCCGCACGGCATCACCGTCAACGCGATCGCGCCGGGCAGCTTCGCGACCGAGACCAATGCCTACCTGGCGGCCGACCCGGTCTGGCAGGACCGGCTGCGGATGCGCACCCTGCTCGGCCGCTGGGGCCGCCCCGAGGAGATCGCCGGCGCCGCCGTGTTCCTGGCCAGCGACTCCGCCTCCTACGTGACCGGCCAGGTCATCGCCGTCGACGGCGGCATGACCGCCACGTTCTGACCGGCGCTGGCCGACCAGCCCGCCGCCGCTACTTGGCGGGTACCACCTCGACGGTGTCGCCGACCGGGCGGAGCGGGCTGCTGGACGGGTCGTCCAGCACCTGGCCGAACGAGGCGAACTGGGTGGAGCCGCCGCCGTCCAGGTTCATCGCGTCGACCGCCCCGAGCGAGCGCATGAACGCGGCCTCCTCGGTCAGCGTCATGCCCTCGCTCACCCCGGGGATCCCGTCCACGGTGGCCAGCAGGATCCGGCCCTGGCGGCCCACCCCGATCATGGTCCGCGCGTGCTTGTCGGCGCTGAACGTGTAGTCGTTCAGGTCGCGCGGGTCGAACACGCCCTCGGCGGCCGCGTCGATGGCGGTCCGGCCGCCCGCCAGCAGGATCGGGCCGGCGCTGGTCACAGTGGTGGCCGCGCTCAGCCGGAGCGGCTGGCCGCTCGGGGTCCGGAGCCGCTCGCTGACCGACAGGCGGGTACCGGTCTTGGCGTGGGCGGCCAGCCAGGCCTCGTCGGTACCGATCGCCTGCACCGCCCAGTCCCCGGCGGACAGGCTGCCGCCCGGGGCGCCGGCCGACACCACCCGGCCGCCGGCGTCGACGATCACCTGGAGGGCGGGCTCGGAGGCCGGCGCCGGTGGCAGCGGCGCCCCGAACTGCGGGGTGAACACGACGAGGTCGTCCGGCCCGGTGCAGACCGTGTTCTGCCGGGGCTCGGCGGTGGGTGTGAACCCGGCCACCCCGCAGTCCTCGGACACGCCGGGCAGCCGGTTGACGCCCAGTACCCGGGCCGTCGCCCCGCCCGCGGCTTGCAGCCGGGCCGACGAGGTCACGTTCTCGATGCTGACCCGGTTCTGGCTCCCGAAGACGACCGCGGCCCGGTCCCCGTTGGCCAGCGATTCGACCACGCCGTTCTGGACCGACAGCCCGGTGTCGACCCCGCCGACGTAGGTGGCCTCGGGGGCGTCGATGGTGAAGTAGCCGCCGTTGGTGGCGACGGCCGAGCCGAGCGCGGCCGATTCGGCCGGGGCGGTCGTCCGGCTGGCGATCGCCGTCCCGTGCGAGGCGAACACCCGGCCGCTGAATTGCCGGGGGTCGATGACGGCGACGTGCACGAGCTCGGCGTCGGGGGCCGGGGTCGGGTCGAAGCCGGTCCACTCGACCTCGGGGGCGAATCCGTCGGCGGTCAGCTCGGACGCGACCGGCGTCGCCGCCGCCTGGGTGGCGAACTGCCCGACCCGGACCCGCACCCCCATCACCCCGTGCGGGTCGCCGGCGTAGGCGGGCCAGGGCAGGTCGGCCGCGGACGGGGTGAACCCGTCGGCGGTCAGCGCCGCCTCGGTGCTCTGAGCCCAGGCCGGGGTGCCCGCCTCGGCCTCCTCGCTGGACCCGTCGAACGGGCTCCTGGCCGGGGCCTGGATCGTGATCGTCCAGTAGGGGTGGGCCGCCGCGTCGGTGTACTTGCCGCTGAGCAGGGTCACCCCCCGCACCGGCGCGGACGATGTCCAGGCGATGTGGGAGATGAACGCGGTCGAGTCCGCCGACGGCGGCGCGGGCGTAGCCGCCAAAGCCGGACCCTGGGCCCGGGCCTGGGCCGCCGCCCCGGTCCCGGCCGCCACGGCCACCGCCGCGGCCGTCACCACCCCGGCCCGGTACAACCTCGCACGCATCACTGGCCTCCTGGCTTAACCCGAGTTCGCACAATGGCGCGCACGAAGCTACGGATACCGCAAGGCGGCCGCGCGAACCGTTCCTGGCCTGCCCGTGACCAGTCGGGGAACACCTGGCCGCCGCGCTTTGACGACGCCCCCGGCCGGCGGGTCCGCTACCGCGGTCTGCTGCGGTCCCACCAGGCCACCGGCTGGGGCGGTCTGTGGCTGCGGGTGGACGGGGCCAGCGGACCACTGCTGCTGGACAACATGGAGGACCGGCCGGTCCGCCACACCACCGGCTGGACCGAGGCGAGCATCGTCCTCGACGTGCCCGAAGAGGCCGAATCGCTGCACTTCGGCATGCTGCTGAGCGGGGACGGGGCCCTGGACCTGGCCCGGCCGGAGTTCGAGGAGGCCGCCGCCACCGTTCCGGTCACGGTGACGGCGCGGGCGCGCACCGCTCTCCCGGACGAGCCCCAGGCGCTCGACTTCTAGCCGGCCACCCGATCCAGTCAGCTGACCAGCGCGCCGATGACCTCGTCGCGGTTGGTCTCGTTGAGGATCTCGTGCCGGGCGCCCGGGTAGGTGACGGTGGTGACATCGGTCAGCCCGGCGTCCTTGAGCCGGTCCACCAGCGGGGTCAGCAGCGTGAGGCCGCCGTTGACCGGGTCCTGCTCGCCCACGGCGATGTAAAGGGGCAGGTCGGGCCGGATGTTGGCCAGCTCGGCGGGGTCGGCCAGCGCCCGCGCGCCCGCGAACATCTGCCGGGTCGCCTCGGCGTCGAGGCCGAACCCGCACCGCGGGTCGGCCACGTAAGCGTCCACGATCGCCTCGTCCCGGGTCAGCCAGTCGTAGTCGGTCCGGGCCGGGGCGAACGGGGCGTTGAATACCGAGAGGTCCATCGGCTGGCTCAGGTCGAGCGCGGGCTCCAGCAGGTCGATGACGGCGGTGCCGGTCAGCACCGCCCCGTCCACCTCCCAGCTGTGCCGCAGCAGGTACTGCTGTACCGCGAACGACCCCATGCTGTGCCCCAGCAGCACCAGCGGCAGCCCCGGCTGCTCGTCCCGGATCGGCGCGCTCAGCCCCCCGATGTCGTCCACCAGCGCCGGCCAACCGCCCTCACCGAGCTGCCCGGGCTCGCCGGCCATGCTGGCCCCGTGCCCCCGGTGATCCTGCCCGTACACCACGTAGCCGGCCTCGTTCAGCGCCTGCGCCACGTGCTCGTAACGCCGAGCGTGCTCGCCCATCCCGTGCGTCAATTGAACGACCGCCCGCGCCTGCCCGGCCGGGTCCCACCGGTACGCGGTGATCTGCGCCCCGTCGCTGTCCGACGGGTACCTGAAGCTGCTACTGGGCGCCATCGGGCGACACTACCACCGGCCTGAACACCCGCCCGGAGCGGGCAACGCCGCCGCCCAGGCCTGTTTGGCCGCCGCGGCGGCCAGCAGGCGCGTGCTGGAGCAGGTCGAAGTCCGCGTCCGGCCGACCCGCCCGCAACCCCGCGATCGGGTCGGCAACCCTACGCGTCGTCCTCATCGCCGCGCCGCCGGGTGAGCTTGATGCGGCGCCGCCGTTCGGTCCGCGGCTCGGCCAGGGCCACCGCCCCGGCCGGGAGCGTGGGCCGCGGGCGCCGGGGCTCGCGGACTCCCGCCAGCGGCGGGCGGCGGCCGCGGCGGGTCAGTCGGCTGAGTAGCCGCTGGAGCACCGAGGTCACCCGGTGCCACGCGGGGCTCAAGGGTACTGATGCCATGTTCTCATTATGCGCCGGCCCGCAAAATACTTTGCCGTGTCCTTCAGCGTCGTCATACCGGCCTCAGATGATTGCCCAATAACGTCGTTCCTGTCGAACAGAAAGGGACAATGCTGATGATTAAAAAGCTGGGCGGTGCGCTCTTGGCCTTCGGTGCGCCAATGCTCGCGGCCGGACTGCTCACCGCGCCCTCGGCGTCGGCTGCGACGACCACCGCGAGCACCGCGACCGCCGCCACCACCGGTTCGGGGACCACGCCGTTGCGGGTGCAGGCCCGGGTCAGCAACAGCCGGCCGCGGGACCGCAGCACCGAATACATCGAGGTCACCACGGCCAAGGGCGCCAAGGTGACGGCGGTCGCGCACTTCCGGACCGGCCCCCAGACCCGCACCGCCACCGCCAACTCGCGAGGCGACGCCACCCTCGCCTACGCGGTCGGCCACGCCACCCCCGGCGACCGGGTGGTCGTCACCGTGACCGCCACCTCCGGCCAGGATCACGCCGTCACCCTCACCTATTTCACCCCACAGCGATAATAAGAGCGGCCTTCGGCACATTTTCATAATTAAAATGTGCCGAATTCCTGGTGCCGGTAATTCAGTAGCGGTCACGCCGGGCGTGAGCAGTAGCATGACCCGGATCTGCCGTTACGCCGGGAGGAAACATCGTGGCCGTTACCAGGCTGCTGTCGGTTGACGACGCCGAGGAGCTGGCGTCGCTGGTGTGCGAGAACCGCGACTTCCTCGCCCCCTGGCAGCCGTTGCACAGCGAGGCCTACTTCACTGCCGACGGGCAACGCGCGAGCCTGCAGCAGGCACTCGACGCCTACCGGCGGGAAGCGATGGTGCCGCTCGGCATCGTGGCCGAGGACGGGCGGCTGGCCGGCCGGATCAGCCTCAACAGCATCATCCGCGGCGCCGCCCAGTCGGCCGCTGTTGGTTACTGGGTGAGCCAGGCCGACAACGGCCGCGGCCTGGCCAGTGCGGCCGTCGCCGACGCCGTCGACATCGCGTTCGGCCAGCTTGGCCTGCACCGCCTGCAGGCCGAGACGGTGCTGCTCAACACCCCCTCGCAGCGCGTGCTGATCCGCAACCGGTTCCAGCCGTTCGCGATCGCCCCCTGCTACCTCAAGATCGCCGGCCGGTGGCAGGACCAGATCTTGTTCCAGCGGCTCAACCCGTCGGAATAGCGCCGTGGAGGACGAGGCCTTCCTGGCCTACGTCGCCGCCCGGCTGGGTGGCCTGCCGGCGGTGCAGGCGGTCACGCTCGGCGGTTCGCGGGCCGCCGGCACCCACCGGCCCGGCAGCGACTGGGACTTCAGCGTCTACTACCGCGGCCCGTTCGACCCGCAGGCGCTGCGCGATCTCGGCTGGCCCGGCCAGGTGTCGGAGCTCGGCGGCTGGGGCGGCGTCTTCAACGGCGGGGCCTGGCTGCAGATCGACCGCCGCCGCTGCGACGTCCACTACCGCGACCTGGACACCGTCGACCGCGAGCTGGCGGCGGCCGCGGCGGGCCGGTTTCGCATCGAGCCGCTGATGTTCCACCTGGCGGGCATCCCGTCCTACCTGGTGCTGGCTGAGCTGGCGGTCAAACGGGTGCTGCGCGGCCAGCTGCCCACCCCCGGCTACCCGGCCGCGCTGCGGGCCAGCGCCCCGGCCGTGTGGTGGGACCGCGCCGACCGGACCTTCGCCTACGCCCATGACAATTACGCCCCGTACGGCCGCCTGGCCCAGTGCACGGGCCTGGTCGCCCAGGCCGCCTCCCAGTCCGCCCACGCGGTCCTGGCCGCCCGCGGCCAATGGACCACCAACGAGAAAACCCTGCTCACCAAAGCCGGCCTCCGCCAAGTCGACGACTTCGTGGCTGCCGCCACCCCCGACCCCGACGGCCTGCGCGCCCTGGTCAACCGCTCCCGCGCCCTCTGCCGCGCCACCCTCGAAGCCGCCGCGCCCTCCTGATAACAGCAAGAAACTCGCGGGCCACTCGGCCGCCCGCCCGGCCGCTTCTATCCGGACGCCACCGCCCCGCTCCGTGATAACAGCAAGAAGCGGGCTCGCCAACCCGCGCGCCTCCGCCTCACCGCACACTGATTCGCACACAGTTGTTGACATAGAACAAGCTTGATGTGAAAGTGAACGTCAATGTTGTTCGGGATGAGCTGACAGCAGGGTCCCCCGACCTCGTGTGGAGGCTGTTGTGGCTATTGAGGATTCCGCCCCTCGCCCGCCCGGCGTGCTGACTGATCCCGCCGACCCCGTCCACCTCGTGCACACTGACCTGCGCAAGGGGTCGGTGGGGCTGGCCGGCGTGCTCATGCAGTCGGTGGCCCAGATCTCGCCGACGCTGGGCATCTTCTACACGATCGCGTTCAACACCGGGCAGGCCGGGAAGGTGGCGCCGCTGACCTACCTGGCCGCGTTCATCGTCTGCCTGATCATCGCGGTCCCGATGACCCGGCTGGCCCGCCACCTGCCGTCGGCCGGTGGTTTCTACACCTACGTGGCCCAGGGCATCGGCCCGCGCTGGGGCTTCATCACCGGCTGGCTGTACGCGATCATGGTGACGATCGTCCCGGCCGCGCTGGCCGCGTTCACCGGCGCGGTGCTGCACGACGAGCTGTCGGCCAAGTACGGCTTCGGCGCCCCCTGGTGGGCCTACGCGCTGGTCATCCTGGCCATCTGCCTGGCCTGCGCCTACCGGGGCATCGTGATCTCGGTCCGCTTCCTGGTCACGATGTCGCTGTTCGAGATCTGCGTCGGGCTGGGCCTGGCGCTCACCGGCGTGTTCAACCCGGGCGCGGGCGGCGTCAACGCCGACGGCTTCAACCCGGCTCACATCGGCAACTCCTCCGGCTTCTTCCTGGCCATCGTGCTGTCGATCTTCGCCTTCACCGGCTTCGAGTCGGCCGCGGCGGTGGGGGAGGAGTCCCGTAACCCCAAGCGGCTGGTGCCGATGGCGATCGCCGGCTCGCTCATCCTCATCGGCGCGTTCTACGTGTTCTGCGCCTGGGGACTGCAGATCGGCTGGGGCACCGACCACCTCAAGGCGCTGGCCGACTCGCCCACCGCCCCCGCCTTCGTGCTGGCCGACCGGCTGTGGAGCGGCGGCTCCATCATCGTGCTGATCGCCCTGGTCAACTCCGGCCTCGGCGTCTGCATCGCCTGCACCACCAGCTCCACCCGGACGATCTTCGGGATGGCCCGTACCGGGGCGCTGCCGGCCCCGCTGGCCCGGGTCAGCAAGCGTTACCGGACCCCGGTCACCGCGGTGCTGCTGCAGACGGCGGTGGCGGTGACGATCGCGCTGGCGGCCGGCCTGCCGCTCGGTCCCTACAACCTGTTCAACCTGCTCGGCACCACCGGCACGTTCGTCTACATCCCGATCTTCATCTTGATGAACGTGGCCGCGTTCAAGTACTTCCGCGACCAGCACCGCGACGAGTTCCGCATCCTGCCGCTGGTGGTGGCGCCGATCATCTCCACCGCGGCGCTGATCACGATCGGTTACAAGAGCATCGTGCCGCTGCCCGCCGCCCCGGTTGCGTTCGCGCCCGCGATCGCGGCCGGCTACCTGCTGCTGGGCGTGATCGTCCTGTTCGGGCGTAATCTGCGCCCGGGCCACCGCGCCTGGATGGCCCAGGCCGGCGAGCTCCCCGACGTCGACTGACCGCCCGCCCGAGAGCGCCGAACCCAAGACCGAACCCCAGGAGGCACGTCGTGCAAGCCGAGGAACGGCAGCAGACGATTCTGCAGCTGCTGGACGCCCGTGGCCAGGTGACGATCGCCGACCTCAGCGGCCGGTTCGCGGTCTCCGAGATGACGATCCGCCGGGACCTGGCGCAGCTGGAAGCCGAGGGCCTGCTGCGCCGGACCCACGGCGGCGCCACCCGCACCGCCAGCGGCAGCTTCGAGCCGCCGTTCGCGCTGCGGGCCCGGCTGCACCTGGACGCCAAGCGCGCGATCGCCGCCGACATCGCCGGCCGCCTGGTCGACGGGCAGACCGTGGTGCTCGACGGCGGCAGCACCGGGGCGGTGATCGCCGAGGCGATCGCCGGCCGCAACCTGACCGTCTGCGCGCTCAACATGCGGGTGGCCGAGATCCTGTCGTCCTCGCCCAGCACCCGGGTCATGGTTCCCGGTGGCCTGATCCGGCCGGGCGAGCTGTCGCTGATCGGCCCGGCCGCTGAGCGCACGCTGGCCGACCACCGCTTCGACACCTACGTGATGACGGTCTCGGCGGTCGACGCCTCGGCCGGGCTGACCGAGTGGAACGTCGAGGACGCGGCGGTCAAGCGGGCCGCGCTGGCCTCCTCCAGCCGCTGCGTCGTGGCCTGCGACTCCTCCAAGTTCGGGCAGACCGCGTTTGCCCGCATCGCCGGCCTCGACGCCGCCGACCTCATCGTCACCGACCCCGGCCTCGACGCCGAGCACCGCAACGTCGTCGCGGCCGGGGCCGTTCTGCACATCGCCTGAAGGAACCCGCCATGACCCAAGCACCGCTATCCGACGAGACTGGCACCGTTGTCATCGGCGCCGGTACCGGCGGCGCCGCCTTCGCCGGCCTGCTGGCCCGTCACAGCGACGAGCCGATCCTGCTGCTCGACGCCGGCCCCGACTACGGGCCGTTCGACCCGGCCCGCTGGCCGGGCGACATGCTCGACGCCAAGTCGATCCCGCTGTCGCACGACTGGGGCCTGGTCTCGGCCCCGCCGCAGCGGCTGGACCTGCCCCGCGCCCGCATCGTCGGCGGCTGCTCGGCCCACAACGGCTGCACGATCTCCCGCAGCGCCCGGGCCGACTACGACGGCTGGGCGGCGGCCGGCAACCCCGGCTGGGACGCGGCCACGGTCGAGCCGCTGCTGGACTGGGCGCACGAGCGCTTCCGGGTCCGCCGGTACCGGATGGACGAGCTGACCGTGGCCCAGGCCGCGTTCGTCAATGCGGGCGTCCGCACCGGCCTGCCGTTCGCCGACGACCTCGACGACCTGGCGGCCGGCCCCGGTATCGGGCCGATGCCGGTCAACATCGTCGACGGCGTCCGCTGGAACGCCGCCTTCGCGTTCCTCGACCCGGTCCGCGACCGGCCCGGCCTGCGGATCGCCGCGCGTACCCACGTCCGCCGGATCCTGATCGGTAACGGCGCCGCCACCGGCGTCGAGGTGACCGGGCCGGACGGCCGGGCCGCCACCATCCGCGCCCGCCGGGTCGTGGTCGCGGCCGGCGCCTACCACTCACCGGCGCTGCTGCAGCGCTCCGGGATCGGGGCGGCCGACCGGCTGCGCGGCCTCGGTCTCGACGTGGCCGCCGACCTGCCCGGCGTCGGCGCCCACCTGCTCGACCACGCCTGCGTCGAGCTCGACTTCAACGGCCGCCCCGGCCTCGCCGATGAGCTGGCTGCCCAGGCCTGGAACCCGGACGAGCAGACCGTGGGCCGGGCCCGGTCGGCCCGCTGCGACGACGGGCCCTACGACATCCACGTGTTCATGGTGGCCGGCGCCAACAGCGGTCACCCCGGGCTGCCGCCGATCAGCCTGTACGGCGGGGCGATGCGCGCGATCTCCGAAGGCCAGGTCACGATCGGCCGCGCCGACCCGGACGCCAACCCCACGGTCGACCATCGCTACGGCACCGACCCCGGCGGCCACGACCGGGCGGTGCTGGCCGAGGCGCTGGCGCTGCTGCGCGACCTGACCCGCGATCCCGGCCTGCGCGACCTGCTCGGTACCGAGCACCGTCCCGAGCGTGACCCGCTGGCCGGCATCGTGAGCTACTGCCACCCGGCCGGCACCTGCAAGATGGGACCGGCCAGCGACCCGGGCGCGGTGGTCGGCCCGACCGGGGCGGTGCACGGCCTGGACGGGCTCTACGTCTGCGACGCTTCGATCATGCCCGCCATCACCCGCGGCAACATCAACCTGCCGACCGCCATGATCGGCGCCCGCGTCGCGGCCGGCCTGCTCGGGCTCGACCCGGCCCGCGCAGCCGGTCTCATCCACCAGAACTGACCCACGGGAGCGCAACCGACGATGAGCCTGACCCCGTTCGAACGTGACATCGCGGCCCAGCCCGAGGCGCTGCGCGCCTTCGCCCACACCGACGGCCTCCCGGGCCTGACCGCGCTGGACCCTGGCCGCTACGACCGGATCGTGCTCACCGGCATGGGCTCCTCGCACGACGCCGCCCTGCCGACCTGGCGGCGGCTGGCGGGCGCCGGCCGGGCGGCCTGGTGGGTCGACACCGGCCAGCTGCTGGACACCCCCGAGCTGGTCACCGACCGCACCTTGCTGATCGTCACCTCCCAGTCGGGGGCCAGCGGTGAGGTCGTGTCGCTGCTGGCCGCCCAGCCCCGGCCCGCCACCCTGGTCGCGGTCACCAACGACCCCGCCAGCCCCCTGGCCACCGCCGCCGACCTGGTCATCGCGCTGCACAGCGGCGACGAGGCCACCGTCAGCACCAAGAGCTACCTGAACAGCCTGGCCGCCCACGACCTGCTGGCCGCCACCTTGACCAGGACCGCGCCCGCCGACGTGCTGGCGGTGGCCAAGGTCGTCGAGGAGTCCGGCGCCGACGCCGGGCTCGCCCCGCTGGCCCGCCAGCTGGTCGCGGCCGGCCACCCGCGGCTGGCCTACGTCGGGTTCGGCGACTACGCGGCCACCGCCCGCTACGCCGGGCTGATCACCAAAGAAGGCGCCAAGATGGCGGCCGAGGGCTTCATCGGCGGCCAGTTCCGGCACGGCCCGCTCGAGCTGGCCGGCCCGGGCCTGCTGGCGGTGCTGTTCGGGGCCGATGACCCGGCCGCCAACGCCTCGCTGCAGCGGCTGGCGGCCGACCTGACCGGGGCCGGCTCGGCCGTGGTGGCGGTCGCCGCCTTGGACGTCCCCGGGGCGGCCCTCCAGCTCCGGCCGCCCGCCGGGGTGCTGGCTCAGCTCGCCCACGGGGCGGTGGCGGCCCAGCACCTGACGGTGGCGCTGGCCCGGGCCCGCGGGATCACCCCGGGCGCGTTCGCCTACGGCAGCAAGATCACCACCGCCCTGTGACCGGGACCTTCACGCTGGGCGTGGACCTGGGCGGCACCGGCACCCGGGTCGTCGCCCTCGATGCCGGCGGCGCGGTGATCCGCCAGGCCAGCTTCCGCACCGCCACCGGTGCCCCCGACGCCGCCGTCCCGGGCCTGCTGGCCGAGCTGGATGCCCTGGCCGACGGGCTCGAAGTGACGGCGGCCGGGATCGGCGCCAGCGGGCCGGTCACCGCCGAGGGCATCATCGACAACCCGGCCACGCTGCCCGCCTATACGGGCGTCGATATCTGCGCTTTTACAGAAAAAGTGACCGGCTGGCGTTGCGTCATCGACAACGACGCGGCCGCCGCCGCCATCGGCGAATACGCCTACGGAGCCGGGCGCGGCAGCCGCACCTGCGTCACCGTTACCCTCGGCACCGGCATCGGGGTGGCGGTGGTGACCGGCGGGCAGCTGTTCCGGGCCGGCGACGGCACCCACCCCGAGGCCGGCCACCTGGCCGTCCCCGACGCGCCGGTGCCCTGCTACTGCGGCCTGGCCCGGTGCTGGGAGCAGGCCGCCTCGCGGGCCGCCCTGGAGGGGCTGACCAGCGGCGACCCCGCGACTGCGGCCGCCGCCGCCCGCCGCGGCGAGCCCGGCCCGGTGGCCGCCTTCGCGCTCTACGGCCAGCGGCTGGCGGCCGGGCTCGGCACCCTGCTGACCGTGTTCCGGCCCGACCGGGTGGTGCTCGGCGGCTCGGCCGCCCGCTACCTCGACCTGTTCGCCCCGGCCCTGGCCGCGGGCCTGGACCACGACGCCCCCTACCAGTGGACCCCGCCCGTGGTCCCCGCCGAGCTGGGTGACCTGGCCGGCGCGGTCGGGGCGGCGGTGCTGGCCCGGTGATCCAGTGGCCCGGTTATCCAGTTGGCCGGCGGGCCGGCCGGGTGCTGGAATGTCGCGGTGGACCGTAACGCTGTGCTGGCCCAGTTCAACGACCAGCTGCGCCGGGAGCCGGCCGCCGAGCCCGGGTCGCGGATCGAGCGCGACGACCACGTCACCCGGATCGTCGCCGCCGACGGTGACTGGAACGGCGTGCTGTGGTCCGACCTCAGCGCGGCCGACGCCGACGCGGTGATCGCGGCCCAGGTCGCCCGGTTCGCCGACGTCGGCGAGTGGGAGTGGAAGCACTACTCTTACGACCAGCCCGCTGACCTGCCCGAACGGCTGACCGCGGCCGGCTTCGCAGCCGAGCAGCCCGAGACCCTGCTGGTGGCCGAGATCGCCGCCTTGGACCTGGACCCCCGCCCGCCCGCCGGCGTCCGGCTGGTCCCGGTCGACGACGCCGCCGGCGCGACCGCGGTGGTCCGGGTGCACAACGAGGTCTTCGGCGGCGACCACCAGGCGACCGGGGCCGCCATCACCGCCGCCCTCGGCCGGCACCCCCGCCCGGTCCAGGCCGTGGTGGCCATGGCGGGCGACACCCCGGTCTCGGCCGCCCGGATCGAGTTCCCGGGCGGCAGCGACTTCGCCAGCCTCTGGGGTGGCGGGACGTTGCCGTCCTGGCGCGGCCGGGGCGTGTTCCGGGCGCTGGTCGCCCACCGGGCCGTCCTCGCCCGCGACCGCGGCTACCGCTACCTCCAGGTCGACGCCTCGCCCGACAGCCGGCCGATCCTGGGCCGGCTCGGCTTCACCGAGCTGGCCACCACCACGCCATTCATCTACTCTTCGCGCTAGCCAGGCGCTATTTCCCGGAATCAATTGATTGCGGTGCTCTAGCCTGCTGCCATACCTCACAATATGGATCAGAAGGAATTGCGCCATGAGCATCGCCACGATGGTGGACACCCGGATCGCCCGGCAGCAGGCCGAGAATATAAACAGTCCCAGCCCGGACAAGCCGGTCGGCGCCCCGACCGATCTGGTCAACCAGATCACGCGCTGGATACCGACCGAGACGATAACGATTTACGTCGCCCTTCTCGCTTTGCTGGCCCCGGTCGCCAGACACGCGCCCACGTATCAGAGCCGCTGGGTGCTGCTGGGCATTGTCGCCGCGTCCAACCCGGTGGTGGTTTATCTGCTCACCAAAGCCAAGACCCAGACAAAGAAAATTCAAATGCCCTGGTTCGAGATGATGGTCGCGCCGGTGGCGTTCGCGGCCTGGGCCTTCGCGCTGCCGGACACGCCGCTCAGCTCGATCCCCGGCTACCAGCTCAAGTGGAACGCGGCCATCGTCACCGTCACCACCACCGCGATCGTGCTGATCGCCAACGCCCTGCACAACTCACCCGACTACGACCAGGTGGTGACGATCCAGCAGGGCGCCCAGTCCGAGCACCCGATCGACATGAGCGTGCCCGCCGTCGCGCCCCGGACCGCGCCCAGCACCAGCCCCAAGACGCCGGCCGCGGTCACCGGCTCGTAGGCAGCCCCCGGCCGCTGACGTCGAACCGGCTCACCCCGTCGACCAGCGTGGCCAGCACGTCGAGGCCGGCGATCCGGTGCGGGCTGACCGCGGTCGGATCCTCGGCCAGCACGGTCAGGTCGGCCAGGTAGCCAGCGGCGATCGTGCCCTTGATCTGCTCGGCGTGGCTGGCGTAGGCCGACCCGCTGGTGTAGGCGCGCAACGCCTCCTCGGCGGTGATCGCCTCGACCGGGTTGTAGGGAGCCCCGGAGCCGGTCCGCCGGTTGACCATGTCGTGCACACCCAGCAGCGGCGCCCCGGTCACCACCGGCCGGTCCGAGCTGCCGGTCAACGTCAGCCCGGCCTCCAGCAGCGACCGCTGCCGGTACAGCCAGCCGTGCCGGTCCGGCCCGATCGCGGCCAGGAAGCCGTCTCCCAGCTCGGTCGCGAAGTGACCCTGCGGCACCGGGACCACGCCCAGCTCGGCGGCCCGGGCCACCTGGTCGGGGCGGACGATGGCGAAGTGCTCGATCCGGTGCCGGGTGTCCGCCCGCGGGTAGCGGCGCTGGGCCTCGGCGTAGGCGTCCAGGGCCAGGTCGATGGCCAGGTCCCCGATCGCGTGGGCGGCCACCTGCCAGCCCGACCGGTGGGCGGCGATGATCGTCGCGGCCAGCTGGCCGGCGTCGGCCTGCAGGTAGCCGCGGTCACCGGGGGTCCCGGCGAAGTCTTCGGTCATGGCCGCGGTCCGGCCGATCAGCGACCCGTCGGTGAAGATCTTCATCGCCCCGATCCGCAGCCAGTCGTCGCCGAAGCCGGTGCGGATGCCGAGGTCGAGCCCGAGTTCGAGACCGTCGCCGGGGTCGGCCGCCAGCGGGTGGAGCACGTCGCTGACCACCATCAGCTCGACCCGGACGGGCAGCCGGCCGTCGTCGCGGGCGGCCTGGTAGGCGGCCAGCTCGACCGGCGTGTGCCCGATCCAGCCGCCGCCGATGCCCGCCTCGGTGACGCTGGTGATGCCCTCGCGCAGGTACTGCTGGCCGGCCCGGTCGATCGCGTCGGCCAGCGTCGCCACCGGGTAGGGCCGCACCAGGTCGGCCACCAGCTCCTGGGCGGTCTCCTGCAGCAGCCCGGTCGGGCGGCCGGCCGCGTCGGTCACCACCTTGCCGCCGGGCACGTCAGCGGCCCGCTCGGCCAGGCCGAGGTCGGCCAGCACGGCGCTGCTGACCACGCACATGTGGCCCGAGGTGTGCCGCAGCCAGACCCGGCGGCCGGGCGCGGCCCGGTCCAGGCCGTCCCGGTTGGGGTGGCCGCCGAGCTTGTTCTGGTCGTAGCCGGCCCCGACCACCCAGTCTTCCGGGGCCACCGCCGAGGCCTGCCGGGTGACCGCCGCGTACAGGTCGTCCAGCGTCGGTGTGGCCTCCGGGCGCAGGTCGGCTTCGGTCAGCGTCAGCCCGAACCAGGCCATGTGGTTGTGGGCGTCGTGGAAGCCCGGCAGCACGGTGGCGCCGCCCAGGTCCACCACCTCGCGCGCCCGCAGGCCACCCGGCCCGGCGTCGGGGTCGAGTGCCAGCACCCGGCCGCCCCCGATCGCGACCGACCCGGCCCGCGGCCGGGCCCGGTCCATCGTCAGCACGTTGGCGTTGACCAGCAGCAGGTCAGCCGGAACGGATGGGCTAGACATCGGCCGCCCCCAGCGCTTCGAACGTTTCCCGGTACCAGGGGCTCCACGGCGCGGGCCGCCCGGCCTGGTCGATCTTGACGATCACCCGGTGCCCGCGGGCCAGGGTGTGGCCGTCGGCCGGATCGGCGCACCGGAACAGGTAGGTGGCGCTGGTCCGCCCGAGCTTCCCGGCCGACAGCTCGACCAGCAGCGACCCGGGCGCTTCGAGCGGCGCGTCGAACTCCACATGCAGCTCCCGGACCACGTAGCGCAGGTCCGGGTCGCGCTCGGCGTAGCTGGTCCAGCCCTTGCCGAGCTGCTCGAACAGGGCCGACTGGGCCCGCTCCACGTGCACCGCGAACCTTGTGTTGTGCAGCGCCCCGTTGAGGTCGAGCTCGTCGAAGAACACCGGGCTGAGCCAGCTGAACGGCCCGCTCATACGCCGGCCCAGGTACCGTCGGCGGCGTCGAACACCGGCCCGTGCAGGTCGCCGAGCTGCTTCTTGATCACCCGCTCGGAGTCGGTGCGCGGCAGGTCGGGGGCGGCCTGCCAGAACCGGGGCACCTTGAACCGGGCCAGCCGCTCGCGGCACCAGGCGGCCAGCTCGGCCGCCTCGACCGCGGCCCCGTCGCTGGTGACGTAGTAGGCCTTGACCTCTTCGCCGCGGATCTCGTCGGGCACCGCCACCACCGCCACCAGCCGGATCTGCGGGTGGGTGAGCAGCACCTCTTCGACCTCGCGGGCGGCGACGTTCTCGCCGCCGCGCCGGATCATGTCCTTGAGCCGGCCCGCGTGGTAGACCCGGCCCTGGCTGTCCATCCAGCCCAGGTCGCCGGTGTGGAACCAGCCGTCACGGAACACCTGGGCGGTCGCCTCCGGGTCGCCGTCGTAGCCGTCCATCATGCCCGGGCCGGCCAGCGTGATCTCGCCGGTCTGGCCGGCCGCCAGCGGCTGGCCGTCGCCGGAGCTGATCCGCACCTGGCGGTGCCGGGCCGGGCCGCCCAGGCAGCCGCTGCCGACCAGCTCGTCGTGGTCGGCGTCGGTCACCCGCAGGTCGCCCCCGGTCTCGGTCATCCCGAACGCCTCGTACCAGGGCACCCCCCAGCGTTCCTCCAGGGTGGCGTGCAGCGCGGGCGGGATCGCCGAGCACTGCACGGCCCGGACCCGGTGCTGGCGGTCGGCCGGGTCGGGCGGCATCCGCAGCAGCAGTCCCGGCATCGCGCCCAGGCAGTAGAAGTAGGTCACCTGGTGCTCGCGGACCTTGGCCCAGAACGACGACGGGTGGAAGCCGTCCAGGATCACCAGCTCGGCGCCGGCCAGCAGCCCGGCCGCGACGTTCCACTGCGGGTCGATGTAGTGGAACGGCTGCGCGGTCAGCATCACGTCGGTCTCGCTGAGGTACGGGAACTCGCTGACCAGGCTGGCCGCCAGCAGCGCCCAGTACCGGTTGGACAGCAGGCAGCCCTTGGGGCGGCCGGTGGTGCCCGAGGTGAACTGGACGTTGGCGGTCGCCGCCGGGTCCGGGGGAGTGAACCCGGCCGGAACGGCGGCCCGGGCGGCCGCGGTGGCCAGCTCGGCGGCCGGGATCACCCGGCCGAGCGCGGGCAGGCCGGCCGGCAGCCGCTCCAGCAGCGGCCCGAACTGGGCCCCGGTCACGATGGCGGACGCCCGGCCGGCGGTGAGCACGTGGGTGGCGTCGGCGGTCTGGTACCGGGTGTTGACCGGGACCGCCGCCGCCCCCAGCCGCGACAGCGCGATCCAGGTCAGCGGGAAGGCCGCCTCGTTGGCCAGCAGCACCGCCACCCGGTCGCCGGCCCGCACCCCGCGGTCGCTCAGCTCCTGCGCGTAGCCCGCCGTCAGCCGGCTGACGTCGGCGAACGTCAGCTGGTCGCCGGGGTCGAACCGCCAGGCGATCCGGTCCGGCCAGCGCTGCCCGGCCGCGTGCACGGCCGCCGCCAGCGTGGCCGCCAGGGCCGGCTCGGCCGCGCCCACGTCAGTGCTCATTGCGCGGGCTCATTCCCGGGGTCCTTCCCGGTCTCCGGGGCGACGGTCAGCGCGGCGAAGTCGGTCTCGGTCGCCATCGCCTCCTCCAGCGCGCTCTCGGCCCCCCGGTCCAGCGCCTGCTTGGCCAGCGCCAGCGCCAGGGCCGGGCGGTCTCGCAGCCGGGCCGCGATCCCGGCCGCCACCTGCTCGTGCTCACCGGCCGGGGCGACCTGGTTGACCAGCCCCCACTCCTGGGCGCGGACGGCGCCGAACCGCTCGCCCAGCAGCAGCAGTTCCTTGGCCCGGACCGGGCCGACCAGCAGCGGCAGCAGCCGCGAGATCCCGCCGGTGACGCTCAGCCCGACCGACACCTCGGGGAACCCGAACTGGGCGTCCTCGGCCGCCACGACCAGGTCACAGCCGAGCGCGAACTCGCAGCCGGCCCCCAGCGCGTACCCGTGCACGGCCGCGATGACCGGGCCCGGGAACCGCCGGATGGCCCGGGTCACCTCCTGGATCTGGTCCACCCGCCGCCGGGTGGCCAGCACCGTTTCCGGCGGCAGCGGCTCCTTCAGGTCGTGTCCGGAACAGAACGCCCGGCCCCGCCCGGCCAGCACCACCGCCCGCGCCCCGTCCTGTTCGGCTCGCGCGAACGCGCCGATCAGCCCGGCCACCAGCTCGGGCACGACCGCGTTGAGGCGCTGCGGCCGGTTCAGCCGGATCCACGCCACCGAATCGGCCAGCTCGTACTCGACGGCCATCGTGACCTCGGTCGCGCTGACTCGCGGATCGCTCTGGTCCAGCCGGTAGCGGTACTGGTAGACCGCCGCCAGGATGGCCGGGGTCTGGGATGGCCCGGGCGCGGGGGCGGCGCCGACCCGGGCCGCCATCAGCCGCATCGGCGTCCACTCGTCCCCGTGCGGGTTGCCGTAGCCCTTGACCGGCAGCAGCCGCCCCCCGTGGCGCTGGTAGAACGCGACCCGGCGTTGCCGGGTGTGTACCTCACCGGGGTCGGTGCCGGGCTCGTCGGCGTCTTCCACGTCCCACACCAGCAGCCGGTAGCCGCCGGCCTGCAGCCAGGCCATGAGCTGATCCCACATGATCCCGCCGAGCCCCTGCCCGCGCCGCTGCTGGCTGACGACGAAGTAACGCAGGAAAATCCAGCCGGTGTGACCGAGCGGCCGGAGCATGGCGAACCCGCACGGCTGCCCGTCCTGCAGCAGCGCCAGCGCGATCTCGCCTTCCTCCCGTTCGGTGGTCAAGGTGGCGAACCCGGACCGCAGGTGGGGCGCGAACCCGTCCTCGTAGATCCGGCGCACTTCACCGGTGCGGGCCGGGTCGAGCGCCTCGACCGGTTCGAGCGCGTAGTCCGCAGTCATCAGCTGTTCAATCCCTCCCTCGCGCGGCCGGGGCCGGGCATCCATGGCTCAGCCAGGCTAGGGCCTCGGCCACGGTGGCCACGGCCGGGGCGGCCGGAACCGGGGGCCGGTCCACCATCACCACCGGCACCCCCAGCTGCCGGGCCGCGGTCAGCTTGGCCGCCGTCAGCTCCCCGCCGCTGTCCTTGGTGACCAGCACGTCGATCTCGTGCTCGTGCAGCAGCGCCAGCTCCCCGGGCACCGTGAACGGCCCGCGGGCGGTCAGCAGCCGCGCCCGCGCTGGCAGCGGCCCGTCCGGCGCCTGCACCGACCGGATCAGGAACCAGCGGCGCTGATCGGCCGCGAACACCTCCAGCCCGGTCCGGCCGACGGTGAGCAGCACCCGCTCGCCCGGCAGGCCGGTGGCCGCGGCCGCCAGCGTGGGGATCCGCCGCCAGTCGTCCCCCGGCCCGGCCGTCCAGCCCGGCCGCCGCAGCTGCAGCAGCGGGACGCCGGCCTGGCCGCTGGCGGTCACCGCGGCGGCGCTGATCGCGGCCGCGAACGGGTGGGTGGCGTCGATGACCGCATCGATACGCTCGGCCGTCAGCCAGGCGGCCAGCTGGCCGCGGCCGCCGAACCCGCCGGTCCGGGTCGCCCCCTCCAGCCGGGCCGGGTCGCGGGTCCGCCCGGCCAGCGAGGTGATCACCTCGACCCCGGGGGTGGCCGCCAGCCGGGCCGCCAGCTGCCGCGCCTCACCGGTGCCTCCCAGCAAAAGCACACGGTTACTCATGTGGCCCTCATCTGGCACTCATCCAAGCATCGTAGGGTGCAGCATGCGCAAGATCGTGGTCATCGGTATCGGGGCGGGCGACCCTCGCCAGGTGACGATGGAGGCGGTCGAGGCGCTCAACCGGTGTGACGTTTTCTTCATTCTGGACAAAGGGCCGGACAAGCGGCAGCTGGCGCAGGTGCGCCAGGAGATCCTCGACCGCTACGTGCCCGGGGGTTCCTACCGCCTGGTGCACGCCCCCGACCCGGAGCGCGACCGGACCGCGGGCCGGTACGCCGAGGCGGTGGCCGACTGGCGCCGCCGCCGGGCGGCCGCCTACCAGGACATGGTCACCCGTGAGCTGGCCGACGGCCAGACCGGGGCGTTCCTGGTCTGGGGCGACCCCGCCCTGTTCGACAGCACGCTGCCGATCCTGGCCGGCCTGGCCGAGGGCGGCCTGTCGTTCGAGCTGGACGTCATCCCCGGCATCAGCAGCGTCTCGGCGCTGGCCGCCCGGCACCAGATCACCCTCAACCGGATCGGCTCGCCGGTCCAGATCACCACCGGCCGCCGCCTGGACGACGGCTGGCCCCCGGCCACCGACGACGTGGTCGTGATGCTGGACTCCCGCACCGCCTTCGAGCAGTTCACCGAGGACGACGTCGACATCTACTGGGGCGCCTACCTCGGCACCCCCGACGAGGTCCTCATTTCCGGCCCGTTGTCGCAGGTCGCCCCCAGGATCGCCGCCGAACGGGCGGAGCAGCGCGAGCGCAAGGGCTGGGTGATGGACACCTACCTGCTGCGCCGAAACCGCCGCTGATCGAGAAATTTCCGGATAAGAGCAACCCGGCCGGCCCTCGGCTCCGAATAAACCCTGAGGCCTGAGTTGCGGCGCCCTCGGCGCGATGCTGTTGGTGACCGAAAGGGGGCAGTCGATTACGGAATGTTGATTAAAAAGCGTGACGCGGGCAACGTCGGCTGGTAGCTGAGCGTCACACATAAAACGCTGATAAAGGGCAAGAAGGGCGGTCGGCCGTTCGGTTAGGGGCGGTGACCTGCGACAACTCCTGGGGGGGAGAGCAATAGAAATTATGCCAACGACTGACAAAACCGACCGGCACGAGGTGCCGCTGTCCTACGAGCAGGAGCAGCTGTGGTTTTCCCACCGGCTGCAGCCGGACGCTCCGCTGGACCACGAGTGCGTGGTGGTGACGTTCCCGGCCGGGGAGATCGACACCGGGGCGCTCCGCCAGAGCCTGGATGCGTTCACCGCCCGGCACGAGCTGTGGCGGACCGTTTTCCCCCGGGCCGATGACGGGACCGGCGGTCCCGTGCAGGTGGTGCGGCCGTCCGGCCAGTTCACCTGGTCGGAGCTGGACCTGAGCGACCGGTCCAGTCCCGACGCCGACGCCGAGGCCCGGCGGCGGGTCGAGGAGGAGGCCCAGCAGCCTTTCGACCTGGTCGCCGGGCCGCTGGTGCGGGCCCTGCTGGTGCGCTTCCGCGCCGACCGGTACCGGCTGTACCTGACCTTGCACCGCATCGTCTCCGACTGGGGCTCGCTGACCGGGATCTTCCTGCCCGAACTGCAGGCTCTCTACGACGCCACCCGCGAGCGGTACCCGGCTGACCTGCCCAAGCTGGAACGGCAGTACGCGGACTACGCCCAGTGGCAGCGGAGCCGCCCCGGGGCCGAACGGGCCGAGCAGCTGCAGTTCTGGAAGCACTACCTGGCGGGCGCGCCCGCCGCGCTGGAGCTGCCGTCTGACCACCGGCGGCCGGAGCGGCCCGAGCAGCGGGCCGGGGTCGAGACGTTCACGCTGGACGCCAAGCTGGCGGCCGGGCTGCGTGAGCTGAGCGAGCGCGAGCAGGTGACGCTGACGGCGACCCTGACGGCGGCGCTGGCCACATTGCTGCACCGCTACACCGGGCAGGAGGACCTGCTCATCGGGACGTTCCCGGAGCGCGGGCCCGGCCCGCTGGCCCGGCCGATGGTGGGCTGCCATCCCAACACCGTGGTGCACCGGTCGGACCTGGCCGGGCAGCCGTCCACCAGCGAGCTGCTGCGCCGGACCGAGGCCGTCCGCCAGGCCATCGCCGCGTATCAGACGGTGCCGTTCGACGCGGTGGTCAAGGAGCTGCGGCCCGAGCACAGCCCCGGCCGCCCGCCGCTGGTCCAGGTGGCGCTGTCGGTCGTGCCGGCCACCGCCGCCGCCGGCACGTCGCTGGCCTCGCGGGCCGCCTGGGCGCTGGCGCGGGTGGGGCAGGACGCCCCCGCGCCCAAGTTCGACCTGCTGGTGGAGGTGGAGGAGCGGCCGGGGGGCCTGGCTGGCCGGTTCGTCTACCATCGCGGGCTGTTCGCGCCGGAGACGATCCGGCGGATGGCCGGGCACTGGCGGATGGTGCTCGAGGGCATGGTGGCACGGCCGCAGCAGCCGGTCACCGAGCTGGAGCTGCTCACCGGCCCCGAGCGCACCCAGCTGCTGGAGCAGTGGAGCGCCGGCGGCCCGGCCCCGGCCGGCCCGGACGTGGCCGAGCTGATCGAAGCGCAAGCCCAGCGCAATCCCGGCGCGGTCGCCGTCGTCTGCGACGACGTGCAGCTGAGCTACCAGGAACTGCGGCAGCGGGCCCGCCAGCTCGCCCGCTACCTGCGCGCGAACGGCGTCGGGGCCGGGGTGACGGTGGGGGTGTGCCTGGAGCGGTCGGTCGAGCAGGTGGTCGCGCTGCTGGCCATCTTCCTGGCCGGCGGCGCCTACGTGCCCGTCGACCCGGCCGCCCCGGCCGAGCGGATCCGGTTCGTCACCGGCGACGCCGACCTGGCGCTGATGCTGACCCAGGCCCGGCTGCGGGAACGGGTGGAAGGGACCGGGGCCAAGGTCGTGGTCCTGGCCGACGCCGAGGTGGCGGCGACCGCCGGGCCCGGCCAGGACGACCCCGGCCAGGAAGAGCCGGCCGCCAGCCAGGCCGCCTACGTCATCTACACCTCCGGCTCGACCGGGCGGCCCAAGGGGGTGGTGGTCGAGCGCGGGGCGCTGTCGGCCCACTGCCGCACGATCATCGCCGAATGGGGCCTGACCCCGCCCGACCGGGTCACCAACTTCAGCCAGTACAGCTTCGACGCCTCGCTCGAGCAGATCCTGCCGCCGCTGGCGGCCGGGGCCCGGCTGGTCATGCGGGGCGAGGAGATCTGGTCGCCCCGGCAGCTGCTCCACCAGCTGCGCAGCCAGCAGGTGACGGTGCTGATCCTGCCCGCCGCCTACTGGCAGCAGGCGGTCCGTGAATGGGCCCAGACGCCGGGCGGGCTGGCCGGCACCCGGCTGCGGCTGGTGGTCTCGGGCGGTGAGCAGCTGAGCCGCCAGGTGCTGCAGCAGTGGCCGGGGCTCGGCCGGCCGGAGACCCGGCTGCTGAACGTCTACGGGCCGACCGAGACCACGATCACCGCGACCATGGCCGACATCAGCCCGGACGACGAGTGGATCACGATCGGGCGGCCGCTGCCCGGCCGGACCGCCTACATCCTCGACCATCGGCGCCGGCCGGTCCCGGCCGGCGTGGTCGGCGAGCTCTACATCGGCGGGGGGCTGCTGGCCCGCGAGTACCTGAACCGGCCCGAGCTGACCAGCGAGCGCTTCGTACCGGATTCGGTCACCGGGCAGCCGGGCGCCCGGCTGTACCGGACCGGCGACCGGGCCCGGCACCTGTCCGACGGGCGCATCGAGTACGCCGGCCGGGCCGACCAGCAGGTCAAGATCCGCGGTTACCGGATCGAGCTCGGCGAGGTCGAAGCGGTGCTGGCCCAGCACCCCGGGGTCGCCCAGGCGGTGGTGGTGGCCCGGCCGGACCGCCGCGGCCCCGAGCTGGCCGCGTTCGTGGTCGCCCGCCCCGGAGCCGAGCTCGACCAGGAGGCGGCCCGCCGGTTCCTGCGCGACCGGCTGCCGGCCTACATGGTGCCGCCGGTGATCGAGCCGCTGGCCGAGATGCCGTTCCTGGCCTCGGGCAAGCCCGACCGGCGGCGCCTGCTGGAGATGCCGCTCCAGCACGCCCGGTCGGGCGAGCGCCACGTCCCGCCCCAGCGGCCGCTGCACCGGGAGCTGGCCGCCATCTGGGAGGAGCTGCTCGACACCCGGCCGATCGGGATCACCGACAACTTCTTCGACCTCGGCGGTCACTCGCTGCTGGCGGCCCAGCTGATCGACCGGATCGACCAGCGCTACGGGAAGAAGGTGGCGCTGTCGGAGCTGTTCGGCAAGCCGACGATCGAGCAGCTGGCCGACGAGCTCGAGGACCGGACCGAGCGGGCGGAGGAGCAGGTGCCGCCGGTGAAGCTGCGGCCGGTTCAGGAGTCCGGCACCCGGACGCCGTTCTTCTTCCTGCACGGAGACTGGACCGGGGGTGCCTTCTACTGTTACGCGCTGGCCCGCGCCTGCGGCCCCGACCAGCCGTTCTACGTGCTCGAGCCGTACGTGTTCGGCGATCGGGACGAGGTCCGCGACCTGGAAGCGGTGGCCGCCGCCCACCTGGACGCGATCCGGGCGGTCCAGCCGCACGGCCCTTACCGGCTGGGTGGCTTCTGCAACGGCGGGCTGCTGGCCTATGAGATGGCGCGCCAGTTCGCGGCCGACGGCGAGCAGGTGGAGTTCCTGGGGCTGGTCAACCCGTCGCCGCCGTTCCAGCAGGACCGGGTCCAGGCCGTGACCGACCGGCTGAGCGAGCTGTTGCGGATCCCGGCGGCCGCCCAGGTGACCGGGTACCTGCGCACCCGGCAGGCCCTCCGGCACGTCTACCGGCGGTTGCGGCCGGGCGGCTCCCGGGTCGAAGATTTCGAGAAGCTGCTGGTGGTCGAGCCCCGGCTGGCGGCGATGGTCCCACCCCGGCCGGCTCTGTACCGGGACTACGTCGGGGTGTTCAGCTGGCTGGCCGGCCGCTACCAGACCGGCCGCTACGATGGCCCGATCGCGTTCTACTGGGCGGAGGAGATCGCCGCCGAAGGGCGCGAGGCCTGGCAGCCGCTGCTCGCCCCGGGAGAGCCGGACCGCTACCGGGACCACACGATCGAAGGGGCCCTGATGTCCAGCGTCACCGACCACGTCGAGGGGCTGGGCCAAGTGCTGAGCGAGGACCTGGACCAGACCGGAGACTCCGGCTCGTGACCTGCCACCGGGAGACACAGTGAAGATCGCATGCGTGGGCGGCGGCCCGGCCGGGCTGTACTTCTCGCTGCTGCTCAAGCTCCGCCAGCCGCAGCACGAGATCACCATCTACGAGCGGGGCGCGCCCGGCGTGACCCGCGGCTGGGGCGTGGTGTTCTGGAACGACCTGCTGGACCAGCTGCGCGACGCCGATCCGGAATCGGCCGCCCAGATCGCCCAGGCCGCGTTCCCCTGGAGCAACGAGATCGTCGACGTCGGCGGCACCCAGATCCTGCACGGCGTCAGCCAGGGCTACGGCATGAAGCGGCGGCTGCTGCTGGACATCCTGGCCCGCCGGGCTGAGCAGGCCGGGGTCCGGATCGAGTACCACCACGAGGTGACGTCGGCCGCCCAGCTGCCCGACGCCGATCTCATCGTCGCCTGCGACGGCGTCAACAGCCGGCTGCGGGCGGAGGCCAGCGGTATCCAGACCGACGAGCAGCCGGGCACCAACAAGTACATCTGGCTGGGCACGGAAAAGGTGTTCAGCACCTTCACCTTCCCGTTCGTGCACACCAGCAGCGGCTGGGTCTGGGCCCACGCCTACGGGGTCGACGCCGGCTCCAGCACCTTCATTGTGGAGTGCGCGCAGGAAACCTGGGACGGCCTCGGGTTCGCCGCGATGTCGCAGGCCGAATGCCTGGCCGTGCTGGAGAAGATTTTCGCCGCCCAACTGGACGGGCACCAGCTGATCGGCACCAGCCCGGACGGGCTGAACGCCCAGTGGGTGAACTTCCGCACGATCACCAACAACCGCTGGTACGACGGCCGGGTCGTGCTGGCCGGGGACGCCGCCCACACCACCCACTTCAGCGTCGGATCGGGGACCCGGCTGGCCATCGAGGACGCGATCGCGCTGGCCGGCCGCCTGCAGCGGGATGAAGAGGTACCAGTGGCCCTGGGCGCCTACGAGCGGGAACGGCGGGAGACGATCCTGCGGACCCAGCTGGCGTCCCGCTACAGCGCCCAGTGGTTCGAGAACGTCCCCCGCTATATCGGCCTGGGGCCCCGGCAGTTCTCCGCGCTCATGCGCCGGCGCCGGTCCCCGCTGATGCCGCGCATCTCCCCGCAGCTGTACTACTGGTCCTGGCCGACCTCACGGGAGCCGCCGTTCGTGGACACGCTGCGGCGGCTGGCCGGGCCGCCCGCGGTCAAGGTCTACGGCTGGCTGCGGCAGCTCCAGAGCCGGGCTAAGAACTAGTTAAGGAATTTCTCGCTGTCAACGCAATCCGCTGGCCGGGCGTCCCACGTATATCTGGTGAAAAGTAAACAGAACGGCTTTCACAAAATACTTGGGATATTCCGCGAGCTTGCTTAGAAGTCGCTGAAAGAGCGGCTGTGAGCTGGGATATTGCGCTGGGGGAAGCAGCGAATAATATGCCGACGAGCACAGAGGCCGAACGGCAGGAAGTTTTTCTGTCCTGCGAACAGGAACAGCTTTGGTTTTCACACCAGCTGATGCCAGCCGCGCCGCTGGATCACGAATGCGTAATGCTGACGCTGCCCGGCGCCGAACTGGACGTCGAGGCCCTGCGCGCCAGCCTCGGGGCCTTTGTCGAGCGGCACCAGATCTGGCGGACCACCTTCCAGCGGCCGGGTGGCCCGCGGGCAGGCCGTTACCGGGCGACCGGGCCGATGCCGGTCGTGCAGCCGGGCGGGCGGTTCGGCTGGTCAGTGGTGGACCTCAGCCAGCTACCGGGCGCCGAGCCGGAAGCCCGGCGGCGAGCCCAGGCCGACGCCCGGCAGCCGTTCGACCTGGCCCGGGGGCCGCTGGTCCGGGCCCTGCTGATCCGGCTCAGCCCGGCCGAGCATCGGCTGTTCGTGACCGTGCCGCGTATCGTCAGCGACGGCCAGGCCCTGACCGAGGTGTTCGCCCCCGAGTTGCACACCCTTTATGTATCCATGCAAAAGGCACCGGCGGCCGGTTCAGCCGCGGCCAACCCGCCCGCGCCTGAGCACCAGTACGCGGACTACGCCCGCGACCAGCGGGGCCACCCGGCCGCGCGGACCGGCGGGCTCGAATTCTGGGCCGAGTACCTGGCCGGCGCGCCCACCGTGCTCGACCTGCCCGCCGATCACCGGCGGCCCGAAGGTCAGGACCGGCGCGGCGGCGTCCAGCCGTTCACCTTCGGCCCGGCCCTGACGGCCGGGCTCCGGCGGCTCAGCGCGGATCAGCAGGTGCCGCTGCGGGCCACCCTGACGGCCGCCCTGGCGGCGTTGCTGTACCGCTGCACCGGGCAGGAAGACCTGCTCATCGGGACCGTGACCGAGCGCCGGCCGGAGACCGCGGGCCCGCCCATGCTGGGGTGTTTCCGCAACACCACCGTGCACCGGGCCGACCTGACCGGCGACCCGGCCGCCCGCGAGCTGCTGGCCCGGACCGAGGCCGCCCACCAGCGGACCCGCCCGCACCAGGACATCCCGTTCGACGCGGTCGTCCGGGAACTGCGGCCCGAGCGCACCCTCGGCCGGCCGCCCCTGGTCCAGGTGGCACTGGCCATCACCGAAGCCCCCGCGACCGCCCGCGCGGCCTGGCCGGTGACCCGGGTGCCGCTGGACGACCCGGCCCCCCAGCTCGACCTCCTGGTCGAGGCCGAGGAGCAGGCGGACGGGGTCGCCGGCCGGTTCGTCTACGACCGGGCGCTGTTCGCCCCGGAAACGATCGAGCGGATGGCCGGCCACTGGCGGACGCTGCTGGCAGGCCTGGTGGCCCACCCGGACCGGCCGGTCAGCCGGCTGGAGCTGCTCACCGAGCCGGAGCGGGACCAGCTGCGGTGCTGGGGCACCGGCCCGCTGGCCCCGGCCGGGCCCGACGTCGCCGAGCTGATCGAAGACCAGGCCCGCCAGCGCCCGGACGCGGTCGCGCTGGTCTGCGAGGCTGAGCAGCTGACCTACCGGGAGCTGCACGAGCGGGCCAGCCAGCTCGCCCGCTACCTGCGCGGCCACGGCACCGGCCCCGGCGTGCCGGTCGGAGTGTGCCTGGAGCGGTCGGCCGACCAGGTGATCGTACTGCTGGCCATCCTCCGGGTGGGCGCGGTGTACGTGCCGCTGGCCCCCGAGACGCCGGCCGAGCGGGTCCGCTACGTCGTCGCCGACACCGCCATGCCGCTGCTGCTGACCCGCAAGCAGCTGCGCAAACGGCTCGACGGGGCCGGGACCCGGGTGCTGTGCCTGGACGGCAGCGCCGCCACCATCGAGCAGCCGCGCCAGCAGCAGGTGGTGGGGACTGACTGGGACCGCCAGCCCGCCTACATCATCTACACCTCGGGCTCGACCGGGCAGCCCAAGGGCGTCGTGGTCGAGCGGGGCGCCCTGTCGGCCCACTGCCGGGCCATGATCGGGGTCCTCGGCCTCGGCCCGGCCGACCGGGTGCTCCAGTTCAGCCAGTACAGCTTCGACGCCTCGCTCGAGCAGATCCTGCCCGCGCTGGCGGCCGGGGCCCGGCTGGTCATGCGGGGCGAGGAGCTCTGGTCGCCCCGCCAGCTGCTTCGTCAGCTGCAGCACCAGCAGGTGACGGTGGCCAACCTGCCGTCCGCCTACTGGCAGCAGGCGGTCCGGGAGTGGGCCCCGACCCAGGGCCCGCTGACCGGATCCCGGCTGCGGCTGGTGATCGCGGGCGGCGAACGGCTCGGCCGCCCCGGCCTGCGCCAGTGGCCGCGGCTGGGCCTGACCGGCACCCGGTTGCTGAACGCCTACGGCCCGACCGAGGCCACGATCACCGCCACCGTGGCCGAGATCGACCCGGAGGATGAGTGGATCACGATCGGGCGGCCGCTGCCCGGGCGGACCGCCCACATCCTCGACCGTGACCGGCAGCCGGTCCCGGCCGGCGTGGTCGGCGAGCTGTACCTGGGCGGCGACCTGCTGGCTCGCGGCTACCTGAACCAGGCGGAGCTGACCGACGAGCGCTTCGTTCCCGACCCGTTCGCGGTGGGCCCGGACGCCCGGCTGTACCGGACCGGGGACCGCGCCCGGTTCCTGGCCGACGGCCGCATCGAGTACATGGGCCGCGACGACCAGCAGGTCAAGATCCGCGGCTACCGGATCGAGCTCGGCGAGGTGGAAGCGGCGCTGGCCCAGTACCCGGCGGTGGCCGAGGCGGTGGTGGTGGCCCGCCCGGCCGGCCGCGGCCCCGAACTGGCCGCGTTCGTCGTCGCCCGCCCCGGAACCACCCTGGACCAGGGCGCCCGGGCCGAGCTGCGCCGGTTCCTGCGCGAACGGCTGCCCGCCTACATGGTGCCGCCGGTGATCGAGCCGCTGGCCGCGCTGCCCCGGCTGGCCACCGGCAAGCCGGACCGGCGCCGCCTGCAGCAGAAGTCACGCAGCAGCACCCGGCCGGGCGCGGACTACGTCGCGCCCCGGGAGCCGGTCGAGCAGCAGCTGGTCCGGCTCTGGGAGGAGCTGCTCGGCACCCGGCCGATCGGGATCACCGACAACTTCTTCGACCTCGGCGGTCATTCGCTGCTGGCGGCCCAGCTGATCGACCGGATCGACCAGCGCTACGGCAAGAAGCTGGCGCTGTCACAGCTGTTCGCCGGGCCCACCATCGAGCAGCTGGCGGCCGGGCTCGACCACCTCGAAGAGGTGGACACCCCCAGCAACCCCGGCGGGCCGGGGGAGCGGCCGGACGGGCGGGTAGCGCTGCGGCCGGTCCAGGAGTCCGGCACCCGGACGCCGTTCTTCTTCCTGCACGGGGACTGGACCGGCGGTGCCTTCTACTGCTTCGCGCTGGCCCGCGGCAGCGGTCCCGACCAGCCGTTCTACGTGCTCGAACCGTACGTGTTCAGCGACACCGAGCCGGTGCCGTCGATGGCGGAGGTGGCCGCCGCTCACCTGCGGGCCATCCGCGCGGTGCAGCCGCACGGCCCCTACCGGCTCGGCGGGTTCTGCAACGGCGGGCTGCTGGCCTATGAGATGGCGCGGCAGCTGGAGCGCGACGGCGAGCAGATCGAGTTCCTCGGGCTGGTCAACCCCTCATCCCCGCTTCAGCGCGGGCCCCGCCAGCAACTGGCCGACCGGCTGTACCAGCTGCTGCGGGTGCCGGAGCCGGTCCAGCTGACCACCTACCTGCGCGGCCGGCACGCGCTGCGGCACGTCTACCGGCGGCTCCGGCCGCGCGGCGAGAAGGTCCAGGACTTCGGGAAACTGCTGGTCATCGAGCCCCGGCTGGCGGCCATGGCCCCGTCCACGGACGCGCTCTACCGGGACTACGTCGGGGTGTTCAACTGGCTGGCCGGGCGTTACCAGACCGGCCACTACGGCGGCCCGATGACGTTCTACTGGGCCCGTCAGATCCTGGCCGACGCGCAGTCCTGGACGCCGCTGATCAGGCTCAACCCGTCCGCCGGGCGCCAGCACCGCACGATCGAGGGCACGCTGATGTCCAGCGTCACCGACCACGTCGACGGGCTGGCGCAGCTCCTCGCCGCCGACCTCGGCCAGGCCGGGGTGCCGGGCGCGCGAGACGATGATCGGCATGCGGATTCTGGTGACCGGCCACCGCGGCAACGTGGGAGCGCCGATAGCGCGGCAGCTTGCGGGACTCGGACATGACGTCGCCGGCTTCGACCGGGCCGACGGCGACGACCTGCTCGACCTGACCCGCCTCGAGCGGGCGGCGGCCGGCTGTGCCGCCGTGGTTCACCTGGGGGCGCTGGCCCACGACACGGCCGGCCCCCCGGAGCAGATCATGGCGGTCAACGTGCTCGGGACCTGGCACGCGCTGCTGGCCGCCGAGCGGGCCGGGGCCCGGCGGTTCGTGCACTTCTCCAGCGCCCAGGTGTTCGGCACCGCCGAGGGCGAGCGCGCCCCCGACTACTTCCCGCTCGACGACGCCCACCCGCGCCGCGCCATGCACGCCTACGGCCTGTCCAAGATCGCCAGCGAGGACCTGTGTGCCGGCTTCACCGCCCGCACCGCGATCCCGACGATCTCGCTGCGTCCGGTGTGGGTGTGGCAGCCCGATCAGTATGAAAACGTCGAGGCCGGCTGGCGCCGCGACCCATCGGCCGAGTGGGAGCCGTTCTGGGAGTTCGGGGCCTTCGTCGACGTGCGGGACGTCGCTGCGGCGGTCGAATCGGCCCTGACGGCCGACCTGCGCGGGCATCACCGGGCGGTGCTGTGCGCCGCCGGCATCGCCGCCACCGAGCCCAGCCTGGTCATGGCCGCCCGCCTCACCCCGGGCGTCCCGGTCCGGGATCCCGCCCGCTACGAGGCTGACCCGTGGCGCGCCCTGGTCGACTGCTCGGTCGCCGAAACCGTCCTCGGCTGGCATCCGCGGTTCACCTGGTCCGGCCGTGGTCGTGCCCAATAGGCATTTGCGGGTTGATCGCCGGGCTGTTGTGATGTTGCTGAGGCATCGACAGGCAGGAGGGTGGCGTGCACGGAAACGGCGAATCGATGGGCACGGTGGCGGTCCACGGCGGCGAACGGCGGCCCGGGCCGGACGGCTCGGTGGTGTTCCCGATCTACCAGGGCACGGTCTACGAGGTCGAGCCGGGCACCGGCTACCACGACCTCCCGTACATCCGGCTGAACTCGACCCCGTCCCAGCACTACCTGCACGACAAGCTGGCCGCCCTCGAGGGCGCCGAGGCGGCGGTGGCCACCTCGTCGGGCATGGCGGCGGTGACCACGATCCTGCTCAGCCTGATGAAGGCCGGCGACCACCTGATCGCCAGCGACTGCCTCTACGGCGGCACCCACGACTTCCTGACCGAGCACGCGGCCGACCTGGGCTGGTCGTTCACGTTCGTGGACGCCGGGCGGCCGGAGACCTGGCCCGCGGCCCGCACCGAACAGACCAGGGTGTTCCTGGTCGAGACGATCACCAACCCGCTGATGCGGGTCGGCCTGCTCGACCAGGTCGCGGACTTCGGGCGGCAGGCGGGCATCACCACCGTCATCGACAACACGTTCGCGTCGCCGGTCAACTTCCGCCCGCTGCAGGCCGGCTTCGACGTCGTCTTCCACAGCGCCACCAAGTACCTAGGCGGCCACTCCGACCTGGTCGCGGGCGCGATCATGGGCCGGGCGGAGCTGATCGACCGGATCCGGCTGACGCTCAACCTGTTCGGCGGCTCCCTCGACCCGCACGCGGGCTTCCTGCTCGCCCGCGGCATCAAGACGCTGGCGCTGCGGGTCCAGGCCCAGAACGCCAACGCGCTGGCGCTGGCGCAGTTCCTGGCCGCCCACCCGGCGGTGGCGGCGGTCAACTATCCGGGCCTGACCTCGCACCCCGACCACGCGCACGCGGCCGGGCTGCTGTCCGGTTTCGGCGGCATGCTCAGCCTGCGCCTGCACGGCGGCGAGGCGGCCGCCCAGGCGCTGCTGGAGGCGGTGACCCTGGCCTACGCGGCCCCCAGCCTCGGGGGAGTGGAGTCGCTGGTCACCCGGCCCGCCATCACCTCCCACGCCGGGATGAGTGCCGAGGACCGCGACCGGCTCGGCATCACCGCCGACCTGATCCGGATCAGCTCCGGCATCGAGGACACCCAGGACCTGATCGACGACTACGCCCAGGCGCTGGAGAAGATCAAGGGCTGACGGCGGCCCGGCGCCGCAGATAGAACTCGAAGATCGCGCGGAGGACGACCGTGTCCTCCGCGCGCAGTTCGCCGGTCGTCACCACCAGGCTGCGGCCGGGCTTGCCCGGCGTCACGTCGTCGATCGTGAGCCGCCCGGCCAGCACCGCCCCCGGCCGGACCGGCGCCAGCATCCGCACCTCGCGGATCTGGCGGCCGGCGATGACCGCCCAGTCGGTGTGGAACGGCTGCGGGTCCCAGTGCCGGGCGAAGGTGACCATCTCGTCCTCGGTGACCCGGTACTCACCCAGGTCGATGACCGTGCCCGCGGTCAGATCCTCGGCGTACCTCACTTCGCGGCTGATCTCCCTGCTCGGCGTGATGCGGCCCGCCGACGATTATCGTGGAGCAAGCCGCCGCGCAGGCACTGGGGAGCACACCATGGCCGATCCCGCCGGGCGCCCACCCGCCCGCGAGCCCGAAGACCTCGACCGCCTGTTCCTGCACCGGGCGCAAGCCGGCGACGTCGAGGGTGTCGTCGCCCTCTACGAACCCGACGCGGTTTTTTCCGCCCCGTCCGGTGAGCTGATCCGCGGCACCGCCGCCCTCCGGGCCTTCTACACCGCCCTGTTCGCCGACCCGCCCGCGTTCACCGGCACCGTCAACCCGGCCGTCCGCCACGGCGACCTTGCCCTCACCACCACCCACTTCGACGGCGGCGCGACCGCCGAGATCGCCCGCCGCCAGCCCGACGGCAGCTGGCTCTGGATCGCCGACCAGGCCAACGTCCTCGGCTCCGCACCGCCCGCCGAGCGCGAGCGGCTCGCCCCGGCCGAGCGCGAGGCCCGGTGGGACCTCACGGCCCGGTTCGCCATCGAAGCGGCCGGCGAGCCCGAGGCTCGGTCGATCCTCGACCAGGCCCTGGCGCAGACCGGCCGCCCGCTCCCGCTCCAGGCCGCCCCCGCCCTGACCCCGCTCGGCCTGCGCGACGGCATCTGGATCGCCACCCTCAAGCCCGACCTGACCCCGCTGAGCGCGATCAAGCCCGACGACGCCAACAACCGCTGCCGCTATGTCTCCCATCATTTCCCCGGCGGCACCTGGCTCTACCGTGAGACCACGGACGGCGGTGCCCGCTGGGACTGGCCCCCCGATCTCTGGTCCCGCGACCCCCACCACGACGACGTACTCCTGCACCCCGCCATTCACGCCGTCATGATCTGGTGCCGGCCCGCCCCAGCGGACGCTTCTCACTGAAGCAGGGCCGCCCACTCGCCGTACTCCTCGTCGGTGGCACCGCGCCATTGCTCAGTCACTGTGTCCCACATTCCCGGAGTTTTGCTTTTCCGGATGAGTTCGGCCCCGATGCTTTTTCTCGACATAGAAGAATCTCAGAGGTTATGCTCAGGTTAACAACTTCACAAGCCGGACGAATCGGCACATGGGGGGGACCATGACAACCACCGACGGCGCAGAGACCATCGTTACCCAACTCGTCGGCGCGGCCTCTGATAAAGCGTCCGAGATTGACGAAAAACCATTAGTAAGACTTCTAACCGCAATTGGGATTAAGGGTACCGACGAAGATACGAACGCCAGCGACGGACCTGCGGCGGCGTTCAAGGGCTCGACGCAAAGCGTCGCCGTCATCGAGGCAACCGCCACCGCGGCCTGCAAGTGGTGGTCGGCCGGGCTCGGCGTCACCGTGGCCGGCCTCTGGGGCGGAATCTTCGCCTGGTGGAACGGGCAGAGCCCGGCCACTCAGCGGGTAGCCCTGTGGATGGCGGCGATAGTCACGGCCGCGGCGGTATTCGGAGTGGCTTATCTACTCGGCTCAGACGTCAAGGGCCGGGCTTCGGCCTCGGTCGCCACGATCCGGGCCCGGGCTCAGGTCGGTGACACGGCGCTGGCCGCCGCCCAGGCGATGTTGCCGCCACCTCCAGCGGCGACTCCGGCGGCAGCTACACCCGAATCCTCCTCCGCGTCTTCGGCCGCAGCTCCACTCGCATCCTCGCCCGCGCCGCAGGCGCAGCTGGTGGCCTTGGCTCCGCCTATTGAGGTCAATCTGATTCCGCGGCCCAGTGCCGAAGAGCCCGGCTGGAAGGCCATAGCCCTGTTGTCGAATGGCGACGACGTGAATAAGTATTTCGTCGTCAAGGGTGATGAGCATGACTGGGCCGATGCTTCGGAGGTCAGCCTGGCCGTGTAGCCCTGATGGGCTGGCGACGGGCGTACACCGATCATGCTGCAGAAATGGCGGCAGGCCGGGACGCGGGTCCCGGCCTGCCGCCATGAGCGTGGTGCCCTTTTAGTTAAGAAATGCTCAGCCAGCCATCTGGTTGTTGCCGTGCACCAGGTAATTGTCCAGCGCGGCCTGGGTGGCGGAGTTCATCGTCCCGGTCTGGGGGAGTCCAGCCTGCCGCTGGAGGTCCTTGATGGCGGCGGTGGTCTGGGGGCCCATGACACCGTCGACGGGACCTTCGTAGTAGTTGAGCTGGCCCAGCTCCTGCTGGAGCTTCTTCACCGAGGCGGACGGCACGACGGCCGGGGTGCTCGGGTGGGCCGGGTTGGCCGCCGGGGTGGTCGCGGTGGAGGCGGGGGCCGAGGTGGAAGCGGCCGGCGCCGCGGTCGTGGTGGTGTGCTGGTGGGTCAGGCCGACGGTGGCCAGCACGACCAGGGCGGCGGCGATGACGGTACCGATGATGATGGCGGTGATCCGGTAGCCGGACGGGCCCTGGTTGGCCGGGCGGGGGGCCTGGTAGCGGCGGCTGGGGTAGTCCTCGGTGTGGTACTGGGTGCTCATGGCGGGGTCTCCGTCTCCGTGGGTCTTGCTCGCTGATAGATCCAGTTTCGATCTGACCGAGAGCAAAAACCCTGGGAAAACTCCCTAGTCGCCGAACCCTAGGGACCCCCGAACCCCAGAGCCCCCGAACCCTAGGGATCCCCGCCGACGCTGGCCGAAAAGCGGGTCCGGTAGGTGGAGGGGCTCAGCCCGAAGTGAGCGCGGAAGCGCCGGGCGAAGTAGTTCTGGTCCGGCCAGCCGACCGCCCGGCCGATGGACGCGACCGGATGCTGGGAGTGCAACAGGAGCCCCGCCGCCTGCTCGGCCCGCAGCCGGGCCAGGTACGCCATCGGCGGCAGGCCGGTGGCGTCCTTGAACAGGCGGGCGAGGTAACCGGGGGCCAGATGAAGCTCGTCGGCCAGGCTGCCCACCGTCCAGGAGTCGGCCAGCTTGTCTTCCAGCAGCCGGATGGCCTGGCCGACCGCCGGACTGGACGTCTCGGCCGGGTAGGTCGCGGCCCGCGATCCGGCCGCCGCCCGCCCCAGCGCACTGAACAAGCAGGCCAGCCGGCCGACGATGTCGCCCCGGTACGGGCCCGCCGGGCAATGGCGAGTCGCGGCCAGGGCATCGAGGTGAAACCGGCACTCATTCAGCGGGCCCGCATTCAGCCGGAGGGTGAGGATGCCGTGGCCGGCCGCCGAGTACGGACCGGTCCACAGCAGGTAGCCGAGCATCGGATCTTCCCGGGTCCAGGCCAGCTCGTCCCGCATCAGCTCGCTGCTGAAGCAGCAGTTGAACAGGGTCAGGCCGGCGCACTCCTGGTAACCGTGCCAGACCCCCGGCCGGAGCAGGATCACGTCGCCGGGGGCCACCGCCATGTCACCCGTACGCGACCGGTGGACGGCCCGGCCGCCGATCACGAAGGCGATCTCGACGAAGCTGTGGCAGTGCAGGTGGACGTCCTCGTCGTGCCGGTACCGGCCGGCGTAGGCCAGCAGATCCTCGTTGAAATGGAACAGCAGCTGGCTGGTGTCCATCGGCAGGTCGTCGACCACGAACGCACCATTCCCCCCAGCTCGTAACCGAAAAGTAGGTTTTGTGCTACCACCGGTTGGTTGCGTGCTAGTGCTGGCCCGGCCGCCCGGCGAACGATGACGGTAGGCGCCGGTGCTCCCTGAGCAGGCCGCCGGCCCGAGGAAGGGACACGCCGTCGTGGCCGCTGAACCCGAGTACGGGCAACGTGTCGAGACGCCCGGAGCCGTTGCCCGTGATGACTGGAAAAACACGATCCTGGCGGGGCTGGCCAACTACATCGACGCCGGCTCGATCGTGGCCGGGTCGACCGCGCTGGCCCTGTGGACCAGCATGTTCCATCTCACCAGCACCTTCACCGGGCTGATCGGGGCGTTCAGCTCCAACGCGATCTCGGCCGGCGTCGGGGCGCTGATCGGCGGCCGGCTGTGTGACCAGGTCGGGCGCAAGAAGATCTACCAGTGGGACATGCTGGTCTACGCGGCCGGCATGCTGGTCCTGGTGTTCGCGGTCAGACCATGGATGATCGTGGTCGGCTTCGTGCTGGCCGGTCTGGCGGTCGGCGCCGACATCCCCGCCTCCTGGACCATCATCGCCGAGATGGCCCCCGACCGGCGCCGGGGCAAGCACAGTGGCGTCGCCCAGGTGCTGTGGTATCTGGGCCCGGTCGTCGTGCTGCTGGCCGGGGTGGCGCTGTCACCGCTGGGCGTCCTCGGCTCCCGCATCATCTTCGCTCATCTGGTCGTCCTGGCCATCGTGCTGTGGGCGCTGCGGTTCCGGATGCGCGAGTCGACCGTGTGGACCACCGCCAAGGCCCGGGCCACCTCCGCGGCCAGCGGGCACTTCCAGGAACTGTTCCAGCGCGACAACCTCAAGGCGATGGCGTTCCTGATCGGCATGTACGGCATCTGGAACCTGTGGGCCGGCACCAACGGGTTCTTCTTCCCCTACATCCTGCACACGGTCGGCTCGCAGACCCTGGCCGTCAGCGACGGGCTGCAGGCCGCCAGCTTCTTCCTCGGCGTGCTGTCGATCTACTTCGTGTTCATGCGCTACTCCGACCGGCTCGATCAGCGCAAGATGCTGGCCTCGTCGTTCATCGTGCAGATCATCGGCATGGGGCTGCTGGCCGTCTTCCACCTGACCCTGCCGATCGCGCTGGCCTACGTGATCTTGACCGGGTTCGGTGGTGGCTGGGGTGCCCAGTCGTTCTTCCAGCTGTGGAGCGGGGAACTGTTCCCCACCTTGCTGCGCAGCACCGCCCAGGGCTTCATGTTCGCGGTCGTGCGGATCGGGCTGGGGATCTGGAGCCTGTGGGTGCCCGACATCGTGAAGGTCGGGTTCACCCCGCTCGCCTGGATCTTGACCAGCTTCCTGGTCGTGGCCGGGATCATCGGCGTCCTCGGCGCGCCCCGCAACGCGGGCAAGTCGCTGGAGGAGATCCAGCTGGACCGGCGCCGGATGGCCCGGGAACGGGCCGCCCGGACCCAGCCGGCCGGCCCGTCACCGGCCTGAAGGTGGCAACCGTGGACGCCAGCGCCCTCGATCCGACGGTCGCCGTGATGGGGCTGCGTACGGACGACGAATCGGGCCTGCCCGCCACCGGCACGGCCGAGCCCCGGCTGTCCTGGCGGCTGGCCAGTGACCGCCCCGGCGTCCGCCAGCTGGGCTACGAGGTACAGGTCTGCGCCGACGTCGGCTTCCATGGCCCGGTGGCCAGCTCCGGTGAGGTCCCGTCCTCGCGGCCGCTGCACGTGCCCTGGCCCGCGCCGCCGCTGCGCAGTCGTGAGGTGCGCTGGTGGCGGGTGCGGGCCCGCACCGACCGGGGCCTGACCGCCTGGAGTGAGCCCGCCCGGGTCGAGGCGGCCCTGCTGGAGAGCGCCGACTGGGTGGCCCGGCCGATCACGCTGGCGGCCGACATCGGCCGGGCCGAGCCCGGCCCGGTCCCGCTGCTGCGCCGCGAGTTCCAGCTGGACGCGGCGGTGGCCAGCGCCCGCCTGTACGTCACCGCGCTCGGTGTCCACGACGTGGCCATCAACGGCCGGCCGGTCAGCGACGAGCTGCTCGAGCCCGGCTGGCAGAGCTACCGGCACCGGCTGCTGTTCGCCACCTACGACGTCACCGGGCTGCTGACCGAGGGGCCCAACGCGATCTCGGCCGCGGTCGGCGACGGCTGGTACCGCGGCCGGTTGACCTGGCGGGACCTGCACAGCGTCTACGGCGACGCGAACGGCCTGCTGGCCCAGCTGGAGGTCCAGCTCACCGGCGGCTCGGCGGTCACCGTGGCCACCGACCGGCACTGGCGGGCGTCGACCGGGGCGCTGCTCGCGGCCGACCTGTACGACGGCACCGACACCGATCGGCGCCGGGAGCCCACCGGCTGGCGGCGGCCGGGATTCGACGACACCGGCTGGGCGGCCGCCACCGAACGAGACCAGCCCCGGCTGCTCCAGCAGCGGACCATGCCCCCGGTCCGGGTCGTCGAGGTCCGCCGCCCCGGCCGGCGGCCCAGCCCGGACGGTCATCTCCTGCTCGACACCGGCCAGAACCTCACCGGGTATCTGCGGCTGCGGGTGACCGGGCCGGCCGGAGCCCGGATCACCGTCCGCCACGCCGAGGTGCTGGACGAGGCGGGCCGCCTGTACACGAAGGCGCTGCGCACCGCCCGCGCCACCGACACCTACGTCCTGGCCGGCCTCGACACCGAGCGGCTGGAGCCAGCGTTCACGTTCCACGGCTTCCGCTACGCCGAGGTCCAGACGTCGCCCGGGGTCACCGTGCACGACGCGGAGGTGGCCGTGGTCAGCTCCGACCTGGCCCCGACCGGCCGCTTCGAGTGCTCCGACGAGCGGGTCAACCAGCTGTTCGGCAACGTCACCTGGTCCCAGCGCGGCAACTTCCTGGCCCTGCCGACCGACTGCCCGCAGCGCGACGAACGGCTCGGCTGGACCGGGGACATCGCGGTGTTCGCCTCCACCGCCTGCGCGAACGCCGACAGCCGCGCGTTCCTGGCCAACTGGCTGGTGGACCTGGCCTGCGACCAGCGGTCCGACGGCGCGGTCCCGAGCGTGGTGCCCAACGTGCTGGCCGCGGTGGACGGCACCCGGTACCCGGTCCACGAGTACGGCGCGACCGGCTGGGGCGACGCCGCCACCGTCGTCCCCTGGGCGCTGTACGAGGCCTACGGCGACGCCGATGTGCTCCGCCGCCAGTACCGGAGCATGCGCGCCTGGGTGGACTGGTGCGCCGGCCGCCGGGGGGAGGACGGCACCTGGACCGGCGACTGGCACTTCGGCGACTGGCTGGACCCGGGGGCGCCGCCCGCCGAGCCGCAGAAGGCCACCACCAGCAGCGACTACCTCGCTACCGCGTACCTGGCCTACAGCGCCGGGATCGTGGCCCGCACCAGTCGCCTGCTCGGCGACACCACGACGGCCGCCGCCTACCAAGCGCTGCGGGACGAGACCGCGGCCGCCGCCTGGCGCCGGTGGGCCGACCACGCGACCACCACCCAGGCGGGCTGCGCCGTCGCCCTGCAGCTGGCGATCGCCCCGGCCGCCGAACAGGAGCGGGTCGGCGCCGCCCTCGCTGCCCTGGTGCGGGCCGGTGACGGCCGGATCGCCACCGGCTTCCTCGGCACCCCGCTGGTGCTGCCCGCGCTGACGGCCGGCGGCCACGTTGACCAGGCCTACCAGCTGCTGCTCAACCCCGAACCGCCCGGCTGGCTCTACCAGGTCCGGCAGGGCGCGACCACCATGTGGGAGCGCTGGGACGCCATCCAGCCGGACGGCAGCATCCATCCCGGCGACATGGCCAGCGGTGCCGACGGCATGCTGTCGTTCAACCACTACGCCTACGGTGCCGTGGCCGCCTGGCTGTACCGGTCGGTGGCCGGCCTCGCGCCCGACCCGGACGACCCCGGGTACGGCACCGTGGTGATGGCGCCGGAGCCCGGAGGCGGGCTGACGCACGCCTCGGCCCGGCTGCGCACCCCGTACGGACCGGCCGGTATCGCCTGGCGCCTGGACGGGGACGGGGACGGCCGGGAGCTGGCCGTCGAGGCCGACCTCCCCCCCGGCAGCCGCGGCCGGTTCGTCCTGCCGGCCGGCCGCTGGACCGGCGAGTGCGACGGCCAGCCCGTCCGCCACGACCGGCCCGCGATCGACCTCGGCTCCGGCCACCACCGCATAATGCTCCGCCGCCGCCCAGAAACCCCGGCTACCTGACCCGCCGGCGGTAGGCGACCATGGCCAGCACGTAGGCGACCACCAGGAGGCCGGCGCACCAGGCCAGCGCCGTCCAGATGCTGCCGCTGACCGGCTGCCGGGCGAACAGCTCCCGGATCGTGTTGACGATCGAGGTCACCGGCTGGTGGTCGGCGAACGCGCGCACCGGGCCGGGCATCGTCCCGGTCGGCACGAAGGCCGAGCTGACGAACGGCAGGAAGATGATCGGGTAGGAGAACGCGCCCGCGCCGTCGGCCGTCTTGGCCGACAGTCCGGCGATGATGGCCAGCCAGGTCAGCGCCAGCGTGAACAGCACCAGCACCCCGGCCACGGCCAGCCAGGCCAGCCCGCTGGCGCCGGTCCGGAACCCCACCGCCACCGCCACCAGCACCACCAGCACCAGCGAGATCAGGTTGGAGACGACTGAGGTCAGCACGTGCGCCCACAGCACGCTGGAGCGGGCGATCGGCAGCGACTGGAACCGCTCGAAGATGCCGCTTTGCATGTCCGCGAACAGCCGGATCGCCGCGTAGGAGATGCCCATCGTGATCGTGATCAGCAGGATCCCCGGCAGCAGGTAGTTCACGTAGTGACCGGTCCCGGTGCGGATCGCGCCGCCGAACACGTAGACGAACAGCAGCATCAGCGCGATCGGCATGACCGAGACCGTGAGGATGGTGTCCAGGCTGCGGGTGATGTGACGCATCGACCGGCCCAGCAGCACCGTGGTGTCTTCGAAGAAGTACGTTGTCGTGGTCATGACCGCCCCTCAGCTGCCGGTGATGGCGAGGAAGATGTCCTCCAGCGAGGGCTGCTTCTCCACGTACTCGACCTTGGCCGGCGGGAACAGCTCTTTCAGCTCGGCCAGGGTGCCGTGGGCGATGATTCGCCCCTGGTGCAGGATCGCGATCTGGTCGGCCAGCTGTTCGGCCTCGTCCAGGTACTGAGTGGTGAGCAGCACGGTGGTGCCGTGGCCGGCCAGCTGCCGGACGCTGTTCCACACCTCGGCCCGCGACTGCGGGTCGAGCCCGGTCGTCGGCTCGTCCAGGAAGATCACCGGCGGATCCCCGATCAGGCTCATGGCGATGTCGAGGCGGCGGCGCATGCCCCCCGAGTACGTCGCCACCCGCCGGTCGGCCGCGTCGGTGAGCAGGAACCGGGCCAGCAGCTCGTCCGCCAGCGGGCGGGCGCCCTTCAGGTGCCGGAGCCGGGCCACCAGCACCAGATTCTCGCGCCCGGTGAGGGTCTGGTCGACCGCCGCGAACTGGCCGGTCAGGCTGATCGACGCGCGCACGCGGGCGGCCTGGGTGGCGACGTCGAAGCGGTCGACGGCGGCCGTCCCCGCATCCGCCTTGAGCAGCGTGGCCAAGATCTTGACGACGGTCGTCTTACCCGCCCCGTTGGCGCCCAGCAGCGCGAAGATGCTGCCCCGGGCCACGTCGAAGTCCACCCCGCGCAGCACCGGCCGGTCCTCATACGACTTCTCCAGGCCGCGCACGCTGATCGTCGCCGTCATTCGCAGAACACCTGCACCTTGCTGGTGAAGCCGTCGACGTCGACGGTTACCTCGTGGAGCTGGTCGATCAGCTCCTCGAGCTGGGCCGGCTTGAGCTCGGAGAGGTCGATCGGCACCCCCGACCGGGCCAGCTCGGTGTTGATCTTGGTCATCGCCTTGGGCGGGACCAGGCTGGTGAGCCGGACCCCGGCCCGCAGCAGCTGGAGCGGCACCCGGATGTTGATCCGGCTGGGCTCGTCGCCGGTCGAGGTGTCTTCCACCAGCACCCGCAGGTACTTGGGCCGGGCCTTCGGCCGGGACTCGGCGCCCGCGGCCAGCTCGGGTTGCTGTCGTTCGAGCGCGTTGATCAAGCGCTCGGCCTCATCGGCGGTGATCTTGCCCTCGGCCAGCATCATCAGGATCTGGCGGCCCTGCTCGTCCACGGTCACTCCTTCTTCGTTGCTCAAAAGACCCTGATCAGGAACGCGGTCTGGCCGTCATCGATCTCCAGCCGGGCTCCCGGCAGCGCCCACAGCACCTGCCCGAGGCCGCCCAGGGCGCCCAGGAAGCTCACCCGGTACCCGTAGACGCGACCCACGATCAGCCCGCCCAGCGCGGCCAGCACCAGGAGTGGCGACAGCATCAGCAGCACCACCAAGACCAGCAGCACCGGGATGAACAGCCGCCGCCAGCGCCCGTCGGGGCGGCGGTAGCGCACCGTCACCAGCTGCGGCATCACTGCGGTCCCTCCAGCTCGGCCAGCGCCTGCTCGGCGCTGATCTCGCCCCGCCGCAGCCGGTCGACCACGTCGGCGCGGTTCGGGGCCGGCTCGACGTCGACGAAGTCGAGCCGGCCGGAGATCCGGTTCAGCCGCGACTTGATCGTCGGGTAGCTGACCCCGAAGATCCGCTCCATCTCCTTGATGGAGCCGTGCGCGCGCACGAACGCGGCCACGAACACCTGGTCATCCGGGCTGAGCTGGGCCAGCTGGGGCGGCTCGAACTGCCCTTCGACCGCGATCCCGCTGCCGGTCAGCCGGACCCGCTCGACCATGAACTCCTGGCCCCGCGTCAGCTCCGTCAGTTCGGCCCAGTCCATCCGCGGCTCCCCACGCTCAAGCTGATCGTGGTTCATTCCTATCTTAACTTTATTAATTTCTCAATTTAAAAAGTTAATATTTTTAATGACGCAGGTCAGGCAGCTGGGTCACGTCGCCTGGGGTTGCGGGCGAGCGACAGCACCATGCCGAGCACGCAGACGCCGGCCAGCACCGCCAGCGCGGTCCGGTAGCCGCCGGTGAAGCTGTCCAGGGCCAGCCGCGACAGCCGCGACAAGGTGCCCGCGTAGGCGGCCTGCTTCTCGGCCGGGGTCAGCGGGCTGGTCACGATGGCCAGCGACATCGCCGTGCTGACCGCGAAGCCGGTGTTCTGCAGCATCGACCGGACGCCGTTGACGATGCCGCGGCGGCCGGGCCCGACCCCGGTCATGATCGAGCTGGTGTTGGGGGTCATGAAGATCCCGGTGCCGATGCCGACGGCCAGCAGGCAGCCGCCGATGACCGGGTAGCCCAGCGACGGTGAGATCGTGGCGGCCAGCACCATGCCGCCCGCCACCGGGATCACCCGCACCCCGGCCTGGAACGGGTCGGCCCCCGAGGCCGCCTGCAGGTACAGCGCGATCAGGAGCACGACCGCGAACCGGGCGATCGCCATCAGCATGGTGCTGGCGTAGGCCGGTGTTGGTGATGATCGCCGCCGCCCCGACCGCCTGCAGGGCCCGGCAGATCGCGAGCACCAGCGCCGACGGCGCGAACCCGCACAGCACGCTGGCCCCGGTCAAGATGGCCAGCCCCGTCATGTACAGGCGCCGCCGCCCGACGATGTCCGCCACCCGCCCGAACACCAGGATCAGGGCGGTGTTGACCAGCATGAAGGACAGCACGATCCAGGACGCCGCGGTCGCGTCGGCCGAGAAGTGCCGGGCCACCACCGGCAGCGCCACGTCCAGGGTGGAGGTGTTGGTCCCTGACAGCAGCACCCCGAGGCTGGTCACCGACAGCACCCGCCACGCATACCGCGCCTGATCACCCACGGCACGGTCATCGTCCGTGCCGGTCCTCATGTCTGCCGTACGGCCAGCTTAATCGGCCCCTCCGTGGCTGATTCGGCCGCCCTGGCCGGCGGCGGCAGCTAGCATGCCGATTTAGCTAATCCGGCCGCTCCGGGGGACGGCCGGAAGGGGAGGACGCGGCTAGTGGCTCGGCTGGCGATCACCAAGGACGTGCTGTCGGCGTTCGCCAGGCTGGACAAAAGCGTCCAAGGTGCCGTCCAGTCGGCGGTCAACGAATTCGCCGCCGGTGAGCACGGCGCCGCCGCGCTGGAGACGGTGCCCGGTGGCCTCGACGATCGCATCCGGCTGCTGCCGGTCGACGGCGCCTGGTACGGCGCGGTCCTCGTCCCCGACCACGGTGACACCTTCTGCCTGCTCACGATCCTGCCCCGGGACGAGGCGGCCCGCTACGTGACCAGCCACCGGGTCAGCATCAACCAGGTCACCGGCACCCTGGAGGTGTCCCGGCCCGCTGCCCTCAAGGAGGCCGAGCCGTACCTGCGGGCGGCGGCCGGCCCGGACGGCCGGCGGCTGTTCGCCGACGTCAGCGACGCCGACCTGACCCGGCTGGGCATCGACGCCGAGATCCAGCGGCTGGTCCGGCTGCTGGTCCACGACGCCGAGCTGGACGCGCTCCAGTCGATGCTGCCCGCCGCCCAGTGCGCGGCCCTGCAGGCGCTGGCCAGCGGGATGACGGTCGACGAAGCCCACGCCGAGGCGATGCGGCTGCCGACCGGGCCCGGCCCGGCCGCCGGCCCGGATGAGCGGATCGACTTCGGTGACCTGGTCGCCGCCATGGAGCGGACCCCGGGCCAGGTCGCGTTCGTGTCCGACACCGAGGAACTGCAGGACATCCTGGCCCACCCGTTCGCCGCCTGGCGGACGTTCCTGCACCCCAGCCAGCGCGACATCGCCTACCGGCCCAGCTACAGCGGCCCCGCCCAGATGACCGGCGGCCCCGGCACCGGCAAGACCGTGACCGTGCTGCACCGGGCCGCGTTCCTGGCCACCGACGCCGACGCCCTGTTCCAGTGGCCCCGGACCGGCGCGGCCGAGCAGCCGGCCCCCGGCGGCCGCCCGATCCTGCTGACGACGTTCAACGGCAACCTCGCCGACGCCCTGCAGTCCCAGCTCGACCTGCTGGTCCGCGACCCGCTGGTGCGCGACCAGATCGAGGTGCGCAACGTCGACCGGCTCGCCTACGGCATCGTCAGCCAGGCCCGCGGCACCCCGGTCATCGCCGACGAACGGCAGCTGCGCGACCGCTGGGCCAAAGCGGCGGCGGCGTCCGGCCTCGACGTCACCCCGGCCTTCCTCAAGCACGAGTGGGAGCAGGTCATCCTCGCCCAGGACCTGGTCACCGAGCAGGCCTACCTGGCCTGTCCCCGGACCGGCCGCGGTCGCCCGCTGACCAGGGCCCAGCGCATCCGCGTCTGGCAGGCGGCCGAGCAGGTCACCGCCGAGCTGGCCGCCGCCGGTCAGGCCACTCACCTGCAGCTGGTCAACGAGGCGGCCCACCTGGTGCGGGCGACCGGAGCGCCCCGCTACCGGCACATCCTGGTCGACGAGGCCCAGGACCTGCACGCGGCCCACTGGCGGCTGCTGCGGGCGGCGGTCCCCGAAGGGCCGGACGACCTGTTCATCGCGGCCGACCCGCACCAGCGCATCTACCCCAACCGGGTGTCGCTGGCCAGCCTGCGGATCAGCGTGCGCGGGCGCAGCCGCAAGCTGTCGCTGAACTACCGCACCACCCAGGAGATCCTGGCCTGGGCGATGCCGCTGCTCGGCTCCGCCCCGGTCATCGGCCTCGACGGCGAGGTCGACTCGCTGCTCGGCTACCGGTCGCCGATGCACGGCCAGCCGCCCCAGATCCGTGGGGCCGCCACCCGTGGCCAGGAGTTCGTGCTGCTGTCGAAAAAGGTCCGATCGTGGCTGGCGGCCGGGTTCGAGCCGAGTGCCATCGGCATCGCGGCCCGGTCCGCCAGCCTGGTGCGCCAGGCCCGCGAGGCGCTGAAGGCCGACGGCCTCGGCACCACCTCGATCACCGGCCGCGACGGCACCACCGGCGTCCGGGCCGGCACCATGCACGCCATGAAAGGCCTGGAGTTCCGCGCCGTCGCCGTCATCGGCGTCGACGAGGGCGTGGTCCCCGACCCGGCCACCGTCGCCACCGACGACGGCGACCCGCTGACCCACGCCCAGGACCTCCAGCGCGAGCGTTGCGTCCTGTTCGTCGCCTGCACCCGCGCCCGCGACCACCTCTACGTTTCCTACGCGGGCGAGCCGAGCCCGTTCCTGCCCACCGAACCAGCGCCCCGCCGTT
>Ga0213875_10000221_pt1 | contig 57905 bp, 45 predicted proteins | sample BarmaccomBMRX_R8_FD_160105 | JGI IMG/M metagenome (GOLD analysis project Ga0213875, IMG submission 160105) | Root-associated microbial communities from Barbacenia macrantha in rupestrian grasslands, the National Park of Serra do Cipo, Brazil - RX_R8 | ecosystem: Host-associated > Plants > Roots...
CCCACCGGCCAGCAACTCCTGCAGCTGCTGCCGAGCGATCACGGACGGGGCTACCCTCTGCATCGGCCTGCTCCTCTCGTCGGTCCACAACACCCGACATGATCGAGCAGGCCACCTTCATTTACAGGAACAGTAGGACGTCACCTTTCACGTTGGCTCCTCTGTTGGCGGGCACTCCACTGTGCCCAGTGACCTGAGCGCCACCAGGAGCCTGCTGATACGTCTAACGTGGTGTGTAAGCGCTTCGTCCCGGCGCGGGAAAGGAGCGACGGGTGGACGCTCTGGCGGGCGCGGCGCAGGACGCCGCCGCGCGCAACGAGCAGGCGCACGCGGCGCTGGTCGCCGACCTGCGGGAGCGGCTCGCGGTGTCGCGGTGGGGTGGGCCGCGCAGCGCTCGTCAGCGTCATCTCGAGCGTGGCAAGATGTTGCCCCGCGACCGGGTGGATTCCCTGGTGGATCCGTCGTCGCCGTTCCTGGAGCTGTCACCGTTGGCGGCCACCGGCATGTACGGCGACGAGGCCCCGGCCGCGGGGATCATCACCGGCATCGGGCGGGTGTCGGGCCGAGAGTGCGTGATCGTCGCCAACGACGCCACCGTCAAGGGCGGCACGTACTACCCGGTGACGGTCAAGAAGCACCTGCGCGCCCAGGAAGTGGCGCTGCACAACCGGCTGCCATGCATCTATCTCGTCGACTCCGGCGGTGCCTACCTGCCTGAGCAGGATCAGGTGTTTCCCGACCGGGACCACTTCGGCCGGATCTTCTACAACCAGGCGACGATGTCGGCGTGCGGTATTCCGCAGATCGCCGCAGTGCTCGGTTCGTGCACCGCGGGGGGTGCTTACGTGCCGGCGATGAGCGATGAGGCGGTGATTGTCCGCAACCAGGGCACGATCTTCCTCGGCGGTCCGCCGCTGGTGCTGGCGGCAACCGGTGAGGTGGTCACCGCGGAGGAACTCGGCGGGGCGGTGCTGCATTCGCGGGTGTCTGGGGTGACCGACCATCTCGCCGAGAACGATGCCCACGCGTTGCAGATCGTGCGCAACATCGTCAGCACCCTTGGGCCACGCCCACCTGAGCCGTGGGAGGTGGTCGCCACCGAGGAGCCCGCTGCCGACGGTATCTACCGCGTGGTACCGGTGGATTACCGGACGCCCTATGACGTCCGGGAGGTGATCGCCCGGATCGTTGACGGGAGCCGCTTGACAGAGTTCAAGGCTGAGTACGGCACCACGCTGGTCACCGGTTTCGCCCGGCTGCACGGCCATCCCGTGGGCATCGTGGCCAACAACGGCATCCTGTTCAGCGAGTCGGCGCTCAAAGGTGCGCATTTCATCGAGTTGTGCGACCAGCGAGGCATTCCTTTGGTGTTCCTGCAGAACATTTCCGGTTTCATGGTGGGCCGGGAGTATGAGGCCGGCGGGATCGCCAAGCACGGCGCCAAGATGGTCACCGCGGTCGCCACCACCCGGGTGCCGAAGTTGACCGTCATCATCGGCGGCTCGTTCGGCGCGGGCAACTATTCGATGTGCGGGCGAGCGTATTCACCGCGGTTTCTGTTCACGTGGCCCAATGCGCGGATCTCGGTAATGGGCGGGGAGCAGGCCGCCATGGTGCTGTCCGCGGTCCGGGGTGGCCGCGACGCCCAAGACGCGTTGGCCGACCGCATCCGCGCCCAGTACGAGCGGCAGGGCAACCCGTACTACTCGACCGCGCGGTTGTGGGACGACGGGGTGATCGACCCGGCGGACACCCGGATGGTGCTGGGGCTGGCCCTGTCGGCTTGCGCGAATGCACCGCTGGAACCCAGCCGCTTTGGCGTTTTCCGGATGTGAGCACGTGATGGAGATGATGGCTCAGCCCTGCGGTGATGATGGTTCGGCCCGGCAAGCAGGCCTCACGCAGGCTTCGGAGGTGATGGCTCAGCCCTGCGAGCAGGCTTCGGAGGTGATGGCTCAGCCCTGCGAGCAGGCTTCGCTGTTCCACACCGTCTTGGTCGCCAACCGCGGCGAGATCGCAGTGCGAGTGATCCGCACCCTGCGCGCGCTGGGTATCCGGTCGGTGGTGGTGTACAGCGATGCCGACGCCGGTGCGCGCCCCGTGCGCGAGGCGGATGTCGCGGTCCGGATCGGCCCAGCGCCGGCGGCGTTGTCTTATCTGTGTGCCGACGCGGTGCTCGGGGCCGCCGCGCGCACCGGTGCCCAGGCCGTGCACCCCGGCTATGGCTTCCTGTCGGAAAACCCGGCGTTCGCGCGAGCCTGCGCTGGGGCTGGGCTGGTCTTCATCGGCCCGCCCCCCGAGGCGATCGAGCTGATGGGCGACAAGATCCGCGCCAAGGCGACGGTGGCCGCTGCGGGGGTACCGGTCGTGCCCGGTAGCGGCAACGGTGGCGATGATGACGCTGCGCTGGCCGCCGCTGCCAGCCGGATCGGTTACCCGGTGCTGCTCAAGCCGTCTGCCGGCGGCGGAGGTAAGGGCATGCGGGTAGTGCAGCGCCCGCAGGACCTGCCCGAGGCGATCGCCGCCGCCCGCCGAGAAGCCGACAGCGCCTTCGGGGATGCGACGCTGCTCGTCGAAGAGCTGATCGCCAGTTCCCGCCACATCGAGGTGCAGGTATTAGCCGATGCGTGCGGCAACGTGGTGTGTCTCGGCGAGCGCGAATGCAGTCTGCAGCGGCGGCACCAGAAGATCATCGAGGAAGCACCTTGCCCAGTGCTGGATGCCGCCACCCGGGGCCGGATGGGCGAGTGCGCGATTGCGGTGGCCAAGGCGGTCGGGTACACCGGCGCCGGGACGGTGGAGTTCCTGGTGCCGGCTGCAATGCCCGATCGATTCTTCTTCTTGGAGATGAATACCCGGCTGCAGGTCGAGCATCCGGTCACCGAACTGGTCACCGGGTTAGACCTGGTCGAGTGGCAGCTGCGGGTAGCGGCCGGGCAGCGGCTGGACTTCATGCAGGATGACATCCGCGTTGATGGGCACGCCATCGAGGCGCGGATCTACGCCGAGGACCCCGCGGCCGGCTTCCTGCCCACCGGTGGGCAGATCCTGCTGGTGCGCGAGCCTCCCGCCGGGCCGGGCCTGCGCGTGGACTCCGGGTTGCAGGTGGGTGAGCAGGTGGGCAGCCACTACGACCCGCTGCTGGCCAAGGTCATCGCACACGGGCCGGATCGCAGCACCGCGCTTCGCCGGTTGGACGCCGCGCTGGCGGTCAGCAGCATTCTGGGCGTGGGCACCAACGTGTCCTTCTTGCGGGCGCTGCTCGCTGATCCCGGCGTGCAGTCCGGAACGCTGGACACCGGGCTGGTGGAGCGGGTGATCCCGGCGCCGGCCGAACTGCCCGACGACATCCTGGCCGCAGTGGGGCTGCGCGCGCTGCTGGCGTTGGAGCCCACCGGGTCAGTGGTGGATCCTTTCGCCCTGCCCGGAGGTTGGCGCATCGGCGAGCCGGCCTGGACTCGTTGGCAGGTCCAGGCCAGCGGGCACGAGCCGGTCGAGGTCCGGACCCGGGGTCGCGCTGCCGCTGCCGGGGTGGTGGTGGACGGCGGTGCTGTGGTGCGCGCGTCGGCGTGCTGGGAGGGCGGGGACCTCGCCGTCACGCTGGACGGGATCACCCGCCGTTACACCTGCGCAACCGAGGCAGCGGTGGTGTGGCTGGGCCGCGACGGGCACAGCTGGGAGTTGCGCGAGCAGCCACCGTTGTCCGCCGCACAGCTCACCGAGTCAACCGCGGACGGAGCAGTGCGCGCCCCGATGCCCGGCACCGTCACCGTGGTCGACGTCGTTGAGGGCCAGCAGGTCAGCGCCGGCGCTCGGTTGGTCGTGCTGGAGGCGATGAAGATGGAGCACGCGCTCACCGCGCCGATCGAGGGCGTGGTGAGCCAGCTGTCTGCCCGCACCGGAGACACCGTTGCGCGCGACGCAGTCGTGGTGGTCGTCGACCCTCTGCGGTCACCGGCCTAGGGAGGCTACGCAGGTGGAACTGAGTGAAGAGCATGCGGTGCTGCGCGCCACGGTGGAAGACTTCGCGCGCAAGGAAGTTGCTCCGGTAATTGCCGACCTGTACGAGCAGGGCGCGTTCCCGTACCCGCTGGTGGCGAAGATGGGTGAGATGGGCCTGTTCGGGCTGCCGTTTCCGGAACGCTACGGCGGGATGGGTGGTGACTCCTTCGCGCTGTGCCTGGCGTTGGAGGAGCTGGCCCGGGTGGACTCGTCGGTGGCAATCACCCTGGAAGACAGCGTGTCGCTGGGCACGATGCCGATCTTCCGATTCGGTACCGAGGAGCAGAAGCAGCACTGGTTGCCCGACCTGTGCAGCGGAAAGCGGCTCGGGGCCTTCGGGCTCACCGAGCCCGGTGGGGGATCCGACGCTCGCGCCACCCGCACCACTGCGCGCTGCGACGGTGACGAATGGGTGATCAATGGATCCAAGTCGTTCATCACCAATTCGGGCACTGACATCACCTCGGTGGTCACCGTCACCGCGATCACTGGTGTCAACGGGGGTCGCAAGGAGATTTCCACCATCATGGTTCCGGCCGGGCACCCGGGTTTCACCGTGTCGAAGAACCATTCCAAGGTTGGCTGGAAATGTTCCGATACCCGTGAGCTGTACTTCGACGACTGCCGGGTTCCGGTGGGCAACCTGCTCGGCGAGCGCGGGCGCGGGTACGCCCAATTTTTGTCCATTCTGGACGAGGGTCGTATCGCGATCGCCGCGCTCGGCGTCGGCCTGGCACAGGGCTGCGTTGACGAATGCGTGGCCTACGCTCGGCACCGGCACGCATTTGGCCACGCTATCGGCAGCTACCAGGCGATCCAGTTCAAGATCGCCGACATGGAAGCGCGGGCGCACACCGCTCGGCTGACCTACTACCATGCCGCGGCCAGGATGCTGCGCGGTCAGCCGTTCAAGAAGGAGGCCGCCATCGCCAAGCTCGTCTCCTCCAACGCTGCGATGGACAACGCCCGGGATGCCACCCAGGTCTTCGGCGGTTACGGCTTCATGAACGAGTACCCGGTAGCCCGCTTCTACCGCGACGCCAAAGTGCTCGAAATCGGTGAGGGCACCAGCGAGATCCAGCGCCTGCTGATCGCCCGCCACCTAGGCCTCCACTGACCCTCCGAGGCCGCAGTCTGGATGCAGACTGCGGTTTTCGAAGGACCAAACGACCCTCAATTAACCCAGTCTGTATCCAGAACGCGCTGGAAGTCCGAGGTACCCTCGGGTTCGCAGGGGCGGCAGGAGGTGGCCGTGGGCGCGAACTACGTGGGCGTGAACTATGTGGCTCGGCCGTGGGAGAGCAGGTTGTTCCGACAGTGCCGGCGAGCATGGGATCTCGGGGCCCGGGAGCGGCAAAACTATGAGCCCATCGAACCGGCGCAAGTGTTCAGCTTCAGCGAGGCGATCCACGACGCGCTAGACGTCTACTACTTCCCCGGCATGTGGGAGTGGAACCGGGAAATCGTGCGCCCGCTGGCGGTCGCCGGTTTCGAAAAATCGATGCGCCGCCAGCGCAACACCTACACGCAGACCCGTGAGCTGTCCGCCGAGCAGGTCGAGGACTGGGATCGCCATCTGGAGCTAGGCACGGGCTTGCTGTGGCGATACTTCGACTGGGCGCGCGATCTCGACCGGTTCACCCCGATCGGGGTCGCCTCGCAGTTCGACATCAGCTTGCCCGACCCGGCCGACCCGAATCGTGGCCTGATCACGCATGATAGCCGGCCGTTGCAGTACCGGGTGCGCATCGACCTAGCAGTAATCGACGATCATGACCTGTACTGGCTTGTCGAGCACCGGGTCGTCACCGGCTCGCAGTGGCCAGAGCTCGATGAGCTCCGGCTGGACGAGCAGGCCCTCACCCGCAGCTGGGCGTGGCAACTCGCCTTTCTCGCCAAGCTCGAGGGCACCATTTACAACGAGCTCCGCCTGACCCAGCCCGATAACGGCGAGTTGACCTCCCCGGTGAAAGTACGGGCGGTGCCGGGGCCAGGCGGGATCACCACGCAGCGCAGCACCGAATCGTTTCGCCGCACGCACCTGCCGAGAACCGAGACCGAAATTGCCCGCCACGGCATCGGGGTGGCTCTGGAAATGCAGGACATGACCGATCCATCGGTGCGGATCTACCCCAATCCGTCCTGGGAGAGCTGCTCGGGCTGTGCGTACCGGCCGCCGTGCCTGGCGATGACCCAGGGCACTGACGAGAACTCGGTCCTGGAAACGTCATACCGCAAGCGGACCAGCGAGGACTTCGAGCCCGGTCGGCTGGGGTCGGTGTGGGGGTTCGTGCCCGAGGTCTACCGGGTTGCCGAGCACCGCGCTCGTGGTGCGGAGCAATAGTGTCGCTGCGCATCCGGGTGGTGAGCTGGAACGTCGATTCCCGGCCGACCGGTCTCCTGGACGCCAAGATCGACCTGATCCGCCGGCTCAAACCCGACTTCGCGTTGCTGCAGGAGATCGGCCGCCCGGTGTACCGGGCGCTGATGCCGCACCCGTCTGCCCACGAACGGATGCACCGCAAGCAAAGGCACTTTGCCTGGGGCGCGCTATCGACTGACCTGAGCACTCCGCGGGCCAGCGAGTTCCGGCTGGGTTGCGCCATTCTCGGCGGCCCCACCACGGCGCTGCTGGATTCCGGGGTGCTGGACAGTGCGCCGTTCGACGTCCAGGAACCGGTGCGGGTGGGGTTCTTATGGCGAACAGTGGTGGCACAGGCCGCATTGTCGAGCGGCGACATTGTGACGGTGTGCTGTTTCCATGGCCGCCATCCCTCCGGCCAACCCGCCGCGTCGCTACAGCAGGCGTTTCACGTCGGGATCGCCAAATGGCTTGCCGGTGTGCCCGGCCCTGTCGTGTTCGCCGTTGACGCCGGCCCAGCCCTGCCTGAGGGTGCCGACCCCCTGCTGGGCCCGGGTCCAGTGCACCACCTCCAGCACGTGCTCAGCATTGACAACGACCACCTCTGGGCTACGCCGGATCTCGAGGTCCACTCAGTGGAACGCTTGTCCGACGAGGCGGTTGCCGCCGGCAGCGACCACCCCCTCCTGCTCGCCGAGCTCACCCTCTAACCCGGCCCCCAAACAGCAGTCTGAATGCAGACTGCGGTTTTTCAGGCCTCCAAAACAGCAGTCTGCATCCAGACTGCGATATTCGGGGGGTTACGCGATGGGGCGATCGGTGGGGGCGATGGTGAAGGCCAGGACGTCGCGGCCGGTGAGGTAGCGGTCCACGCCGGCGGCAGCGGAGCGGCCTTCGGCGATGGCCCACACGATCAAGGATTGCCCGCGGCCCATATCGCCTGCGACGAACACGCCAGGCACATTGGTCATGAACGAGGCGTCCCGGGCGACGTTGCCGCGGGAGTCGTACTCGACACCGAGCCCGTCAAGCAGCTTGCCCTTCTCTGGACCGACGAAGCCCATCGCAAGCAGCACCAGATCGCACGGCAGCTCCTTTTCCGTGCCCGGTACCGGAACGAACTTGCCGCCCTCGAAGACCACCTCCATCAGCTGTAGGGCGCGCACGCGGCCCTCGGCGTCGCCGAGGAACTCCTGAGTACTCACCGAGAACAGCCGATCACCCCCCTCCTCGTGAGCCGAGGAGACCCGGTAGATCATCGGGTAGGTCGGCCACGGCTGGTGTTCCGGCCGCGCATCCGGGGGCAGCGGCATGATCTCCAGCTGCACCACCGAGGCGGCACCCTGGCGGTGCGCGGTACCCAGGCAGTCGGCCCCGGTGTCACCGCCACCGATGATCACCACATGTTTGCCCGCAGCGTCGATCGGTGATCGCTCGAGGTCACCTTCCTGCACCCGGTTCGCCGGGGGCAGGTAATCCATCGCCTGGTAGATGCCGGTCAGCTCGCGACCGGGCACCGGCAGGTCACGCCAGGCGGTGGCCCCGCCGGCAAGCACGACCGCATCGAAACCCGCGAGAAGCTCATCGGCGTCAAGGTCGTCCCCGACGTTGACGCCGGCCCGGAACTCGGTGCCCTCTGCCCGCATCTGGTCTAACCGGCGGTCCAGCCGGTGCTTGGCCATCTTGAACTCGGGGATCCCGTAGCGCAGCAACCCACCGATCCGGTCCGCCCGTTCGTAGACCACCACGTCGTGCCCGACCCGGGTCAGCTGCTGTGCTGCGGCCAATCCCGCAGGGCCAGATCCAACCACCGCGACCTTCTTGCCGGTGCGTACTTCGGGATGCACCGGGTACACCCAGCCTTCGTCCCAGGCCCGGTCGATGATTTCGATCTCGATCTGTTTGATCGTCACCGCGTCGTCGTTGATGGCCAGCACGCAGGCCGACTCGCAGGGCGCTGGGCATAGCGTGCCGGTGAACTCGGGGAAATTGTTGGTTGCGTGCAACCGCTCGATGGCCTCCGCCCAATCCTGACGCCAGACCAGATCGTTCCAGTCCGGGATCAGGTTGCCCAGCGGGCATCCGACATGGCAGAACGGGATCCCGCAGTTCATGCACCGGCCGGCTTGCGCCTCAACCGTGCCGCGCTCCATCTCCTCGTAGACTTCGCGCCAGTCCCGTAACCGCAGCTCGACCGGACGGCGTGGGGGGCCCTGCCGCGGGGTGGTGAGGAAGCCCTTGGGATCAGCCATGGGCGGCCTCCGTGTTGATGGTCGGCCTAGCCATGGGCGGCCTCCATGATCGCTTCGTTGACGTCCCGGCCGTCGCGCTGCGCCGCTGCCTGAGCGGCCAGCACCCGCTTGAAGTCCTTGGGCATGACCTTGCTGAACCGGTCCACTGCGGTGTCCCAGTCGGCTAGCAGCGCGTGCGCTACCGCGGACCCTGTCTCGGCGTGGTGGCGTGCCACCACGTCGGCCAGAAATGCCCGGTCCTCATCGGTCAGCGGGTCGAGATCGACCATCTCCTGGTTGACCCGGCCGATCATCAGGTCGAGCACGTAGGCGATGCCACCAGACATCCCGGCCGCAAAGTTGCGCCCGGTTGGCCCGAGCACCACCACCTGGCCGCCGGTCATGTACTCGCAGCCGTGATCACCGACGCCCTCGACGACGGCGAGCGCGCCGGAGTTGCGGACACAGAACCGTTCCCCGACGATCCCGCGCAGGAACATTTCCCCGCCGGTCGCGCCGTAGAGGATCACGTTGCCGGCAATGATGTTGTGCTCCGCGATGAACTGGGCCTCGCGGTGCGGGCGGACGGTGATCCGGCCGCCGGACAGCCCTTTGCCGACGTAGTCGTTGGCATCGCCGATCAGGCGCAGGGTGATCCCGTGAGGCAGGAAGGCCCCGAACGACTGGCCGGCCGAACCGGTCAGCGTGATGTCGATGGTGTTGTCCGGCAGCCCTACCCCGCCCCACCGCCGGGTCAGCTCGTAGCCGAGCATGGTGCCCACCGTGCGGTTGACGTTGCGCACCGGCAGGTCCAGGTGCACCGGTGAGCCATCAGCCAGTGCCCCCTCAGCCAGCGCGATGAGGGTATTGTCCAGCGCCTTGTCCAGCCCGTGGTCCTGTTCCCTGATCCGGTGCCGAGGAGTGTCCGGACCGACCTCGGGGGGCACGTGCAGGATGGGCGACAGATCGAGGCCGGAGGCCTTCCAGTGTTCGAGCGCCTGGCGCACGTCGAGCATCTCGGTTCGCCCGATCGCCTCCTCCAGGGTGCGGAAACCCAGTGCGGCCAGGTATTCGCGCACCTCCTGAGCGATGAACTCGAAGAAGTTGACGACGTATTCGGCCTTGCCGGTGAACTTTGCCCGCAGTACCGGGTTCTGAGTGGCCACCCCCACCGGGCAGGTATCCAGGTGGCAGACCCGCATCATGATGCAGCCCGATACCACCAGCGGGGCGGTGGCGAAGCCGTACTCCTCCGCACCCAGCAGGGCGGCAATCACCACGTCGCGGCCGGTCTTGAGCTGGCCGTCGGTCTGCACGACGATCCGGTCGCGCAGCTTGTTGGCGATCAGCGTCTGCTGGGTCTCGGCCAGGCCCAGCTCCCACGGGGTGCCGGCATGCTTGATCGACGACAGCGGCGAGGCTCCAGTGCCGCCGTCGTGCCCGGAGATCAGCACCACGTCGGAATACGCCTTGGCCACCCCGGCGGCCACCGTGCCCACCCCGACCTCGGATACCAGCTTGACGTGCACCCGGGCCCGCGGGTTGGCGTTTTTGAGGTCGTGGATGAGCTGTTTGATGTCCTCGATGGAGTAGATGTCGTGGTGTGGTGGCGGTGAGATGAGCCCCACCCCTGGCGTGGAGTACCGGGTCTTGGCAATCCACGGGTACACCTTGGTGCCAGGCAACTGGCCGCCTTCGCCGGGCTTGGCTCCCTGAGAGATCTTGATTTGCAGGTCATCGGCGTTGACCAGGTACTCGCTGGTCACCCCGAACCGTCCGGAAGCTACCTGCTTGATCGCTGATCGGCGCAGATCCCCGTTCGGGTCGGGGGTGTAGCGGTCGGCGTCCTCACCTCCCTCGCCGGTGTTGGACTTACCGCCCAGCCGGTTCATCGCGATGGCCAGCACCTCGTGCATCTCCTTGGAGATCGACCCGTAGGAGATGGCGCCGGTCGCGAACCGCTTGACTATCGACTCGACTGCCTCCACCTCCTCAAGAGGCACCGGCGGGCGGACACCCTCCTGGAAGGTGAACAGTCCGCGCAGGGTCATCAACCGCTGCGACTGGTCGTCAACCAGCCGGGTGTAGTCCTTGAAGATCTCGTAGCGGCCCGCCCGGGTGGAATGCTGCAGCTTGAACACCGTCTGGGGGTTGAACACGTGGGCCTCGCCGTCGCGGCGCCACTGGTAGTCGCCACCCATCGCCAGTTCCCGGTGCGGGGCGTGCACCCCGTCGCGCGGGAAGGCGCGGCCGTGCCAACGTGCGACCTCCTCGGCCAGGACGTCGAACCCGACCCCACCGAGCCGGGAGGTGGTGCCGGTGAAGCAGGAGTCGATGACCTCGGGTCCCAGGCCGATCGCCTCGAAGATCTGCGCACCGGTATAGGACGCGACCGTCGACACGCCCATCTTGGACATCGTCTTGCGCACACCCTTGCCCAGGGCCTTGATCAGGTTCCGGGTGGCGGTCTTGGCATCGATACCGTCGAGCAGGCCGCGCCCGACAAGGTCCTCCACGGTGGCCATCGCCAGGTAGGGGTTGACGGCTGCGGCGCCGTAGCCGATCAGCAGCGCGATGTGGTGCACCTCGCGGGCGTCCGCCGCCTCGACGATCAAACCCACCTGGGTGCGGGTCTTCTCGCGTACCAGGTGGTGGTGCACCGCGCCGGTGAGCAGCAGCGACGGGATTGACGCATGGTCTGCGTCCACACCCCGGGCAGAGAGCACGATCAGCCGGGCACCGTCGGTGACCGCTTTGCTGACCTCGAGGCGGATCTCATTGATCCGCGCCACCAGCGCCTGGCCGCCTCCGTGCACGTCATACAGGCCCCGCACCGTGTACGACTGGTATTCCGGCCACTCGCCGTCATCGTTGATGTGGATGATGTTGGCAAGTTCATCGTTGTCCAGCACCGGGAAGGGCAACACGATGCGCCGGCAGGAGTCCTCGTTGGCTACCAGCAGGTTGGGCTGGGCGCCGAGCTGGGCCTGTAGCGAGGTGACCAGCTCTTCCCGGATCGCATCCAGGGGCGGGTTGGTGACCTGAGCGAACAGCTGGGTGAAGTAGTCGTACAGCGGCCGGGGTTGCTCGGAGAATGGGGCTAGCGGGGCGTCGTTGCCCATCGAGCCAATTGGTTCGGCACCGGTCAGCGCCATCGGTGTCAGCAGCACTGCCAGTTCCTCCTGGGTATAACCCAGACTCTGCTGGCGGCGCACCATCGAGGCATGGCTGGCTACCTCGCGCTCGCGCTCGGGCAGATCCTCCAACCGCACCAGGCCTTGCGCGACCCAGTCGGCATAAGGATGCTCGGCGGCGAGCTGACCCTTGATCTCGTCGTCGCTGACGATCCGGCCGGTCGCGGTGTCGGCGAGGAACATCCGGCCCGGCTCCAACCGCCCCTTGCGCACCACGGTGGCCGGATCGATGTCCAGCACGCCGACCTCGCTGGCCAGCACCACCAGGCCGTCCTCGGTGACCCAGTAGCGGGCCGGGCGCAGGCCGTTGCGGTCGAGCACGGCGCCGATGACGGTGCCGTCGGTGAACGCGATCAGGGCAGGTCCGTCCCAGGGCTCCATCAGCGTGGAATGGAATTCGTAGAACGCCCGGCGGCCCGGATCCATCTCGGTGTGGTTCTCCCACGCCTCCGGGATCATCATCAGCACCGCGTGCGGCAGCGGGCGCCCGCCCAGGTGCAACAGCTCGAGCACTTCGTCGAACGAGGCCGAGTCGCTTGCGTCCGGGGTGATGATCGGGTAGATGCGTTCCAGATCACCGGGAATGAGATCGGTGGCGAGCATGCTTTCTCGGGCACGCATCCAGTTCCGGTTGCCACGTAGGGTGTTGATCTCACCGTTGTGGGACACGAAGCGGTACGGGTGCGCCAGCGGCCACGAGGGGAACGTGTTGGTGGAAAACCGGGAGTGCACCAGTGCCAGCGAGCTGGTGACCCGCTCGTCGGACAGGTCGGGATAGAAGCTCACCAGCTGTTCTTCGGTGAGCATTCCCTTGTAGACGATGGTGCGCCCGGACAGGCTCGGGAAGTAGACATCAAGGTCATGCTCGGCGCGCTTGCGCACGCAGTACACCAGCCGCTCCAAAGCCAGCCCTGACTCGTTGCCGTTACCCGCGAGGAATAATTGGCGGAATCGGGGCATCGCCGACAGCGCGGTCGGCCCGACGCCTTCAGGATTGACCGGAAGCTCGCGCCAGCCGAGCACGCGCATGCCCTCTTGGGTGGCGATAGCCTCGATGCCGCGCATGACCTCAGCGCCGGCAGCGTCATCGTCAGGCAAGAAAGCGGTACCCACCGCGTACTGGCCCGGTGCGGGTAGCGCGAAATCGACCACCTGCCGGAAAAAGTCGTCGGGGACCTGGAACAGGATCCCGGCGCCATCACCGGTATCAGGCTCGCCGCCCCGGGCACCGCGATGCTCCAGGTTACGCAGCGCAGTCAGTGCATTACGAACGATGCCGTGATCACGATGACCGGCAAGGTCGGCCACGAAGGCAACCCCGCATGCATCATGATCATATGCCCGGTCATAAAGACCTTGCTGGCGGGGGCTCGACCCTTCTGGCAGGTGGTTAGCGCTCACGAGCACCCTCCCGTCGTCTCGATTTACCCACTCGATACACGCATCGGGACGACGTGTACCCATCTGCGGTAATCCGCAGATTACCTCAGCGGGTTACCAAGTCGTTATCACTTGTGAGGCGCCACCCCCGAAGGCGCGAAGACTAGGCCGCGCGGTAGCCCCCGGGGGTACCAGAAAGCCGTCCCTGGTGTCTTGAGCTGCTGGGTTGCCATGATACCCAGTGGGGGTGCAGGCCAGGGGCTATTCCGTAGCGTGATCTTTACATGAACGACCCCGACGGAACTCCCGGCATTCGCCCAAATGGGATAGAAGGGGGAACATCACCATGCAGGCGCAGGCGCTATGCGCAGGGATCCGCCGGGACCTGGCTGATGTCGAGGAACGCATCAAAGCCAACTCCTGGTTGGCCGAGCTGTCGGCCGGGCGGCTATCGACCGGAGCGTTGCGCGCCTTCGCCGGGGAACAACTGCAGATCATTCCCAGTGATCTGCGCAGCTTCGAGATGCTCGCCCAGCGGTTTGCCGCCGATCCAGCCCACGACTACTTCGCCGGCTTGGCCGCGGGGGAGCACATCGCACTCGGCGAGTTGGATGCCTTTGCGGCCGCTGTCGGGTTCGATGATGCAGCACAGCGGGATTACGAGCCGGTGCCAGGTTGCCAGGTGTACCCCTCTTACGTGGCTCGCCTGGCTCGTGATGGCACCGCAGCGCAGGTCGCGGGTGCCTTTCTGGTGAACCTGGATGCCTGGGGCAGATGCTGCGCTCGAATGGCTGACGCGTTGCCGGTGAACTACCAGCTCAGCCAGGCGGACTGTGCCTTCTTCAGACACTTCGCCGGACCGGCGACCGAGCTGGAGCTGGCCTGCCTGGCGGTGATCGACGCCGAACTGGCACACGGCGCGGACCCGACTGGGATCGCCCGGGCCGCTCGGCTGCTGCAGGCCTACGAACTGCTCTTCTGGGACAGCTTGCCGCGTTGAACACGGTCGAGTCCCATCCGGGAAGGCCCCGGGGTGGGGACGGGTCCCCCGTCTGGGTGCAGAATCGTGGCCCCAGTCGGGTGGGCCGGAAGGGAGAGGTGATCGGATGACCCCGCCACCGGAGATCCGGGCTGCACTGCGGCGCTTCCGGCGCCGCCGCGTCCGGCGCTGGGGCGCCGAGCGAGCCACGCTGGCGGTGACGGTGGTTTCCACCTGCGACGGCCCAGCCGTGCTGCTCACCCGGCGGATCGACGCCCTCAGTACGCGCGCGGGCCAACTCGCGTTGCCCGGGCAGTGGGCGCGTCGCTGGGAGTCGGTGCCGGCTGCGGCGCGCGGGCAACTCGCCGATCAGTTCGGGATCCACCTGCCACCGGAGGCGGTGCTCGGGCTGCTTGACGACTACGTCATTGACGACTTCAGGACCGGGGCGCCACAAGTGATCACACCCGTGGTGCTCTGGGCGGGCGAGTACACCGGGACGGCTGGCGTCATCGTGGTCCGGTTGGCCGATCTCGACGCCGAGCCGGTGTTCGTGTCCAGCGCCGACGCCGGCCGCCCGGAGATCCGGTTACCGCTGCACGGCGAGTGGCTGCACGCGCCGGCGGCGGCGGTGCTGCACCAGTTCTGGGAGGTGGTGTGCGCATCAGCGCTGCACCCGGGCCGCGATAGCGTAGTGAGGTGCGGCTGGCGACCTGGAACGTGAATTCGGTGCGGTCACGGTTGCCTCGCCTGCTGCCTTGGCTGGATGCTCGCTCACCGGACGTGGTGTGCCTGCAAGAGACGAAATTGCCGGCGGATGCCTTTGACGAACTGGTCCGGCCGGTGCTGATCGAGCGTGGGTACGACGTCGCCCACCACGGCGACGGCCGGTGGAACGGAGTGGCTATCGCCTCCCGGGTCGGCCTGGACGATGTCGTCGCGGGTTTGACCGATGAGCCGGCCAATCCCGTTGGACCCACTCCGGACGTCGAGGCGCGGGCGGTCAGCGCCACCTGCGCAGGATTACGGGTCAGCTCGGTGTACGTGCCCAACGGGCGCAGCCCCGACGACCCGCACTACCTCTACAAGCTGGACTGGCTGGCCGCGTTGCGCGCCACTATCGCCGCTGGGGATCCGGCGTCCACCGTGGTCTGTGGCGACATGAACGTCGCACCGACCGACGCCGACGTCTACGACCCGGCTGCATACATTCGATCCACCCATGTCACACCGCCGGAACGCGAGGCGCTGCGCGCGCTGGGGCTACGCGATCTGGTGCGAGAACGCTGGCCCGATCAGCGGATCTTCACCTACTGGGATTATCGCGCCGGCATGTTCCACCAGGACCTGGGGATGCGCATCGACCTGGTGCTGGCCGGTGACGCCGTCGCGGCGCGGACCTGCGCAGCCTGGGTGGACCGCCAGGCCCGCAAAGGTACCGCGCCCAGCGACCACGCCCCGGTCATCGTCGACCTCGACGAGGCGCCCGACGGCGACTGCGGGCCCGTCGTCCCACCGCCGTCGGCGCCCCGCCGCGTGGCGCGCCGCTGACCGTGATGCTAGTCCGCTAGCGAGTCATCGCTGGCCAACGGGTCATCGCTGTCCGCGGACGAATCCGAGTTGGCAAAGACCCGGCTCCCGCGAAAATCCTCTGGGAGCAGGGTAGTGAGCTCGTCCTTACCGACCGTTTGCTCAGCACCCATCAGCCGGCTCGCGTGCCGCAGCCGGGCCCGCTCGATCGCGTTGCGGACGCTGCGGGCATTGGCGAACCGGGGCTGTTTCATGCGACGATCCAGGTACTCCCGGAAGGTTTTCTCCGCCTCTGGGCTGAACTGGTAACCCTCGGCCCGGATCATCAGCTTACCGATATCGTCCAATTCATCGAGCGTATAGTCGGGAAAATCAATGTGGTGCGCGATGCGAGAGCTCATTCCCGGGTTGGACACGAAAAATGAATCCATCCGGTCTTTGTAGCCGGCCAGAATCACTACGAGGTCCTCCCGTTGGTTCTCCATTACCTGAAGAAGGATCTCGATGGTTTCCTGCCCGTAGTCGCGCTCGTTGTCCTCCCGGTACAGGTAATAGGCCTCATCGATGAACAGGACGCCGCCCATCGCGCGCTTGAGGACTTCCTTGGTCTTGGGCGCGGTGTGGCCGACGTACTGACCGACGAGATCGTCGCGGGTCGCGGAGACCAGGTGCCCGCGGCGCAGGTAGCCCAGCCGGTACAGTAAATCTGCCATCCGCATCGCGACCGTGGTCTTACCGGTGCCCGGGCTTCCGGTAAAGCACATGTGCAGACTGGGCCGCGAGGTCGACAGGCCGAACTGGGCGCGTGCCCGGTCAACCAGTAACAACGCGGCAATCTCGCGGATCCGATTCTTGACCGGGGCCAGCCCGACCAGCTCGGAGTCCAGCGCGCTGAAAACATCATCGATGCCGGTCTCCGCGCGCTCCTTGGCGAGATCGATCTTGGCATCCGGTGCCAACGTTTCTTTCTTTTCGGCCTCTTCCGGTGACTCCGGCCCGGCGGAATTACCGCCGGGCCGGGACATCCCGAAATTCATGCGAGACGCGGGTATCTTGCTACCCGGTAAGCGATCGGGAGGTGTCATTTGTGCCCGTTGTACCGTTCGCCGTGCGGCTGGTCAGCCACGTAGGGGTGCAGCGTGTAGCGGATGGTGCGGTCATGCCATTCCTGGCGGTCCAGCCGGAAGCCAGGTTCCTCCGACGGCCGCTGCACGATGAACGACAGCGCGGTGGTCTGTTTGCCGTAGCTCGCGTCGTAGGCATTGAGCCTGATGTAATGCTCCGGTTTCGCCTTGCGACACGCGTTGACCTCGGCGAGCACGCCAGCGGCGTCCTCCAGGTCGAACATCGGCAGTCCCCACATCTCCCAGTAGACGTTGCGGGGATGCGGGTCGTCGGTGAACTCCACCGAGCATGGCCACCCGTTGTCCAGCGCGTACTGGATCTGTTTGCGGATTTCGTCGTCGGTTAAATCGGGGAGATAGGAAAAGGTCCCCTGGGTAATATGCATTGTGGATACTCCAATCAGAACACCCAGTTAGACGGAGGTCGGCGTCTCGACTACGTCAGGCGTGTCTGTCGACTCGTAGTTGAATGTGATGTCACCCCAGGTGTCCAGCGCGACTTGCAATTCACGGCTGTGCTTGGCGGCCGCCTTGAGGATGTCATCGCCCTCCTTGCGGTAGTCGCGGCCCTCGTTGCGCGCTTTGATCATCGCTTCCACCGCGACGCGGTTGGCGGTCGCGCCCGCAGCGATGCCCATCGGGTGGCCGATCGTGCCCCCGCCGAACTGCAGCACCACGTCCTCGCCCAGGTAGTGCAGCAGGTCGTGCATCTGGCCAGCGTGGATACCTCCCGATGCCACCGGCATCACGCCCGGCATCGATCCCCAGTCCTGGTCGAAGTAGATGCCCAGCCGGGGGTTCTTTTCCACCTTGAGGAGCCGGAGCGTGTCGTAGTAGCCGCGGATCATGTTCGGGTCGCCCTCTAGCTTGCCGACCACGGTGCCGGAGTGGATGTGGTCCACCCCCGCCAGCCGCATCCACTTGGCGAGCACCCGGAAGTTCACCCCATGGTTTTTCTGCCGCGCGTAGGTCGCGTACCCGGCGCGGTGCAAATGCAGGATCATGCTGTTGGCCCGCGCCCACTTGGCCATTGACTGGATCGCGGTGAAGCCAATGGTCAGGTCGATCATGATGATGACGCTGCCGACCTCCTTGGCGAACTGCGCTCGCTCGTACATGTCCTCCATGGTGGCCGCGGTGACATTGAGGTAGTGGCCCTTGATCTCGCCGGTGGCCTCCATGGCGCGGTTGACGCCTTCCATGGAGTACAGGTACCGGTCGCGCCAGCGCATGAAGGGCTGGGAGTTGATGTTCTCGTCGTCCTTGGTGAAGTCCAGGCCCCCGCGTAGCGCCTCGTAGACGACCCGGCCGTAGTTGCGGGCGGACAGGCCCAGCTTTGGCTTGGTGGTCGCACCGAGCAGCGGCCGGCCGTATTTGTTCAGATGCTCGCGCTCCATGATGATGCCATGGGCGGGACCCTGGAAGGTCTTGATGTAATGCAGGGGGATCCGCATGTCTTCCAGGCGCAGTGCCTTGAGTGCCTTGAACCCGAAGACGTTGCCGATGATCGACGACGTCATGTTGGCGATCGACCCTTCCTCGAACAGGTCAATCGCGTAGGCGATGTAGGCGATGTACTGGTTCTCCGCGTTGGGAACCTGCTCTACCTTGAAAGCCTTGGCTTGGTAGGTCTCGTAGTTGGTGAGCCGGTCGGTCCACACCACCGTCCAGGTCGCGGTCGAGGACTCACCGGCGACCGCGGCGGCGGCCTCCTCCGGGGGTACCCCGGGCTGCGGAGTGATCCGGAACGCGCAGATCGTGTCAGTGTCCTTGGGCTGGTAGTCCGGCATCCAGTAGCCCATCTCGGCATACGGGATAACTCCGGCAGACCAGCGGTCTGCCTTCTTTTTCTTCGCTCCGTTGACGTCGGTGTCAGCCATGTAATCCTCCTCTGTCGCTACCGAGATTGCCGGGAGATAATCAGCCTGTCTATCAAGTCTTTGGCTGTGACAATGCAGTCTTTACTCAAGAGTGGGGCGTTGTGACCACAGAATCCCGGTTGCGTACTTTGGTGGCCCTGGCGGCCACCGGATCGGTGCGGGGCGCGGCGAGCCGCTTGACGGTCACCGAGTCCGCGGTCTCGGCGTCGATCGGAGCGCTGGGCAGGGAACTGGGTGTGCCACTTGTCGAGCCAGTAGGTCGCGGGCTGCGGCTGACTGCGTCCGGCACCGTCTACGCCCGGTACGCGCGCCGGGTCTTGGGGCTGCTGGACGAAGGCGCTGCTGCTGCCGCCGCCGAGCTCGACCCGGAACGGGGCCGGCTGCGGCTGGCCGCGGTCACCACCGCCGGAGAGCACTTGCTGCCGGCCCTGCTGGCCGATTTCCGCCGCCAGCACCCCGGGCTCGCGCTGGCCCTGGAAGTGGCGCCCAGTGCGCAGGTCTGGGACCTGATCGGAGCTCACGAGGTCGATCTGGTCATCGCGGGCGCTCCCCCCTCCGGAGCTGAGGCCAGCGTGGTCGCCACCAAGCCGAACGAACTCATCGTGGTCGCGGCACCCTCGGTCGCGGAAGCCTTCGACTGGGCGAACACGCCATGGTTGCTCCGAGAACAGGGGTCAGCTACCCGCACCAGGGCCGAGTCCTACCTCAAAGCCCAGCATGTCGCGCCACCACGCTTGGTACTCGGTTCCAACGGTGCGGTGGTGGCCGGCGCGGTCGCTGAGCTGGGCTGCACGCTGGTGTCCCGAGATGGCGTCGCCGGTGAGCTGGCCGATGGACGGCTGGTGCAACTACCCCTGCCGGGCACTCCGATGCGGCGACCATGGCATGCGGTGGTCGGCTCCCACTCTGGTGCCGCCACGCGGTTGTTCGTCGGACACCTGAGATCATCCGGCTGGCGGGCACCCGGTACTCGGGATGCCGCGTCACCCGTTCCAGGCATCAACGGTGGTACGCCGCGCCGGGCACGGTTTAGGGTCAATGACACTGTCTAGGGTCAATGCGGGCGGCGCAGATGGGGTCGCCGCCGTGGAGGGAGAGTCATGAACGAGGCGCTGCACGAAACCGCTCGAACGATGGTGAGCCGGCCGCGCGGCATCCTCGCCGCTGACGAGAGCATCGGCACTATGTCTTCTCGGCTGGAGAAGGCCGGCGTGGAAGTCAGTGCGGAAAACCGGCGAGCCTATCGCGAGATGCTCGTGACCACGCCGGATCTCTCGCGCGGAATCAGCGGGATCATCATGTCGGACGAGACTTTCAACCAGAAGATGTCCGACGGGAACACTTTCCCGCTGGCCGTGCACAATCTGGGCATCCTGCCCGGGATCAAGGTAGACACCGGCGCCAAGCCTCTTGCCCTGTCGCCGGACGAGAAAATCACCGAGGGCCTTGACGGGCTGCGCGAGCGGTTGAAGGATTACGTCTCCCGCGGCGCCCGGTTCGCCAAGTGGCGTGCGGTGATCATCATCGGCGACGGCTTGCCGACCCGCAACGCGTTGCACGCCAACGCCCACGCGCTGGCCCGGTACGCCGCGCTATGCCAGGAAAACTGGTGCGTGCCCATCGTCGAGCCGGAAGTGTTGATGGATGGCGATCACACCATCGAGCGATGCGCCGACGTCACGCGGGCCACGCTCGAAGAGGTGATGGCGCAGCTGGAACTGGCGGGTGTGGATTTCGCCGGCACCGTGCTCAAGCCCAACATGGTCGTGCCCGGCAAAAAGTCCGGCCAGCAAGCCAGCCCCGAGGAGGTCGCTGAGGCAACCGTGTCAGTGCTGCGCGCGGCGCTGCCCGACTCGCTGGCGGGGGTGGCATTCCTGTCCGGCGGGCAGTCACCGGAGGAGGCCACCGCGAACCTGGCCGCCATGCAGAAACACGACACCCCCTGGCCGTTGACCTTCTCCTTCGGGCGCGCCTTGGTCGACCCGGCGCTCAAGGCATGGCACGGCGAGGCCAGCCTGATCAAGGAAGGTCAGCAGGCATTGTTCAGCCGGGTTGAGCCCAACTCTGCTGTGCTGGTCAACGCTTAGCAGCTATCCGCAACGGTGATGTCGCCGAGTTCGCCGTGGGGACTGCTCGGCGGCATCACCCGGGTCCGTTAGCGATACAGGCCCTCACGCAACGCCGTCGCTACCGCCGCGGCGCGGTCGGCCACGTCCAGCTTGCGATAGATACCCCGCACGTGGCTTTTGACAGTCTCCTCGCCCACCACCAGCTCGGCGGCGATGGCCCGGTTGGATGCGCCGGCCACCATCAGGGACAGCACCTCGCTCTCCCGCTGGGTCAGGCCTAGCCGTGCGCCGGGCCAAAACTCGCCAGCCTGCAGGCGGGCAGCCGATGCGCCCGCCCGGGCGGCCAGCCCGGCGTCGATGACGATCGTGCCGGCATATGCCCTCAGCAAATGCTCGACGAGCTCAGGACCATCGATCCGTTTGAGCAGGTAGCCGGCGGCGCCGGCCTGCATGGCTTGGAAAAGGTACTGCTCGTCGTCGTACACGGTGAGCAGTACCACCCGGCGCCCGGGGGCATCCCGGACAAGCTCGCGGCACAGGTCCAACCCGCTTTGCCCGCCCAACCGCACATCGGCCAGCACGATGTCCGGGTTCAACGTGGCTATCACCTGGCGCGCGGTCGCCGCATCACCGGCTTCGCCGACCACCTGGACCTGCCCGGTAAACCGGCTAAGCATCGCTTTCAAGCCGGTGCGCACCATCTCATGGTCATCGACCAGCACGACACGAAGCGGCTGGCCATCCATGTGCCGAGTGTAATGAGCCCAGCTGACGTGGTGGGACAGGCGGCCAGATTGCAGGGGGTCCCCCTGCCAATCCCTCCAGGAGGGGACGCCGGAACGGCATTGGCGCGCTTAGGGTCAGTCACGGTCTGGAACAGAAATGGGGTGTGTCGTGCCCGACAAGTTGTTGCGAATGGAGCGCGCCGGGTCCAGTGCGTCGCGGCCGGTGATGCTCGCGATCGCCGGTGACAGCGCTGCAGGGAAGACGACCCTGACTAAAGGCCTGGTGGATGCGCTCGGTGCCCATCGCATCACCTCGCTGTGCGTCGATGATTACCACCGCTATGACCGGGTCGAACGCAAAAGCCTGCCGTTCACCGCGCTGCACCCGGATTGCAACTACGTCCAGATCATGGAGCAGCACCTGCAGTTGCTGGCCACCGGCCAGCCGGTACTCAAACCGGTCTACGACCACGACACCGGCAAGCTCACCAGGCCCGAACTCATCGAGCCCACCGAGTTCGTGATCGTGGAAGGACTGCTGCCGCTGCACACCCGGTTGGCGCGGGCATGCTTCGACATCACCGTCTACCTTGATCCTCCCGAGCACATCCGCCGCGAATGGAAGGTCAAGCGGGACACCACCAAGCGCGGGTACACGCCCGAGCAGGTGCTGGCCGAACTCGACAAGCGAGAGCCCGAGTCCGAGGCATTCATCCGCCCGCAGCGCTCCGCGGCCGATATCGTGGTCCGTTTCGGCCCGATCGAGCAACGCCATGACCCGCCGGATACGCCGTTGTCGGCAGAGCTGACACTGTGCCCGACGATCCGCCACCCTGACCTGACCCACGTGTTCCGGGAGACCGACCGGCGCGCCATGCACCTGCGGTTGGCTCGGGACGAGATCGGCAGGCCAGTGGAACAGCTGCACATCCACGGTTATGTACCTCGGGAAGAAAGCCAGCTGCTGGAGAAGGCGATCTGGGCGGAGCTGGACACCGAGACCGAGCTGCCCTCCTCGCTGGGCCACATCGGTGACAGCGCCCGCAGCGAGCCGCTGGCGATTACTCAGCTGCTACTGCTCTACCACATGCTGGATTCAGTCCGCTGAGCCGCATTCTCGGTATCACCTTGCAATTGTCGTCGAGGTTGGCCGAGTTGTTGACGGCAGTAGCTGATCCATCGCTGACCGCAGCCGTTCGGTGATGTCCGCACCTGCGTGGTGATCGCGGGATGCGGCCTGCCAACAAATTGTCGGCCACGCTAATCGATGAGTACTGGTGACGCCCTGGACCTTTGCTCCGTATTAAGTTAGCCTTCCCTAACTTGCTGGCGACTGGACTGCGTGCGGAGTGGCTTTATGGAGCGGCGTCGAGCGATCGCATGGGCAGGTTCGATCGCCCTCATGGGCGGTGTGACCGCGCTCGTGGCCGGCTCGACGCTCGGAGGGTTCGGTCTGGGTATCTCCCGGGCACCCCGGATCGAGGCGATCGGCCCAGGATCAAAGCCGCAAACTACGCAAGAGGTGCCTACTCCGGGCGCTCCTGGTGCTCCACCCGTACCCGGCAGTCCCGCACCGGATCCGGAGCCTGCGCGTGGTGAGTCCGTGCCGCTGGCGACGACGAGTACTGTGCTGCGCCCAGTGCCGGATCCTGCGCGAAACATCACGGATTACCCGCGCGAACCTGCTGCTCACCAGAAGTCACCAAAGATTATTGTGGTTTCGCCGTTGGCTGCAACCGGTCTGCCGGATGTTTCCGTGCCACCACGTGTGGTCGGTAGGCCGGATATTCCGGCGAAAAAGAAAAAAGTGCCTGCGCCAACTATTGATAAACGGCCGAACCGTGATAGCTCGATTACCGAAAGGCGGAAGTGGGCGGCTCGGTTAGTCCGAATCCGGGCCATTCTTGAACACATCCACGGTTTCAAGGCTGGCCGCGCCGAACCGCCCAGGGAACGCGACGTACCTTCTTCCGGCCGGGTGAGGACAGCGGAACCCAAGGCCGGGGCTGCCAACCACCTCCCGCGTAGCCGAAACGACGGCCGCGATGGCTGACACCCAGGTCCGGCCAGCTGGGGCGGCCCGCGTTTGGGCCGGCGGCATCAGCATCACCACGCTGGTGGTTCTGGTCGTGCTGATGGGTCCCGCGCCGGGCATGGCCGCGCACGGGGTGCTCGGGGATGCCGCGTGGTGGTACGTCGCACGCGCCTCTGGCCTGGTGGGGTGGTCGTTGCTCGCAGCGTCGGTGGTATTCGGCCTCGTGCTGGCCGTGCGGCTCATCCCGGCACCCCGGCGCGCCTGGGTGCAGGGCCTGCACGAGTTCATCGGTGTGCTGGCGGTGGTCTTTACCGCGATCCACGTCGTCTCCGTGCTCGCCGCCGATCGGTTGCATATCGGGCCGTGGCAAGTGGCTATTCCTTTTACCGGCCCGGATAACCCGGTTGCTCAGGGCTGTGGAGTGCTGGCCTGCTACCTGCTGATCGCGGTGACCGTGACGTCGTGGGCGCGGGCATCGTTGCCCTGGCGATGGTGGCGCCGCCTGCACCTGCTGACCTTGCCGCTGTTCGCCCTCGCTTGTGTTCACACCGCACTGGCCGGTACGGACACCGCCAGCCCGATCGTGCACTGGGCCGGCCTTGTGGTGGGCGCGGCGATCCTGTTCCTGGCCCTACTGCGCCTGCTCACACGACGTGTCCCGGCTGATCGGGCGCAGCCGAGGCCGCCGGTGGCGCGCGTGCCGCAACAGCGGCAATCAAGTCCCCTGCTCGCTGGCACCCCGGTGGAGTCCGGGATGAGCCTGCTTGTCGGGCAGACCACCTGGGAGGCGGACAACATCATGTCGTTGCGCCTGTATTCGCCAGATAGGGCGCCGTTACCGAGCTGGGAGCCAGGCGCGCATATCGAATTGGTCCTGCCCTCGGGCCGGCGCCGGCAGTATTCCCTGTGCGGCGATCCGGAAGACCGGTACTCGTACCGGATCGCGGTGTTGCAGGTGCCAGCCGGACGCGGTGGCTCAGTTGAGGTTCACACCAATACCCGGGCCGGTCAGTTGATCACTGTGCAGGGCCCGCATAACAACTTCCCGCTTGCGCCCAGCGCGGCGTACCTGTTCATCGCCGGCGGGATCGGGATCACCGCCCTGCTCGCGATGGTGGCCCGGCTGGCCAGCACAGGTGGCGAGTGGAAGCTGGTCTACACCGGCCGCACCGGTGCCGGGATGGCATTCATCGACGAGGTCAGCACGCTGGGACCCGATCGGGTCGACGTGATATGCAGCGACGAGCGCGGCCGGGCAGATCTGGATCGGATCATCGGTTCGGCCACCGACGGTACCGCGGTTTACTGCTGCGGTCCGGGACGGTTGATCAAGGCGGTGCGGGAGCGGGTCGCCGGCCGGCCGGACCTGACCCTGCACACCGAGCTTTTCGCCGGTGGTGGCCATAGTGGTGGCGCCTCGTTCGACGTCGAGCTGCGGCGCACCGGGCGCACCGTCAGGGTCCGCGGTGACCGCACTGTTCTGCAAGCGGTCCGTGAGGTCCTTCCCACCGTGGCGGCGAGTTGCGAGCAGGGTGTCTGCGGTGCTTGCCGCACCACGGTGCTGGCTGGCGAACCCGATCATCGCGACGAGTTGCTCACCAACGCTGAGCGCGCCGCCGGTGCGATGCTGATTTGCGTCTCGCGCGCCTACAGCGAGCGCCTAGTCCTGGATCTGTGACTGGAGCCAGTACCCGCCGATGGCGGGTTGTGGCTTGCATAGCAGGTGGCCGATCTGGCGCAGTGCCGGCAGGTCGTGGACGTCGGCAGCCAGCGCCGGCACGGTGACCACCGCGACGGCCGGATGCGCCCGGCAAAACCGGGCTAGTAGCCGGCGTTCCCTGGCAGCCAGCGCGACCCGGTCGGCGTGCAGCCGCAGCACTGCCGCAGCCAGTGGCGCGTTACCGGAGCGCTGCAGGGTTTCGGCCGCTGTCTCGGCCCGGGCAGCCGGCAGGTCGGCGAGCACCGGGTGCGTCCGGTTGAGCACCAGCCCGGCCAGCGGCATCGATTCGATGGCCAACCGATCCACGAAGTAAGCCGCTTCGCGGACCGCATCGGCTTCCGGGGTGGCGACCACCACGAATGCGGTGCCGGGCGCGCGCAGCAGCTCGTAGGTGGCTGTGGCGCGCTCCCGGAACCCGCCGAACATGGTGTCGAGAGCCTGCACGAATGCCGAGGCGTCGGCCAGCATCTGCCCGCCGAGGATGGTCGAGATAGCTCTGCTGAACAGCCCGAAGCTGGCCCCTACCAGCCGCCGCACCCCCCAGCTACCGGCCCGCGCCGGTGCTGACAGCAGGCGGATCATCCGCCCGTCCAGGAATGACGACAGCCGTTGTGGGGCGTCCAGGAAATCCAGTGCGGAGCGCGAAGGTGGGGTATCCACCACAATGAGATCCCACTGATCAGCCGATACCAGCTGCCCCAGCTTCTCCATCGCCATGTACTCCTGAGTCCCGGAGAAGGATGAGGAAATGGCTTGGTAGAAGGGGTTAGCCATGATCTGGGCGGCCCGCTCGGGGCTGGCGTGCGCCTGCACCATCTCATCGAAGGTGCGCCGCATGTCCAGCATCATCGCGTGCAACGCCCCACCAGCCAGGTCGATCTGCGCGGTGGGCATGACCCGGCGCGGATTGTTGGTCAGCTCGCGCAGGCCCATCGACTGGGCCAGCCGGCGAGCCGGGTCGATGGTGAGCACGACTACCGATCGACCCTGCTCCGCGGCCCGCAGCGCAAGTGCGGCAGCCGTCGTCGTCTTGCCCACCCCGCCCGCGCCGCAACACACCACCACCCGCGTGGTGCGGTCGGTCAGCAGCTCGTCGATGTTGAACGAGGGCGGCGCGCTGGTGTCGAGGCTCACCGCACTCCTTGCGAGTGCAGCACGTCGGACAGCTCGTAGATCCCCCCGAGATCCACTCCGTCACCGCCGATGTCGGTGAGGTCAGGTAGTTCGATCAACGGCATGCCAGCGTCGGCGAGCCTGGCGCGCGCCTGTTGCTCCGCGTGCATCCGCATCGCATGCTCCACCGTTTCGGTGACCAGGCCGTCGACCACCGCGGCATCCAGATCCAGTCCAGAGGCGAGTAGCCCGGTCCGGACTCGGTCGGCGTCGACCTGGCCGTTTGCCGAACCCGTCGCGTTGTTCGTGGTCGTCGCCCACTGTTGCGGCAGCCGGGACGGCCGCGCTCGGTTGATCAGCACCGCACCTGGCCGCAGGTCGGCGCGATCGAGTTCCGCGACCGTCTCCAGAGTCTCGGCAACGGGCAGGTCCTCGAGCAGGGTCACCACGTGGACCGCGGTATCGGCCGAGTGCAGCAGCCGCACCACCCCCTTGCTCTGGCTGTGGATAGGGCCAACCTTCGCCAAGTCGGCCATCGCCCGAGTGACGTCGAGAAACCTCACCACCCGCCCGGTGGGCGGGGCGTCGAGCACTACCGCGTCGTAGTTGTGGATGCCATCACGAGCTCGTGTCGTCGCCTCCTTCACCTTGCCAGTGAGCAGCACATCGCGCAGTCCCGGCGCCAGCGTGGTGGCGAACTCGATCGCTCCCATCCGGCGCAGCGTCCGACCCGCGAAGCCCAGGTTGTAGAACAGAGCGAAGTACTCCAGTAGCGCCTCTTCGGCATCGACGGCTAGCGCACGCACTTCACCACCGCCCGGAGCGACCGCAATGCGTCGCTCCTGGTACGGCAGCGGTGGTACGTCAAACAGATGCGCGATGCCCTGGCGCCCCTCGACTTCGATCAGCAGCGTCTTCCTGCCGCCGGTGGCCAGCGCCACCGCCAGGGCAGCGGCCACCGTAGTCTTGCCGGTGCCTCCTTTGCCGGTGACGACATGCAGGCGCGCCCGCGCCAGCTCGTCAGACCACATGTACGCGAGCGTAATGCGGCGAGCCTGGCGGCCGCGGCCCGTCGGCACGCGATAGCGTGCCGCATGACCACCTGGGAGTACGCGACGGTGCCGCTGTTGACCCATGCCACCAAGCAGATCCTCGATCAATGGGGTGCCGACGGCTGGGAGCTGGTCACCGTGATGCCGGGTCCGACCGGCGAGCAGCTGGTGGCTTACCTCAAGCGTCCCAAGCAGTGACCGCCTCGGCCCGGCTGGCAGAGCTCGGGCTGGTGCTGCCGCCGGTGGCTACCCCGGCCGGGGTTTACCTGCCCGCCGTGCGCAGCGGCTCGCTCGTCTTCACCGCAGGCCAGCTCCCACTCGTTGGTGGGGTGGTGGCGGCTACCGGCAAGCTCGGTGCCGAGATCGACACCTCCCAAGGTCAGCAGCTGGCCGAAACATGTGTGCTCAACGCGCTGGCCGCGGTGCACGATCTGGTCGGTCTCGATGCGGTGGTCCGGGTAGTCAAGGTGGTGGGGTACGTCGCTTCGGTACCCGGCTTCACTGCGCAGCCCGCTGTGCTCAACGGGGCATCCGAGCTGCTCGGCAAGATATTCGGGCAGGCAGGTACGCACGCTCGATCGGCGGTCGGGGTTGCTGAGCTGCCGCTGGGCGCGCCGGTGGAAATCGAGCTGGTCGTCGAGGTCTGACGGGCAACGCTCGCCACACCGCCGCGTCGGGAGTTGGTGGCTGTTAAGAGCAGCCACGCCCGGGGTTGGCGGTACTCTTGAAGGGCAACCCAACTTAGCGGGCGCGGCGGACGAGGCGCTGGGGTTCCAGGATGAGTACGCTCTTGCCTTCCAGGCGCAGCCAGCCGCGGTGGGCGAAATCGGCGAGCGCCTTGTTCACCGTCTCCCGGGAAGCGCCGACGAGCTGAGCGATCTCCTCCTGGGTGAGATCGTGGGTCACCCGGAGCATGCCGCCCTCCTGGGTGCCGAAGTCGTGCGCAAGCTGCAGCAACGCCTTGGCCACCCGTCCTGGCACGTCCGTGAAGATCAAGTCGGCGAGCATGTTGTTGGTTCGGCGCAGTCGCCGAGCGATCACCCGCAGCAGCTGCTCGGCGATCTCCGGGCGCTTGGCGATCCACTCCCGCAAGGCGGTGCGATCCATGGTGACGGCTTGAACCTCGGTCACCGTGGTGGCCGTCGAGGTACGGGGTCCCGGATCGAAGATCGAGAGCTCGCCGAACATGTCGGAAGGGCCGAACACGGCGAGCAGGTTCTCCCTACCGTCAGGCGACTTACGCCCGATCTTGACCTTGCCGGACAGGATGATGTAGAGCCGGTCACCCAGTTCTCCCTCGGCGAAGATGACGTGCGCGCGAGGGAAACTGACTGGTTCCAGGGCGGTTCTCAAATCCTGAACTGCCGACGGGTCGACACCCTGAAAGATGCCAGCCCGGACCAGGGCGTCGTTCACCGCGTTCCTCCAGCTGATCGGAGGCGGAATTCACCCGCCGTTAAGGGATCTACCCGATCATCTACGGTGAGTCTAGGACTGTTGCTCGACGCGGCGTGATCGGATTAGCGGGCTGCGGCGTAGCCGGCGACGGCGGAACAGTTCCAGCGCGCCAGTGATACCGGTGCGGTACAGGGCCCGGACCTCATCTGGCCGAGCCGCCTGCAGGAACTCCTCAACCTCATTTTCTTGCACTGCGAGGTTCTCTCGAGCTGCGAGGTAGCGCAGCCGGTGCTCCAGCCGCTCCATCGCGAGTGCGAAGAACATGATCAGCACGGGGATCGCGGCAACAAACCAGATGGTCATGGTGCCGGGCATCATTCCCTATTGTGGGGCTGGCGTGCGCGCGGGGGTCGTATTCGGCGTGTCGCTGAAAGTTGCAGCTGTCCGATCTGGGTAGCAGGCTGCGCAACGGAGTCTGGCGGCAGATCCGTAGTCTGAAGGGGTGTCAGCTCGGTCGCGCCGGTCGTTCGCGGCGGAAAGTCACCTCGCGCTGGTCCGGCGAGCCCGGCGGATGGACCGGGTGCTGGCCACCGCCTACCCGGACGCGCACTGCGAACTGGATTTCCGCACACCGCTAGAGCTGACCGTGGCCACCATCCTTTCCGCGCAGACCACCGACAAGCGGGTCAACGAGACCACTCCGGTGCTGTTTGACCGGTATCGCAGCGCAGCCGACTACGCGGCGGCGGATCGCAGTGAGCTGGAGGAACTGATCCGGCCTACCGGCTTCTACCGGAATAAGGCTGCGGCGCTGATCGGGCTTGGAACGGCGCTCGTCGAGCGTTTCGATGGTGTGGTGCCCGCACGGCTGAGTGACCTGGTCACCCTCCCGGGGATCGGGCGCAAGACCGCCAACGTGATCCTGGGCAATGCCTTCGGCGTGCCCGGCATCACGGTGGACACCCATTTCGGGCGGCTGGTGCGCCGGTGGGGCTGGACCAGCCACGAAGATCCGGTAAAGGTTGAGGAAGCGGTCGGCCAGCTCATTCCAAAACGGGACTGGACGATGCTGTCCCACCGGGTGATCTTCCACGGGCGCCGGGTGTGCCACTCGCGGCGCCCGGCGTGCGGGGTGTGCCCGTTGGCCACTGACTGCCCGTCGTACGGCAGCGGACCCACCGAACCGGAGATTGCCGCCGCGCTGCTCCGCGGCCCCGAGACGCCGCACCTGCTCGCGATGGCCGGGCTGCCGGTCGACCTGGGCCCCGGCGCGGTCGCTGAAGTGCACACCCCAGAGGCGATCCCGTGAAGCATGCGCTGCGGTGGGCGCTGGTCCTGGTGTTGCTAGCCGGAGCGCTGGTCGTGGCGTTGTGGCCCCGGGCGAACCCGGGACCGGTCCCCTCGATCAGCCAGGCCGTCGCCGGCGCGCCGAGTATCGATCAGTTGCGGTCGGCGGCGGCGCTGCAACCCTGCCCGGCCACGCACGGGAATGCCGGCGCAACCGGTAGCCCGCTGGCGGGGCTGGCGCTGCCATGCCTTGGCCAGCCAGGAACGGTGGACCTGGCAGCGGCGTTGGCCGGCCGGCCGGCGTTGCTCAACCTGTGGGGGCCGATGTGCCAACCGTGCGCCCAGGAGCTGCCTGCGCTGGCGGCTTACGCCGCCGAGCCGGGCGCGGTGACGGTACTGGGCGTGGAGGTGCAGCAGCTGCCCGGTGCGGCGCTGGAGGAACTCGCCGCGCTCAACGTGCACTATCCCTCGGTCAGCGATCCTGATGGCCGGCTGCGCGCCGCCTTGCATGCCCCACCCGCTATCCCGTTGACCTACGTGGTTTCTGCAGACGGCAAGGTCACCCAGGTCAACCCGCCCGAGGTGATGCGCAGCCCAGAGCAAGTGCGAGCCGTGGTGGCGCGCTATCTCGGTCCCGGAGCCAGCGAATGACCGGGCCATTCCCCTCGGGGTCGCTGCTGGCAGGGCCGCTGGTCGACCCTGCTTCGCTGCCAGGCTGGCTGACCACGCTGGTCAGCCGCACCGCCGGGCTGGTCCCGGAGGATTTTGGACGGGATTCGGTGCCGGCGGCAGCTGGCCGGCGAGCCGCTGTGCTCGTGCTTTTCGCTTCCGATCCGCACACCGGTGAGCCTGACGTGCTGCTGCAGCGGCGCTCGGCGCGGGTGTCTGCCCACCCAGGTCAGGTCTGCTTTCCCGGCGGGGCGGTCGACGAGACCGACGACGGTCCGGTGGCCACTGCCTTGCGGGAGGCAGGTGAGGAAGTCGGGGTCCGGGCCGCCGATGTGCTACCGGTTGCGGTGTTGCCGCAGCTATACCTCGCGCGGTCGAATTTCCTCATCACTCCCGTGCTGGGGCATTGGCAGCGGCCCGGGCCGGTGGCCCCCGTGGACTACCGGGAGACCGTCGCGGTTGCCCGGGTGCTGCTGCGGGTGCTTGCGGATCCGGTTAACCGGCTGATCGTGCGCGGTCCCAGCGGGTGCCCGTATCCCGCGTTTGTGCTACCTGGAATGCTGGTCTGGGGGTTCACCGGCCGGTTGCTGGCTGCCCTGCTGACATTGGGTGGCTGGGCGCGACCTTGGGAGCCGGCGGCTGAGTACGACCTGGAAGCCGCGTGGCGGCTGGCCGAGCGGACCGAGGTGATCCGGTGAACTGGGTGGACGTGCTGGTGCTCGTGCTGGCCTTGCTGGCCGGGATCTCTGGCGCCCGGCAAGGCATGGTCGCCGCCGCAGCATCGTTCATCGGCGTGCTCGCCGGTGCCGTAATCGGCGTGCGGATCGCGCCGTCGCTGATCGCCGGTTACGAGAGCCCGGAGGTCAGGGTCGCGCTCGGCGTGTCGATCGTGATCGTGCTCGTAGCGCTGGGCGAGACGCTGGGGGTGTTGCTCGGGCGGGCGGTGCAGCGGCGCATCGATGGGGAGTCGGTGCGCCAGGTGGACACCTTCCTGGGCGCCGTAGTGCAAGGAATGGCCGCTTTGGTGGTGGCCTGGCTGGTCGCCTTGCCGCTGACCAAATCCTCTGCTTACACCGGGCTGACCGGAGCGGTGCGCGACTCGTCGGTGCTACGGATCGTCGACACGATGATGCCCAACGTGCTGCGGCAGTTGCCCACCGAGTTGACCCGGCTGCTCGACGTCTCCGGATTCCCCGACGTGCTGGCGCCGTTCTCGCCGACACCGATCACCGATGTGGGGCCGGCTGACCCGGTGCTGCTCAACAGCCCCGTGGTGCGGCAGGCCCGTGCCAGCGTACTTAAGGTGCGGGGACGGGCACGATCGTGTTCCAGGGCGCTGGAAGGCAGCGCCTTTGTCATCGCGCCCCAACGGGTGATCACCAATGCGCACGTGGTTGCGGGCACCGACCAGGTCCAGGTCGAGACCTCAGACGGCACGTTGGACGCCACGGTGGTGCTCTACGACCCCGAGACCGACGTGGCGATTCTCAAGGTGCCCGGATTGCGCGCACCCGTGTTGCAGCTGGCCCCGAAGTCGGCGGTCTCCGGAACGAGCGGGCTGGTCCTCGGCTACCCGCTGGATGGGCCGTACACGGCCTCCGCCGCCCGGGTGCGGGACCGCATTCACCTGCGTGGCCCCGACATTTATAACGCCACGACCGTGGTCCGCAATGTCTACACCGTGCGCGCCGTGGTGCGCAGCGGCAACTCGGGTGGTCCCTTGCTGGATGGATCCGGCCAGGTGCTCGGTTTGGTCTTCGGCGCGGCCGTGGACAACGACGAGACCGGGTTCGTGCTCGCCGACGATGAGATCTCCGATGACGTGGCCACCGCACCCAGCCGCAACGTCGAGGTCTCTACCGGCACCTGCGCGTCCTGACGGCCGGCGTCCCCTCCGTTCGCAGTCTGGATGCAGACTGCGGTTTGCGGGCCCGTTAAAACAGCAGTCTGCATCCAGACTGCCGGGTCGGGGACGTTTCCCGAGGGCACCTGGTGGGAATGGGGGCGAGGTCGCCGAGTTGAGGAGTGCCCTGTGGCCGATGCGCATGGTCAGCAGCCTGAGCAGCAGCAACCCGGACCGGGCAGCACCGCTGAGATGGAGCCCAAGCCGCAAGACGAGATGGCTGATTATGTCGGGCGCGACCTGCTGGCGGGTAAGCGAGCTCTGATCACTGGTGGTGATTCCGGAATAGGCCGCGCTGTTGCGGTGGCGTTCGCCAAGGAGGGCGCCGATGTTGCGATTGCTTACCTGTGTGAGCACGACGACGCCCGGCACACCGCCAGCTTGGTCACTGCCGCCGGGCGTCAGGCGGTGCTGCTGCCCGGTGAGCTTGCCGAAGAGCACCACGCCACGCAGATCGTCGAGCGAACCGTGGAGGAGCTGGGTGGGCTGGACATCCTGGTCAACCACGTCGGAACGCAGACGCCGGCAAAGTCGCTAGAGGAGCTGAGCTCCGAGCAGTTCGACTACACCTTCAAGGTCAACGTATACAGTCACTTCTGGACGACGAAAGCCGCGTTGCGATATCTGCCTGACGGTGCAGCGATTATCAACACCGCGTCCATCAACGGCCTACGGGGTAATAAGACGCTGTTGGACTACTCCGCCACCAAGGGCGCCATCATCGCGTTTACCTACTCGTTGGCACAGAATCTGGTCGAACGACGGATCCGGGTCAACGCCGTAGCGCCGGGTCCGGTCTGGACGCCGCTCATTCCGGCCACCTTCCCCCCGGAGAAAGCCGGGTCGTTCGGCCAGCAGGTACCGATGGGCCGGGCTGCGCACCCTGATGAGATTGCCCCGAGTTATGTGTTCTTTGCTGCTGAGAGGCTGTCCAGCTACTACACCGGTGAGGTACTTGCCCCGATCGGCGGTGAGACCCTGCCCGGCTAGCAGATGAGTGACATCGACAATCCGGTATCGTCCACAAGGTGCGCATCTCCGGGGTAATTGAGACTGCGCGGGGTCTTGGCGCGCATGATCATATGTGCTGGGTTTATGAGAATCCCGATGACTTCCGCGTCCGAGTTCGGGAATTCCTGGCCGAAGGGCTCGCACAAGGTCAGCGGGTGTGTTACATCGCGCCTGGTGATTTCCAGGCGATGGCGGACGATCTTTGTGGTCTCGATGGGTTCGCGGGGGCGTTGCAGCGGGGTGCGGCGCAGCTGATCCCCCTGGGTTCCACATATCCGGTAGGCACGGTGATCAAGCCGGACGTCCAGGTGAGCGCCTATGCCGCGGCGACACAGCAGGCATTGGCCGCAGGTTTCACCGGGTTGCGGGTCGCGGCAGAAGTGACATCGCTGGTGCGTACCGCGAGCCAGCTCGATGCCTTCACTCGTTACGAGCAGCTGGTTGACCGGTACATGACCAGCCGGCCGTTCTCTGCGATGTGTGCCTATGACCGTGGTCAGCTCGGAGAAGCGGCGACAGCGCAGCTGGCCTGCCTGCATCCGAGCACCAACAGCGTCACCCCCGGATTCCGGCTGCACGCCTCGATGAGTGCGGCTGCCGCGCTGGCCGGGGAGCTCGACTTGGGTAACGTGGCGCTGTTCGGCCTGGCCTTGCAACGCGCTGATCTACGGCCTACCGGCGGGGAGTTGGTGATCGACGCCGCTGAGGTCACCTTCATGGATCATCGCAACCTGATCATGCTGGCCGAGTATGGCCGGCGAAACCGGGTGACGGTGGTGCTGCGGATCTGCTGGCGGGGGGCGGCTCGGTTGGTGCAGTTACTCAACTTGGATGGGGTGCGAGTGGAGCCGTTGGCATGACAACCGGCGCAGAGGCGCCTGCTTGCGGTCTGTACCACGAGGCCGCCGTTTATGACGGTGATGAGCAGTTTCTGGCGGTGGTGGTCCCGTTCCTGCAAGGCGGCCTCGACGCGGGCGAACCGACCGTGGTCTCCCTCGACGACAAACGCACCGATTTGGTCCGGTCCACGATTCCAGGCAATGCGAATCTGTCGTTCGTGTCCGGGCAGTATGACCGGCCAGCTAATGTCCTCAGATCCGTGGACAACTTGCTGGCGGGGTTTCTGTCGCAGGGTGCGCGCCAGATCCGCATTCTTGGGGAGGTGCCGCATCCGGGGGTGGGCGTGCCGTGGGACTGGTGGGCCCGCTACGAAGCCACGGTCAACCATGCGTTCGCGGGGTTCCCGCTGTGGGCGTTGTGCCCCTACGACTGCCGTATCACCTCCGCTGCGGTGCTGGGCGACGTCGCCCAGACGCATCCCTACCTGGCCACTCCCGATGGCCGTCATGTGATTAACGAACGTTACACCGACCCGGCGGTGTTCCTCGCTCAACCGCGATCAGCGCACGAGGATCCACTGGAAACATCCCCCCGGCGATCCACCTGGTGGACCCGACAGCGTCTGCTGCCCGCCGTGCCGTGCTCGGCGCCGCCTCGATCACCCGGCTCACCGAGGCTGAGGTAGCCGATTTGGTCATCGCGGTGAGCGAGACCGTCACCAACGCCCAATGCCACGGTGACCCGCCCACCAAGCTGCGGGTGTGGTCAGCCCCGGACCGGATGGTGGTCACGGTCACCGACCAGGGCACCGGGCCTACCGACCCGTTCGCCGGATTGCTCCCCGCGGCTAAAGCGCCAGCAGGGGGCCTGGGCATGTGGATGGCCCACCAACTGTGCAACCTGGTCACCTTCGACCACCACGCCGACGGCTTCACCGTGCGTCTCATCGCCGGTGCTCCTCACCTGCCAGCCTGATCCCGCGCCGTAACCTGCACCGCTGCACGGTGGACGGTCAGGCGCCGCGACCGCCCAGCGGGTCAATCACTGACCGCTCGTCGCTCTTGCCGGCACACCTGGCGCATATCCCCCGCCGACACGTTTTCGGGGTTTGCCCCTGTCGTGGCCTGCCCGTTACTTTCCGCCCGTCGCAGATCACGGTCTGGCCGCGGGCAGGTGTCCGCACCAGGTCCCCGGTGTGAAAGGGATCAACAGTTGGCGCGTCACCGCTCCCCCCGCGGTCGTCAACATCCCCAGTTCGCCCCCCCGCTGCCCGCTACGCCCGGATCCCGCGGTGCGCACCGCATGCCCAGGCCAGGCCCGGCACTGCGTGGTCGGGCGGTGACCGCAGCTGTCGCCGCCGGCGCTCTGGCGGTGGCTGGTCATACGGTGCACACCACTACGTCTGCGGCGACCGAGCAGGTCGCGGATATCGCCCCGGCGGCACTGACGGCTCCATCACTGGAACCCGAAGTCATGCAGGTTGCCCCGGTCCGCGAAGCCGCACCCGAGCTTCCCGCCCTGCGCCGTGCCGTCGAGCGCGCCGACGCCGCCTCCCGGGCGGCGGCCTACCAGGCGGCGGTGCAAAACCGTCTCGGGCAGCCTTACCAGGCCGGCAACAACCACAGCTTGGACGGCTGGATCGCCAAGGCCCTCGGGCTGATGGGTCTGCCCCAGGCCTTGGCCGAGGGCGTCAAGTCGATCATCATGCACGAATCCGGGGGTAACCCCAACGCGATCAACAATTGGGATAGCAACGCTGCAGCAGGTATTCCGTCTCAGGGCCTCATGCAGACCATTCCCAGCACCTTCAGGGCGTGCGTGCTACCCAGCCTGGCCGACCGGCCGATCACCGATCCGGTGGCCAACATCACCGCCGGAGTCCGCAGCATGATCGCTCATCACGGGCTCGGCACGGTGATGGCCGGCGGGCGGCGCGATGCGCGCGGCAACTACATCGGCTACGGCGGGGCCGGCTGCGGGACCTATAACGGCAATCTCAACGAGGAAGCGCCCCAACTGCGCAAGCTCTGGAAGGACGAGCCACTGCCCGGGCTGCCCGGACAGTAGATTTGATCGCCGGCTCCGCTGGCCGGATTCCATTGTTGCTCTGCCTGGGAACGTCAGCGGCGTAATGGTTGTTACTGGCTACTGCGGCCAACGACGGGAGGAGTGCCGTGGCAGCAGAGCAGGACCAGCCGGTGCAGCGGGTGCTGGCCATCGCCGCACATCCAGACGACCTGGATTTCGGATGCGCCGGCACGATCGCATCGTGGACCGACGCAGGTCTCGATGTGTCGTACTGCATCGTGACCAACGGCGATGCCGGTGGCTTCGACCCGACGGTGCCCCGCTCGGCAATCGCCGGTATCCGCCAGGACGAGCAGCGCAAGGCAGCGGCCATTCTGGGTGTCACGGACGTCGAGTTCCTCGGCTACCCCGATGGCCGGCTGGCCGTGAGTTTCGACCTCCGCCGCGATATCACCCGCGTCATCCGCCGAATCCGCCCGGACCGGGTAGTGGTCCCGTCCCCGCAACGTGATCTGCGCAACGTCTACGGCAGCCACCCAGACCACCTCGCGGCCGGGGAGGCCGCCCTGTGCGCGATCTATCCGGACGCCCGCAATCCGTTTGCGCACCCAGAGCTGCTTGAAAGGGAGGGACTCGTCGCGCATACGGTGGGTGAGGTCTGGGTGTTTACCGGCAATGAGAAGGCCGATCACTATGTCGACATCACCGACAGATTCGACCGCAAGATTGCGGCCTTGCGCGCACACACCAGCCAGACCGCACATATGACGACGCTGGAAGAGCGGATGCGGGCCTGGGGTTCGTTACAAGCTCACGCGGCCGGTTTCCCGGAAGGTCGGCTGGCCGAGGGTTACCTGCGGGTCGACACCCGCTGATCGGCCGGTGGCGCCATAGCCTGGGTCACCCGGCGGATCGCTCTTCGCTGCCAGTCAGCAAGACATGGGCTATCAGCTCGGGATTGTCGTTCATTGGTACGTGCCCGCAACCGGGTAGCCGCAGCAGCCGGGCGCGCGGGATCAGCCGGGTGATCGAGTCCGCTCGGGGTCGGCGGAAGAGTCGATCCCGGGACCCCCAAGCGATCGTCACCGGCACGTCGTGCACCTGGCTGGCGAAGACGATCCGGTCACCCGCGGCCAAGGTCGGGCTAAATCCCGCCGAGCTGATCATCGCCTGCATATCCGCGAGCAACACCTCGGGTTCAAGCAAGTCGGGACGGCCGAACAGGATGCCGCACATCAGCATCCGCCCGGCAGCGGTCCGGGACAGCCGCTTCGCCAGCCTCGGTGGCATCCACCGCGCGGTGCGGTGCACCTGGCGTATCAGGGCTAGGGAGATCCGCCGTCCCAGTGGGGTCCATAGGCCTGCCGGGGACAGCGCAGTTGCGCTGCTGACCATCCCGTGTTGGGCCAGCACCAGCGAGATCAATCCACCCATCGAGTTGCCCGCCACGTGCGGCCGGTCCAGCCCCAGATCGGCGAAGAAGTCCTTCAGCACAATCACCGCGGTGTCCAGCTCGTAGGCCAGGTGATCCGGCAGCGGGGGCGACTCGCCGAATCCCGGAAGGTCCACCGTGATCACCTCACGGTGTGGGGCTAACCGCTGGATGACCGGAAGCCAGCCCTGCCGCCGGTGTCCGGCCCCGTGCAGCAAGACCAGCGGTGGCCCGGTACCGCATCGGTCGTATGCCAGCTGCACATCAAACACTGTATCGATTGTGACTCGCCGGTAACTAGTGCTCTAGGGTGGGTGATTGGGTGGGCTGGCTGGTCGCGGTGCGCAGTCGGGTCCTAAGTGAAGATCATTTCCGGGACCATTCCAGGCCGTTCCCGCGTGACAAGGAGATTGCCGTTCGTGGCCGCATCGCTGACCGAGGCGCAGCTCGCGCGCCGGCAGGCCACCGTACCGAGGATCCACTATCCGCAGGCGCTACCGATCAGCCGGCACACCCGCGAGATCGCCGAGGCTATCCGGGATGACCAGGTCGTGGTCGTCGCCGGGGAGACCGGATCCGGTAAGACCACCCAGCTTCCGAAGATTTGCTTAGAGCTGGGTCGCGGCGTGCGAGGCACCATCGGGCACACCCAGCCGCGCCGGCTCGCGGCCCGCACAGTGGCCGAGCGCATCGCCGACGAGCTTGGCGTCCCGGTCGGCGGTGTGGTCGGCTGGAAGGTCCGGTTCACCGATCGTGCGTCGGAGGACAGCCTGGTCAAGCTGATGACCGACGGCATCCTGCTGGCCGAGATACAGTCCGACCCGGACTTGCACCAGTACGACACACTGATCATCGACGAGGCTCACGAACGCTCGTTGAACATCGATTTCGTGCTGGGCTATCTCAAGCAACTGCTGCCCCGCCGGCCGGACCTCAAAGTGATCATCACGTCGGCGACGATCGATCCCGAGAGGTTCTCCCGGCACTTCGACGGTGCCCCGGTGATCGAAGTATCCGGCCGCAGCTACCCGGTGGAGATCCGGTACCGGCCATACGGTGTGGACAGCGCCGATGACCGCGATCAAATCCAGGCGATCTGTGACGCGGTGGCCGAACTACGCGGCGCCGGACCCGGCGACATCCTGGTGTTCCTGTCCGGTGAGCGCGAGATCCGCGACACCCGTGATGCCTTGGACGCGCTGAGGCTCACCGACACCGAGATCTTGCCGCTGTACGCGCGGCTGTCGGCTGCCGAGCAGCACCGGGTTTTCGAGCCGCCAGGCACCAGCCAACGACACACCGGGCACCGCGGCGCGACACGCCGGATCGTGCTGGCGACGAACGTTGCGGAGACGTCATTGACGGTGCCGGGTATCCGGTACGTGATCGATCCCGGTACCGCCCGGATTTCCCGCTACAGCCGCCGGCTCAAGGTGCAGCGGTTGCCGATTGAACCCATCTCGCAAGCGTCGGCGATCCAGCGCGCCGGGCGCTGCGGCCGCACCGCCGACGGCATCTGCATCCGGCTGTACTCCGAGGAGGACTTCCAGTCCCGCCCGGAGTTCACCGACCCGGAGATCGTGCGCACCCACCTGGCGTCGGTGATCCTGCAGATGGCTGCTCTGGACCTGGGTGAGGTGTCGGCGTTCCCGTTCATCGACCCGCCGGATCACCGGCAGATCGCCGACGGTGTTGCGCTGCTGCGCGAGTTGGGTGCTCTTGAAGACCGGCCAACTCCGCGGCTCACCCGAATCGGGCGCACGCTCGCACAGCTGCCGCTGGATCCCCGGTTGGCGCGGATGGTGGTGGCTGCTGCGCACAACGGGTGTCTGGACGACGTGCTGGTAATCGTGGCGGCGTTGTCGATCCAGGATGCACGGGAACGCCCCACCGACGCCCAGGCGGCCGCCGACGCCCAGCACGCCCGGTTCGCCGATAAGAGTTCTGACTTTGTCAGCTTTCTCAACCTGTGGCGCTACCTTGAGTCACAGCAGCGGGTGTTGTCGTCCACCCAGTTGCGCAAGCTGTGTAAGGCGGAATATCTGCACTACCTGCGGGTACGGGAGTGGCAGGATCTCCATGGGCAGCTGCGCCGGATCACCCGCAGCCTCAAGATGACGGCGAGAGAGTCGGCGCCACGGCCGGCGCCGGCCGACGCCCACGACGCGCAGCAGGTGCACCTCTCGCTGCTGACCGGGCTGCTGTCGCACGTCGGACTGTTCGATGCCGAAACCCGCGATTATCTGGGCGCTCGTGGCGCCCGGTTCGCGGTGTTTCCCGGGTCGGCGCTGTTTCGCAAGCCGCCGCGCTGGGTGATGGCCGCGGAGCTGGTGGAAACCTCCCGGCTGTGGGGCCGGATCGTCGCGCGCATCGAACCGCAGTGGCTCGAACCGATAGCTGGTCACCTGGTCAAGCGCAGCTATAGCGAGCCGCACTGGGATCGGGATCGCGGTGCAGTGGTGGCCTACGAAAAGGTCACGCTCTACGGCATCCCGATCGTGACCGCACGTAAGGTCAACTACGCCCGGGTCGATCCACGGCTGGCCCGCGAGCTGTTCCTGCGGCACGCGCTGGTCGAGGGTGACTGGGATACCCGGCACGCCTTCTTCCAGGCCAACCGGGCACTGCTCAAGGACATCGACGAGCTGGAAACGCGCGCCCGCCGCCGCGACATTGCCGTCGACGACGACACCCTGGTCGACTTTTACGACCAGCGCATCCCGGCCGAGGTTGTTTCGGCGCGGCACTTCGACAGCTGGTGGCGCAAGGCCCGCAAGACGCGGCCGCACCTGCTGGACTTCGACCCTGCGATGCTCGTCGCCGGCCCGAGCATCAGCGAGCGCGATTACCCCGACTCCTGGCCATCGCTCCACCCAGGAACCTCATTAATACTGTCCTACCGCTTTGAACCGGGCTCCGATGCCGACGGGGTCACCGTGCAGGTGCCCCTGCAGCTGCTCAACCAGATCGATCCGGCGCCGTTCACCTGGCAGGTGCCTGGCCTGCGGCTGGAGCTGGTCACCGCGCTGCTCAAGTCGTTACCCAAGCCGCTGCGCCGCCAGCTGGTTCCGGTGCCCGACTACGCCAAAGCCCTGCTGACCCGGATGACGCCCTACCAGCAGCCACTCCTGGATGCCCTGGAGCGCGAGCTGTCCGAGGCCGGCGTACCGGTGCGCCGGTCGGACTGGCGGCTCGACCAGGTACCGGCGCACCTGATGGTCACCTTCCAGGTGCGCGACGGCGAGGCCGTCCTCGCCGAGGGAAAGGACCTGGCGGCACTGACCCGCCGGCTGCAACCGCAGCTGCGAGCCACGCTGTCGGATGCCGGCGCCGGTCTCGAACGGCGGGGGTTGCGCAGCTGGGATGTCGGCACAGTGCCGCGGATCTACCAGTCCGAGCAGGCCGATCACCTGGTCACGACCTACCCGGCGCTGGTGGACGAGGGTGACAGCGTTGCCCTTACCTTGCTGCCCACCGAGGCGCAGCAACGCCACGCCATGTCGGCGGGTACCCGCCGGCTGCTGCTGCTCGCGATGCCCGGGCTGATCAAGTCGGTGCAGCGCGGCCTCGACCGGCATACCAGGCTCGAGCTGGCGCGCAACCCAGACGGTGACATCGAGGCCCTGCTCACCGACTGCGTCAGCTGCGCCGCCGATGCGCTGATCGCCGCCTGCGGCGGCCCGCCCTACGATGAGACCGGCTTTGCCGCATTGCGCGATCGTGGCCGCGTTGAGCTGGCCACCACGGTGCAGACCGTGATCGACCATGTCCGGCGCATTGTGAGTAGCGCGCGCACCGTCGAAGCGCGGCTGGCTGAACTCACCGCGCCTGCGCTGGGGCCTGCAGTTGCCGACGTCCGAGCGCAGCTGGCGGGCTTGCTCGGGCCTGGCTTCGTCACCTCGACCGGCGCGCAGCGGCTGCCTGACCTGGCGCGTTACCTGCAGGCCATCGTGCGGCGGTTGGACAAGCTGCCCCGCGACCCCGACCGCGACGCCGGCTGGATGCACCGCATCGCCGCCGTCACCGAGGCTTACCAGCACCTCCGCGACGACCTCGGTGACGTGCCGCAGGTTGGGCAGATCCGCTGGATGATCGAAGAACTGCGGGTCAGCTACTTCGCCCAGGAACTGCGCACGGCTTATCCCATCTCCGACAAGCGCATCTACCGGGCCATCCAGGCAACCGACAAGCAGCCGAGCCGGCCATCAGCTAGATGACCATGTGCCTGGTACGACCCGGCAGGGGACCGGCAGATCCCGCGGATGCACATGTCGTGGCGATCTGCGCCCGCCGAGGGGCGGCCTGGTAATCACCTCGAATCGGGACGACATTGCGCGGCTGGCGGCTGCCGTTCCGGCGGCAAGAATGGTCACCCGACCGGCCCGCTGAATCGCTCGGAGCTTTGGCAGGCGAGATCGTCCCAGGAACAGCCCCGGGCGGGTAGCCGCTACGGCATTGAGCCATGCTGCACAGTGTGGAAGATGCGCATCGAGCCAGTGTCCTCGTCGTTGACGACGAGCCGAACATCTTGGCGTTACTCTCCGCATCGCTGCGCCTGTCCGGGTTCGAGGTGCACGAGGCGGACAGCGGTGCCAGCGCCCTGAGCGCTGCTGCACAGGCCCGTCCGGACATCGTGGTGCTGGACGTGATGTTGCCTGACTGCGACGGCTTCACTCTTGCGCGCCGGTTACGCGCGGAATACGACGAGCTACCAGTGCTTTTCCTCACCGCACGTGACGGTGTTGATGATCGGATCGCGGGACTCACCGCAGGCGGCGATGACTACGTGACCAAGCCGTTCAGCCTGGAGGAGCTGGTTTTGCGGCTGCGGGCGATCCTGCGCCGCACCCAACCGGCCCGCAACGGTGACTCCAGCGCGAACACGATCGCCTACGCGGATCTGGTCCTGGATGAAGAAGCACACGAGGTTCGTCGCGCCGGCGAGCTGGTGCAGTTGTCGCCGACCGAGTTCAACCTGTTGCGGTACCTGATGATCAATGCGGGGAAGGTGGTCAGCAAGACCCAGATCCTGGAGCGGGTGTGGAACTACGACTTCGGCGGTGACAGCCGGATCGTCGAGTCCTACATCAGCTACCTGCGCCGCAAGATCGACCGGACGAGCCTGCCGCTGATCCACACCATCCGGGGTGTCGGCTACACACTGCGGCTGCCCCGTGACGCGCTGGGCAACGGTGTGTCGTGAGAATCCCACGCCGGCCGCTGACCCTGCGCGGAAGGTTGATCGCCGCGCTGCTGGTGTTCTCGGCGGTCGGCCTGCTGCTGTTCGGTGGGGCGAGCGTGCTGCTGTTACGGCACTACCTGCTCAGCCGGGTTGACCAACAGCTGATGCACTTCTCCGTGCACCGGGTTTTCGACACTCCACCACGAGTGCCCAGTGACGTCCGGATCACCGTCCTGAGACATGACGGCACGACCGCCCTGGAAACCGGTCAGCAGTCGGGCCAACCCGGCGGCCCGGCACTGCCCACCTGGGATCGGTCCAGCCAGCTGGCGCGCACCAGCACCCCGTTCACCGTGCTTGACGTTGCTGGCGGCAGTGACTGGCGAGTTCGCACCGTGCAGCTCCCGGATGAGCGGATCGTGGCCATCGCCGTCTCGCTGGCTTCGATCGAGGCGACGCTAAGCCGGCTGCAGATCATCGAGTGCATCGTGGGCGGCATCATCCTCGCCATGATCGGGGTGGTGGCAACGGTGGTGGTCGCCCTGGGGTTGCGGCCCCTGACCCGGATCGAGCGCACCGCCGAAGCCATAGCCGGGGGCGATCTGCAACGCCGGGTGCCCGACAGTGACCCGCGGACGGAGACAGGGCGCCTGGGGGCTGCGCTGAACGTCATGCTGGGCCGGCTTGCCGCCGCCATCTCCGAACGTGAGCGCTCCGAGCAACGGCTGCGCCAGTTCGTGGCCGACGCGTCACACGAGCTGCGTACCCCGTTGACGTCCATCCGCGGTTTCGCTGAGCTGTACCGCCGCGGCGGCGCCCGCACGCCCGCCGAGATCGAGCTGCTCACCGGGCGGATCGAAGCTGAAGCCACCCGGATGGGCGTGCTCGTGGAGGATCTGCTGCTACTGGCCCGGCTGGATCAGGAGCGGGCGCTGGATATCACCGACGTCGACTTGCTCGTCCTGGCCGCCGACGCGGTGCACGACGCTCAAGCCCGCGATCCGGGCCGGCCGGTGACACTGGCACCGGGTAGTGACGCCGTACACGTGCTGGGCGACGAGGACAAACTCCGGCAGGTGATCAGCAATCTGGTCACCAATGCGCTGACGCACACCCCGGCCGGCACCCCGGTGCAACTGACGGTGCGTGCGTACGATTCGTCCGCTCCGGACACCCCACCGGTAGCGCAGGCGGGGGAGTTACCCGAAAAGCAGCTGCCGCCGTTGGGCGTGCTGGAAGTCCACGACGACGGGCCGGGCATTCCCGTTGAGGCGGCCACGCAGGTCTTCGACCGGTTCTACAGTTTCGTGCCCGGTATTGCCCCGGGCGCCGACCAGCGCCGCAACGGCAACCGCGGTGGCTCAGGCCTTGGCCTGGCGATCACCGCGGCAATCCTGGAAGCCCACAACGGGCGCATCGAGTTGCATACCGCTCCCCAGCAGGGCACGACCTTCCGGGTCCTGCTGCCCCTGGCATGAACCCAGGCATGGCCGCAACAGCGCTGATTGGTCGGCGTGTCCGTCCGGCGCGGCGCGAAACGCAACGAAACGCAACAGCGATAGCGTCGTTACTCCTTGTGGCGTAGCCCTGCTTTGGCAATTGAGGAGAGAGCAGTATGACGATCCGCTCCGCAGGCAGGCATCGGAAGAGCAATCCCGCCCGCCGATCCCAGCCAGGGTCGCGGCGCTGGGTAGCGATGCTCGTCCCGATGCTGGCGGTTACCACCGTGACCACAGTGGTGGGTGCGGTGAGTATGGCCAGCGCGGCGGACAACCCGAACCCCACCGTGATCGTCGGTGGTGATCCGCAAGGCCTGGCCGTTGACGCTGACGGCAAGCACGCCTATGTGGCCAGTTATGCCGACAACGCTCTCCGGGTGATCGATACCAACACCAAGCGAGTGGTCGGCAGCATCCATGTCGGCGCCAACCCGCTCGGTGTGGCGGTCGATCCCGACAGCCGGCACGCCTTCGTCACCAACTTTTCCGAGAACTCGGTCAGCGTGATCGACACCGGTTCCGGCAAACTGATCAAGAACGTGCCGGTCGGCGACAATCCGGCCAGTGTCGCGGTCTTCCCCCGTGGCCACTATGCCCTCGTCACCAACTTCTACGCCCACACGGTCAGCGTGATCAACAGCGCTACGCTGGCAGTGGTCGGGACAGTTCCGGTCGGTATCAGCCCCGACGGGGTGGCGATCGACCCCAAAGGCGAGCTCGCATACGTGGCCAACAGCGGCAGCAACACGGTCAGCGTGATCGACGTCAAGAACCAGAAGTTGGTCCGCACCATCACGGTCGGTCGCGCCCCGCAGAAGGTGGCGATCGACCCCGACGGCAAGCACATCTACGTGACCAATTTCGGTGACAACACCGTCAGCGTGATCGACGCGCCCGCTCAGCTGGATCTCGCTTACGTCCAGTCCCTGCTCAAGCTCAAGGTAAACAACACCATTCCGGTAGGCATCAACCCGCGCGGGCTGGCGGTCGACCCGGACAGTCATCACGCCTTCGTCGTCAACACGGGCGAAGACACCATGAGCGTCATCGACACGGAAAACTCGGCATTGATCAATACCGCATACGTCGGCTTCTCCCCGGATCAGGTCGCGGTTGGACCCGACAGCACCGCATACATCACCTCCCGCGGGGACGGAACCGTCACCGTCATCCGCCCGTCGTGATCACGCAGGGTGCAACGCCTAGCGATAATGCTTTAACATCCCATCGCTTTCTGCATTGACCCGTAACAGCCTGTATTCAAATAGCAAATGCTCAGCGCTAGTACTCGGTGACGGTAAGCAATGCCGTTTCACCTATTGGAACGCTCTATTGCGGATCCTGCTGTTTGGTGACGTGTGCGAGAAACAATGGCTGTTCGCACGTAACAGCGAGATGTCGCGGTCCGATGATCCGTAGCGGGATGGCGGCAGGGGCCTGACGTAGCGGTAGGTGGTCTGAAATGATTTTTTTCACCACTTACGTCACCGTAATACGGCGTAGTCAAGAGTGGACTGAAACGCGTCGAGGCACCCCTGCCCGGGTAGAAGGCACAACGGTTCGCCTGCCGATCGGTACGGATGTACAGGCGGGCGATCATCTGGAACATGTGCCTACCAACGACGAGATACGACGGATGCTCGTGATCGACGTCGTATCGCCGTACATGCCTGGCGCAAACGAAGACGATGATCACATCGAGGTAACCTGCGTACCGGTCACGCGGGTGACCTTTCCTCCGTTTGTGGCGCCGGTCCTGCACCCGGCGATGTCCGTGCCGATCAAACTGGCGGAAGACGGACGGACTTCCGAAGCAGTCACCGAGGCGTTCCGGCTGGTCGAAGATCGAGTCCGGTTGCTGACTGGAAGTGACAGCACAGGACACACGCTCATGGAGTCGGTGTTCGGGACGAGACCGCCAAGACTCGATATTGCTACCGCAGCGGGTCCCGCCGCCAGGGACGAACGTGAGGGCTTCCGGCTGCTGTTCCTCGGTGCCATGCTCGGGGTACGCAGCCAAAGCGTGGCAGCTGGCGGGATCCCGGCCACGGTGGAAGAGACGTTGGAGTACTTGTCATTGGCGAGCATGCTCATCCGCCGCCTAGACCGTGCGGGGGCCAAGGCCAGCTGAGACCCGACCTGCTTCATCGAGCGTTAATGCCGGTCAGTTCCTGATAGAAGTCCTCGAGTGACCGGTTGCGTGGGGTCAACTCCTGGAGTGGTATGTGATGTTCGGCCGCGGCCGAGGCAATCCTCCACGAGTCGATCCCGGTAACTGACAGCCCACCGCCAGAGTCGGCACGCACGGTGGCACCCAGGTCGGTGAGCACCCGCGTCAGCCCGCTGCGGCGCGGCGAGCGCACGAGTACGTCACGGTGAAATCGATCGATCAGCTCTGCGGTAGCAGCTTCCATGATCAATTCTCCGTGGTTGATGATGAGCAGCTGGTCGGCGGTCAGCGCCATGTCCTGCATCTGACTGCTGGACACGAGAACCGTCCGGCCCTCATCGGCCAGCGACTGCATCAGATCCCGAGTCCACTCGATGCTGTCCGCGTCCAGCCCTTGCATGGGTTCGTCGAACAACAGGACACCAGGGTCATTGAGTAGTGCTCCGGCGACTCCGATCCGTTGGCGCATACCACGGGGCAACTCACTGACGCGCTTGTTGGCCATCGCGGACAGCTCCACCTCTCGGAGCACCTCGGTGACACGGTGTGGGCCTATGCCCGATGCACGGCCGAGGAACCGCAGATGGTCCGCTGCGGTGCAGTCGCCCGGCACCGCCTTCGCGTCCAGCATCGCTCCTACTGTCTGCATCGGCCTTTCCAGGACGGTGCGGCAGTGCCCGTTGACGAGTGCGGTGCCGGATGTCGGGGCGTCGAGGCCGAGGATGATCCGCATAGTGGTCGACTTCCCGGAACCCTTCGGTCCGACAAAGCCGGTTACCATGCCCGGGCGGGCGATGAACGACAGCTGGTTAACCGCGCGCTTATCTCCATAATCCTTGATCAGCTCGCGTACCTCGATCATGCCTGCAATGCTGCCGTGTGCAGGTGCGATGCACATCGGAGCACGGTCTGGAATACGTGGTCGGACCCAGGTCTGACGCACTGTCTGTGAAATGCGGTTACCGTTGCCGATGTGACCGAACCCGCTGGCATTTCCGGCGTGTCGCCGCCGCGGTTTCGACAGCGCTTATGGCAGGTCGTCGTGTTCGACCTGTTGCCTGCCGTGTGGATCGTCTTGCTCACCGTCAACGCCACCCTCTACGCCGCCGTCGGTCCGTCCATCGTGGCGGCTGTCGGGGTGGGGCTGGTGGCGCTTTCGCTCGGTGTTCTCCTTGCTATCCGCAGGTGGCAGCCGATTCCGGTGTTCGGTCTCGTCCTCGCCGTAACGGTCATCGCCGCGTTTTTGGGTATGCCGATTGCGGTAACCGTGCTGGCCGTGGCGGTCGCCCTTTACCCGGTCGCGCTGTCTGTGGGGCCGAGGCGGGCAGCCATCGCGCTGCGTGTCGCGCTGCTGTCCGTCACGCTGGTGGCAGTACTCACCTCCACCGTACTGAAGCCTCATTTCCTTCTCGTCACACCGGATCCCAAATACACTGACATCTTTGCCTCGCTGACTTCCGGGTGGTTGGCCATCGGCGTGGCCTGGGCGTTTGGTCGCAATGTCCGAGCCCGCCGCGAATACGCCGAACAGATCGCCGACCACCGTGCACAGAAGGCTGTCTCCGAGGAGCGGTTGCGGATCGCCAGGGAAATGCATGACGTGGTCGCGCACAGCATGAGCGTGATCGTGATGAAAGCGGCCGTGGCCAACCACGTGTACGACACGCGTCCGGAGGAGAGCCGGGAAGCGCTCGGCGTCATCGAATCCGTGGGCCGCGCTGCACTCGCTGACATTCACCGCGTACTCGGCTCGTTGAGGTCCGAGGAAGAGGCCGACCTTGCACCCAACCCAGGCCTTGACGAACTCCCGCAACTCGTCGAAAACGCCCGACTGGCTGATGTCCAGGTCGAACTGGACCGCGGGCCCATCCCCGCATTGCCCACTGCGGTTCAGCTGTCTGCATACCGGATCGTGCAAGAGGCGCTGACCAACGTCATCAAGCACACCGTGGCGCCAGTGCGATGCACTGTCCGTATCACCGCCGAGCCTGGTGAGCTTCAGCTGGCGGTTATCGATGACGGCAGGCCCAATGGCCCGGTGGGCAGTCCTGGCCACGGCTTGATCGGCATGCGAGAACGGGCCGCGCTGCACGACGGAACTCTCACGGCGGGTCGCCAACCCAACGGCGGCTTCGCGGTGCACGCCCGCTTGCCGTACGACGCGGGGCCCGCATGACTGGCTCTGAGGTCCGGGTACTGCTTGCCGACGATCAGGCACTGTTGCGCGGCAGCCTGCGAGTACTCATCGACACCGACCCGGGTCTGACCGTCGTGGGCGAAGCAGGCACCGGTGCCGAGGCAGTCGAGCTGGTCGAACAGTGCCGTCCGGACGTGGTGTTGATGGACGTGCGCATGCCGGTGATGGATGGCATCGAGGCCACCCGAAGGCTTACCGCCAAAGAATCCACTCCGAAAGTTCTCGTACTCACCACGTTCGACTTGGACGAATACGTGTATTCCGCGCTGCGCGCCGGAGCCAGCGGCTTTCTTCTCAAGGACACGCCGCCGGCTCAATTACTCGATGCGATACGAGTCGTTGCCTCGGGTGAAGCGTTACTGGCACCCACGGTCACGCGACGGCTGATCGCTGAGTTCGTCCGTAACCCGGCGCCGGCCCGGCGCCCCACCCGCTCGCTTGCCGGGATCACTGATCGGGAACGCGAGGTGCTCACATTGATCGCGCGCGGCTTGTGTAACAGCGAGATCGAAAATTACCTGCATTTGAGCCGGGGAACGGTCAAGACGCACATTGGTCGGCTGCTTGCCAAGCTCGACGCCCGGGACCGCGCTCAGCTGGTCATCGTCGGTTATGAGACCGGCTTGGTCGGCACCGTCTCTACGTAGCGCGAAGGACTAACTCCGTACCGCATGGGGCCCTTAAGTCGACCCTAAGGCCCTTCGAAGGGCGCAACCTTAACGTGTGATCCATGGGCGAGGTTGCGGCGTGTGATCGACCTGTCGTCAGCATGTTGGAGGAATTTCACTCCATAGGATCAGGCAGTGGGAACGGCAATATCCCATTAAGTGGAACGGGCGTAACGCCAGCGTCGCTAAATACTCACTGGCTGGCCGACACTCTCGCCGCACTGGCCAACCGCCACCAGGTGCCGGGTGCGCAGCTCGCCGTACACCACGGCGGGGCCACGATCACGGCCGAATTCGGTGAGCTGGAACACGGAACGGAGATTCCGGTCGCCAGCACGACTGCCTTCCCCATCGGGTCAATCACCAAACTGGCCACGGCGACTCTGGCGATGATCCTGGTCGCGGACGGTGATCTCGAGCTTGATGCCCCGTTGGCCGAGCACCTGCCCGAACTGGATGACCTGGGTGAGCAGCTCACCTTGTGCCACTTGCTCAGCCATACCAGTGGATTCGCCGAGAGCCCGGACCCGCCAAAGTTGTCCAAATTGTCGCTGGGGCGCTACGTACGAGAGCACTGCCGCTGGGAGGACCTGCTGCTACCGCCGGGGACCGGTTTTTCTTATTCGACCCGGAATTACGCCCTCGTCGGCTACCTGATCGAAACGATCACCGGCATGAGCTGGCCGGAGGCCATGGAGGCGATCCTGCTGCGCCCGTTGGGCATTGACCTCACCATGGTGGTGGGATCAATGCGGACTTTCCCCCGACGCCCCGTTGCCACTGGTCACTCGGTTAACCCGATTCTGGGCCGGATCCGGCCCGTACAGCAGTCGCTTGCCGCCGCCGAAGCCCCAGCTGGGGCGCTGGCGATGAGTGCTGTCGATCTGGTGACTTTGGGTCTGATGCACGTCGGGCCGGGTTTCCCGGAGCTGCTTCCGGTGAGTTATGCCGAATGCATGCGGCAAGCCGTTCCCGGTGCCGATCCGTTCGGGCTGGCCGACGGCTGGGGACCTGGGTTGGCCACGTTCCAGGAGGGTGGTACCGGCTGGGTGGGCCACGACGGCAATGCCGACGGCACCTCCTGCTACCTGCGCATCCAGCCGGCTGGTGGGTGGGTGGTGGCGCTCACCACGAACGCCAATACCGGGGTATTGCTCTGGGAGGAGCTACAGGCCGAGCTACGGCGGGCAAACGTGCCCCTGGCCGCACGCCAGCGAGACATCTCGTCCCGAGCGCCGGCGATCTGTCCCGCCGAGTTCGTGGGTAGCTACTCGAACGGCCCGGCAGAATATCTGGTCATTGCCGGGGATGATGGATCGCTGTGCATTGAAGCCGGCGGTGATCTCATTGCTCGTTTAGCTTTCTACGACGACCTCAATTTTGTGATTCAGGACCCCGCCTCAGGTCAGGGACAGCATGTCGGGCGTTTTCTGCGCGACCCGAGCACCAATCAAATTGAGCATTTTCAAATCGGTGGCCGGCTGGCTTCACGGCGACCTGTCGCCGTGCCGGATTCTCGATCGCCAATCGAGTCGCTACCCGGGGTGCTCGCCTGAGCATTTTGCACCGGAATCCACTCTTCATTGGCCGTGCCCAGGAGGATTCGACAAAGTATGGTGCCGCACAAGCCGATGCCCGTGCTGGCTGGAGAGCTTCCTGTTCCTCGCGGTGCACCGGAGGCACCGTTTGGTCAGCGACATGCGCTGACGGTGGCGCAGCGCCACCAGCTGCTCATCGAGTGGAATGACACCGACCGTGACATCGTCCCGGCTGCCTTTCCGGAACTGTTCGAGGCTCAGGCAACCCGGACCCCGGATGCACCGGCCCTGTTGTACCCCGGAACGTCTCAAAGCCAGTTGTCAGGGACCGAAGCCTCCTTGAGCTATGCCGATGTGGAGGTGCGGGCCAACCAGTTGGCCCATTTACTGATCTCCGCGGGTGCGGGCCCGGAAGAAATCGTGGCGCTGGCCCTGCCGCGATCGGCGGACATCGTTGTCGCTCAGCTCGCGGTGTTGAAGGCGGGAGCGGCCTTCTTGCCCGTAGACCCGACGTATCCGGCCGAGCGGATAGCCTTCATGCTGGCCGACACCCGGCCGGTCTCGGTGCTGACCCGGCGCGACAGTGCCGCGGCCATCCCCCGGGTCGAGGGCGTTTCGCTACTGGTGCTCGATGAGCCCGCAATCCGGTCAGAACTGGCCAGGATGCCGCAGCACCGCCCTACCGACGCCGACCGGCGTTTCCCCCTCGTACCAGAGAACCTGGCTTATGTCATCTATACCTCGGGCTCGACCGGGCGGCCGAAGGGCGTGGCGGTCACCCACGCGGGGCTGGCCAGCTTCTCCGCCGCCGAGGCGGATCGGTACGCCGTCACGGCGGGAGACCGGGTACTGCAATTCTCCTCACCCAGTTTCGATGCCTCGATTCTCGAGCTGTGCATGTCGCTGCCGGCCGGTGCTGCGCTCGTCGTGCCGCCGGCAGGTCCGCTGCTGGGTGCGCAGCTGGTCTCCGTACTCGCCGACCGGCGGGTGACGCACGCACTGATTCCACCAGCTGCGCTGGCGACTGTGCCTGCTACGGCGGCACGCGAGTTACCGCACTTCCAGACCCTGATCGTCGGCGGCGAGGCGTGTTCGGCTGAGCTGGTCGACCGCTGGGCACCCGGCCGCCGGATGATCAACTCTTACGGACCGACCGAGGCGACGGTGGTGTCGACCTGGACGGAGCCGTTGCGCCCTGCCGGGGTGCCGCCGATCGGCCGGCCGATCTGGAACACCAAGGCATACGTGCTCGACGCGGCCCTGCACCCGGTGCCGGTGGGCACCGTGGGTGAGTTGTACGTCGCCGGGCACGGCTTGGCCCGTGGCTACCTTGACCGACCGGGTCTGACCAGCCAGCGATTTCTCGCCAATCCGTTTGGCAACCCCGGCTCGCGTATGTACCGCACTGGCGACCTGGCCCGCTGGAGCCCGGACGGTCAGCTGGAGTTCGCCGGGCGCGCCGATCAGCAGGTCAAAATCCGCGGATTTCGCATCGAGACGGGGGAGGTCGAGGCAGTACTGCGCCGGCACCCCGACGTCGGCGACGTAGCCGTGATCGCTCGCGAGGACCAGCCAGGCCACCAGCGACTGGTCGCTTACCTGGCTCGCGCCAACGGGGCAGTGCCGGCTCCGGACGAGTTGCGCGCGCTGGTCGCCAGCGCCCTACCGGAGTACATGGTGCCCGCGGCGTTCGTGGTGCTGGACCGCTTACCGGTAAGTGCCAACGGCAAGCTCGACCGGCGAGCACTGCCCGCGCCAGAGGTCAGCGTGACCGGGCACGACGGTTACGTCGCACCGCGAACTGCTGCTGAGCGGGCGCTGGCCGGTATCTGGGCAAGTGTGCTGGGCGTGGAGCGCGTCGGTGTCGAGGACGACTTCCTCGGCCTCGGGGGCGACTCGATCCTGAGCTTCCGCGCGCTGTCGTTGATCCGGGAGGTATTCGGCTTCGAGCTGCCCAGCCGTGCGCTGTTCGACACCCGGACCATCGCCGAGCTCGCGGCGCTACTGCCTGATCCCGGATCCGGCACCGCCGAAAAAATCACTGCCGTGGCCCGGGGCCCAGTGGTTGCGCTGGCACCGGCCCAGCGACGGCTGTGGTTTCTGGATGACCTGAGCCCCGGTGGGACCGAGTACAACACTGGCGTTGGGCTGCGGTTGTCCGGACCAGTCGACACCGGGGCACTGCAGTCGGCCTTGACGGCATTGACTGACCGGCACGAGTCGCTCCGGACCACGTTCGACACCATCGACGGGCACGGTGCGCAGATCGTCCACCCCTCTGGCGAGATACCGCTTCGGGTGTGCGACCTGCGCGACCACCATGACGACGACGCGCTCGACCGGGAGCTCGCAGGAGAGTTAGCGGCTCCCTTCGACCTGCGGCGCGGCCCGCTGACCAGGGCATTGTTGGTGCAGCTGGAGCACGACGACAACGTCCTGCTGCTCGGCCAGCACCACATCATCACCGATGGCTGGTCCGTTCGGGTTCTCGTTGATGAGCTGGTCGAACTGTATGACGCCGCCCGGCGCAACGTCCCAGCCGAGCTGGCGGAGTTATCGATCCAGTACCCGGACTTCGCGGTGTGGCAGCACGCACAACTGTCGGATGCTGCGCTGCAACCGCACCTGGACTACTGGAAGCGCCAACTTGCTGGCGTCGAAGCGCTCGAGTTGCCAACCGACCGGCCCCGACCGCCATTGCGCACGTCATCAGGCGCGGTCCACCGTCACGACCTGCCGGCAAGTCTGGTCCAGCGGCTCACGGCGGTGGCGCAGGCGCACGGAGCGACGCTGTTCATGACGCTGACCGCGGCAATTCAGCTTCTGCTGTCCCGCTATTGCAACCAGCAGGACGTTGCCGTGGGCACCGTGACCACCGGTCGCGACCGGGCCGAACTGGACAGCGTGGTCGGTTTCTTCGTCAACACCGTCGTATTGCGGTCCCGGATCGAACCCACGCAACCTTTCGGAGACTTCCTCACCGCGGTCCGGGAGACCGTGCTGGACGCGTTTGCTCATGACAAAGTTCCCTTCGACCGGCTGATTGAGGAACTCCGGCCGGCACGCGACCCCAGCCGCACTCCGCTTGTGCAGGCCATGGTGGTGCTCCAGCAGGGCATGGTTCGGCCGCGCGAGATTTCCGACCTGCGCATCACGGAATACGATCTGCCTCGCCCCGGCTCCCGTTTTGACCTCCTTGTGGAGTTCCTTCCCCGGGATGGCTCGCTCAATGTTGCGATCGAATACAACACCGATCTGTTCGACGTTGCGACCATCGCTGGGTTTGTCACCGGTCTGGAGGTACTGCTCGGAAGCATTGCCGAGTGCCCGTACCGGCAGTTGGCAGAGCTGCCATCACTGGCCGACGACGAGCGTCACCGATTGCTGGTAGAGCGCAATAACACTGCTGCGCCCGTGCCTTCGGCGTTGTGGACCGAATTGTTCGAGCTTCAAGTCGCACGGACACCGGATGAGGTAGCCGTTGCCTGCCAGGGCGAAGAACTTTCCTACCGGGAGTTGAACGCGCGGGCCAACCGTCTGGCGCGCCTGCTAATCCAGCGGGGCGCGGGTCCCGAGCAATTCGTTGCGCTGGCAGTGCCCCGTTCGGTGGACATGGTCGTGGCCTTGGTGGCGGTCTGGAAGGCCGGTGCAGGATACCTGCCGATCGATCTGAATTATCCGCGAGAGCGGATCGAGTTCATGTTCTCTGACGCCTGCCCGGCATTGACGGTGACGACAAGTGCGGTCGCCGACAAGGTGGCCGAGGTGGCCGCAGCAGATCGGCTGATTCTTGATGGCGCCGCGATAGTCGATGAGTTGGGGCGTTGCTCGGACCAGGACGTCGCCGAGGCCGATCGGGCGCGCGCGGTATTGCCGACCCACCCCGCTTACGTGATTTATACGTCTGGCTCCACAGGTTGGCCGAAAGGCGTCGTCGTCGCGCATGCGAGTGTGGTAGAGCTCGCGGCTTGGGCAGCAGTTGACTTCGGCGCACCAGAGCTTTCCTGGGTGATCGCCTCGACCTCGCTGAACTTCGACGTATCGGTGTTCGAGATTTTCTGCCCGCTGGTGGTCGGGGGCCGCATCGAGGTGGTGCGGGACTTACTTGCCTTGCTGGAGCCACCAGACGGCGGCTGGGTAGCAAGTCTGGTCAGCGCAGTACCGTCAGCATTCGCACACGTTATCGGAAGCGCAACGGTGGCGGTCACGGCAAACACCGTGGTGCTGGCCGGAGAAGCATTGTCAGCCCAGGCGCTGCGAAAAATCAAATCAGCCACATCATGCCGCAGAATCGCGAACATCTATGGGCCGACTGAGGCAACGGTGTACGTCACCGCGTGGTATCACGATGCGGGCGAGTTTGAGGGTGAACCTCCGCCGATCGGCCGGCCGATTGCCAATACCCAGGTGTACGTGCTCGATGCCAGATTACGTCCGGTATCAGCTGGTGTGCCGGGGGAGCTTTATCTCGCTGGTGGTGGCCTGGCTCGTGGATATTTGCGCCGTCCGGGTTTGACGGCGCAGCGGTTTGTGGCCAACCCGTTCGGGACGCCGGGTGCGCGGATGTATCGCACCGGTGATGTCGTGCGGTGGAACACCAATGGTGAATTGCAGTATCTGCGCCGGTCCGATCAGCAGGTGAAAGTCCGAGGGTTCCGGGTTGAGCTGGGCGAGGTCGAGGCCGCGGTCACCCGCCATCCCGACGTTGCTGAGGCAGTCGCCATCGTTTCCGGCAAGGACGTCGAACACCCGCGCCTGGTGGTTTATGTGGTGCTCACCCCCGGCGCAGCGCCGGAAACCGCACCACAAACGCTGCGTGGATTCCTCCACCAGGTGTTGCCGGATTATATGGTGCCTTCGGTTTTTGTGGTGTTGGATGAGTTGCCGTTGAGTCCGAATGGGAAGGTGGATCGTGGCGCGTTGCCGGCGCCGGTGGGTGGATTGGGTTCGGGTCATGATTATGTGGAGCCGGGAACCGATGTAGAGCGTGTTTTGTGCGATATCTGGGCGCAGCTGCTCAAGGTTGATCGGGTCGGGATTGAGGATAATTTCTTTGAGCTTGGTGGGGATTCGATCCTGAGCATTCAGGTGGTCTCCCGCGCCCGGCAGGCCGGTCTGCGCCTGACCTCCAACGACATCTTTGCGCATCAGACGGTTGCGTCGCTGGCCGGACAGGTGGCTGTGCTGGTACCGGAGGTGGCCGAGCAGCAGCCGGTGGTGGGGCCGGTGCCGTTGACTCCGGTTCAGTGCTGGTTTTTCGAATCCGATCTGTACCGGTTGGAGCATTTCAACCAGGCCTTGATGTTCGACGTGATCGACGGTGTTGACGAAAACGCGTTACGCGGGGCGCTGGCCGCGGTGATTGAACATCATGACGGGCTACGGCTGCGGTTTGAGCAGCGGGACGGGCGGTGGTGCCAAGACAACGCACCGACCGGGCCGGTCAACGTGCTCGATTACCACGATCTATCCGGGATCGCGGCGGCGGATCGGGATACGGTCATGGCCGGGATCACCGAATCGGCGCATGCGGGCTTTGACTTAACTGAACCACCTTTGTTGCGCGCGGTACTGTTTGATTTCGGGCCTGACCGCCACCCGGCGTTGTTTTTGACCGTGCACCATTTGGTGGTCGACGGGATCTCATGGCGCATCCTGCTGGAAGACTTAAACACCGCCTACCAGCAAGCACGACAGGGCCAGCCGGTCTGCTTGGCCACCAAGACCACCTCGTTGAGAACTTGGGCGCTACGGCTCAACGAACACGCCGAGGCTGGTGGGTGGAACAGCGAATACGACTACTGGGCCACGGTAGCCGGTCACGCCGACCCGGTAGTGCCCACGGACAGCGCAGGACTGAACACCGTCGCCTCGACCCAGTCGGTGAGCGTGCGGCTCAATCCTGAGCAGACCAAGGCGCTGCTACATGACGTGCCCGGGATCTACCGGACCCAGATCAACGACGTCCTGCTGGCCGCGCTGGGCCACGTACTGGCCACCTGGACGGGGCGCGAACAGGTCCTTGTGGATCTCGAGGGCCACGGCCGGGAAGACTTATTCGACGGGATTGACCTGTCCCGCACGGTGGGCTGGTTCACCGCCATCTTCCCCGTCGCGCTCAAGGTCGTCCCTCAACAGGGCTGGGCCCAGACGCTGAAGTCCATCAAAGAACAACTCCGCGGCATACCCGGCCGAGGACTGGGCTACGGAGCACTGCGCTACCTCACCCACGCCGACGCTCTGACCAAGCAACCCACCCCCCACATCAGCTTCAACTACCTTGGCCAGTTCGACTGGCCCACCACCGCCGACGGGCTGTTCCAGGCAATACGCGAAGAACTGGTTCTGGACGCAGACCCAGCGCAGCAGCGTATGCACCTCATCGACGTAGTGGGCCGTGTCGAGCACGAGTGCTTGGAATTCAGCTGGTTTTACTCCGCGTCCCTGCACCACCGGAACACCATTAGCGCCCTGGCCCAACATCTGCTCGCCGCATTGCGGGAGATCATCGAACACAGCGCGACACCCGGCGCGGGAGGACGCACCCCCTCCGACTTCCCGCTCGCGGGTCTTGATCAGTTTGGTGTGGATCGTCTGGTTGGTGATGGGCGTTTGGTCGAGGACATCTATCCGTTGACTTCGATGCAAGCCGGTATCGTTTTCCACGCCTTGTCCCAGGCAGACCAG